>Ga0335075_10007614_pt1 | contig 16654 bp, 14 predicted proteins | sample Lox_Sample_24_FD_206723 | JGI IMG/M metagenome (GOLD analysis project Ga0335075, IMG submission 206723) | Soil microbial communities from Loxahatchee National Wildlife Refuge, Florida, United States - Lox_Sample_2.4 | ecosystem: Environmental > Terrestrial > Soil > Wetlands | place: USA...
CCCCGGCGTCGTTGAACCGGATGCCGTCCCTGGCGGGCGTGTCGGCGATGGTCCTGGCGACCCACTGGCCGCCCCGCTCGGCCGGGAAGAGCAGGGTCAGCGCGGCGCCGCCGACGATGAGGATGCCACCGCCGACGGCGGGAAACGCGGCCGAGATCGGGCCCGGCGAGTCGGTGACGGTCTCCTTGGCAGGGAAGTAGGTGCGGTGCAGGCGGGCGCCCTCGATGTCGACCCAGAGCAGGCAGTCGTCCTCGGGTACCCAGTACGGGCCCTCGCCGAGCGCCGCCGTCACGTCTCCGACCGGCTCAACCACCGCCGCCGTGTCAACTGTCATCATCGGGATCGCCTCCGCGCTCCGCCGCTCCGGCCTCATTGACAGGCAGAGATACCTGACGTCTACCCAGGGAAGGGCGTGACGCCACCCAAGCGCTGAGTGACCGCCGGGGAGTCGCCTGCGGCCGTTCGGGCAAATGCCGTTGACTGGCCTAGTTTTTCAGCACCCGCAGGGCCGCAGCGAGCACCTCGGCGCGATCGGCGGGCGCGAGCGGGCCGCCGCTGAGCTGCACCGCGGCCAGCGTCGCGGCCTTGACGACGGCGAGCGCGGCGTTCGCGCGGATCAGCGCCGCGCGGTCGGGGTCGGGGCCGGCCACTGCGGCGATCGTCTCCTCCGTGATCGTCTGCGAGGAGCGGGGCAGCTGCTCGTCGACCATCGCCAGCGCGGCCGGGTCGCGGTCGAAGATGAGGGCGAGGTCACGGGAGTCGGCGGTGATGTCGATGATCGCGCCGAGCAGGTCCTCCGGGGTGGCGCCGTCCGGGGCGTCCAGGCTGTCGAGCAGCCGGGTGTAGCCGGTGAGCGGCCCCGCCAGCAGGCCGCCGAGGATGGCCGACTTGGACGGGAAGTGGTAGTAGAGCGCCGCCGTGGTGGTGCCGAGCTCGCGGGCGATGTCGGCGATGCTCGTCCCGGTGTAGCCCTGCCGCGCGAACAGGTCGGCGGCGATGGCGAGGATCCGCTGCCTGGTGTCGGGCCGGCCGGTGTCGTGCGGCTTTGCCATGACGCCACCGTACCACTTGCTTATCGATCAGTAAGTAGCTAGCGTTTCGCTTACTGACCGATAAGTAAGGAGCAATCGATGGCTACTGCGATCACGCCGCCCGCCGCCTTCATCTGGACCCGGCGGCATGTGCTTGCGCTCGTCGTGCTGTGCCTGGCGGCGCTGCTCGACACCATCGACGTCACCGTGGTCAACGTCGCGATGCCGGCGATCCGGGAATCGCTGCACTTCTCCGAGAGCGGTCTGTCGTGGATGGTGAACGCCTACCTGGTGCCGTTCGGCGGGTTCCTGCTGCTCGGCGGGCGGGCCGGGGATCTGCTCGGGCGGCGCCGGGTGCTGGTCGCCGGGACGGCGGCGTTCGCGCTGGCGTCGCTCGGGTCCGCGCTGGCGCCTTCGGCCGGAGTCATGGTCGGCACCCGGGCGGCCGAGGGGCTGGCGGCCGCGTTCGTCGTGCCGATGACGCTGGCCCTGCTCAGCTCCGTGTTTCCGGCCGGTCCGGCGCGGAACCGGGCGTTCGCGGTCTGGGGCGGCGTGTCCGCGGCGGCGGGGACGCTCGGGCTCATCCTCGGCGGGGTGCTTGTCACCGCCGTCGGCTGGCGGTGGATCTTCCTGGTCAACCTCCCGGTCGGCGCGCTCGTGGTGGCGGCGGCGCTGCGTCTGCTGCCCGCCGACGGTCCCCGTCCGGCTGGCGGCCGGGCCGGTTTCGATGTGGGCGGCGCGCTCAGCGTGACCGCCGGGACGAGCCTGCTCGCCTACTCGGTGGTGCAGACGGGCAGCCACCCGTGGGGCTCCGCCCGCACGATCGCGCTGCTGTCGGTGGCGGCGGCGCTGATCGGGTACTTCCTGATCCACGAGCGATTCGTCGCGACGTCGCCGCTGATGCCGCTGGCGCTGTGGCGGAACCGGTCCGTGGCGGGCGCCAACGTCGTGTCCGCACTGGTCGCCAGCGCGCTGTTCGCGGTCTTCTACTCCACCACCCTCTACATGCAGCAGGTGCTGCACTACTCGGCGCTGCGGACCGGGCTGGCCTACGTTCCGTTCGGGCTCTCGATCCTGGTCGCCGCCGCGTTCGCGCCGGCTCTGGTGTCGCTGGCCGGGATCCGCTGGACGACGATCGCCGGGGCGCTGACGTCGGTCATCGGTTTCGCGCTGCTGGCCCGTATCCCGGCCGGCGGGCAGCTGCTGACCGACATCATCGTGCCGACCGTCGCCGTCGGGCTCGGCGGCGGGCTGATGATCGTGCCCACCTCGATCGCGGCGATGTCGGGCGTGGCCGCGGCGGGTCACGGCGTCTCCTCGGCCCTGCTCAACGTCAGCCGCCAGCTCGGCGGGGCGCTCGGCCTGGCGGTGATATCCGCCGTCGTCGCGAGCGCCACCGCTCGGTCGGCCGCCGCCGGGCACGGCGCCGCGATCGCGCTCACGGCCGGGTTCCACGCGGGCTTCGCGATCAGCGCCGCGCTGGCCGGTGTGAGCGTTCTCACCGCCGCCGCCCTGCTGCGCGAGGAAGGCCGGGGCGAGCGCGTCAACCTCATCGAGCTGCAGGCCGGGTAGCGCCGGCGGGGCGGCGAGCCGGGCAAACCGGGTACATACGATGATGAGGAGTGGCGGTCCCTGTCGGGGCCGGGGAGGAGCAGTCGTGATGCCCGGTGTTCTTGATGCTCGTGAACGTGACGAGGCGATACGCAAGCTGGCCGCGGGGCCGCTCGATGTGCTGATCATCGGCGGTGGCATAACCGGTGCCGGGGCCGCCCTCGACGCCGCCTCGCGTGGCCTCCGCGTCGGCCTGGTCGAGTCCCGTGATCTCGCGTCGGGCACCTCGAGCCGGTCGAGCAAGCTCATCCACGGTGGCCTCCGCTACCTCGAGCAGGGTGACTTCAAGCTCGTCAAGGAGGCCCTGCGGGAACGCGACCTGCTGGTCAGCAGGCTCGCGCCGCACCTGGTGCGGCCGGTGCCGTTCCTCTACCCGCTCTACCGGAAGGTGGTGGAGCGGCCGTACGTCGGCGCGGGCCTGGTGATCTACGACGCGATGGAGGGCATCAAGCGGCCCGTCCCGCACCACCGGCACCTGACCATCCGCGGCGCGCTGCGCCGGGCCCCGGCGCTGCGGCCCGATCGGCTGGCGGGCGCCATGCTCTACTACGACGCCCAGGTCGACGACGCGCGGTACACGGTCACGGTGGCGCGGACGGCGGTGCGGCACGGCGCGACCGTGCTCACCCAGGCGAGCGCGGTCTCTTTGCTGTTCTCTTCCGGGGGGACGACCCCCCGTACCCCCCGGGGCATGTCCGATGGAAATGCGAGGGTATCGGACATGCGCGACGGCGACCGGGTGACCGGCGCGCGGGTGCGGGACGAGGAGAGCGGGCGGACGTTCGACGTGACGGCGACGTCGACGGTCGTCTGCGCCGGAGTCTGGTCGGACCCGGTGTTCGCGGCCAGCGGCGTGCGGGCGGGCTATCAGGTCCGGATGTCGAAGGGCGTGCACCTGGTCATGCCCCGGTCGGCGATCGACTCGGAGACCGGCATGATCATCCGCACCAGCAAGAGCGTGCTGTTCTTCATCCCGACCGGCGACCGGTGGATCGTCGGCACGACCGACACCGAGTGGACGGGCGACCGGGCCGAGCCCGGCGCCACCGCCGAGGACGTCGACTACATCCTCGGCGAGGCCAACCGGGTGCTGGCCCGGCCGCTGTCGCGAGCGGACGTGCTCGCCGTCTACGCCGGCCTGCGGCCGCTGGTCGCCGAGCCCGCTCCGGTCAAGCACGCGGACGGCAAGCACGCGGACGGCAAGGGCGGGGCGGACGGCGGCGGGTCGGAGAAGCCGACCACCAAGCTCTCGCGCGAGCACGTGGTCGACGCGCCGCTGCCCGGGCTGGTCTCGATCGCCGGCGGCAAGTTCACCACCTACCGGCTGATGGCGAAGGACGTGGTGGACGCAGCGGTCGAGAACTTCCCCCGTCCGGTTCCGCCGTCGGTCACCGGCGAGCTGCCGCTGCTCGGCGCCGACGGGCTGCCCGCGGTCCGCGCCTCGGCCCAGCGGCTGGCCGACGACTACGGCGTGCCCGTCGCGTCGGTCGAGCACCTGGTCGCCCGGTACGGGTCGACCGCGGTCGAGGTCCTCGAGCTGATCCGGGCGGACAAGCCGCTCGGCCAGCCGCTGGCGGGAGGCGCTCCCTACCTGCGGGCCGAGGTCGCCTACGCCGTCACCCACGAGGGCGCGCTGCACGTGACCGATGTGCTCGCCCGCCGGGTGCGGCTGCTCATCGAGTCGGCCGACTCCGGGGCGTCCGTCGCCCCCGAGGTCGCCGCGATCATGGCGCCGCTGCTGGGCTGGAACCGCCGCCGCCGGGCGGCCGAGGTCCGCGAGTACCAGGCCTTCGCCGCCACCAACGCCGCCGCCCTGCGCGCCCCGGCCGCGGTCGGGGACGCGTCGGACAAGGAGCTCGTGCCGGCCTAGGGCTGGCACCGGGGGGCGGGTTCGGGTGCGGTGGTGGCGCGACCTGGCTAAGTTACATTTTTACAATCTGGTTACAAGGGATATATTTGCCACCAGCGATGTAGGGAGGTCCGCCGGACGGGGCGAGGCCGTCGGGACGGAGTCTGCTGGTGGACCTAAACCCCTATGTGGTGCTCGGCAGCGCCGTCGTCGGGCTGCTCGTCGGGCTCACCGGGGCGGGGGGCGGGGCGCTGATGACGCCGATGCTGATCCTGCTCTTCAACGTGAAGCCGTCCACGGCGATCTCCAGCGACCTCGTCGCGGCGGTGGTCATGCGGCCGGTCGGGTCCGTCGTCCATATGCGCAAGGGCACCGTCAACTACGGGCTGGTCGGTTGGATGTGCCTGGGGTCGGTGCCGATGGCGTTTCTCGGCGCCTACCTGCTGCACCTGTTCGGGGGCGGCACGGCCCAGCAGACGAACGTCGAGACCCTGCTCGGGGCGGCGCTGCTGGTGGGCACGGCCGGGATGCTGCTGCGATCCTGGCTCGACCGGCGCACCGGCCAGCGGCGGACGCTGGCGATCGAGGCGCTCACGATCAGGCCCTGGATCACGGTCGCGATCGGCGCGGTCGGCGGGCTCATCGTCGGCATGACCTCGGTCGGGTCCGGGTCGCTGATGATCGTGCTGCTGCTGTTCGCCTACCCGGCGCTGTCGGCCGGGCAGCTGGTGGGCACCGACCTCACCCAGGCAGTGCCGCTGACCGCCGCCGCCGCGCTCGGCGCGCTGGCCTTCGGGCACGTGCAGTTCGGGGTGACGGCGGCGCTGGTGATCGGGTCGGTCCCGGCCGTGCTGGTCGGGTCGCTGCTGTCCTCGCGGGCGCCGGACAAGTACATCCGGCCGGCCATCACCTTCGTGATCTTCGCCTCAGGGCTCAAGTACGCCGGGCTCGGCACCACCGCCCTCGGCTGGACGCTGTGCCTGGTGCTGCTGGCCTGCGGCGGGTACTGGCTGGTGCGGAACTCCCCCTGGCAGGCCGATCGAAAGCCGGAGGCTGAGCCTGAACAGCCGCTCCCGGCTGACATTCTTAATAGGTGATGGACGAGCGTCAAAGCCAGAGTCAGGAGCCGGGCCACGCGGCGGCCATGCAGGCCGCCGTTCGGGACGAGGGGCCGCAGTTCGCGCTGCCGCTGGTCGTTCGGGTGGAACGGGGGGACCCGCCGACCAGGACCGACGCGCTTGAGGGGGCGGCCGCGGCGGTGCTGTGGTTTCTGTCCGACCCTCGGGTCACCGAGCCGGACGGCGAGTGGGCGGCGGCGGCGCGGGCCTGGGAGGACGCGCGGATCCGGAAGGTGGTGCGGCGGGCCCGGGGGGCCGCCTGGGAGCGGGCTCGCGCGCTGCCCGGGATCACGGTGGCGCACGGGACGGCCGAGGTGCGCGTGTACCCGCCGGTGCCGGTTGACGACTGGCCCGCCGACCTGGCCAGGCTGCAGGTGTCCGGTACCGACTTCGAGGACCCGACGCCACCGGGAGACGTACCGGACGGCGTGCCCGTGCTCTGGCTCAACCCGGAGTTGCCGATGTCGACCGGGAAGGCCATGGCTCAGGTCGGCCACGGTGTGCAGCTGGCGTGGTGGGGACTGGAACCGACGGCCCGTTCGAAATGGAAAGATGTTGAATTTGATCTTCGGGTCCGGACGGCCGGAGTGGGCCAGTGGAAGGAGCTACTGGCAAGCGGGCTGCCGGTAGTCACCGACGGGGGATTCACCGAGGTGGCACCCGGGTCGGCGACGGTGGTGGCGGATCATCCGGCGCTGCGTGCGGGCCTGAGTTCGCGAAGCTGAGCGGGCGGCCGGTGGCAACTGTGGCACATGAGACTGATGTGAAAATAGATGCCGAACCTGTCGGCTGATCAGTTTCCTTCTCGCTAAAAATGCGGCTTCTCGTGGTATTTCTTCAACTTCCTGAGCTATTGCCTCAATAAGATGCCCCCGACGTCGCTTCGCGTGGGGGGAGGGACAGCGCCATGGCCGCGCAGCCCACGACCGCACCGGTCTTGTCCGGGCCGGTGCCTCCGCTGGCCGTTGGCTTCAATTCGCGCCAGGAGACCGGGTTCCAGCTGGCCGACGGGTTCCGCCCGGGCGAGACGATCCTGCTCGTGCCGCCGCGGGGCGGCGGCCCGGACGGGAGCCTGCCCGCGCCGGGCATCGCGGCCGGCGCCGTCGGCGGCACCGGGAAGACACAGCTCGCGGTCGGCTTCGCGCGCCAGATGTGGTCCACCCGGTCGGTCGACCTGCTGGTCTGGGTGGCGGCGGGGAACCGGACCGCCATCGTGTCCGGCTACGCGCGCGCCGCCGCCGACCTGAACCTGGCCGAGTCCGGCAGCGCCACCGGGGTCGGCGCCGGCGAGACCGCGGACGAGGGCGCGCATCGGTTCCTCGACTGGCTGCGCCGCACCCCGCGCCGCTGGGCGGTCGTGCTCGACGGGGTGACGTCGCCGGACGACCTCGACGGGCTCTGGCCGCGGGGACCGGCGGGGCAGGTCGTGGTCACCAGCAGGCTGCGCGCGCAGGAGCTGGCCGACCTCGACGCCCGCAGGACCGCCTACGGCGTGCCCGGGTTCAGCCGTCGCGAGGCGGTCGGCTACCTCAATACCCGGCTGGTCAGCTTCCCCGATCAACGGATCGAGGCGCTCGACCTGGCCGCGGACATCGGAGGGCTGCCGCTCGCGATCGCGCTCGCGGCCGGGGCGATCACCGTGGCCGAGGGCACCTGCAGGGAGTATCGGGCCGAGTACGCGCAGCGGATGCGCACCGGCGCGCCCGCCCCCATCGACGGCTGCCCGCAGTCGCTGCTCGCCAGCTGGTCGCTCGCGGTCGAGTACGCGCACGAGATGCCGCCGGCCGGCCTGGCCTGGCCCGCCCTCGCGCTCGCGTCCATGCTCGACACCAGCGGCATCCCGGCGGCGGTGCTCACCTCCCCGGCCGCGTGCGCGTACATCACCGGCCGGGCCGACGTCGGCGCGGACGAGCAGAGCCTGGTCACGAGCGCCTACGACGCCCTCGAGCGGCTCGGGCTGGCGGCCGTCGACGCGACCAGCACCGCGCGCACGGTCTGGCTGCACTCCAGCGTCCGTTCCTGCGTCCGCGCCTACCTGACCCCCGCCAGCATCGACCAGGTGGTCCAGGCGGCGGCGACCGCGCTGGCCGAGGCCTGGCCGGCGGCCGGCGCGTCGGCGGACCTCAGCCAGGCGCTGCGCGACTGCACCGCGGCGCTGCACGCCTTCGCGGGCGACCTGCTGTGGAAGCCGGAGGCACATCGGGCGCTCGTGCGGGCCGGGATGTCGCTGCTCGAGCCGCCCGTGCTGGCGGACGCCGCGATCCGGTACTGGCAGGCGATGGCGGGCGCCTCCGGCCAGCTGCTCGGGCCCGGGCACGCGCAGTCGGAGCTCGCCAGAAGCCAGCTGGCCGACGCCTACGCCGCCGCCGGCCGGCCCGCCGAGGCGCTCGCCTCGACCGAGGCGGCGCTGGCCGACCGCGAGCGGACCCTCGGGCCCGAGCATCCGCTCACGGTGACCGCGCGGGTCAACGCGGCCCGCTCGCTCGACGCGATCGGCCGGACGGCCGAGGCAATCGCGCTGTACGAGCAGGCGCTGGGGTCGCGCGAGCGGATGTTCGGCGGGGCGCACCGGGAGACGCTGGCGGTCCGGGCCCAGCTCGCCGCCGCGTACTCGACGGCCGGACGGCACGGCGACAGCATCAGGCTGTACGAGCAGACCCGGTCCGACGCCGAGCGGGCGCTGGGGCCACTGGACCAGGACACGCTGTCGGCGGGGGCCGGCCTGGCGGCCGCGTACGCGGCGGCGGGTCAGCGCCGCGAGGCGATCTCGGCCTACCAGCGGGCGCTGGCCGACCGCGAGCGGGCGCTGGGAGCCGACCATCCGGACACGCTGGCGGTGCGGGCGCAGCTCGCGAACGCCTGCCGGCTCGGCGGCAAGCTCAAGGACGCGATCGGCCACTACGAGCGTCTCCTGGCCGACCGGTCGCGGGTGCTGGGCGAGGACCACGCCGACACGATCACCGCCCGCGGCAACCTGGCCTTCGCCTACCGGAGCGCCGGGCGGCTGAAGGACGCCGTGCCGCATTACGAACGGGTGGTGGCCGATCGGTCGCGGGTGCTCGGCGCGGATCATCGCGACACCATCGCCTCCCGCGCCGTCCTCGCCGCCGCCTACCAGCAGGCGCGGCGGATGCGGGAGGCGGTCGAGGCCTACGAGCGGGCGGTCGCCGACGGCGACCAGGCACTCGGCCCGGGCGACGTCGAGGCGCTGACCACCAGGTACAACCTGGCGGTGGCGTACTCCGAAGCCGGCCGGCTGGCGGACGCGGTCAAGGTCCTGCGCCGGACCCTGGCCGACTGCGAACGCTCCCTGGGCGCCGGCCACCCGATGACCGTCACCGTCAGGGACCAGCTGCGGGCCGCCACCGAATGACGGCGACGCCGCACGAGTTAGCCGGACCGGTTAGCCGGACGAGTTACCAGAAGCGACAGAGGGGCACATGGCACCAGCGCAGTTCGACTACATCATCGTCGGTGGCGGCTCGGCGGGCAGCGCGCTCGCCGCGCGGCTGTCGGCCGACGCGACCACCCGGGTGCTCGTCCTCGAGGCCGGACGGCCCGATTTCATCTGGGACCCGTTCATTCACATGCCGGCCGCCCTCACCTTCCCGATCGGCTCGCAGTTCTACGACTGGAAGTACGAGAGCGAGCCCGAGCCGTACCTGGGCGGGCGGCGGATCTACCACGCGCGCGGCAAGGTGCTCGGCGGGTCTTCCTCCATCAACGGGATGATCTTCCAGCGCGGCAATCCGCTCGACTACCAGCGCTGGGGCGCCGACCCGGGCATGTCCTCCTGGGACTACGCGCACTGCCTGCCGTACTTCAAGCGGATGGAGAACTGCCTGGCCGCAGTGCCGGGGACGGCGGACGAGCCGTTCCGCGGTCACGATGGCCCGCTGGTGCTCGAGCGCGGGCCGGCCACCAACCCGCTGTTCGGCGCGTTCTTCTCCGCCGTCCAGCAGGCCGGCTACTCGCTGACCAACGATGTCAACGGCTACCGGCAGGAGGGGTTCGCCGCCTTCGACCGGAACATCTCGCGCGGACGCCGGCTGTCGGCGGCGCGGGCGTACCTGCACCCGGCCATGTCGCGGCCGAACCTGAAGGTCGTCACGATGGCGCACACGACCCGGATCCTGTTCTCGGGGACGCGCGCGACCGGGGTGGAGTTCGTGCTGCGCGGCGCGGTCGGGGACGTCGTTTCGCTCTCGTCCGCGCCGCGGCGCGCGTACGGCGGCGAGGTGATCGTGTGCGCCGGGGCGTTCGGATCGCCGCAGCTGCTGCAGCTGTCCGGGGTGGGCAACGCGGCCGAGCTGGCCGGGCTTGGCGTCGACGTGGTGGCGGACCTGCCCGGCGTGGGCGAGAACCTGCAGGACCACCTCGAGGTGTACATCCAGTACGGATCGAAGCAGCCGGTGTCGGTCGCGCCCGCGCTGAAGTGGCGGAACCGGCCGGGGGTGGCGCTGCGGTGGGCGGTGGCGCGCTCGGGCCCCGGTGCCACCAACCACTTCGAGGCGGGCGGGTTCGCGCGGTCGAACGACGTCGTCCGCTACCCGAACCTGATGTTCCACTTCCTGCCGATCGCGATCCGCTACGACGGGTCGGCGCCAGCAGGCGGGCACGGGTACCAGGTGCACATCGGGCCGATGTACTCGGACTCCCGCGGGTCGGTGAAGATCAAGTCGGCCAGCCCGTTCCAGCACCCCGCGCTGCGCTTCAACTACCTGTCGACCGAGACCGACCGGCGGGAGTGGACCGAGGCGGTGGCGATCGCGCGCCGGATACTCAACCAGCCCGCGTTCGACGATTTCAACGCCGGGGAGCTGTCGCCCGGGCCGTCCGTTTCGTCGGAGTCGTCGGTGCTCGAATGGGTCGCCAGGGACGCGGAGACCGCGCTCCACCCGTCCTGCACCTGCGCGATGGGCACCGGGCCGCTCTCGGTTACCGACCCGGGGTCGCTGCGGGTGCACGGGGTCGAGGGGCTGCGCGTGGTCGACGCATCGGTCATGCCCTATGTGACCAACGGCAATATCTACGCCCCGGTCATGATGATCGCGGAAAAGGCGGCGGATCTGATCGCGGGCAACACGCCGCTTCCGCCCCAGCAAATCAGCTTTTATCGCCACAATTCGGACGACGCTTCGGTGTAATGCCGGCGCCTCGGGCCCGCCTGCCCGAGGCGCCCGCCTTGCCCGAGACGCCCACATCATGGAACCAATCTGGTCTATAGCGGTGAATGTCTGGACAGTTTCCCGGGCATCTCACCATCATCGGTACATAATCCACGAGGAGTTGGCCCTGCATGTCTTCGCCAGAAGATGACCCACTGCCGGAGGCAGTCACGCTCGTGCAGGGGGCGGTTGCCGCCGGCCTGAAGCTGCGACTGCTCGGCGGCCTCGGAGTCCGCGTGCTCTGCCCCGACTTCCCGCCCAGGCTCCGGGCCGGCCAGGACATGGACCTGGCCTGCGCGGGCAAGCGCCGCCGCGACATCGCGGCGTACCTGGAGAAGAGCGGGTGCGTCCCCGACAAGATGTTCAACAACCTCAACGGGGACCGGCAGATGTACTTCATCGCGCCGTCCGGGCGGCCCATCGACGTGATGGTCGACCGGCTCGTCATGTGCCACACGCTCGACTTCCGGTCCTCGCTCGGCAACTCCTCGCTCACCCTCGACCCGGCCGACCTGCTCCTGTCCAAGCTGCAGATCTTCGAGCTGAACGCCAAGGACGTGCACGACATCACGCACCTGCTGGCCGGCCTGCCGGTCGGCGACAGCTCCTCGGGGGCGTTCATCGACGTCGCCCGCTTCCGTGAGGTGGTCGGGGCCGACTGGGGCTGGTGGCGGACCACCACCGGCAGCCTCGAGAAGCTGCCCGCGCTGCTGGCGGAGAGCCCCGGCCTGGTGCCGGCCACCGCGCGATACGACCCCCTCGCCCAGGCGACGCTGCTCCTCGACGCCGCCGCGTCCGCCCCCAAGTCGATGAAGTGGAAGCTGCGCGCCAACGTCGGCGACCGCGTCCGCTGGTACGAGCTGCCAGAAGAGGTAGCGCACTGAGCAGCACCTCCCCTTTAGGAAAGCGGCACCCCCCATGAAGATGTTCTTCGCAACCGACATCCACGGGTCAGAGATCTGCTGGCGGAAGTTCCTCAACGCCGCCGCGTTCTACAAGGCCGACCTGGTGGTGCTCGGGGGCGACGTCACCGGCAAGGTGATGGTCCCGATCGTCGCCTACCCGGGCTACTGGGAGGTCACGATCAGGGGCGAGCGGCGTCGCCTGGAAAGCAGGGAGGAGCTGCTCGAGGCGGAGCGGCAGCTGCGCGACCGGGGCTCCTACCCGGCGATCGTGACCAGGGACGAGCTCGACGAGCTCAGTTCTTCCGGCGAGGGCGGGATCACCCAGCGGTTCAACGCGGAGATGACCCGGTCGCTCGACCGGTGGCTGGACATGGCCGACGGCAAGCTCCGCGGCGGGGCGATCCCGTGCGTGCTCAACGGCGGCAACGACGACATCTTCGAGATCGACCCGATCCTGGAGGCGGCGCCGTCGGTCACGTTCGCCGAGGGCAAGGTGATCGACCTCGGCGGGTTCACCATGGTCTCGATGGGCTGGACCAACCCGACCCCGTGGGACACCCACCGCGAGGCGCCCGAGGACCAGCTCGCGGCCAGGATCGACGCGATCGTCGGCCAGGTCCCCGGCATGAACATGGACCGGACGATCTTCAACTTCCACGCCCCGCCCTACGGCACCGGCCTCGACGAGGCGCCCGCGCTTGACGCCACCATGCGGCCCAAGCACGGCGGGGCGGTGCTCGCGCCGGTCGGCTCGACCGCGGTGCGGGAGTCGATCGTGCGCTATCAGCCGATGCTCTCGGTGCACGGGCACATTCACGAGAGCCGCGGCGTGGCCAAGCTGGGCCGGACCCTGACCGTCAACCCCGGCAGCTCGTACGGAGATGGCGTTCTCCAGGCGGCCCTGATCGATATGAACCCAAAAAACGGCAAAGTTAAGTATGTCCTTGTGAATGGCTGAGCTGTTATGGTGCTGGCGGTACATACCGGCATCAAGGTCACGTTTGTCTATTTAGCCGTTAATCCGTCAGACAGTTCGAGTGGTGAATAACGCGGATTGAGCCGTTCCCCGAGGAGGGACATCATGGCGACCGAAGTCGGCGACGAGAGACCCACGCTATTCCTGCGGAAGGCCACCGGGCTGGTGCGCGGCTGGTCCGTGCGCGACTCGATGATCTACGCGTGCCTGTCCACCAACGTGATCACCCTCGGCCTGGTCGAGTTCGCCTACCAGGACGCGTTCCCGGCCGGGCAGCTGCTGACCGCTGTGCTCATCTCCGCCGTCTGGGTGTCGTTCCTGGTGCTCGCCTACAGCGGGCTGGTGGTCACGATCCCCCGCGCGGGCGGCGACTACGTCTGGCAGTCCCGGATCCTCGGCAGCGGGATCGGCTTCGTGATGGCCGCCACCGGCTGGTGGTTCATCCTCTGGCTGTGGGCGCCGATCTACGGCTCGGTGCTGTCGGAGGAGTTCTTCCAGCCGCTTTGGGTGTCGTTCAACGACCCGTCCGGCGCGGCCTGGTTCAGCACCCACACCGGCACCTTCGTCGTCACGCTGATCACCATCGGGCTGGCCGGCCTGCTGGTCTCGCTGGGCATGTCCGGGTACGCCAAGGTGCAGAAGTGGTGCTTCTACGGCGGCCTGCTCGGCGTCGCGATCGTCGTGATCCTGCTCCTGGCCTACAACCGCAACGACTTCATCTCGGCCTACAACTCCGAGACGGCGAGGCTGTTCGGCATGAAGAACGCCTACGCGGGCACGCTCGCCGACGCGGGCTCCAAGACGATCGGGTACACCCCGGCGCCGTTCGGGGTGGCCGGGGCGTTCAGCCAGTCGATGCTGCTGGTGCCGATGCTGATGTTCTACCTGCTGTGGCCGAACTGGGGGACCACCCTGTACGGCGAGATCCGCGGCGCCAGCGACTTCAAGCGCGTGTTCAGCGGCATGTTCCTTGGCCTGTGGACCACCGTGCTGCTCTCGGTCGTGCTGCTGGTGGTGTTCGCCAAGGAGTTCGGGTTCAACTTCTACCAGAGCGCCAACGCGCTCTGGCTCGCCGGGACGGCCCCGCACTCGCTGCCGATCTTCCCGTACCCGGTGCTGCTCGCCAGCTGGCTGCTGCACAACAACGCGGTCTCGGTCGTGCTCATCTTGCTGATGAGCCTGTGGTTCTTCGCCTGGGTGGGGACGTTGTTCCTGTCCTCGACCCGGGTTATCTTCGCGGCGGCCTTCGACCGGATCCTGCCCGACGGCGCCGCCCAGGTGTCGGAGAAACGCCGGGTGCCGGTCTGGTCGCTGGTGCTGATGCTGCTGCCAGCCGTCGGCCTCGGCGCGCTGTACTCCTACAACTCCAACTTCCACACCTACACGCTCGACGCGACGCTCGTCATCGCGGTGACGTACCTGTTCAGCGCCATTGCGGTGGTGATCCTGCCGTGGCGTAAGCCGGACCTGTGGGCGGCCTCCCCCGCCTCCCGGCTGAAGCTGCTTGGCGTGCCGATCATCCCCGCGGCCGGCGTGATCACCATCGGCCTCATCGGTTACTGCCTCTACGAGTGGCTGACTCGAGCCGCCTACGGCGTCAACAACAACGACTCGCTGCTCTACATGCTCGCGATGTACGTGCTCGCGCTCGTCATCTACCTGATCGCGCGCTACGTCAGGGCCCGCCAGGGCATCGACCTCTCCCTGATCAACAAGGAGATCCCGGTCGAGTAGACTGTTCCGGCTCCGCGGGCGCCCCGCGCGCGCAGTTCGCTGCGCACGGGGGCGCCTTCGCTTTTCCGCCGGTGCTTCCACCCGTCGGAAAATCAAAATCGGTCGATCGAACGGACCCTGGCTCCGCCCCGTCAGTCGATTCCCGTTTCCCCGGCGGCGGCGTCTTCGGAGCTGATCAGCGGGTGAGAGTAGATGTCGAGCAGGCCGAGGGCGACCAGGCGCCCGCCTTCCGCCCCGAAGATGTCGGCCCCCACGGTGCGGGACAGCTGCTCGTGCAGCAGCGGGATGCCGGACGCCATGGCGCTGATCAGCGCGGCCCGGATCCTGCGGTCCACGGCCGGACGGTCGGGGCGGGCCTCGTCGGCCCGCTCGAGCCAGTGCTCGGTCATCGTCACCATCTCGTCGAAGATCGGCGCGGCCGACGGCGAGTTCTCGGCCAGGGCGCGCACGATGTAGCGCTCGAACGGCTGCAACTGGCGGCGGTCGGCCGCCGCGCCGCCCATGTCGTCCAGGTACTGCGCGTTGATCCGGCGCAGGGTCTGGGCGATGTGCTCGTCGCACGCCCGCCGCAGCTCCTCCTTGGATCCGAAATGGTGCCTGAGCAAACCGGGTCATACGCCGACGGTGGCGGCGATCCCCCGGATCGTGGTCCGCTCGTACCCGTCGTCGGCGAAGTGCCTGATCGCCGCCTCGCGGATCCGGGCGCGGGCGGTGAGGTCGCCGGCCGCGGTGGAAACGTGAGTCGACTGACCGGGCGGAGCAACGGTCCGTTCGATAGACCGATTTTGATCTTTCTGCTGTGCGGGCTGGTCGGACGTCATCGGCTCAGTCACCAACCAGATCCCGCCGGCTGAAGGCGACGGCGCCGAGCAGGGTGCAGCCGGCGCCGACGACCACCATGATGCCGTTCACGGCCCAGCTGGGTGACGCCGCGGGGGCCGACGCCATCTGGTGGAAGACCGAGGAGTCGAGCAGCAGGCGGCTGGCCAAGCCGGAGCCGCCGAAGCCGCCGACGATGTCGGCCAGCAGCGACCAGGCAAGCACGCTGTAGACGACGGCGGCTGTGCGCCGGGGCCACGCCCCGAACGCCAGCACGCCGACGCCGCCGATGGCGACGGCCGGCGGGACGAGGTTGAGGCCGGCGTCGAGCAGCGTTGCCAGGCTCGTCCCGGAGTGTTGGCTGGCCGCGCCGAGCCAGGCGAAGGCACCCGCCAGCGCGCCGCCCGCCAGCGGGACGACCAGGGCCACCAGCAGCCTGCCACCGAGCCAGCGGGACCGGGAGACGGGGCCGGCCAGCAGGTGGTCGAGCCGCTTGGCCGCCTCTTCCGCCCGCGCGGCGGTGACCTGGCCCGCGCCGACGAGCCGGAAATCGTCGATCCGGCCGACCTCGCGATCAGCCCGAACAGCAGCGCCGACAGCGCGATCGCGGTCCACCAGCCCCCCACCGCCGGCCGGACCAGCCTGATCGCCAGGCCGGCCGGCCCGGACAGCAGCCGCAGCCGCGGCGCGCCGCGGTCCCGGTCGTTGAGGATGCCCGCGCCGACGTCACGGGCGCCGGCCAGCCGGACGGCGGCGGTGGCCAGCGTCGCGGTGCAGGCGGCGATGGGCAGCAGGGCCAGCGGCTGGGGGGCGGTGAACGGCCGCAGCTCCTCCACCCAGCCCAGCGGCGACGCCCAGATCAGCCCGTGCAGCCCCACCCCGGCGTCGGCGATCATCCGGACGGCGTAGCTCGCGCCGAGAAACCAGAGGGCCGGCCCGGCCGCGATCTTGACGCTCGGGTCAAGGCCGACCACGACGGTGAGGATCGCGGTGAGGGCCCACAGCACCCCGGCGCCGGCGGCGAGCCCCGCCAGCGCCCGGGCGGCGGCGCGGCGGCGGGTGGTCTGGCCCGCCAGCAGCAGCTCCCAGCGGCCGCCGTCCTCTTCTCCGCGCAGCAGCCTGGTGGACGTCAGCAGTCCCCAGACGGCGCCCAAGAGCATGAGCGTCATCGAGATCTTGAACGCGGTGAAGCCGGCCACCGTCTGCAGCTGCGGCGCCGGGCCGAACAGCGCGCTCGTCGCCTTGTTCGCCCCGTAGGCCGCCGCCAGCGCATCGCGGGCCGCCTGGGTCTTGTAGATCCTGGTGTAGCTGACGGCCGACGACGCGACCAGCGCGCCGAAGACGTAGCCCCAGACGGCTCCCGACCTAAGCGGATAGTTTCCTATCCGCTTGTATAGCACGCGGCCTCGGGCGGTGCTAGGCGCTCCGGAGGACGAGGATCAT
>Ga0335075_10007615_pt1 | contig 16654 bp, 18 predicted proteins | sample Lox_Sample_24_FD_206723 | JGI IMG/M metagenome (GOLD analysis project Ga0335075, IMG submission 206723) | Soil microbial communities from Loxahatchee National Wildlife Refuge, Florida, United States - Lox_Sample_2.4 | ecosystem: Environmental > Terrestrial > Soil > Wetlands | place: USA...
CCACCGTCCGCTCGGGTTCGCGGGCCCAGGTGGCGGCCAGGTCGGGGCAGTCCAGCTGCAGCACCAGGCCGGCCCGGTGGATGGCGTCGTATTCGGTCTTCATCGCGTCGGCCAGCGCGACCAGGTATTCCCCGGTGCTCGGGTAATAGCGATTGGGCATGAACATGTCGATCACGCCCGGTGAGGCGGCCGACATGAACACCTCGGTCGCACCACCGCCGGCGGCGAGCAGGTTCGCGATGTCCGCCTCGACCAGCGACGTGTCCAGGTACGCGACCGGCCCGTCGCAGCTGGGATTGTCCGAGACCACCGCCAGCTGCGGGTCCCCGAACATCTTCCGGTAGAAGTCGGGGAACTGGTCGTAACCCCGCCGCCGCACGGGCACCGGCGGGCCGCCGAAGCCCGACAGCCGCTCGGTCACGTAGGTCGAGTACCCGGCCTTGCTGGCCTCGCCGTCGTTGACGATGTCCACGCCCGCTTCGCGCTGCCGGCCGACCGTCTCCGCCACCGCCGCGCGCACCGCCGCCGGGTCGTGCCGGTCCAGGCCCGCCGGCCGGGGCAGGCTGCCCGTGTGCGTGGTCAGGATCCGCTCCGCGGAAGTCCTCATCGTTAGCGCCCTTCTCCGCCGGCAAGCGGTTTGGCCAGCACGGCGAAAGTCAGATCCGGCCGCTTCGGCACGCCGAACCGCGCGTTCTCGTACGGAAACGGCATGGTCTCGCCGGTCCGGCGATAGCCGCGGCGCTCATACCAGGCGATCAGATCCGGGCGCTGAGCCAGGGTTTTCAGCACCATGGTGCTCGCGCCCCATTGGTCACGGGCCAGGCGCTCAGCCGCGGCCAGTATCTGCCGGCCCCAGCCCTGACCCTGGCGACCGGGCCGGACCGCGAACATGCCGAAGTACGCCTCGGCCGTGAACGGGGAAGTGGAGCCGGCCGGCGCGGTGGGCGGGGGCTGGGGCTGCTCGAGGTGGCAGCAACCGACCAGCTGGCCGTCGGCCTCGGCCAGCAGCATGGCGTTTCCCGGCCGTGCGAGCAGCGTGGAGACCGCTTCGGCGTCCGTGCGCCGGCCGTCGAGCAGATCCGCCTCGGTAGTCCAGCCCGCCCGGCTGGCTTCCCCGCGATAGGCGGACTCGACCAGGTCAACGATGCCGGCCACGTCGTCCGCGTGCGCGATTCGGAACGCCAGCGTCCTGTCTCCCGTGTCGCCCGGGATGCGAAGGTCGTCGAGCATCAGCTCAGGCTACCGGCGCCGGCGACCACGCACTCTCGCCGAGGACGAGCTCAGCCCGGGACCGTGATGGTCGCGCCCTGGCCGTCGAGCGCCTCGGCCGTGTCGTCGTCAAACCAGAGACCGCCCTCGGCCAGGTACCGGAAGCGAAGCGTGGTGCCCGTGGCCAGGGTCACTACGGCGCTCCGGATGCCGTTACCGCGCTTGCGCAGCGGGTGGGCGTACGGATTCCAGTCATTGAAATCGCCCACAACGGAGACGGCCCCGGCGGGCTCTGTCGCTGGCAGTGTGAAAGTGACCCGAACCGTGCCGCTGCTCGTTGGCTTGGCTACCTTGATCAACGAACTGCTCCCTCCCAGCCCTGCCGCGATCACGCCGGGCACCAGGATTCAGCACGCGTGTGTGCCCACCGTTTCCGGAGTGCAACACCTGCATGAACGAGCCGTCTGAATGGCCAAGCACGCTGCTAACCGTTCATGATGATCGTGACAGTGGCCTGAGGCCTAGCTGAACCGGCGGGCGCTGGGGTAACGCTGGCCGCCGTCGACCACGATGTTGGCGCCGGTGACCCAGGACGCGCGGGTGGACAGCAGGAAGGCGACCACGTCGGCGACTTCCTCCAGGCGCCCGAGGCGGCCGAACGGGAACTGGGTGGTCTCGAAGGCGGCGAAATCCTCGGGGTTGTCCCTGGAAAAGGTTTCCCAGCCACCGCCCGGGAACATGATCGATCCGGGGCTGACCGCGTTCACCCGGATGCCCGCCGAGGCGAGTTCCTGGGCTGCGGTCGCCGCGAGCTGGATCTCCGCGGCCTTGGCCGTCGCGTAGGCGGTGCGCGGCGCCGGGCGCATGCCGGTGATCGAGGAGATGATCACGACCGAGCCGCCCCCGGCCGCGCGCAGGTGGGGCAGGCCGGTCCGGATCAGCTCCGCGGCGTGGCCCGCGTTGAACGCGAACGTCGCGGTGAACTCGCCGGGGCCGGAGTTGGTGAGGTTACCGCCGCCGACCGTCCCGCCCGCGTTGGCCACCAGGAGGTCAAGGCCGCCGAACGCGGCCGCGATCTCGTCGACGGCCCGGCCCAGCGCCGGCGTGTCCGTGACGTCAGCCGCCGCGGTGGCGACGGGTACGCCCCGGCCGGCCAGCCGCCGGGCCGCGTCGGCCAGGCCGCCAGCGTCGCGGGCGATGAGCCCGACCTCTGCTCCCTCGGCAGCCAGCGCTTCGGCCACAGCGAAGCCGATGCCCCTGCTGCCCCCGGTGATCAGCGCGCGGCTGCCACGTAGCCCAAGATCCATGGATGGCTCCTTGCGCACGACATAGTTTGCGCACGACATAGACAGCCTGTGAAGATACCGGCCGCCCCGGCCCGCACCGAGCCGGGGAGCCGGGTGGTGATCAGACGGCCGGCGGGCCGCCGTCCGGTGGCCGGGGCGCTGAAGCCACCGGTCAGCCGGCCCGGCGCAGGGTGAGGCCGAGCGACGCGAACTGCTCGAACGGCCGGTGGTAGCCGCGCTCGATGTGATGGACGCCCCGCAGCAAGGACGGCTGGTCGGCGACGGCGGCGGCCAGCACCGCGGAGAACCCGGCCCGCACGTCGGGCAGCGTGACATCCGCGCCGCGCAGCTTGGACACGCCCCTGATCACGGCGGAATGCACGGCGTTGGTGTCGTGGAAGCGGCAGGCCGGCCCGCCCAGGCACGCCGCGAACACCTCGATCTCGCAGCCCATCTTCTGCAGCGCGGGCACGTACACCAGCCGGTTCTCGAACACGGTCTCGTGCAGCACCGACATCCCCTCGGCCTGGGTGAACAGCACCATCAAGGGCTGCTGCCAGTCGGTCATGAACCCGGGGTGGGTGTCGGTGTGCACCGCGGCCGCCCGCAGGCCGCCGGGCGCCGACGCGGTGATCCACTCGTCGGTGATGTCGAACCGGGCACCCATCCGGGCCAGGGTCGTGATCGCGGTGACCAGCCGGTCCTGCGGGCAGCCGTGCACGCGGACCTCGCCCCCGGTGATCAGCCCGGCCACCAGGTAGGAAAACGCCTCGAGCCGGTCGCCGGCCAGCCGGGTCGAGGCACCGCGCAGCCGCGGAACTCCCTCGATAACGATCCGCCGGTCCGGGCTGAGCTCGATCTGCGCGCCCATCCGCTGCAGGAACAGGGCGAGCTCAACCACCTCGGGCTCGGTGGCGGCACCGCGCAGCACGGTCTTTCCCTCGGCTCGCACGGCCGAGAGCAGCACGGTCTCGGTCGCGCCCACGCTCGGGTAGGGCAGGTCGATGCGCGCCCCGTACAGCTTGGTGGCGCGGGCCGTGATCCCGTTCGGGCCGACGTCCACCTCGGCGCCGAGCGCCCGCAGCGCGGCCACGTGAAAGTCCACCGGCCGCCGGCCGATCTGATCGCCTCCGACCAGCGGCACGAACGCCTCGCCGGTCTGGTGCAGCAGTGGCCCCAGCATCAGGATCGGAATCCGGTTCAGCCCGGTGAACGCTTCCGGGACGCTGGGCTCGATCGCATCGCCGGCCACGATCGTGATCTCGGCACCGGAACGGACGACGTGATACCCGATCGATTCCAGCATCGCGGCCGTAATGTTGGTGTCCCCGACTTCCGGAACGTTACGGATCGTGCTTGGTGCATCGCCGAGCATCGCCGCGACCATGTGCTTGGACACCGCGTTCTTCGACCCACGCACGCGGATATCCCCGCGTAGCGGGCCAGAGGGCTCGACTTGCCAGGTTTCGGTCACGCTGATCACTGTAGGGGCAGATTCGCATGCTCTGCGCCGGCCAGCCGAACGGCCGAACGCTCTTGCGCTGGCGGCGAAACCCCACCTGCCGCCGGCTGGGCCGCGGATACCGTGACCTTGCGACGAGTCTTCTTGGCAGCCAGGAAGGGAACGGCGATGCTGGATCCGACCGTGATCAGCCCGGCCGGGCGCGGCCTGCGGCCCAGGCCGCTGCTGCGCACGATACTCGGCGACGTGCTGCGCCGGACCAGGCGAGAGCAACGCCGGACCCTGGCCGACGTGGCCCGGGTCGCCCGGGTCTCGATGCCGTACCTCTCCGAGGTGGAGCGCGGGCGCAAGGAAGCGTCCTCAGAGGTCCTGGCCGCCATCTGCGACTCGCTGGGCATCGACCTGGCTGAGCTGCTGGCCGAAGTCGGGCGCGAGCTAACTGACCTGCGCATCCGCCGCGGCCGGTTCGAGCGCGCCGAGCGGGTCGTCCAGCTGGATGCCGTCCGGGGCCGCCCCGGCGCGCCGCAGCAGCGCGGCCCGGCCGCTCCGCAGGCCCTGCTGGCCGCGTAGCCGGTCAGGCCGAGTCAGGCCGAGGCAGCCAGCTCGGCCAGGGCCTCCTTGCGCGTGGTGATGATCTGGTCAGCCAGGCCGTAGCCGATGGCCTCCGGCGCGTTCAGGGTCATGTTGCGGTCGGTGTCGCTGCGGATCTTGGCCACCGGGTGACCGGTGTGCCGGCTGAGGATCTCGTCGAACTCGGCGCGGACCCGGGCCACCTCCTTGGCCTGGACGGCCAGGTCGGGCAGGGTCCCGCGGGCCTCGCTGGACGGCTGGTGCAGCAGCACCTTGGCGTGCTGCAGCACCGATCGCCTGCCCGGCGCGCCCGCGGCCAGCAGCACCGCCGCCGCGGACGAGGCCTGCCCCATGCAGATCGTGGCCACGTCGGGCTGGATGAACTGCATGGTGTCGTAGATCGCGGTCAGGGCGCTGTAGGTGCCGCCCGGCGAGTTGATGTACAGCGAGATCTCCAGGTCGGGGCTGGCCGCCTCCAGATGCAGCAGCTGGGCCATGACCACGTTGGCCACGCCGTCGTCGATCTCGGTGCCGAGGAAGATGATCCGTTCCGAGAGCAGCCGGGAGTAGATATCGAACGCCCGCTCGCCGAGCGAGGTCCGCTCGACCACGGTGGGGATCGTGTACTGGCTCATGGTCACAGCCCCGCCGTCTTGCTGACCGTGGGGCGCACGTCGTCGAGCCGCTCCACGATGTGATCGATGATCCCGTAGTCGCGGGCCTCCTCCGCGGTGAACCAGCGGTCCCGCATGCTGTCGGCCGCGACCCTGTCCTCCGGCTGCCCGGTGTGCTTGGAGACCAGCCTGGTCAGCATCTTCCCGAGCCGGTCGAGCTGCTGGGCGTAGATCTCGACGTCGGCGGCCGTGCCACCGAAGCCGGCCGAGCCCTGGTGCATCAGCACCTGGGCGTGCGGCAGGCCGAACCGCTTGCCGGCCGTCCCGGCGCACAGCAGGAACTGGCCCATGCTGCCGGCCAGGCCCATGGCCAGCGTCCGGACGTCGTTGGGGATCAGCTGCATGGTGTCGTAGATCGCCATCCCGGCGCTGACCGAGCCGCCAGGCGAGTTGATGTAGAGGCTGATATCGCCGCGCGGATCCTCAGCCGACAGCAGCAGCAGCTGGGCACAGAGCCGGTTGGCAATCCGGTCGTCGACTTCGGCACCGAGGACGATGATGCGCTGGTACAGCAGGCGCGTGGCCAGCTGGTCATCCAGCATCCCGGCGATTGTGGTGGGTTCGGCAACGGCAGTCTGCATATTTCCCCTGCTTTCCGGCGCGACGCCGGGAGCCCGGCCTCACCAGCCAGAATGGTTCGCTGGGCAGCGGCCAGCCAACTTAATCTGCCCATGGCAGAGCATCGCCGCTCCCCGAGCGGAAGAAATATGGTCCGCGAGCGACGATTCTGGCCCGCGGCAGCCGTCTCACCCATGAACACCGAGGACCGATCTCACCCATAAACACGACCGACCGCCCTTGACCGCGCCGAGGAGGCTGCTCATGAGGTCGACCGACCACGCCGGCCCGGTTAGCTGGTCGCTGATCCATGCCGAGCGGGCCGCCCTGGCCGCCGATCTCGCCGAACTGGCCGGGCAGCGGTGGGCTACCCAGTCGCTGTGCGACCAGTTCACCGTGCGCGAGGTGCTCGCGCACCTGACCGCTGGGGCCAGCCTCAACCCGGTGCGGTGGATGGCGGGCGTGATCCGCTGCCGCTTCGACTTCGACCGGCAGGTCGCCATCCGGCTGGCCGAGCAGCTGGGCGCCACCCCGGCCGAGACGCTCGCACGATTCCGCCGGGTTATGACCAGCACAACCAAGCCGCCCCTTCCGGTCGTGGCGATGCTCGGCGAAACCGTCGTGCACGGAGAGGACATCCGCCGGCCGCTCGGCATCGGGCGCGACTACCCGGTCACCACGCTGACCACTGTGGCCGACTACTACCAGGGCTCTGACCTGCCCGTCCTGGCCAAAAAGCGCGCCCGCGGCCTGCGGCTGACGGCCACCGACGGCCCCTTCACCGCCGGCGGCGGGCCGCAGGTGTCCGGGACCACCCTGGCCCTGGTCATGGCCATGGCCGGCCGCGTGGCCTACTGCGATGAACTCGACGGCGACGGGGTCGCCCTCCTGCGCGAGCGGCAGGCGACGGCGTGACACCGGGACGCGTGGCATCGTGGAGCCATGGCGACTAGTCCTGCTGATTCCACGCACCGGGAAGTAACCGTCGAGCGGATCGAGAGCGGCGTGTTCACCGCCACCAACAGCCGGGGCGGAAAGCTCAGGTTCGGCACCGGCAGCGGCACCGATTTCACGCCGACGGAACTCCTGCTGGCGGCGATCGGCGGTTGCACCGCGATCGACGTCGACATCCTGACCACACGCCGGGCTGAGCCGGAAGGCTTCGACGTGCGGGTCGCCGCGGAGAAAATCCGCGACGAGGACGGCAACCGGCTGACCGATATCGAGGTCACGTTCCGGATCGCGTTCCCGGCCGGCGAGCAGGGCGACGAGGCCCGGGCGATACTGCCTGACGTGGTGAAGAAGTCGCATGACCGGCTCTGCACGGTCGGCCGTACCGTCGAAATCGGCACGCCCATCACCGAGCGGATCGAGTAAACCGGTTTCAGCCTGCGGGCTGGAGTGCGGCTATGAAAGCGTCGGGGTCGGCGAGGCTCAGCGTCAGCACGTGGACCTTGGCCCTGAGGAACATGGTGCCGAGCCCGCGCTCGGTGCGGCACGGCGGGTCGATGACCACGTCCACCAGGCCCTGCGCGGACCCGTTGACCAGCCACCGCCCCGGCCAGCGGTGCACGCCGCGGGTTCCGAGCGGCTTGACCTGGGACCGCCGGACCGACCGGATGTGATCCCGCGGTATGTCCAGCCGGAACGCCGACCCCATCTGGACCCGGACCCGGGCAGAGCCGACTTCGACTCCGGACGAGTCCGGGCCTACGCCGGAGAGGGCGGCCAGCCAGGCCGTCTTGTCGTAGCTGATCGCGAAGCGCTGTCCGTCCAAGGCGCGACTCCCGGTGCACGGTGCCCGCTGGTGGTGCCCGCGGGCTGGATCGACATATGTAGCCTACATGTGTAGGCAAGGACCCGGCCAGGCAATAGGCAGGCCACGGGCAGCCACGGGCAGCCACGGGCAGCCACGGAAGGCATTCAAGACGGAATGGATTTTCATCGCGTTCAGCTGCTTGTGCGGGCTTCCCATTCGGGTTTGGTCAGTGCGTATTCGACCTCGCCCTGCCCGGCGCCGTCGATGACGTCGGCATCGGGTCCCTGGTAGGGGACGGTGCGCACGAAAGTCAGGCCGCATTTCTCCAGCACGCGCCGGGACGCGGCGTTGGCCGTCATCGCGTGGGCGTACACCCGCTGGACGCCGAGGTCGGTGAAGCCCATGTTGATCAGGGCCTTGGATCCCTCGGTGGCGTAGCCCTTGTTCCAGGCCGATCGGCGCAGCCGGTAGCCCAGGTGGATGTCGGTGATGTCGTCATCCTCGGCGCGGAAGTGGAACCAGCCCAGGAACTCGCCATTGTCGGCGGACTCAGCGGCCCAGGTGCCCAGCCGGTCGAACCGCTGGTAGACACCGAGGTGGAACGGGATGATCTCGTCCCGCAGGAACTCGCGGGGAGCTGGCCTGCCCAGGTAGCGCATGACCTCTGGGTCACTGTTCAGGTTGAACAGGTTGTCGACGTCGTCCTCGGTGAACTGGCGGATGGCAAGTCGCGGTGTCTTCAGGACAATGCGCATGTCTCGTTCGCTCATGACGACGAGTATGCAGCCATTAAATCCGCTGCGGAACAAAAGAAAATTAGAGAAACGTCACACCCATCAGCGGGAACAAGCCAAAGCGGCTAATCGTTCTGCCATATGAGAGGCTCTTTGAGGATTCTCTGTGGCGTTAGCTTCAAGGCTAGCACATCAAATTTTGACGCGATAGGCATTCGGCCTAAATCTCCCCGTCATCCTGGGTCGGCAAGATCGCTGTTCTGGAGCACAATGGCGTTGATGGCCGGGACGATGCCGGAGGCACAACGACAATGACTGATCTGCACATCGAGCAGTACGGCGCAGGCGAGCCAGCGGTCCTGATCCACGGCTCCGGCAGCTGGGGCATCGATACTTTTCCCGCCCAGCCTGAGCTGGGAGATGAGTTCCACGTGCTGCTTATGGACCGGCGCGGCCACGGGCAGAGCCCCCCATCGGCGGTTATCGGCTGGCCGACCGACATGCACGACGCGGTCAGCCTGCTCGAGGAGCTGAACGGAGCGCACTTGGCCGGGCATTCGACCGGCGGTACCGTGGCGCTTCTCGCGGCCGGCCTGCGGCCGGATCTCGTCCGCTCGCTGGTCGTCATCGAGCCCACGGTCTGGGGCATCGCCGATCCTGGCCGCCCGCTCCCGGACTTCGCCCTTGCCCAGCGGGAGGTGCAAGCGCGGGGCCCGGGCATGACCGCGCGAGAATTCTGGGAAGCGATTGTCGCGGCGGCCGGCATCCCGGACCCCGCGCAAGCGGCGTCTTCGATGACGGCCGACTTCAGCGAGGCGGACTGGGCGGGCGTCGATGTCAGCCGTCACGAGGTGTGGGCCGGCGATGCGCCGGTCGATCTCGTGGCCCTGGCCGCGGCCTCGTTCCCCAAGGTGGTGGCCGCTGGCGCCCACGACCCGGCCATTCATCCGTTCGCCGCTTCGCTAGGCGAGGCGACCGCGCAGATCAACCGCGAGCACCGCGCCCTGGCTGAGCGCATCGGGGCGGCTTTCGTCACCTTTCCCCGCTCGGAGCACAGCCCGCAGATCGACGAGCCAGCCGCCGTCAACCGCCTCCTCCGCGACACCTGGCACGGAGCCCGCCGGCCGTAACCGCGCTCACCGGCCGACGCGCCGCAGGTATTCGGTGCGGTCGAGCGGGTTGCTGTCCCACCGCGGCCGGGCCGGGACCGTGCCGCGCACGGGTTCGTGGCGGTCGAAGGCGCACTCCAGGACGCCTTCGCCACCGGTCAGCGGGGGCAGCAGCTGCCGCAGCTCATGCACCCGGGCGGCCGGGAGGTCACCTTCCAGGGTGGCCGACGCGCCCTGAGTCACCTGGGTTCGCGGAACGGCGCGCAGCCGGGTCAGGGCCGGCAGCAGCACCCCGAGCGAGTCGGCGGGCACGTCGAGGCGGAAACGGTGGATCGGCTCGCAGACCACGGTTCCGGCCCGCTGCAGCGCGCTCATCAGGACCAGCGGCGTCAGCCCGCGGTAATCCTCGCCCGTGCTCGACAGGCTCTTGGTAAACCGGGCGTGACCGATGCTGTGCTTGCCCACGTACCCGGAGTGGGTCATCGCGATCACCACGTCGGTGACCTCCCAGCCGTACAGGCCCTGCCGGAGCGTCTGGCGCACGGTGTCCTCGACCGCCCGGAAGAACGCGATCGGCATCGAGCCGGCCAGCTCCGCTCCGACCTGAAACCGCACACCCGAACCGGCCGCGGCCGGCTCGACGCGCAGCCCGATCGTGGCCAGGAACGGGTTGGGCGCCTCGTGCATCCGTTCCACCGCCGCGCCCGGGCCGGCCGGCCGCTCGACGCAGATCGTCGTGCTCTCGCGGAAGCCGACGTCCAGCCCGAAGTCGGCGGCCAGCGTGGCCCCGATCACTTCCTTCTGCACCTCGCCGTAGAGCGAGACGGAGATCTCCTGGCTGAGCTCGTCCTGCCGGACGTTGATCAGCGGGTCCTGCTCGGCGAGCTGGCCGAGCGCCACCCGGAGCGCACCCCTCTCGCTCTGGCCGCCGGGGTCGCGCGGCATGACCACCGTCTCCAGGGTCGGCGGGGCGAACTGATGCCCCACCGCCTCCTGCGGCAGCGCGCCGATCGGGTCGCCGATCTGGACCTCGGCCAGGCCCCACAGCTTCCCGATCTGGCCGGCGGACACCGAATCCCGCCGGACGGCAGCGCCGCCGGCGAACACGCTGACCGCGGTCACCTTCCGCTCACCGGCCCGCCCGAACCGCACCCGGTCCCGGACCCGCACCGTGCCGGAGAACATCCGGACGTAGGCGATCTTCTCGCCCGCCGCTCCGCGCTCGATCTTGAAAACCCGGCCCGCGGCCGCGCCGCCGGTGTCCCGGCCGGCCGCCGGAAGCAGCTCGGCGATGCCGTTCATCAGCGCGTCCACGCCGGCTCCGGTCAGCGCCGACCCGAAGAACACCGGGTGCACGCGGCATCGTGCGGTTGCCGCGGCGAGCTCGGCGCGCAGCCGGCCCGGCGATATCGCCTGCTCACCGCGGACATACGCGGCCAGGAGGGACTCATTGTGCTCGGCCAGCGCCTCAATCAGATTTTCCTGAACGTTACGCTCCGCCCAGTCCCAAGCCGTGAAGCCGGCCGTGCGCGTGCCCAGCCCGCGCGGCGATCCCAGCGCGACGATCGCGGGGGTGAGCCGCTCCGAGATGGCCCGCAGCACCCGGTCGTGGCTGGCGCCACGCCGGTCGATCTTGTTGACGAAGATCAGGGCCGGGACGCGCAGCCGCTGCAGCGCGCGCATCAGGATTCGCGTCTGCGGCTGCACGCCCTCGACCGCCGAAACCACCAGCACCGCGCCGTCGAGCACGCCCAGCGCCCGCTCCACCTCGGCGATGAAATCCGGGTGGCCCGGCGTGTCGATCAGGTTGACGGCAACGTCGCCGATCGCGAACGACGCGACCGCGGACTTGATCGTGATCCCGCGCTGCCGTTCCAGGGCCAGTGAATCGGTCTGCGTCGTGCCAGCATCGACGCTGCCGACCTTATCGATGACACCGGCGGCGAACAGCAGCCGCTCGGTGAGGGTGGTCTTACCGGCGTCTACATGCGCCAGGATCCCCAAATTCAGCGTTTTGCGAGCCAAGCGTCATACCCCTCGTCTGGAAGCCCATTTCGATGGATATGGACGCTGCTCGCATGTTCCCCTCCTTGAGCCGGGTGCTCGATGTGAATGATGGAGCCGCCGGCCGGGCGGCGGCAAGTGATTTTCAGCCGGGCAGGCCGGCGGGCAGGCCGAAGCGGGTGAAGTCGGCGGTGGTGAACCGGCCGTCGTAGCCGTACTGCCTGACATGCTCGGCGGTGAGGAACGCGTCGATGGCCGTGATCCGGTCACCGTCCAGCGTCAGCACGTCGATCGCCGTGGCCAGGTACCGGCCCCGCCCGGCATCCAGGATGTAGCCGGCCACGGCGAGCTGCCCGTTCGCCCGGGTGGCCCGGTGCTGCCAGTTCAGGGGAGCCACGTCCTGGCGGATGAATTCCCGGACCGCGGCGTGGCCCCGCAGGCACGTGGGGGGCGGCGGCATCGTGTAGGTGACGTCGCTGGCCAGCATGCTCACCAGCAGGTCGGCGTCGCCTCGCTCCATGGCGTCGGCGTAGCGCTGAGCCAGGATGCGGATCCGCTCGTCGCCGAGCGAGCGCAGGGCCACCTGCTGGCTGCGGGCGGGCAGGCTGCTCTGCGCGGTGGCGCGGGCCCGCTGCAGCGCGCTGGTCACCGCCGGAACCGAGGTGACCAGCACCTCGGCCGCCTCGCGGGCCGAGAAACCCACGACGTCGCGCAGGATCAGGACGGCGCGCTGCAGCGGCGGCAGGTGCTGCAGAGCGACCACGAACGCCAGCTCCAGGCTCTCCCGCTGCTCATACCGGGCCGCCGGCGAGCTGGCCAGCTGGTCTCCGAACGCGTGGTCCGGATACGGCTCCAGCCAGTCCGCCCCATCCGGCGCCGCGGCCGGCCCGGCCGCCGGCGAGATCCCGGCCGGGGACTCCCGGCGAGGGCGGCGCCGGGCGAGGTCCAGGGCCGCGTTGGTGGCGATCCTGTACATCCAGGAGCGCACCGAGGCGCGGCCCTCGAAGCCGGGCAGGCCCTTCCAGGCCCGCAGCAGCGCGTCCTGGAGCGCGTCCTCGGCGTCGTGCACCGAGCCGAGCATGCGGTAGCAGTGCGCGCGCAGTTCCGTCCGGTACCGCTCGACCAGATCGCCGAACGCGCTCTCGTCGCCGCCCCGGGCCAGGCCAAGCAGGGTCTGCTCGTCGGCTTCCAGGCGTCCGCCCACCGCGTCAGTCCGTGAAGGTCGGGTCCGCGCCGTGCAGCGCCCGGGCCCGCCCCTTGGGCTCCTCCCAGTCCTCCGACCGGCCGAACGCGGTCATGTCCAGCAGCGCGTAGGCCGAGATGGTCTGTTCCGCGCCCCTGGCGTAGGTGGAGTAGGTGTGGAAGATCTCGTCGCCGTCGCGCAGGAAGCAGCTGAGGCCGGGCACGTCCTCGGCCTCGTCGCCGGTGAGCTTGTCCGACAGGTCGCGGTAGTTGTACTCCACCGATCCCCGGGACTTGTCCAGCGTGACGCCGAAGTCGTAGTTGAAGTCGCTGCCGGCCGAGGAGTACCACGGCACCACCCAGCCGCGGGCGGCCTTGTAGGCCTCGAGCTTGGCCAGCGGGGCCCGCGACACGGCCACGAACGAGGTGTCGCGGGAGTGCACCTGGTCCAGCAGTCGCTCCGGGATCACGTCCAGGCTGGCCGTGCAGCCCGGGCAGGCCGCATCCCACTCGGGCTGGAACATCACGTGCTGGACGATCAGCTGGTTGTGGTCGCCGAACAGATCGGTGAGTGTGGCCGGCCCGCCGGGGCCGTCGAACACGTACTCCTTCTCGACCCGCACCATGGGCAAGCTGCGGCGCTCCGCATTAAGGGCGGTAATCCGCGCGGTCTGCTCCTTCTCCAGGGCGAGCAGCCGATGCCTGGCCGCTAGCCACTCCTCGCGCGAAACGATCTCCGGCAATGCCATCCCAGCCTCCTCTGACCTGACGCCTTGCCGGTATAGACCGGACGCTGGCCCGGGAGTAATCGGTCTCGCGGCACGAACTTGCCTGGATGCGCGAGCAGCCTCCCCGAAGATGCCGACGGCCCTCGGCAAAGGGACGCCCTGAGAACCTCGATGGAACGCTCCAGGTCCGCCGATGACGCCCGCATGTGGACGTAGCGCCGGAACGCCGCGGCGTAACCGGCCGGGAGAAGGTTGGCCTCATCAGCGGGCGTCACGTTCAAGGTCCTGATCCGGGTGCCCGGCGAACGGGAACTGGCCGGTCCACCGAAGGGTGCCATCGGCGGTGATGACCAGGGCTTCGTAGCCGTCGAGCGCCTCGATCAGGGCCAGGCCGGGCGAGCCGGCCACGGCGACGGCGGTGGCCAGCGCGTCGGCCAGGCCGAGGTCCGGCCCGGTGACGCTCGCGGACGCGGCGCGCGCGGCGGGCCGGCCCGAATGCGGGTCTATCAGGTGGTCTCCGCGTTCGTACGTGCCCGAGGTGGCGATGGCTCCGGTGAGGCACACCACCGCGGCCAGGCGCCGGGGCGAGGCGGGATCGGCGATTCCGATCCTGAACGGCTGGCCGCCACCCAGGCCGCCGAAGCTCGCGATGTCGCCGGCCGCGTTCACCAGCACGCCCGAGATGTGGCCCGCACGGAACGCGCCGAGCGCCCGCTGCGCGGCCCAGCCCTTCACGTACCCGGTCGGGTCGATTCCGCCGGGCATGGCCCATGGGTCGAACCAGCCGCCCGACAGCTCGCGGGCGGCGGCGCACCGCTCGAGGACCTCGCGTACCTCATCGGGAGCCTGCGCGCCGGTGATCTCTCCGCGCCGCAGCCGGCTGACCGGGCTGTCCGGATTCCAGGTGCTGAACACCGCGTCGGCCTGCTGCAGCACCGCCCGCGCCGTGGCCAGCTGGGCCGCGATCTCGCCGTCTGCCTGCCCGTCCGCGGTGTAGACGTCGATGGTGACCACGGTGCCCATCACGTCCTCCCGGTGGGCAACCGCGGGGACAGCCGGCACTAGACGCCCAGGGTCCGCAGCGCGGCCTGAAGGGACTGCTCGAACCCCTCACTGGTGTAGCTGGCGCCCGACACCCCCTGGATGTCGGCACTTTGCGCCTGCACCGCCTGCTGCTCCAGGATCGGGATCGACTCCTGGTCAATTTCCTCGGAGCGAGCATCCCCGAAGTCGTCCAGGGAGGCGATGCCGACCTTGGTTATCCTGCTGCCGGAAACCGTGACCGAGACCGACAGGTTTCCGTAGTTGTAGTTGACCACCGAGCCGTCGGCCGTCCTGGTCCCGCCCGACTTGGTGCTGGCCGGCTTGGTCCCGGCTGGCTTGGTGCTGGCCGGACTGGTGCTGGCCGCGGAGTCCGGCTGGGATGCGGTCGGGTCGGGGGACGGGTTCTGGGCCGGTAGCAGCGGGGCAGCAGGGGAGCCCAGGTTGAGGCGGGCCGGGGTGGTGTGAAAGGCCAGCACGCCGGCCAGGCCCGCAACGGTCGCCGTGACGACGATGGGAGTACGCCTCATCAGAATCCGAACGCTTCCTGGTGAATCTGTTCTTCGGTTACGCCCAGCCGCAAAGCGGCATCGACGATATTGTCCCTGAACCCGTCGGGCCCGCAGATGTAGATGTCGCGCTCGGCGACGTCGGGAACCAGCCGGTGCAGCAGCCGGGCATCGAAGCGGATCCGGTTTCGCGGGCCGACGATCTCGTGAAGCTGGCCGCCGCGCCGCGCCACCAGGGCCGCGACCTCCTCGCGCAGGACCAGGTCCTCGACCGCCGATGCCCGGACGATCACCACCACGTGGGTCCGGCCCGGCAGGTCCTCAAGCAGCGCCCGCAGCGGGGTGATCCCGACCCCGGCTCCGATCAGCGCGACCCGGTCGGACGTGCGCGCGTGGCGGGTGAACGCCCCGTAGGGTCCCTCGATGGCTACCCGGGTCCCGGGCGGGAGCTGGAGGATGGCGCGGCTCTGGTCGCCGAGTGCCTTGATCGTCACCCGGATGTAGGGCGGCCGGGGCAGCGCGGACAGCGAGTACGGGTGCGCCTGCCACCAGAGGTCCCTGGTCAGGAACCGCCACTGGAAGAACTGCCCGCCGGAGACCGCCAGGCGATCGAGCCGTCGGCCCCGGCAGACGACCGAGTACACGCCCGGCCCCTCCTCGGAGACCGAGACCACCCGCAGCTGGTGCCGCAGGCTCCGTACCACCGGCTGCACGACCCGGAACAGCAGCACCATGCCCGCGGTGAGCGCCCAGATCTCTATCCAGACCGCCCGGGTGAGCGGATGGCCGACGAACGCGGCCCCGGTGACGATCTGGTGCGCGAACGCGAGCGCGAGCCCGAGGTAGGTGTAGAGGTGCACGACCCACCAGGTCCCGTAGCGCAGGCGCCGCCGGGCCATCCTGATCGAGGTGAGCCCGGCCATGACCAGCAGGCCAAAGCCCACCATCGCGGCCAGCACGTCCGGGTAGGTCGTGATGAACACCCAGAGCTGGCGCAGCACCCCCGTGTCCGCGGCTTGTGCGTAACCCAGCGTGACCAGGACGACGTGAGCGGTTATCAGCCCGAACGCCCACGGCGCGATCCGCCGGTGCCAGTGGATGAGCCGGTCCTGGCCGGCTGTCCGCTCCAGCCAGGGCAGCCGCGCGACGAGCACCACCATGATCAGCATCAGGTAGGCGCCGGTCAGGCCGGCCAGCTCGCCGCCCGCGGTCAGCAGCCCGCCCGGCGCGGACAGCGAGCCGTGGGACTGGCCGATCACGAACGTGCCGACGGCCACCCCGAACCCGAGGCCGGCCAGTGCCGCGCACGCGTCAACGAACCAGGGCCGAGGCGCGGGACCTGGCCGGTGACGACGTCTGGGTCCTGCAGCGACGCGCCTGGCCGCGGTGGCCGGAACGCGGTGCATCACCACACCAGTGTGGCCGACCGGGACAGGTGAAGCATGAACACAGACCGCCTATTGCCTCTGAGTCCGCGCTGAAACTGATCTGCGGCGCGTTCGAAGGTCACGCTTCGCTCACGGCTGCGGGCGGCGCACGGTTCATTCCGGCGAGACCGGGCCTGGTCCCGCGGCGACGGCCCGCGCCCAGCTCAGGTCCGCCTTGCCGGACGGGCTGCGCTGGATCCGGGGCACGAACACGATGGCCCGGGGCTTCTTGTAGTCGGCCAGCCGCCGCGCCACGTGGGCGACCAGCTCGTCCGCGGTCGGCTCGGCGTCGCCGGCCGGCTCCACGACCGCGGTCACGCGCTCTCCCCAGCGCTGGTCCGGCAGCCCGACCACCAGCGCATCGCGGACGCCGGGATGCTCGATGAGGACCTGCTCGACCTC
>Ga0335075_10007616_pt1 | contig 16654 bp, 17 predicted proteins | sample Lox_Sample_24_FD_206723 | JGI IMG/M metagenome (GOLD analysis project Ga0335075, IMG submission 206723) | Soil microbial communities from Loxahatchee National Wildlife Refuge, Florida, United States - Lox_Sample_2.4 | ecosystem: Environmental > Terrestrial > Soil > Wetlands | place: USA...
GACAGCGGTGCCGGTTCGGCACCGCTGTCACCACGCCGTCCTGGTTTCTGTTATGACGTGGGCTTGATGTGGAGTAGGTCCCAGCCCCAGTCGGGATAGACGGTGTTGCCCTGCGCGTACGGATCCGCCGCAGTGGGCCAGCCAGTGAACTGGGCAGAGTTGTACTGGTCCCAGGACACGGCCGTGAGCACCGGGATGTACGGCACGTCCGACAGCAGGACCTTCTCCAGCTTGAACACGATGGACTGCTGGGCGCTCAGGCTGTCGGTCATGCCATAGGCGTTGAACAGCGCGTCCGTCGCCGGGCTGCTGTACCGCCCGAAGTTGGTCGACGCGGCCTTCCCGATCGGCGCGGTGTTCCCGGAGAACAGCCACTGCCGCATCTCGTACTCAGGACCGGGACCGCCCAACTGGTCCTGTATCCCGAGCTCGAAGTGGCCCAGGCTCATGTCGGAACTCCAGGCGTTCCCGCTCTCGTTGCGGGGCGTGACCTGAATGCCCACCTTCGCCAGCTGCTGGGCGATCACGGTGCCGTCAGCCACCCAGTCCGAATAGCCGCCGTTGTTCACCAGGGTGAACGCGAGCTTCTGGCCTGCGCTGTTCTCGCGGACGCCGCCGACCGTCTTGGAGTAGCCCGCCTGGTTCAGGAGGGTCTCCGCTTCCGATTGATTGAAGGCGTAGTCGTTGTAGTACGACTTGGCCTGTGCCTCGTCTACCCAGCCGCCGTTCCGGAAGGACTCGGCAACGCCGTCCTGGAAGGAGCCCGTTTCACTGCCGGTCTCACCGATGACGCCGACCTCGTTCCGGTTGATCGCCAGTGCCATCGCCTGCCGGACCTTGACGTTGTCCAGCGGACTGTTCTTCAGCCCGAGGTTAATGTCGAGGGTCACCGAACTCACCGACGGGGCCCAGTTGTGGTACGAGCTGTCCTTGGCGAGGTAGGTCCCCTTGATGTTGGGGATGTACTGGCCGCCCCACTGGCACTGGCCGTCGATGAGGCAGTTGTTGCCGGTGGTGTTGCTCAGGTAGGCCGGCCACTCCACTGTCTTGACAGCGGGCTTGCCTGGCTGCCAGTAGTGCGGGTTGGCCTTGTAAATGAGGTTCGTGGAACTGCAGCTCCCGACCGTGTACGCACCGGTGCCGACCGGGTGGGTGTCCGGGTAGGTCGGCAGCTTGGAGACCGGGATCTTCGACCAGATCTTCTCCGGGAGCATGGGTACCTGGCCGGCCGCATAGTAGAAGTACGTAGGCGACGGTGAGTCGAAGTGGAGGGTCACGGTGTCGCTCGAGGTGCTCACGCTTGTGAGCGGACCGCCCTGAGCCTTCCACAGCGACCACAGGTCCAGCGCGCCGTTCTCGTTGAGAATATTGAACGAGAACGCGACGTCCGCAGGCGTCAGCGGCTCGCCGTCGGTGAACTTGACGCCCTTGCGGATAGTGAAGGTGAGCGCGGTCAGACCGGAGTTCCAGCTGTAGCTGGTCGCCAGCCACGGGTGGATTCCCTGGCTGAGCTGAGTCCCTGTCTGGAGCAGGTTCTCGAACATCAGCGGCTCGTAGATGACCCCGGTCTCGGTGGGGCCGCCTTCCGGCCAGTTCGTACTGAGTGGGTTGAACTGGCAGTTCCAGTTCGCCCCGGTGACATCGCTGATGATCAGCGGCTTGCCAGCCCCGCCGCCGGCGTTGCTGTTGCTGCTGCCACAGCCCGCCGCTACCAGTCCTGCCGCACAGATCGCCGCGGCGAACGCGACAGTTCTATTGCGTCTCACGACCGTAGTCCTTCCCTGAGCATGGTGGATGGGACGTCAGTGCCCCGGACGACCCGGGCGTCTTCGGTGAGGTAGGCGCCGGGAAAATTGCTGCAAACGGTTTCGGAATCGTACGTGTTCATGCCAAATTGCCGATGCTGGTTATCGAAGTTGTGTTGTCTGCGCTGGTGGCTGACCCGGCCTGACCGTCTGGAGCGATGTCCGGGCCAGGGGCCTGCTGTCGTCCGGGAGGCCCGGTGGCGGCGTCAACTGCGAGGGCGACGGCGCCCAGGAGTGGTGCGTCGTGCGGAAAATGCGCGAGGACTAGATCAGGCGGGTAGGGCACGCCGGCCTGCAGTGCCTCGGTCAGCCGCGGCTCGATCCGGTCCCAGGACCTGGTCATTCCGCCGCCGACTGCGATCCGCTCCGGGTTGACGGCGATGGCCAGGTTCACCAGGTGGAATGCGAGTTCGTCGACGAAGTCGGTGATCAGGTCGTTGAGTTCAGCGTCCGCGGCCGCCCTGTCGAATACCTCCGCGGCGGTCAGCCGCTGTCCGTCCGCGTCGGCCGCGTCCGTCCTCGCCGCGTTCAGGCCGGCCCCCTGCAGGCTGGCAGCATGGAGGCTGGCCCGGCGCTGCAGTGCCTGACCACTGACCATGTCCTCGAGCGGTATCCGCAACCCCTCGGCGCGGCCGACATCACCCTGCTCGCGCAGGCTGTAGCCGATCTCGCCGGCCGCGCCGTGGCTGCCGGCCAGCACCTGGCCGCCGGTCACGATCGCGGCGGCAAGCCCAGTCCCCAGGTTGAGGTAGATCGCCGGATCACAGCCAGCCAGCGAGCCCCACCGGACCTCGGCCTGCGCGGCTGCCTTCGCGTCGGTCGCCATCCGGATGGGCACGCCCGGGAACGCCCGCCGCAACTCCCGGCCAAGCTCAAGGCTCGCCCAGCCGTCGATGGCCGGAGCCAGCTCGACCCGGTCCTCAAACGGGATGCCGAAGGTCGCTACCCCGACCGCGGCCAGCGGGGCGCCGTCCGCCTCCGTCTCGAGCAGATCCCGCGCCGCCCGGACTCCGTGATCAAAGCTGGCCCGCGCACCGTACTCGGCCAGACTGTCCACGACGGCCGACGCAAGCTTGTTGCCAGCGAGGTCGCAGACAGCGGTCGCGATCTTCGTGCCGCCGAAGTCGATGCCGAGCACGACGGGAGGGTGGGGCATGCGGGTTCTCTCGTGTTGCGGGATTCCGGGCGCGGGGTGATTCCCGAAAGTTAGTTAGGACAGTATCCTAACTATGTGCCAGCGACAATCACGGTTTGGTCACGGTGCGCTCGCGGCCCTGTCGCGGCGCCCCATTGCGGAGTGGCATGGCGGCGCTCGCCGTTAACCGTGCAGTACGGAAGGATATGTGCGTGACCGTGACGACGACACCGGCGGACACTGCCGAGCCTGCCGAGCCTGCCGAGGCTGGCGTTCCCCGGCCGGCGGAGCATCAGGGCCACCTGCCAGGCCGCCGCGCGGCCCGACCGCAGCTGCTGCGCGCGCTGAATGAGCAGCTTCTGCTCCAGCACATCCGTCAGCTCGGCCCGATTTCGAGGGCCGAGCTCGCCCGGATGTCTGGCCTGTCGAAGCCAACGGTCTCGCTGGCGCTCGCCAACGTCGAGCGGTCGGGTTTGGTCCGGGAGGCTGGTCAGCGGACTGGCGTACCTGGCCGGTCGGCCGTGCTGTACGAGGTCCGGCCGGACGCCGGGTACGTGCTCGGCCTCGATATCGGGCGTCAGTACCTGCGGGGGGCGGTCGCGGACCTCACCGGCGAGGTGCCTGCAAGGACGGCGCTACGGACCAGGGCATCGAGCGCGAGCGGACGGCTGGCCGAGCTGATCGGCCTCGCTGACGAGCTGTGCGCCCAGGCAGGGATCGAGCGGGCGGCAATTACTCAGACCGTGATCGGCAGCCCCGGCGTCTACGACCCGCGGCGCAACACCATCACGTTGGCCGGCGAGCTGGCCGCCTGGGGCAAGCCGGCCGTGCTGACCGAGCTGCGCGAGGCCTTCGGCGAAGGGCTCGTCGTGGAGAACGACGTGGACGCCGCGACGCTCGCTGAGCGTGAGCACGGGCACGGACGTGAGGCTGCCACGTTCGCGTTCGTGCACGTCGGTACCGGCATCGGCATGGGGCTGGTGATCGGCGGGAACCTGCATCGCGGCGTGCATGGCGTGGCCGGCGAGATCGCCTTCATGCCGATCTCGGCCGGCCGGGGCTCCGACCCCCAGGACGCCAGGCGCCGCGGCGCGCTGGAGGCGTCCGGCTCCGCGGCCGCCGTCGTGCGGGCGGCGCGCCGGGCTGGCATGCGCGGATCAGTATCGGCCCGCCGGGTCTTCGCTGCAGCCGCGGCCGGTGACGAGCGCGCTGCGGCTGTCGTAGCCGACGAGGCCGAGCTGGTGGCCAGGGCGATCTGCGCAGTCGTCACCGTGGTGGACCCCGAGCTTGTGGTCCTGGGCGGCGGCATCGGGCAGGCGCCCGGATTCGCCGTCGCGGTGGCCGGGCACTTGCGCAGCCTGTCCCCGGTGATGCCGGAGGTGCGCGTCAGCGCCCTTGGCACCGAGGCGGTGGTGGACGGCTGCCTTGCTGCCGGCGCGGCGCTGGCCTGGCAGCGGCTGACATCGCTGCTGCCCTAGCCTCCAAGCTCGGGCGGTCGCCCGGTAAAGTCCTCAGGTGACCGACAGTGAGGGCGCGGGAGTGGCGAACGACGCCCTGGATGCGTACCAGACTGCGGGCGGACAGGGCTCGACGGCCGCCAGCCCGACGCTGAGCCTGCCACCTCCTGCCTACCTTCGGTGGGAGATCTTCGCCGTCTTCGCGGTCTCGCTCGGGGCTAGCGGCCTCAACGCGTTGCTCGACCTGGTCGGTGCGCTGCTGTCGCGACAGTCCCTGAGCAGCCAGCAGGCGTTGCTGGTAGGCCCGCTGTCCTCGGTCAGCTGGTTCGACCTCGTACTTCAGCTAGTCGGCATCGCTGAGGCGCTGACCCCGGTCGTGCTGGTGCTCTACCTCATGGCCAGGTCAGGGGAGCGGCCGTCAGTCATCGGCCTGGACGCCAGCGAGCCTCGCCGCGACCTGGCCCGTGGCGCTCTCCTAGCCGCCGTGATCGGCGGGGCTGGACTCGGCCTTTATATAGCGGCGTTCCACCTCGGATTGAGCCTGAAGATCGTCCCCGAGTCCCTGCCGGCGGTCTGGTGGCGGATACCCGTGCTGCTCCTCAGCGCAGCTCACGACGGGCTGCTGGAAGAGATTCTCGTCATCGGCTACCTGCTGAGGCGGCTCGATCAGCTCGGCTGGACGCCCTGGAAGGCGATCCTGGCCGCGGCCGTGCTGCGCGGCTCTTACCACCTGTACCAGGGCTTCGGCGCTTTCGTCGGGAACGCTGTCATGGGCGTAATCTTCGGCGTCCTGTACCGCCGGTGGGGCCGGGTGACGCCGCTGATCATCGCGCACGCCCTCATCGACGCAGTGACGTTCGTGGGCTACGCCGCCCTCGTGAACAAGGTGTCCTGGCTGCCCTAGCTACCGGCCCAGCGAGGCGAGCACGAGCGCTCCCGGCAGGCTGGCCAGGGCCGCGCCGGGCAAGGTGAGCTTAGACCGCCGGATGCCGCTGCCGATGACCACGCGCGGAGCGGCGGCAACCGCCGCATCCACGTACACCGGCCAGTCGGCGGGCAGCCCGATCGGCGTGATCCCGCCATACTCCATCCCGGTCAGCTCGACTGCCTGATCCATCGGCGCGAACGAGGCCTTGCGAACATCGAGCTCGCGCTTGACCAGCCCGTTCACATCGGCGCGGGTAGTGGCGAGCACCATGCACGCGGCCAGCCTGGTCTGGCCGTCCCGGCGCCCGGCGACCACGACGCAGTTAGCCGATTCACCCGGCGTCACGTGATATTCCTCGCAGAACGCGGCCGTGTCGGCCATCGCGGGGTCGATCTCTGCGACACCGATGTCGCTGACGGTGATCTTGCCGTCCAGTGCGGCCAGCGCTGCTGCCACCGGTGCGGCGAGCAGATCGGGACGGTCCAGGGCGGGAACGGCGGTGAGCCTGCCAATGTGCATCGTCACCGTTCCGAGTCTAGGGGGCTAGCTGCTCAGGCTGCCGAGCTTCGCCGTGCCGCTGCGATCGGTGGTGCTTGCGCCCCTGCTGTAGTAGATGGTGACTGGCGTGCCCGGCTTGAGCATGGACACTATGCCGTCAAGATCCTCCACGCTGGACACCTTGCTCTTGTTGAGGCCAACGATGATGTCGCCGGGCTTGAGCCCGGCCGTTGCCGCTGTGCCGCCGCCGGTGACCGCGATGACGGCGACGCCGATCGGACGGCCCGCCGAGTCGGCCGCGGTCTGCGCGGTGACGCCGAGCGACGCGTGGCCGGAGCTGGCCACCTGGCCCGTCTTGATCAGCTGATCGGCGATGTTCCGAACGGTGTTGCTGGGAATGGCGAAGCCGATGCCGGGCGCGACACCGGCACTGCCGGGGAGCTGGGCAGCGAGCGTCGGGATGCCGATCACATGGCCATCCAGGTCGACAAGGGCGCCGCCGCTATTGCCGGGGTTGATGGCCGCGCTGGTCTGGATCGCGGGCGTGATCAGGGCGGTGCCGCCGGGCTCGCTGGAGCCGACGCTGCGGCCAGTAGCCGAGATGATGCCCTGGGTGACGCTGTCGGTCAGGCCCAGCGGGTTGCCCATCGCCAGCACGATCTGGCCGATCTGGGCGTCGTTGGAATTGCCGAACGTGGCCGGCTTCAGGCTGCCGGCGTCTTTGTCCACCCGGATCACTTCGAGATCGTCGGGGTTGAACCTTCCGATCACCCGTGCGGTCAGCGTCGTGTTACCGACGGATTCAAGCACCCGGACGGTCGTCGCGCCCCCGATCACGTGCTCGTTGGTCACGATGTCGCCCTTTTGGTCGTAGACGATGCCCGAGCCAGTAGAAGCGGGGGTGCTGATCTGCACGACGGAAGGCAGCACTTCTCGAACAACCCGCTCGTACTGCGTCTGCAGCCGGGAGGCGGCGCTGCCGGTGCCCGTCGCGGCATTAGCTGAGCAGCCGGCTGCCGCTATCGCGAGCCCGACCAGGCCGGCTGTCGCCAGCAAATGAGCGGGACGCCGCAATGGAGGCCGAGCCCATCCGGGCACGCGTGATGTAAATGACGAATCCATCGATATCCCCCCGGTAATGAAACTCGCCCGCGCCCCTATTCTGTCCACCATGTCGTTGACCGAATCACTCGCGCAGACCGTCGGCCGGACCGGCATCACGGCGGGCACGGCTACCGTCACGAACCTTGCCGAGGCTTTGGCGGCGGGGACTCTAACCGCAGCCGAACTGACCGCCTTTTACCTCGCCCGGATCGAGCGCCATAATCCGGCGCTCAGGACGGTCATTACCGTCGGACCCGACGCGGCCGCGGAAGCTGCGGCGAGCGATGCCCGCCGGACGGCCGGAGCGATGCGCGGACCCCTTGACGGCATCCCGGTGCTGATCAAGGACAACGTGTCCGCATCCGGACTGCCGGCGACTGCAGGATCCCCGGCGCTGTTGCACGCCGCGGCGCCGGATGCCTTCCTGGTAGCGCGGCTTCGCGAGGCTGGGGCGGTGATCCTGGGCAAGGCGAACCTGTCGGAGTGGGCGAACTTCCGCTCCCGGCCGTCGAGCAGCGGGCTGAGTGCCCTCGGCGGTCAGGCGGTGAACCCGCACGGCACCGGGCGCAGCCCGTCCGGCTCGAGTTCGGGGTCGGCGGTAGCAGTCGCAGCCGGTCTCGCGCCGCTCGCGGTCGGCACCGAGACCGATGGCTCCATCGTTTCCCCAGCCTCAGCCTGTGGCGTGGTCGGCATCAAGCCGACGCTCGGCCTGATCAGCCGGAGCGGGATCGTGCCCATCTCGGCGGCGCAGGACACCGCCGGGCCGATGGCCGCTACCGTCTGCGACGCGGCGAGACTGCTGACCGCTCTGGCGGCCGCCGATCCTGCTGATCCCGCCACCGAAGCGGCCGGCCAGCATGCAACGGATTACGCGGCATTCGCCGATCCCGGCGCGCTGGACGGCGCGCGGCTTGGCGTCTGGCGGGCGGGTTCGGCGTCGGCCGACGCCTCCACTCTTGCCGTCCTCGAGTCTGCCCTGGCACTGCTGCGGCGCGACGGCGCTGTTGTCGTCGACCCGGTTGACCTTGAAGAGGCCGACAAGCTGGGCGATCCGGAGTTCGCGGCCCTGACGCACGAGTTTAAGCACGACCTGAACGCCTACCTCGGGCAGCTCGGCGGCGACCATCCCGCTGACCTGGCCAGCCTCATCGCCTTCAACAACGCGAATGCGGCCGAGGTGCTCAATCACTTCGGCCAGGAACTGTTCGAGCAAGCAGAGGCGACCAGCGGCGACCTTAGCGACGTTGGCTATCTCGAGACCCGGTCGGCAGCCACCCGGATCGCCCGCACCGGCCTGGATGGGGCGCTCAGCGGGCACCAGCTTGACGCGGTTATCGCGCTCACCGGACACCCGGCCTGGCTCACCGATCATGTGCTTGGCGACTACCACGGCTGGGGCACCTCCGGGCCCGCGGCGGTGTCCGGATATCCCTCGATCACCGTGCCCGCGGGTCAGGTCAGTGGGCTGCCGGTCGGACTGTCATTCATCGGGCCGGCCTGGGGCGAGCCGCTGCTGATTTCGCTCGCCCACGCCTTTGAGCTGGCTCGCCTGCGCTAGCGATACCCTGACGGCCATGAAGTCCTGGTCTGCCGCTGACGTTCCCGAACTGCCCGGACCCGGCCGTGAGCCGATGATCTGGGACACCGCCACCGGCTCGCTGGCCGTGGCAGCCAGCGGCAGCACGGCCACGCTCTATGCCTGTGGCATCACTCCGTATGACGCGACGCATATTGGCCATGCAGCCACCTTCCTGGCCTGGGACCTGCTGGTCCGGGCCTGGCGGGACGCGGGTAAGAAGGTGCGGTATGTCCAGAATGTCACTGACGTCGACGACCCGCTCCTCGAGCGCGCCCACCGCGACGGTGAGGACTGGCGTGCTCTTGCCGACCGGGAGATAGCCCTCTACCGGTCCGACATGACGGCGCTGCGAGTACTGCCGCCCAACGAATTCATCGGGGCAGTCGAGGCCATACCGCTGATCGAGGCGTTCAATCAGACGCTGGCAGAACGAGGCTCGCTCTACGAGGTCGACGGCGACACCTACTTCTCCCGAGCGGCCGACCCGGCTTTCGGATCGGTGTCCGGGCTGGACGGCGACGCGATGCTCCGGCTCTGCGCTGAAAATGGCGGTGACCCGTCCCGGCCGGGCAAGAAAGACCCGGTCGACCCACTCGTCTGGCTGGCCGGGAGGCCGGGTGAGCCGGACTGGCCGTCCGCATTCGGCCGGGGCAGGCCCGGCTGGCACGTCGAGTGCGCTGCGATCGCGACGTCCTACCTCGGCCGCACATTCGACGTCCAGGCTGGTGGCCGGGATCTTATCTTCCCCCACCATGAGATGAGTGCCGCCCACGCGCGTGTGGCCCTTGATGGCGACGGTGAGCCGCCTTTCGCCCGCCGGTACGCGCATGCCGGGATGGTGCGGTTCGAAGGCGAGAAGATGTCGAAATCGCGCGGCAACCTGGTTTTCGTGTCTCAGTTGCTGGCGGCAGGCGCCGATCCCATGGCAGTGCGGCTCGCGACGATCTCGCACTACTACCGGCCTGACTGGGACTGGACCGCCGAATCGCTGGCGGCAGCGTCGAGCCGGCTGGCGACCTGGCGCGCTGCGGTCGCTGCGGCTGGAGCGGGCGAAGCGAACGACAGTGCCGGCCTGCCGGTGCTGGCAGCGATGCGCGAGCGGCTGGCGGACGACTTGGACGCACCCGGCGCGATTGCCGTCGTTGACGAGTGGGCCGCGGCGGCAACATCCGGTGCTTCCGACCGGTCGGGTGACCTCATCCGCCGGGCAGTCGACGCACTGCTCGGGATCGCGCTCTGATCATCCGCCGTCAAGCAGGAGCTTTACGCTGACCCAGCAGGTTGCCCGGGGTCGCCTTGATGTCGGCCAATGCCCCGGTGATCTTGCTGACGGAGATGTCCAGTGCTAGCTGGACGAAGTCGGTCCGCGGCTGAGCGGGTGCTCCGTGGGCAATCAGACCGATCTTGGCCAGGAACTGCAAGCCGACCTTCGGGCAGCCAACGCCTCCGCCGGCTTCAGTGCAGTGGTTCTGGCTGAGCCAGTTGCTGCCGTTCAGCCAGAATCCCTGCACGCCTGCTGCCAGGGAACTGTGATAGTCGGTGACAGGGTGTTCGGGCGTCTGCACGCGCGGGCAGCGTGACATCATTGGCGTCTGCCTGCTGTCGACAGTGCATAGGCGAGCAGAAACAGAAGTACTGCCGCAAGCGTTCCCGCACCCGCGCGAACCCCCCGCTGAACTGCGTGGCCGTAACCCCAGCCGGCTTTGCCATCGAGCCTGGGAGCCCATCACGCCGAATTCGTACTACTTGCCGCCGATCAAGCCGATGTCCTCGAGGAATTCGATTCCGACCTGCGGGCAGCCAGGACCGCCCTCCGCGGCGGTGCACCTGTTCCGGCTTACCCACTTCTTAGCGTTCAGCCAGAACCCCTGGACGCCCGCCCGCAGGGCCTTGTTGTAATCCCTGACCAGGTCTGACGCGAGCTGCACATGCGGGTTATTGGTCGCCAGGCCCGCCAGAATGATGATGTGCCGGTTCACTTTGCGGATCGCTATCACGTCTTTGCGGATGAACCGGCCAAATTTGGCGGGGAAGCCGTTGGCAAACTGGGACTGCACATCGACGGCAGCTGCCCCGCACTTCGCGGCCACCACGTCTTCCGAGATGATCTTCCTCGTCGGCTTGATGAACGGCGTAATGATCACCCTGAGGAAGGGATCGATATTCGCCAGGCGCGCGGCCAGGCAGATGTACTTCGCTGGCTTCCTGCGCTCCGCGCGCGGGGTGTAGGCCCAGGGCTCGATGTCGAACACGGCAGTGCCATGCCAGCCGGACAGCGCCAGTCGCCGCAGCGGCACATAACTGGTGAAGATCGGCTGCTGGCCCGAACGGCAGGGGTCTGGGTCGGACCGGCCACCACAACCGATCCAGGTGGCAAAAGGTGGCAGCGTGGCGCCATCAGCGGTCGCCTGGCGCTGGAGAAGCGCCAGGTCATTTGATTTCACCAGCCACAGCGGCCCGGGGAGCCTGGCGGACGAGGCAGCGGCGGCAGCGGAAGCGGCCGGGCCGGGTACGAGGGGCAGCACCAGCATCAGCAGCAGCGCAGCTGCCGCCGTCCGTATCGGCACGGCATGAAGGCTAGCGTCCTCGGCTTGAGGTCGCGGGCCGGGGGCGTGCGCATTGCGCTGCGAGCGGACTCGTCGCCAGGTCGATGGTTACAGATCTACCAGACCGGACTGCACCCATGTCAGCGGTTGGGCAGTGCGCCGATCCAACGCTCGCTCCCGCTCAGTCCGTCGGGGTTGTCCCGCAGGACGGCTGAGATTCGGTCAGCAAGCAAAGCGACGGCCCCGCGGTTCCTAGTGCGGGTCGACGGCAGCAGGATAAGTCCCGCAAGCACTCGTCCCTGGGCGAGCCATTCGGCGGCTAGCGGGCGGAAGTCCTTAACGTTATTGGTGATGACAGCGCGGCCTTCGTTGCTGGCGACTTCGAAGACGATCCTGTCGCTGCGGCCCAGTAGGTCGGGGTGCTCAGTCACGGCCTGCACGTCATGACCGATCTGACGCAACAGCACGGCAATCTGTGCTGACAGCTGCTCGTCGAGCAGGGCTTTCACTCGCGCAGGGCCCGCTCGGCGGCAGCTGCTGCTGCGTGCCCGCGCTCGTACTCAGCTTCGTTGAGCTCGATCTCCTGGTCGATCTCCTGCTGATACTCCCCGTAGTAGGCCGCTGCGGCCTCGACGAGCCCGGCTGGGACCTCGAGGTACGCGGCGGCCTCGCGGATAGACCCGTGGTTATCGCGGATGGTAGCGATGACCTCCCACACATCCAGGCCGCGTCCGACAAGGCTGGCGCGACGGCCGCTTGGGCCATCGAGAAACTGGATCAGCGGATGCGCGTCGTGCCGTAGCCCCTCTTCGACATACCGCTGGGCCAGGCTGCGCTCGGGCAGGCCCGCCCGCCGGGCCCACTCCGTGAGGCGCTGCCGGATGCCCGGCGCCAGCCTCAATGTGTAATGGTCAGCCATGCCTAAATCCTACCCGTCGTGTCACCAAGTGTCACAGCGCGGCGCGGTACGCAATGCTTGGGCCATTATGTGTCAACTGCATTTAACCGGGTTGTGCGCCAATGGCCTGGGTGTCCACCAGCGGTCACTATTAGGCCGCCGAAGCTGCAGCGCGATTCTCGATGCTAGCCGCATGACTAACAACAAGCCTGCGGGTGACAACTCCCCGCGTTCCGGGTCCACCTCCAAGGGCACACCCTTCGCTCCCGCCGCGCAGCCGGCCGGCATTGCCAGCAAAGTGCAACTGCGGGCGGCCAGCCCCGACGCCGTCCTGGCGGTAGTCCCGCACATGCTCGGCTTCTATCCAAGCAAGAGCCTCGTTGTGCTTGGTCTCGGCGGGCAGAACCGGGTGCTGGTTACGTTCCGGTACGACCTGCCGGAGCCACCTGATGAGCAACTCGCCCAGGACATCGCCGAGCACGCCGCCTACGTGCTCGACCGCGAGAAGATCTCCTCCGCGCTGCTGGTCGGTTATGGTCCCGAGCATCTCGTAGCACCTGTCATCGGAAGCGCGGCCGTGCGTCTCCTCGCCAGTGGCATCAAGCTGAATGAGGTGCTCTGGGCCGATGGAGGCCGGTACTGGTCGATGCTGTGCGACGAGCCTTCTTGCTGTCCGCCAGAAGGGCGCTCCTACGATCCAGGCTCGCACCCGGCTGCAGCGGCGATGGCAGGTGCCGGACTTGTCGCGCAGCCTGATCGCGAGGCGCTTGCTCGTACGCTGCAGCGCCCGGCTGGTGCGGCCGACGCGATCTCGCGAGCGACCGGCCAAGCCCTGGCCAGGCTGCAGGACCTGGTGGACCTTGGCGAAGCGGAACAGGACCGGGATCCCCAACTGCGAGCAACCAGGACTGGCCGCCGAGAGGTTCAACGCGCCATTCGCCATTACCGGCGCGGCGGCGCCATCGACAGCATCGAGCATCTTGCCTGGCTGGCCGTCCTGCTCAGCGATATCCGCGTCCGCGACGACGCCTGGGCGCGGATGCACCCTGCTTTTCGCGATCAGCACTGCCGACTCTGGACCGATGTACTGCGCAGCGCGGCGCTCGACTACGTGCCAGCCCCAGCATCTCTGCTGGCATTCACGGCGTGGCAGGCCGGGAACGGCGCTCTGGCGTCGATGGCGATCGATCGCGCGCTGAGCGCCAACCCGAGCTACTCGATGGCTCATCTGCTAGCAGAGGCCATTGATGCCGCCCTGCCGCCGTCAGCGGCCCGGATGCCGATGACGCCAGCCGCTGTTGCTGCCAGCTACGCGACGAGCCCTGCCGACAACGGTTCCGACGGCGGCGCGAATGCTAGCGGCGGTAAGGCTGGTGCCGCTAACGCAGCCGCCGCTAAGGCTGGCGCCGCTAAGGCTGAGGCCGGTAAGGCCGGGTCCGGCGCACAGCGCGGCCACTCGGGAGGGCGGGCTGGACGGAGCCGCCTCCATGGAGCAACCAGACGGTCACGCGCTCGGCGCCGCGCCGAAACGCACTGAGCATTGAGGCCTGTCGCCGATGATCCTGTAAATCGGTCCTCGCATAAGGCCATTAACTCGTCGTCAGGATTGAGTTGGCCCACCGGCAGGTTCAGCCCGGCAACGACCGCTAGCCGCCGACGGGGGAACGGGCCACCCGCTCACTGTCGCCGGGCGCGACGACTAGAGGGGCCAGCAGCCGCCCTTCTGCATAGCGCAGCGCGGCCGGGGGCAGCGCGGCAGGTCGGCCGCTGAGCAGCACGCGGACGGTGCCAAGCCGGGCGCCGCCGGAGGCTGGTCCACTGGAGCCTCGTCCTCCGGAGGCTGGCCCGGTTGTGGCCGGCAGACCGGAATCGACGCCACCCGGGATCCGCCGCAGCGCCTGCGCAGCCACCGCCACGGCGGACCCGAAGGTCACCGCGCCTGGTACTGCGCGAGTGATCTGATCGGCGACAAGCTCGTACTCCGTGCAGCCGAGCACGACCGCCTCGCAACCAGCAGGCGTTTGGCCGGCCGCAGCGGCCACGGCGGCAGCTGTCGCGGCCTGGTCGCCCGCATCGACAGCGTCGGCTAGGCCCGGGCAGGCGACTGGAGTCGCCTCGGCTGACCCGCCGAATTCGGCGACGAGCCTGCGCTGATAGGCACTCGCCGTCGTCGCTACCGTGGCCCAGATCGCGACCGTGCGATGCGCGGCCGCGGCCGGCTTGATGGCGGGAACGGTTCCGATGACCGGGATGGCGGGCTCGAACTCGCCTCGCATGGCATCCAGGGCGTGCACGGAGCCGGTGTTACAGGCCATGATCATGATGTCTGGCTGATACCGCAGGGCCGCGCGAGCGCAGAGCAGTGCTCGCGCCGCGATGTCATCTGGTGTCCGCGGGCCCCAGGGCATCCCGTCCGGATCCGGCGCCAGGATGAGGTCAGCATCGGGCCGCATCCGGTGCAGGGCGGCGGCCGGTGCGAGCAAGCCGATCCCAGAGTTGATCAAGGCGATGCGCATGCGCCAACTCTATGGGGCGATCTCATCGCTAACTGCCGGCCGCCGGGTAAGACTGCTGCCATGACGACCGGCGCCGAGATTCTTCGCACTGCCTACGCTGCCTCCTGTGACTCGCTACGGCGGATCCTGGCCGGGCTGAGCGACGAAGAGTTCTTCTGGGAGCCAGTGGCTGGCTGCTGGACGGTGCACCGCAGGTCCCAGGGCCGCGGAGTCAGCGCTGATGGCAGCGGAGACTTCGTCATTGACTACGATCCGTCGCAGCCGGATCCGGCTCCGTTCACCACAATCGCGTGGCGCATACTCCACCTCGCTGGCATCAACTACCTGTACTGGGACTACGCGTTCGGCACGGCGTCGCTGTCATTTGACCTGGAGCTACCCGGAGATGCCGCGGAGGCCACGGACTGGCTGTTCGCCAGTCACGAGCCGCTGCGCGACGCGCTGGCTAGTCTGACCGACACTGACCTGGACAAGCTGGTGCCGACTAACTGGGGCGATCAGTGGCCGATTCACCGGATCTTCGCCACGCTGGTCAACGAGCAAGTGCACCACGGTGCCGAGATCAGCCTGCTGCGAGACCTGTACCGGTGCCGCGCGTCGCTGGCGGTTCAGCGCTGAGTGGCAGCCAGATCAGGGCTGAGTGGCTGCCAGATCAGGGCTGAGGGCGGGCAGTCCGTCGATGCTGAACGAGTTCTTCTCGATCCGGTAGGCGGCTAGCTCTGCGGGGGACTTCTTCTCGTCGTGCCGGACGAGGACATCCCGCTCCTCCACCAGCTCCATCATCGGGACGGCGTAACCGCATGAGTCGGCGATCCGGTCCACGTCGACCACGATGATCGCGCGCTGGCTCGCCTTGCTGCTGCCGAATCCCGAAGCCGGAAAGTTCGCCGCCAGTTCGTCCCACTCGGGGGCACCTGGGACCACGATGCGGCCGTCTCCATAGAGCCGCAGGATTTTGGCCTGCCGGCCGAACGAGCAGAACATGATCGTGATCTGGCCGTTCTGGCGGACGTGCGCGATCGTCTCGGCGCCGCTGCCAGTGAGGTCCAGGTACGCCACCTGGCGAGGCCCGAGGATGGCGAAGGTGTCCCGATAGCCCTTCGGGGAAACGTTCACATGACCGCCGTCGCCATCGGCGGTGAGGCAAGGAGCTGTCGCCACAAAGAAGACAGACTGCCTGGCGATAAACTGCCTCAGCCGTTCGTCCAGCTCGGCGTAAACCTTGCCCATGTGGGCCTCCTGAGATATGACGAGGGGACTCCGGGGTGTTTCCAACCTAGATGAGTCAGCCGATAGGAGGCCGTGTGACCCAGGTCACCAGCCGGAGCCAACCGGGCTCGCCGATGGAGCGGCATCAGGCCGCGGTCGCCGCGATTGCGCACGCCTACGCCGCGATCCCGGCCGGCAGCCAGATCCGGCTTGCCAAGAACACCTCGAACCTGTTCAGGTTCCGCTCCGACTCGCCGGACTACCAGCTCGACGTGTCGCAGTTCAGCCATGTGCTCTCGATCGATCCGCGCGGCCGGACAGCGGTAGTCGGCGGCATGACAACGTACGAGGACCTGGCGGCTGCGACGCTCCGGCACGGTCTGATGCCGCTGGTGGTGCCGCAGCTGAAGACGATCACGCTCGGCGGCGCTGTATCTGGGCTCGGCATCGAGTCCACCTCGCTTCGCAGTGGCATGCCGCACGAGTCAGTGCTGGCGATGGAGATCCTTACCGGCGACGGGCGGGTAGTGACAGCCACGGCTGACAATGAGCACGCCGCCTTGTACCGGGGCTTCCCCAATTCCTACGGCACGCTCGGCTACACGCTCTCGCTCACCATCGAGCTTGAGCCGGTCAAGCCGTTCGTGCATGTGCGGCACTTCAGGTTCACCGAGCCGGCCGCCTGCTTCGAGGCGGTGGCTGAGGTTGCGGCAACCGGCAGCTACAAGGGTCACCAGGCTGACTTCATCGACGGCACCGCGTTCAGCGCAACCGAGATGTACCTGAGCATCGGTGCGTTCAGCGACGTTGCGCCATGGCGCAGCGACTACACCAGAGAGCGGATCTACTACCAGTCGCTGCGCGGGCCGAAGGAGGACTTCCTCACGATCAGCGACTACCTGTGGCGATGGGACACCGACTGGTTCTGGTGCTCGCGGCCGTTCGGCGTGCAGCAGCCGCTGATCCGGGCGCTCTGGCC
>Ga0335075_10007617_pt1 | contig 16653 bp, 16 predicted proteins | sample Lox_Sample_24_FD_206723 | JGI IMG/M metagenome (GOLD analysis project Ga0335075, IMG submission 206723) | Soil microbial communities from Loxahatchee National Wildlife Refuge, Florida, United States - Lox_Sample_2.4 | ecosystem: Environmental > Terrestrial > Soil > Wetlands | place: USA...
CGAGTGGGACGATCGTCTGCTGGGGAACGACGAGCCGTAGTCCGAGTTCTGCCGAGACCGTGCTGCTGCTGTTCATCGTCAGGTCAACCTCAATCTACTGGGGTCCCGGAGGGGAAGCCGGGCTCTGGTTCTGACACGACCGATGGGCGATTAGCACGAATACGGAGCGTTAGGTAGGGATATGCCCGTTTGCTTCCGTTTGCGCCCTTGCCCGTTGTGTGATCGCGGGAGGGTGTCGTCACGGCATCCGTCCTGTTCGGACGCCGATAGTTATTAACGGCACTCTTCCAGTCTATTGTTCCTGCGTATCGATTGCATGAGGTGTGAGCTAGCTCGCATCCCCTTGCCAGCAACGCTTTACGCAAGGTAAGCAACCGGTAACTGAATGCCACTTTCGTGTCATCCGTTGCTATCGATTGCATAGCTGAGAGTAGTCGAACTTGGGTCTACTTGCCAGTAGAACGATCATCATTTCTTGCCGAACCCGCTGCCTGCAACCGTCCTGCAACCAGCAAGCGACCGACACGCAACGCACTCGGCCGCCGCCCGACGCCCCCCGCACGTCCGAAGATGCGCTAACCTATTGGGGCAGCGGGCGATTGGCGCAGCGGGAGCGCGCTTCGTTCACACCGAAGAGGTCACTGGTTCGATCCCAGTATCGCCCACCGGCTAGCAGGCGGTGGCTTCCCTACCGAAGCCGCCGCTTTCTGTCTTTCGGTAACCATGCGATTACTAGCAGGCGCTGAGCAGGGGTTCTACTGGCCGATGCTCCCGGCGTGGCCCGCCTTAGCCTCGGCGATCGGGCCTCGTCGCACTGCTAGTGGCTGTTCCGCTCATCCCCGCGCACGGGTCGGCGCGCAGGGACCCGTCGGCGGCAGCCCCGATCGGGTCCAGGTCTGGGCCGATCGCCATCGGGTGGGCGGCGAACGCGTGATGATAGCGCCAGCCAAGATCCCCTCGACCAAGGCGGTGCCCGGGTGCGTCATCGCACGGCTACGCACAGTAACCCATCCCATCGGGCCATAACGCCGCCTGTGACAAAATGCCGGCCCCTGATAACAGGCGTCCGGCGCAGCCATAGAGATACGATCTCCCGTCTCATCCGCCGCGTATATCACCTGATGTCACTCGACTCCAGCCGATGAATCCAATGATCACGAATACTTTGATCCTGACGTAAATTCCGAATTGCATAGGTGCGCAAAAGCTTCGTGATCACCGCCGCGTCGGGCGGTTCGACGTCGTTGGCGCCGTAAGAAGCGCAAAACGCCCCGGATCCCCCGGCGAGCCGGGGGATCCGGGGCGCGGACGTCCCCGGGATCGGGACCCGTCACCGGGCGGATTCGTCGTATTCGGAGGGCTGGTTGAAGATGACGGCCAGCGAGACGATCTTGCCGTCCCGGACGGAGAAGTAGTTGCTCATGATGAGCTCGTCGGGCAGGCTGGACCTGTCGTAGGTGCCGTCGTAGCGGCCGCGGACGATAATGTCGCCGTAGTGGTCGAGTACCTCGACCGGCTCAATGGTGACGCTGTCGCCGACCATCTCCTTATTCACCCAGGCGCGGATCGCGCCGATGCCGCGGATCTCGCGGCGGGCGTCGTTGACGTAGGCGTCCTCGGCGAAGGTGGCGACGATCGCGTCGGCGTCGAAGTCATTGACGGCGCGGATGTGCTCGGCGACGACCCCGGTGAGCTTCGTTGCGGTGGCCATGATGAGCGTCCTTCCGGTTCGTTTCGATCTGATGGCTCCACCCTCGACCCTCCCGCCACGGGAGGGTCAAGCCCGCTGCTCGCGGGCAGAATCTCCCCCGGGGGGACCTCACGGCGTCGAGGCGGGGTGCTCGACGGCGTCGGCCTCGACACCGCCTGGGAAATCTCCGGCTGCCGGGCCGGAGGGCGGTTAGCCGGTTACCCTGATCCAGGTCTTGCCCGGGACGTCTCGGGCCGCCCGGAACGCCTCCGGCGCCTCGTCCAGCGGAAAGCTGGCCCGCAGAATCCGCTCCGGAGACGGGATGGCCGAGCTGAGCGTGGCCGCGAAGTCGCCGGGGTGGTCGTAGATCAGCGAGCCGCGCAGCGTCAGCTGGCGCCTCACCACCCGCCGGGTGTCAACCCGGGTGGCCTGGCCGCCGAGGCCGATCAGAACCACGGCTGCCCCGTGCGCGGCCCGGCTGACGGCCTCGCCCAGGGCCGCCTCCGCGCCGGACGTCTCGAAGACGGTGGCAAAGCCGGTGTCGTCGGGCCCGGCCGCCTTCGCGCCGAGCGACACCGCCAGCTCGAGCCGGCCCTCGTCCGGTTCGAGGACGTGCGGCGTGACCCCGTGGGCGGCCAGCGCCAGGCAGAGCAGCCCGCCCTGCGAGCCCGCCCCCACGACGAGGCAGTTGGCGCCGGGCTGCATGCCGCTGCGTCGGATCGCCGCCAGCGCCACCGTCAGCGGCTCGGCGCAGACCGCGTCGCCGTCGGACCAGCGGTCGGGCGCCGGCCACGCGTAGGCCGACGGCACGGCCGCGTACTCGGCCAGCAGCCCCGGCGCGGTGAAGCCGACCAGCACCCGGTCCGGGCACATCGAGGTGCGGCCGGCCCGGCACGCGGGGCAGCGCAGGCACGGGTAGTTCGGCTCGATGACCACGCGCTGGCCGACCCGGGACGCGTCCACGCCCGGCCCGGCCGCCGCGATCTCCCCGAATGCCTCATGCCCGAGCGCCCACGGGTAGGCCGGCGCCCGCCGTTCATGGGAGATCAGCGCCAGGTCCGAGCCGCAGATGCCGACGCCGCGCACGCGCACCATGACCTGGCCGGAACCCAGCTCGGGTTCCGGCCAGCCGTCGGCGACGCGCAGCGACCAGGGGGTGTCTCCGAGGACAACCGCACGCAATAGATTCCGCCTTGCCGGTAAAGGGGCGATCTTTTAAGGGATGTAGAAGTACTTCGCGTACGCGGACTGGCTGGCGTCGGCCGCGGTGATGAGCACGTCGGGCAGCTCCACGGAGGCGGTGATGCCGCCGGCGTCGCCGGTGATCTTGTCGTAGGCGAACTGGGCGGCGTCCGCGCCCTCTTCCGCCGCGGGCTGCGCGACCACGGCCTGGATCTCGCCGGACTTGAGCAGCGAGACCTCGGTCGGGCTGGCGTCGAACCCCACGTTGATGACCTTGCCGGTCAGGCCGAGCGCCTTCAGCGCGGCGGCGGTGCCCTCGGCGTTGGGCTCGGCGCTGCCGAAGAAGGCCTTGACGCTAGGATGCGCGGCGAGGATCGAGCGCGCCACGGTCTCGCTGTCGCTGGTGGCCTGGGCGGTGTACTGGACGGGGAGGACCGTGATGCCCGGGTAGGCGGCCTTGATCTCCTTCTCGAACGACGCGATCCGCTCGACCTGGGTGGTCGCGGTGGGGGACAGGCTGAGCAGCGCGACCTCGCCCTTGCCGCCGAGCGCCTTGCCGACGAAGTCGGCGGCGTCCTTGCCGCCGGAGTCGTTGTCGGTTGTGATCGCGCTGGTGAGCTTGGACGTGTTGGTCAGCCCGGTGTCGGTGGTGATGACCGGGATTCCCGCGCTGAGGCAGGTGTTGATGGCGGGTGCCATGGCCACCGGGTCGGTCGGCGAGACGATGAGCACGCTCGGGTGCTCGGTGCAGATCGCGTCGACGATCGGCGTCTGCGAGGCTGGCGCGAAGTTCGGTGAGCCCTGGTAGGTGACGCTCATGCCGAGCGTGGCGGCCTTGGCCTTCATGCCCGCGACCAGCGTGTCGTAGAAGGCGACGCCGGTCGCGCCGGGGACGTACGCGATCGTGTAGTGCTTGCCTGAGGCGGCGGGGGAGGCGGAGGCGGAACCGCTCGAGGTGGCGGCCGCGGACGCCGATGCCGGCGATGACGATGAGGACGACGATGAGGAAGAGCACGCGGCGGCGCCGGCGGTGACCAGGGCGACGACGGGTGCGAGCGCCAACAGGCGTCTGGTTCTGGAGCTAGACACTGGTTCCTCCCACGAGCAAGGGGTTATTTCCTGCTTGTCTTGCGGTTGCGAAGCTGGTCGATGTAGACGGCGGCGATGAGCACCGCGCCGACAGCGACTTCTTGCCAGAACGGCGGCACGTTGATGAGCACCAGCCCGGTGAGCAGCACGGCGATAATGCCGGTGCCGATGACCGAGCCGATGATCGTGCCCCGGCCGCCGAACAGGCTCGCGCCGCCGATGACGACGGCGGCGATCGCGTTGAGGTTGTCGGTCGCGCCCGAGTCCGGCGAGCCCGCGCCGAGGCGGGCCATCACCAGCACCGAGGCCACCCCGGCGAGGACCCCGGAGAGCGTGTAGATCTCGAGCAGGTAGCGGCGGTCGTTGATGCCGGCCCGCACGACCGCCTCCCGGCTGTCGCCGATGCTCAGCGTGTACGCGCCGAACCTCGTCTTGGCCAGCAGCAGGCCGCACCAGATCGTGATGACGGCCGTGATGAGCACGGGCACGGGTACCCACCCGCCGAGGTTGTCGTTGCCGAAGGTGGTGACCGAGCCCGGGATGGCCGAGATCTCCTGCCCGTTGTTGAGCAGGTAGCCGAACCCGGTCGCGATGCCGAGCGTGCCCAGCGTCACCACGAACGGCGGGATGCCCGCCCACGCCACTAGGAACCCGTTGACCAGTCCGAACGCCAATCCGGCGGCCACCGCGGCGGCAAACCCGAGGGCGACCGCCCCGACCTCGGCCCCGGCCGGCTGGCCGGAGGTGAGCTGCGACATCACCCAGGCGCCGGACGTTCCTGCGAAGCCGAGCACGGCCCCGACCGACAGGTCGATGCCGCCCGCGCAGATGACGAACGTCTCGCCGACGGCCAGCAGCAGCACCTCGGTCCCCGTGCTCGAGGTGTTCAGCCAGTTCGCGCGGGTCAGGAAAAACGGCGAGTCGACGCTGAACGCCACGATGAGCGCCAGCAGCACCCCGCCGATCCACAGGTCGCGGATGGCCGCCCGGCTGCGCACCAACAGCGCGTGGTGCACGTGCACCGCGGCGGCGGGCGCTGACGTCCGGGCCATCACGCCTCCCCGCCCCGCATCGCCCCGGTGATATAGCCGACGAGGTTCTCGCCGGTCAGCGACGCCCCGGAGAGCGTCGCGGCGACGACGCCGAGGCGCAGCACCACCGCCCGGTCGCACACGGCGAGCACGTCCGGCATCTGATGGGAGATCAGGATCACCGCGATGCCCTCGGCCGAGACCCGGCGGATCAGGTCGAGCACCTGCTCCTGCTGCTCGACCCCGAGCGCGCTGGTCGGCTCGTCGAGCAGCAGGACCTTGCCCGTCCAGGCGGCGGCGCGGGCGATCGCCAGTGCCTGCCGCTGGCCGCCGGATAGGTCCCGCGACGCCAGATGCACGTCGGGGATGCTCGTCCGCAGCCGGGCGAGCTCGCTCAGGGTGTGCGCGGCCATCGCCTTGCCGTCCAGCCAGCCGATCCGCCGGGCCAGCCAGTTACGGGACAGGGTCTCCCGGCCGAGGAAGAAGTTCGCCACCACGTCCCGCTGGCCGGCCAGCGACAGGTCCTGGTAGACGGTGGCGATGCCGGCGTCGTGCGCGGCGGCGGGGTTGGCGAACCGCATCGGCTCCCCGTCGAGCAGCACCGACCCCGACGAGGGGAAGATCGCGCCGGAGAGGATCTTCAGCATCGTCGACTTTCCCGCCCCGTTGTCGCCGACAACGCCGAGCACCTCGCCCGCGTCGACGTGCAGGGTGACGCCGCGCAGCGCCTGCACCCCGCCGTAGTGCTTGGACAGATCGCGGACCGCGAGCCTGGCGGACACTATGGCCGCTCCTTCGACTGAGACTTCACCGGGGAATCCACCTGAGATGTCGGATGAGACGTCGAATCAGAAAGCACCGAATCCAGCGCCCGCCGCGCGCGCGCCGCGAACTGCGCCGGACTGCCGCCGTCGACGGCCGACCGCGGCGCCTCGACCGCGACCGGTATCCCGTCGGGAAGCGCCGCCAGTAGTTCTCGCAACGGCAGTTGCCCCTCGCCCGGCAGCAGTCGCGCGGCCCGGGCCTCGTGCATCGCGTCGGCCGAGGCCGGCCCCGCCCCCGGCGTCGCCAGCGGGGCATCGCACAGCTGGACGTAACTGATCAGCTCCGGGTCTAGCAACGCCAGATCGGCCAGGCGCACCCCGCACCGCTGGACGTGCAGCGCGTCCACCAGGACACCGCCACCTCCCGACCGCCCGGCGATCGCCACCGCCGCCGCGAGGGTGCGGACGCTCCGGTAGGCCATGAACTCGACCACCGCGCGAATGCCGTAGGGCGCCGCCGCCGCGGTCAGCGCCGCGAACGAATCGGACAGCCGGCTCAGATCGGGGTCGTCGCAGATCGCGTTGACGTACCGGGCGCCGAGCGCGGCCGCCGACTCGAGCGTCGGCCCGTAGTCAACCGGAAGCGCTCCGAGCCTGACCGCCTCCGCGTCGAGCACCCCGATCCCGGTGTCCGCGCAGCGGCGGATGATCTCGGCCAGCATCGGGGAGCCGGGCGAGACCGGCCACGGCCGCTCGCCGTCGGTGGCCGGCGAGATCCGCAGTCCGACCGAGTCGAAACCGGCCGAGGCAGCGACCGTCACCAGGTCCGGCGGCGAGACGCCGAGCAGCGTCAGGTGCTCCAACCCGGTCACTCCAGCCACGCGCGGCACCCCAAAATTTAATGAACTAACTCGGTAGTTCATAATATTTACCGGATGAACCAGGGGCTGTAAAGACGCTGCCTTCGGGATGACATGGAGCAGTATCGTCACGAGGGGAAGGTGGAGCGGATGGCTACTGTTTCGCGTCGGGGTGACACGCCGGCTGGCCCGGAACGGCAGCGGGATGCCGAGCGGACCCGCCGGGAGATCCTCGAGGTCGCGATCGGCGAATTCGCGCGCGACGGCTACTCGGGAGCGCGGGTGGACGAGATCGCCGCCAGGACCAGCACCACCAAGCGGATGATCTACTACTACTTCGGCGGCAAGGAGCAGCTCTACATCGCCGCGCTCGAGCAGGCGTACTCGACCGCGCGGGCCGCCGAGCAGATGGACGTCGACCACCTTGACCCGGTGTCGGCGGTGCGCACCCTGGCCGAGCTCACCTTCGACCACCACGAGTCGCACCCGGACTTCGTCAGCCTCGTCGCCGTCGAGAACATCCACCACGGCGAGTTCATCGCCAAGTCGGCCGCTATCCCCGCCCTCAACAGCCCCGTGGTCTCGGTGATCGCGAGCATCCTCGAGCGCGGTTACGCGAGCGGCGCCTTCCGGCGGCCGGCCGAGGCCATCGACATCCACCTGATGATCAGCTCGTTCTGCTTCTTCCGGATGTCCAACCGGTACAGCTTCGGCGCGATCTTCGGCGTCGACCTGCTCGACACGGCGCGCCGCGAGCACTACCGCACGATGGCCGGGGACATGGTCGTCAGCTATCTCACCGCACCGCCCGACCCAGCCTGACCGGTAGCATCGCCTCATTACCCGGGGGCAGGGGCAGGCAGCGGGAGGATTCATGGTGGCGGTGCTCGTCGGCTTCATGGGGGCCGGCAAGACCACGGTCGGCCACATCGTCGCCGAACGGCTCGGCCAGCCCTTCGTGGACAGCGACGTGCTGATCGAGCAGCGCACCGGCCGCAACATCCGCGACATCTTCCGCACCGAGGGCGAGACCTACTTCCGCGAACTCGAGCACGCCACGGTGGCCGATCTCGTCCGCGGCCAGGAGGCGGTGATCGCGCTCGGCGGCGGCGCCGTCGAGGACCCGAGGACCCGCGCGGTGCTGCGCAACGCCCGCGTCATCTACCTCCGCGTCGGCTACGACGAGGCCATGTCCCGGGTCCAGGGCGACGAGTACCGGCCGATGCTGCACCGCCCCGACCTCGATGAGCTGTACAAGAAGCGGCTGCCGGTCTACGAGGACCTGTCGGTCCTCACCATCGACACCGACGGCCGGCGGCCGGACGCGATCGCGCGCGAGGTGCTGGCCGAGCTCACCCGGCTGCCCACGCTGCCGCCCCATAGCTCGAGTGTCTTCGTGACCCCCGTCGGCGGCACCTACTACGCCCACGTGGGACGCGGGCTGACCGGCCACGTGGGTGCGCTGCTGCCCGCCCTGCCCGAGGTCGAGCGCGGCCTGATCATCGAATCGACCGAGGACGAGGCGGTCGCGGCGCGGGTGGCCGAGGGGTTCGCCGACGCCGGCATCCCCGTCCAGCGGGTCGCCCTGCCCGACACCCAGGCGTCCAAGACCTTCGCCTCGGCCGAGCGCCTGGCCAACGTGTTCGCCGATCACGCCATGCACCGCGACGACCTCGTGATCGCCGTGGGCGGGGAGGCCATCGGCGACATCGCCGGGTTCGTGGCGGCGACGTTCAACCGCGGCATGCGGCTGGTCCTGGTGCCGACGACGCTGGCCGCCCAGGCCGACTCCGCCGTCGGCGGCAAGAACGCGATCAACCTGGGCCTCGGCCGCAACCTGGTGGGCACCATCCATCAGCCCGTCGTGGTCATCAGCGACATCGAGGTGGCCTGCGCCAACGCCGGGCGGGGGTTCAAGGCGGGCCTGGCCGAGATCGCCAAGCACGCCCTCATCAGCCCCTCGGACCTGCTCGGCTACCTGCGGGGCGCCCGCGCGCAGATCGTCGGCCGCGATCCGGACGCGGTGTGCGCGGCCGCGACCCGGAGCGTGGAGGTCAAGGCCGACATCGTCAGCCGCGACGAACGGGAGCAGGGCGACCGCCTCTTCCTCAACTACGGCCACACCTTCGCCCACGCCATCGAGCTCGTCCGGGACACGACCGCCGACGACCAGGGCGAGGCCGTCGCCCTCGGCCTGATGGCCGCCGCCTACCTGGCCTTCCGCCAGGGCCGGGTCCCCGAGGCGGTGGTCGACCAGCACCGGCAGATCATCGCCGGCCTCGGCCTCCCCGTCCGCGGCGAGTTCAACCTCCACGACCTGCGGCAGGCCTGGATGCGGGACAAAAAGTACCGCCACGGCATCCGCTTCGTCGTCCTCAACGCCCTCGGCCGCCCGGAAAGCGGCGTCACCGCCGACGAGGCCACCCTCGAGCTAGTCCTCCGTGACCTGGCCGCCCCCTAAAAACCAAATCTTTCCTCCGAACGGACCCTGCGTGACACCCTCAGCCCCGTTCCCCTTCCGCCGTATTGACCTTCCTCCGTATTGACCTTGAGCCCGGCCACTGCCCCGAGTCAGTGACCAGCCGAACCACCATCGGATAACAGCAAGAAGTGACGCCGCCAATCATCGGGATCAGGCGAACTGGCGGAGCGGTTCGTCGATGGGGGCGCCGGTCAGCCGGTTGGCGAGGGTGGACATGGTGTAGGCGCCGATGCCGAGCACGACCTCGAGCGCGTTCCGCTCGGAGTAGCCCTGGGCCAAAAACGCCTTCAGCGCGGGGTCCCCGACGTCGCCCGTCGTCTCGAGTACCCGCAGGGTGAACACCCGGATCGCGTCCAGCCGCTCGTCCGCCAGCGCCGAACCGGCTCGCAGCGCCGCGATCAGCCCGTCATCGGCGCCGAGGTTCGCGAGCCTGGCGGTGTGCATCGCCACGCACAGGTGGCAGCCGTTCCGGGTGGCCATGGTCATGATGACCACCTCGCGCGCGATCGGGTCAAGCGTGGTCCCGTCGAACGCGGCGCTCATTTTCAGGAAGCCGTCGAGCAGCTCCGGTGAGGTGGCCATCAGCGCGACCGCGGTCGGCAGGTACCCGTTGTGGCTAATCGTGGCGGTCATGGAGCGGCGGGCGGCGGCCGGCGCGGACTCGATGGTGTGCTCGGTGAACATCGCGGTATGCTCCTCGACATAAAGACAACTTGGTTGTCTAAAACGGTAAACGAGGTTGTCTAATCATGTCAAGCGCTGGATACGAGCTGCCGCTCCTGCTCTTCGCCGGGTTCCGGTCGATCATCGACGAGCTGCACGTGGAGCTCGCGCGTCGCGGGCACCAGGACATGCGCCCCGCGCACGGGTTCGCGATGCAGGCGATCGGCTTCAGCGGCGCGACCGCGACCGAGGTCGGCCGCAGGCTCGGCATCTCCAAGCAGGCGGCGGGCAAGACCGTGGAGCGGCTGGAAGCGCTCGGCTACGTCGAGCGCGCCGGGGATGGGCTGGACCGGCGTCGGAAGCTAGTCCGCCTCACCCCGCGCGGCATCGAGGCGCTGACGCTCTCGGCGGCGATCTTCACCGACATCCGCGCCCGCTGGGCCATGACCCTCGGCCCCGATCAGGTCGATGACCTAGAGGCCAGCCTGCGAACGATGACCCCGGGCGAGGCCTTCCGGCTCGACGTGCCGGGCTGGTTCGGCGCGAGCTAGGCGCGCTCACCGCCGCCAGGCGGTACGCGGCGTGCGGTTGGCCGACTAGCGCCGACCAGCGCCCGGCTAGCGCGCCAGGTCGCGCAGCACGGCCGTCAGCGCCTCGACGCCGGCCCGGCAGTCCTCGTCGCTGGCGGTCTCGAACGGGGAGTGCGACACCCCGGTCGGATTGCGGACGAACAGCATCGCGGTCGGCAGTCCGGCCGCGAGCACGCCCGCGTCATGGCCGGCCCCGGTCGCCAGCACCGGCGGCCCGTCGAGGACGTCACCCAGCCGGTCGCGGAGGGCCGGGTCGAAGACCACGGCGTCGACGTAGGACTCCTCGGTCACCTCGAGCGCGCAGCCGTGTTCACCGGCGGCCTCCTCGGCCGCCGCCAGGACCTCGGCCAGCAGCGCCCGCGTCGAGGCGTCGACGTCAGCGCGCAGGTCCAGCCAGGCGTCGACCCGGGACGCGATGACGTTGGTGCCGCCCGGCACCGGGACCAGCCGGCCGACCGTCGCCCGGGCGTTGCTGCCGTTACGCGGGTCGTCGTGGCCGGCCGCGACGGCGCGGGCGGCGAGGATGGCCGCCGCGGCGGCCGCCACGGGATCGCGACGGCCGGCCATCGGGGTGGCCCCGGCGTGGTTGCCCTCCCCGGCGAATCGCAGCCGCCACCGGCCGTGCGCGAGGATGCCGGACGCGACCGCGACCGGCGCGCCCAGGTCGGCCAGCCCGCGGCCCTGCTCGACGTGCAGTTCCACGAACGCCGCGAGCTCCGCCAGCCGCTCGTCGTCGCGGCCGATCCCGGCCGGATCGACCCCGGCCGCCGCCGCCGCGTCGGCGAACCTCGTGCCGGCCGAATCAGCCAGCCGCAGCGCCGACTCCGCGCCGATCGCGCCGGCCGTCAGCTTCGACCCGAGGCAGGCGATGCCGAACCTGGACCCCTCCTCCTCGGCGAACGCGACCACCGCGACCGGATGGGCCGGGCTGACCCCGTCCGACCTGAGTCGGGCGACGGCCGACAAGGCCGACGCCACCCCCAGCGGGCCGTCGAGAGCGCCGCCGCCCGGCACCGAGTCGAGGTGGCTGCCGACGGCGATCATGCCGACGGCGCGGGCGCCCCAGTACGCCCAGATGTTGCCGTTCCGATCGAGCTCAACCGCAAGACCGAGCGCCCGCGCGCGCCCCGTGAACCACGCGCGCAGCTCCAGCTCGGCCGGCTCGAACACGAACCGCGAGTAACCGCCGCGCACGGGGTCGACCCCGATGCCCTCGATCTCGCCCAGCAGGTCCATCACGTCCCAGCTGACCTCCGCCGCCGGAACCAGGCTGCCGTCGCTCATAGAGGGCAGCGTATCGACCTCAGGGAATGCGTCGTCAGCCGGACGCTGCCACTAGCCTCAAGGCGATGAACGCCGATCCGACCGTCCTGCTCACCCCGCCGGGGCAAGAGCTGCTGGCCCGGCTCGCGGCCGAGCCGGACGGCGGCGGGACCGCGCTCGCGCTCGCCACCAGCCTGCGACGCGAGTACCCGGCGGACCTCGTCGCCGCCGCGTCCGCCCAGCATGAGCTCCGCCTGGCGGCCCGGGCGAAGTTCAGCCGGGCGATGCAGATGCTGTTCACCAGGGCCGGGTACGAGCAGTCGTCCGCGGAGCCGATCGCGCGCTACCGGGCCGCCAGATTCGGCGGCGCCCGCCGGGTGGCGGACCTGTGCTGCGGGATCGGCGGCGACCTGCTCGCGCTCGCGTCCGGCCGGGAGGCGCTCGCGGTCGACCGGGATGACGTGCACACAAGGCTGGCCCTGCACAACGCCGCCGTCTACGGGCAGGCGGAGAACGCGCGCGCGGTCGTCGCGGACGTGCGCGACATCCGGCTCGACGACCTCGACGCGGTCTTCATCGACCCGGCCCGCCGCTCCGGACCTGGCACCGCCTCGGCCCGGGCGGGCGGCAGCGCGCCGGACGCGGCCCGCAGGTTCCGCACCGGCCGGTCAGAGCCGCCCCTGGACTGGTGCTTCGCGCTCGCGGAGCGAGTGCCCGGCGTCTGCGTCAAGGCCGCGCCCGGCCTGCCGTCCGACCTGATACCGGACGGCTGGGAGGCGGAGTTCATCGCCGACGGCCGCGACCTCAAGGAGGCCGTCCTGTGGTCGCCGGCCCTCGCGACGGCCCCCATCGCCGGCTCGGGCGGTCCGCGCCGGGCGCTGGTGATGTCCGGCGCGGGAACGCACGCCCTCGTCGCCTGCCCCGGTGACCCGGTGCCGGTCACCGAGCCGGGGGAGTACCTGCTCGACCCGAACCCGGCCGTCACCCGGGCCGGCCTGGTCGAGGACCTCGCCCGCTCGCTCGGCGGCCCGGAGAGCGACGGCGACGGCGACGTGGCGAAAATCGACCCGCAGATCGCGTTCCTCACGCTGGACCGCCCGGTGCGGACCCCGTTCGCCCGCACGCTCCGCGTCCTGGACTCCGCCCCCTGGAACGAGAAGCGCTTCGCCCGGCGGCTGCGGGAGCTCGGCATCGGCGCCGCCGACATCCGCCGCCGCGGCCTGGCGGGCGACGTCGACCAGATCCACCGCCGCCTCAAGCTGGCCGGCCTCAACCGCGCCACCGTCGTCATCACCCGCGTGAACGACAAACCCTGGGGCCTCATCTGCGGCCCCGTAAACTAAGGCCATGCAGCCGCCATGTTCGTTCGCGGCCGGCTGGTCGTCAAGCTGCCCGCCGACCGGGTGGCGGCCCTGGTCGCGGCCGGCCACGGCGGCCACTTCGACGCCAACAAGGGCACTCCGATGCGCGAATGGTTCGCCGCCGACCCCGAGTCCGCGATCGGCTGGTCGGGCCTGGCCGCTGAGGCGCTCGCCTTCGCCAGAAGCGAGAGCAGCGAGAGCAGCGAGAGCCAGGACCGGTTAGAGCCCGGCCCGCAGCAGCAGCCCGCGAACGTACGCGGCCTGCCCCGCGTGCTGCATGTCGTCGTCGAGCACCGACACCAGCCGCACCGCCAGCGTGACCGGCGGCGTCCAGCGCCGGTCGACGATCCGCGGCAGATCGGCGTCGGTTACCGCGGAGACCAGCTTCACCGTCTGCGAGTGCGTCGCCTCGTGGTACTCCGCCAGCAGTTCGGCCGACGCGGTGGCGGCCCCCACCTCGGCCACCTGCTCGGCCGTGTGACCGTAGCCGATGTCCGTCATCCCGGCCGGCAGCCCGAACCGCGACGCCCAGCCCGAAGCCGACCATACCTGCGCGGCGTCGAAGGCCTTGGAGACGTGGTCGTCCTGCACCCGGGTCAGGTGCCAGACGAGCCAGCTGATCGAGTTGGCGCCGGGGGCGACCTGATGGGCGAGCTGGGCCGGGGTCAGCTCGGAGAGCACGTCAAGAACGTTCTCCCTGATCCGGCCGAATCCGTCGATGAGCAAGTCAGCGCTGGTGGTCATTGGTCAATTATCGCCCGGGAGCGACCCGCTATCGCCCCGGGAGCGACCAGGCGGGCAGCACGCTCACGTCGAGCACGGTCTCGGGCAGGCGGCGCATCGCGGTGATCCGTCGCTCGGCGAACTTGGCCGGGTGCCCGGTGCGGTCGCGGTCGACCCAGACCGAGCGCAGCCCCATCCGCGCGGCCGGCGCGATGTCATGCACCCAGCTGTTGGCGACGTGGATCCAGGTCGCGGGCGTCGCGCCGGTCAGCTCCGCGAACCTCCTGAAGTGCGCGAGGTCGGGCTTGTAGGACTGCACCTGCTGCGCCGTCACGACGACCTCGACCGGCGCCGGCAGCTTCTCCGACGTGCTCTCGAACAGATCGTCGTCGCAGTTGGTCAGCACGCCGAGCCGCCATCCGGAGCGGGTCAGGTCCGCTAGCGCCTCGGCGACGTCGGGGAAGATCGCCATCCCCGGCCACGCCGTCACCAGCGCGCCCTCGGCCCCGGGCGCGAGCGGCACCCCGGCCCGCCCGGCCGCCAGCGCGAGCCCCTCGGTGAGGATCTCCCGGTACGGGCGCCACGTCGGCCCGGCCTCGAGGATGGACTCGGCCCGGTGGTAGGCGGCGAGCAGCGCCTCCGCCTGTGCTCCGGCCACCGGTTCCAGAGCCGACAGCATGCACGAATTCCAGTCCGCGATCGTGCCATAGCAGTCGAAGGTGAGCCATCTGGTGGCGGCCATCCAACCTCCCGAGTTCCTTCGTGACCAAAGTCGGACCCGCCCCGGCCTGCCGGCCGTCCGCGCTTGGATGCATGATCGTGACTAGGCACGAGCGCGAGGAGGCGGCAGGGTGGCCGATGACGACTTCCAGTACGAAAGCGGTTTTGGGAACGAGTTTGTTACAGAGGCGGTCAAAGGCGCCATACCCGCCGGACGGAACTCGCCACAGCAAGCGCCCCTCGGCCTCTACGCCGAGCAGCTCAGCGGCACCGCCTTCACCCAGCCAAGGGCCGTCAACCAGCGAACCTGGGTCTACCGGATCCTGCCGTCGGCCCGGCACCCGGCCTTCCACCGGATCGACAACAAGAATCTAAAATCAACCCCGTTCGACGAACTCGATCCTGACCCCAACCGGCTGCGCTGGGACCCGCTCCCACTCCCGCTCTCCGACGACAAGACGGACCTCATCGACGGCCTGTTCACCGTCGGCGGCAACGGCGACACCAGGACCAGGTCCGGGATGGCGGTCCACCTCTATGCGGCGAATGCCTCCATGCGCGACCGGTACCTCGTCGACTCCGACGGCGAGCTGCTCTTCGTGCCCGAGCTGAACGCCGTCATCCTGCACACCGAACTCGGCCCGCTGCGGGTCAGCCCGGGCGAGATCGCGGTGGTGCCGCGCGGCATCCGGTTCCGGGTCGAGCTGCCGGACGAGTTCGCCCGCGGCTACCTGTGCGAGAACTTCGGCGCCAGCTTCACCCTCCCCGAGCGCGGGCCGATCGGCGCCAACGGCTTGGCCAACGAGCGGGACTTCAAGTACCCGCACGCCGCCTTCGAGGAGCGCGACCATCCGGTCAGCGTGGTCAACAAGTTCGGCGGCAACCTGTGGGCGGCGGAGTACGACCACTCGCCGTTGGACGTGGTCGCCTGGCACGGGAGCTACGCGCCCTACAAGTACGACACCAGGGACTTCATGGTGATCGGGTCGATCAGCTTCGACCACCCGGACCCGTCGATCTTCACCGTCCTCACCAGTCCCACGGATACCAGCGGCCTCGCCAACGTCGACTTCGTGGTCTTCGCGCCGCGCTGGCTGGTCGGCGAGAACACCTTCCGCCCGCCGTGGTTCCACCGCAACGTGATGTCCGAGTACATGGGCCTGGTGTCCGGCGCCTACGACGCCAAGGCGGCCGGCTTCACCCCCGGCGGCGGCTCGCTGCACAACACGTTCGCCAGCCACGGCCCCGACGCGGAGACCTACGCCAGGGCCAGCACAGCCGAGCTGGCCCCGCAGAAGCTGGACGACACGCTCGCGTTCATGTTCGAATCCCGCTGGACGATCCAGCCGACCAGGCAGGCGATGGACGCCCCCATCAGGCAGCGCGACTACGACGAGGTATGGGCCGGACTGACACGTCATTTCCGCTGAGCCCGGTCCGCCCTGCCCGGACGCCCGGACGCCCGGACGCCCGGACGCCCGGACGCCCGGACGGGCTACTGGCCGGCGAGGACAGCCCGCCCGTTGCTCCGCTGTTCCTCGCGAATGAGCGTGACCAGCAGGTTGTCCATGGCGTCGGCATCGGCGATCGCCGCCTCGATGTCCTTGCGCGCCGCCACCAGTTCACCGCCGTCGAACGGGGCGCCGCCCGGACGGCCGGATTCCAGCGCCAGCCGGTTGTCGTCGTCCATCAGCCGATACCGGTGGACACGGGCCCAGACTTCAAGGTGCGCCTGCCTGGACGCCTCGGCCGCGTCCTTCACCCATTCGGACGCGCAGGCGATCAGCCGGGCCTGGGCCTCCAGCCAGCCGGGCGGGTCATGGGCGTCGAGGAAGTCCCTGAGCTGCTCGGAATCCTCGCTCAGCGAGTTCGTGACCAGGTAGCGGCGCTGCCGCTGACGGCGGAGCACGCCCGCGATGGTTTCCACGTAGGCGGCGTGCTCGCGTTCCCAGCGCTGGCCTTCGCGCGCCGCCGTGAGGGTGGCTATGGTGGCCGCCCGAGCGGCCTCGACGGTCTGATCGGCCGCCATCCGGGTGTTCCGCGAGCCGGCTATCGAGCTCATCACGGTGCCCGCGATGCCGACCGCTGCGACCCCGCCCGTGATCCAGGCGGCGGTGATGATTGGGTCCACGTCGGGCACGCTACTAGATAGCAGGGAAAGTCGCCCGGCGGCGCGCCGACCAACCTTAAGCGCATCATTCGAACCCAGTATCGACCGTTTTCACCCCAACTGCG
>Ga0335075_10007618_pt1 | contig 16652 bp, 17 predicted proteins | sample Lox_Sample_24_FD_206723 | JGI IMG/M metagenome (GOLD analysis project Ga0335075, IMG submission 206723) | Soil microbial communities from Loxahatchee National Wildlife Refuge, Florida, United States - Lox_Sample_2.4 | ecosystem: Environmental > Terrestrial > Soil > Wetlands | place: USA...
GAGTTGAGTAGTAGCCAACCGGCGAGACAAGCGCCAATAGCACGACCAGCAGGCCCACCTGATACAGCGCCGCTTCACGCCTCAGCGCGCTGCGGTCTGTCCCGCCATCGCCTCCGCTGGCCAGCACTTTCGGCAGCCCAGCACAATGCAAGCCAGCCGCCACTACATAGGCGATCAGTGCCGGCCAGCTGGCCGACCAGTGCGAGAAGGCTACTTCCACTTAACCGCCTCTTCTTGTCCTGCAGTTCCGTCCGCTGCGCTGCTCGTTCGCCCTGCTCCGCGGCTCGCCTAGCTAAGGCTGCTCGGCTAGTGCACCAGGTAGAACAGGACCCAGACGATGAACGCCACGACCGCCAGGTAGTTCCAGACGAGCGTGAACGCGCTCAACGACGCCTGGAAGCGCTGGACGCCGAACGCCTCGGCATAGGTCGGCGGCTGCTCGACGAACGAGATCTCCGGGATCGCCCGGCATCGCATGATGAGGATCTCCAGCCAGACCATGGCGCAGAACACGATCGTCAGGTAGATCGGGTTGTAGCCGACGAAGACGCTAGCGAAGCCGCTCGCGCCCGGCCAGAAGCCTAGGTTGGCGAGCTGCCAGATCTGCAGGCCAACCGCGGCGAGCCCAAGCAGCAGCGCCAGTGTCGCGCCGGACACCCAGGTGCCCTTGTGCCCGGCCTTGATGCGCTGCAGCGCAAGCGTCTGAACCACCGCGCTAACCACGACGAGGAGCATGACCGTCAGCCCGACCGGCACGCTCGGGTGAGTGGACGAGGTGTACCAGAGGCCATGACTATTCAGCGAGCGGAGGTAGAAGAACGCGAAGACGAACGCACCGAACAGGAACGTGAGCGCGCCAAGAGCCAGCCGGGCCCCGGTCCACGACGCATTGAGCGCGGACTCGTGGTAGAAGACCGCCTCTTCTTCCGCCTGGCTCAGGCCCGGCGACGGCTCGGCGGTTGTCTCTGCCATGACTTATGCCTCCGCTCTGGTGGCTGCGGACTGTGAGATCGCGGCAGTGAGCACCCCGGACGGCGGGTGCAAGTCAGCCACTGGCTGAGCATCCTTAGTGCCGTAGTCATACGGGCCGGACAGGACGACCGGGATCTGCTCGAAATTGCCAGGCGGCGGCGGCGATGCGACCTGCCACTCTAGGCCACGGGACTGCCAGGGGTTGGCCACCTCACGCTCCCGCACGAAAACTGTGGACCAGACAAAGTTGATCACGAAGAGCAGGATCGCCCCGCCGAGGACGAAGGAGGAGATCGAGACCCAGTCGTTCAGCGTCTGCAGGTTCTTGGCGTACTCGAACACGCGCCGGGGCATGCCCGCCATGCCTACAGCGAACAGCGGCAGGAAAGTCGAGTTGAACGCCAGGAACATGATCCAGAACTGCACCTTGCCGAGCTTCGGATTGAGCCTGATGCCCATCATCTTCGGCAGCCAGTAGTACAGGCCACCCATAAATGCGAAGATCAGCCCGCCCATGATCGTGTAGTGGAAGTGCGCCATCACGAAGAAACTGCCGTGCTCCGTGGTGTCGGCAGGCACATCCGAAAGGAACACTCCGGAGACACCGCCGATCAGGAAGTTGAAGTACATGCCGAGCGCGAACAGCATCGGCACGGTAAACCTGATTTTCGCCTTCCAGAACGTGCCGAGCGCCACCAGGTAGATGAAGCCAGTCGGAATCGAGATCAGCTCGGTCGTGATCATGAAGAGCGGACGCATGTCAGGGTTGATGCCGCTGTCGAACAGGTGGTGCTGCCAGACGAAGAAGCTCAGCAGTCCCACGCCGACCATGCCCGCCGCCATCACCTTGTAGCCGAACAGCGGCTTGCGGCACATCACCGGAATGATCTCCGACACGATCCCGAAGCCTGGTAGCGCCAGGATGTAGACCTCCGGATGGCCGAAGAACCAGAACAGGTTCTCGTACAGGTAACTACTGCCCCCGAGTGAGTCCTCGAAGAACGCCGTCTGAGCGGTCCGGTCCATCAGCAGCATGTACATGCCGCCGACCAGCACCGGTGCTGCCAGCACCATCAGGAACGAGGTTGTCAGCATCGCCCAGCAGAACGCCGGCAGCCTGCTCCAGCGCATACCGGGCGCCCGGTAGCAGATGATGGTGACGATGATGTTGAAGCCGGCCAGGATCATCGAAACGCCCATGAGCCCGAACGCCACCGCGTACGAGTCGGCGCCGACGGTTGACTGGATCGACAGCGGCGCGTAGCCAGTCCAGCCGAACGGGAACCCGCCGAGCATCAGCCCCGACAGCAGGATCAGGAACGCCATCGGCGTCAGCCAGAACGACAGTGCCTCGATCCGCGGGAAGGCGACGCGCTTCGATCCGATCATCAACGGCACGAGATAGTTACCGAACGGGCCGAGGATGACCGAACTCATCAGCATCATCATCATCGTGCCGTGCTCGCCGACGAGTTCGACGTAGACCTGTGAGGTGAAGACGTGGTAGGTCGGCGACAGCAACTCGGTTCTGATGGCCATCGCAAACAGGCCGGCGGTGCAGAAGTAGATGATCATGCCGACCAGGTACTGGATGCCGACGACCTTGTGGTCGAGGGAGTAGCGGAAGTACCGGGCCAGGCCAGACGCCTCGTGCTCGGGCGGGCCATTGTGACTGACCGCGGAAGGCCGGCCGACCATCTGCCTCAGCGTGTCGTTGAACACGCCAAGCCCGGCCAGCCAGCCCACGATCGCGAACAGGTAGCCGAGGACGATCGGCCAGTCCTCCGAGTCGGACAAGGAGATATTCGGGTACTGGTTGGCAGCGCCGGTGGCTCCGGTCAGGTAATCACCCAGTGCATGACCGAGCAGGTAGCCGACCACCGCCCCGACGAGGGCCGTGTGGATGGCTGGGCGCTGCCACCAGGGCCGCCGCTTCGCGGCGGCTAGCGGCCCGCCGCCTCCGGCCCCCTGCGCCCGCTCCGGCTGTGTCTCGATGGCCATCCGGTCACCACCTCTTCATCGCTGCGTCGGCTTCGAACTCGGTCCCGGCACGCTGAGCCGCCACAAACCGGGTCATGGCTGAACCGGGTCGTTTGGCGGGTAGTAGTAGCCGTTGGCGCCGGCAATCCCGGCCTTGACCATGGCCTTGTTGATCTGCGGGACGACGGTCGGGTCGTAGGTCGTGGAGTACGGCGGCAGCATCTTCGTGATCGCGGTGAGCTGCACGTTGGTCTTGGCGGCCCAGGCCCTGAATGCGCTGAGCGTGACGACCTTGCCGTAGTTGACCATCGCGCCGTGCCACAGGCCGCACAACTCGTCGCAGCGGACCACAAACTTGCCGAGTTGCGTGGCGGTCGTATAAGCGACGTTGTTGACGCCGGGATTGGCGTCCGCCTTCACGCCGAGCTGGTACGCCCAGAAGCTGTGAATCACGTCCAGCGACGTGACGTTGAACTGGACCGGCACGTTGGCCGGTATCTCGAGTTCCGTCGTCTCGAAGCCGCCGAACTGCGGGTAGCGGTAGGTCCACCGCCACTGCTGGCCGATGACCTGGATCTGGATCGGCGTTCCGCTGGTCGGCTTCCAGATCGGGCTGGGGCCCTCGCCGGATCCGTTACCCGCGAAACTCGTCCCGGCCAGCTCATAGGTGCCGAAGCCGGCCAGGAACAACACGATCACCGTCGTCACTGCGATCCAGGTTGCCTGGATCCGGGTGTTTCCGTGAATGGGCGGGCCGTCTTCATCGTCGCCCTCCCGGTGCCGCCAGACGATGAGCGAATAGATCCCGAAGACTAGGACGAACGCCATGATGGGCGCCGCGATTACTCCGAGAACGAGGATGTCCCACTGCTGGCTGGCCGCTGACGTAGACATCCGACCAGGCGGCAGGTGCGGGCCCCAGACGATCCAGATGAGCAGGACCGATGCGACCGCGATCGGCAGCCAGATCAGAAAGATGCGCAGGCCGTGATTCGGGCCGGCGGACGCTGCTCCCTGAGCGTCGTCGGCGACTGGCGCGGCCATCAGGACACCACCTCCATGTTGCCGGTCATGAAGCCGATTGTCTGCATGGGACCGCCGAACCCGTCGATGAAGCCGCCGCCGCACGGAACGCGGCACTGCCAGAAGTAGGTGCCGGTGGTCCTTGGCGTCATGAAGCTGAAGGTAATCGTCTTGTGCGGGCCCGACGTGCAGGGCGACGTACTGCACAAGTTCGCGTTCGGGTTCGACGGCGTAGCCATCGGCACGTTTAGGTTGATGCCGGGGATCGAGAACGTATGCCCGACGTTGCATCCCGACCAGGAGTTGAGTGCCTTCGTCGGCTTACCGTCGACGTACTCGACCCCGCCGATCGTCCCGGTGACCTCACCGAAGACCGGGTTGCGGAGGGGCGTGCAGCCGTCGTAGCCGTACACCGTCATGTCGATCCGGCTGCCTGCCGGCACCTTGAACAGCGTGGTGTGAACCCACGCGTGGGTCTGCGGGTTCTGAATGAAGTACGACACCCAGTCCGGGTGAGTGCTGACGGTGTTCTGCGGGTCTTCCTGCATCACCACGTGCACAGTGGCGCCGGTGTCCGCGGTCACGCCAGCGGAGTAATCCACTGTTGGCGGACTGCCAAGGAAGTAATGAATCACCACGAATGCCGCTACTGCGGCGACGGCGAGGAACGCCAGCACCAGGGTAACGACACGGGCCGGCAACGACACCGGCCATCACCTCGCTTCTTCGCCTGTCGGCAGGACTGCCTGGTTCCCCGGCATGGCAGAGCGATCCGTCCTAGCCTTGCCCTCGGATGACGACACTGATCTTGCGATCACCAGCGTCGCTGCGGCAACCAGGGCGGGCCTGAATGACGAAACTGTCACGTTTACTCCAGAGGGGTATGCGCCAGCCAACGGCGCGACAGCCTCAGCCCAGATGACGGTTTCGGTGCCGGTGGTATGCAATGGAATAGTTTCATTCTGGTAGCGCCGCTTGACCGTGACCGGGCTTATGGAGTAGATCCTCTGCTGTCGGCCTGCGTCTTCGGCAGAGCCTAAGGAGGCGGCTAGCTGGTCGGCGGCGCCGAACTGCAATCGATTGAGGTAATGGCGGCTGATGTCGATCAACCAGGCCGAACGGCGACCCGCACCGCGGCGAGTGCTGGTCGTCGACGACGAGCCGCATATCCGGGAGCTAGTCACCCGGGCGCTCGCAGCGGCCGGGTACGAGATCGAATCCGCTGGTGACGGCAACGTCGGCTTGGCCCAGGCCCTGACCGGCGACTACCAGCTCGTGATCCTTGACCTCGTGATGCCGCTCACAGACGGCCGCCAGGTGCTGGGACGGCTGCGGGCAGAGCGCCCCGAACAGGCGATCCTCGTCCTGTCCTGCCTGTCGGACGTGACGACCAAGGTGGCGTGCCTGGACTCCGGCGCAAAGGACTACCTCACCAAGCCCTTCTCGCTGGACGAGCTACTGGCCAGGGTCAGGGTCCAGCTTCGCGATGAGCACCCGGCCAGCGACGTGATGAGGTCCGGCCATCTAGTCCTTGACCTGGGCCGAATGCAAGCTGATGCGGGCGTCGGCCCAGTATCGTTGACCAGGCTCGAGATCATGCTTTTGCGTGAGCTTATGGACCACGCCGGAGAGTCGGTGACGAAGGGAACGCTGCTGGCATCTGTGTGGGGCATCGACTTTGACCCTGGCTCGAATGTCGTCGACGTCTGTATTCGCCGGCTGCGGTCCAAGCTGGGATTCGAGCTGATCGAGACGGTGCGTGGTGCAGGATACCGACTCGCTTCCTGAAGCCAGAGTGTGCCAGGGCGCTGGAGCTAGCCTCCTCGACTGGCCTGCTCTGCACCTCCGGCCGCCTGACCTCGAGCGGTTGCGGTCCTGGGAAGGCTGGATCGACCTCGCCTGGGTGGTGCTGTGGATTCTCGGCCTCGCCGGAATCCTGATCTTCGAGCGCTGGGAGGCAGTGCCCTTCCACCTGATCTGGATCACCTTCGCGCTGCTCTACAGCTTCCGGGTCCGCAGCACCTCCTCGACTTTGTGGGTGCTCGGGGCAATGGTCGTCACGACGTTCGCCGCTATCGGCGTCGATGTGATGCGCGGCGCCCAGCCAGCGGATGAGCTGACCGAAGTCCCGCTGATGGCCGCTATGTTCTGGGTCATGATGTGGCACGGCCGCCGCCGTCAGGCCGCAAACGCGGAACGGATCAGGGTCAGCGAGGAGAACGAGCGCCTGCTCGCCACTCAGCGGCGCTTCCTCCAGGACGCATCGCACCAGCTCAGAACGCCGATCACGATCGCACTAGGACACTCAGAATTGCTCGCCCGTAATCTCGCGGACAACCAGGATAAGCGCGACATCAACGTCGTCGTCGGCGAGCTGAACCGCCTTAAGACACTCAGCGAGCGCCTGCTGCTGATCGCGGCATCGGCCAACCCCGACTTCCTGCGGCCGGAAGCCGTCGAACTCGATCAGTTCGTGACCGATGTGCTCTGGCGCTGGCGGCCTACCGCCGCCCGGCACTGGCAGCTCGGGCGGCTGGACGAGGCGACGGCGCTCGCCGATCCCGAGCGCCTGGGCCTAGCCATCGACGCGCTGCTCGAGAACGCGGTCCAGCACACCGGGCCCGACGATCTCATCCGGCTTGCGGTGACGCGTGCGGAGCCGGCCGGGCTAGTCAGCCTCGTCGTCCAGGACACCGGGACGGGCATTGAGGCCAATGACCTCGAACGCATCTTCGAACGGTTCGCGACGGGGTCTCCAGCGGAAGGCCGCCGCGGTACCGGCCTGGGCCTGGCCCTGGTCAGGGCGGTGGCCGAGGGCCACGGTGGTGAGGTCAGGGCGCAGAGCACGCCGGGGCTCGGCAGCAGGTTCGAGATGCTGCTACCCGCTGCACCCGCGGCCAGGCCTGCTGCCGGACCAGGCGCGCGGCCCGCCGCGCGGCCCGCCGGCAACCCGTACGGGAGCGGCCTGTGACCGCAACGCCGGGCAAAGAACCAGCGGCAGGCCGCCTCGCCGGTATCCGCGGACTGAGCACGACCAGGAAGATCGGCTACCTTGCGGCGGTCGTAGTGCTGGCCGTCGCGGTCGCGGTGGTCGTCACGGTGGCCGGCGGGCAGGCCAAGGCGACCAAGAAGAGCAGTCCGCCACCGCTGGCCAAGAGCTTCTCCCTGGTGCGGCTCGGACGGCCAGGCAGCCGTGTGACCCTGGCGTCCTATGCGGGCAAGCCCGTGATCATCAACTTTTTCGCGTCCTGGTGCGCGCCGTGCCAGCGCGAGACGCCTTTGCTCGCCAAGTTCTACCTGTCCATGCACGGGCGGGTCCGGGTGCTCGGCGTCGACTCCAATGACGAGACCGCGGCAGCGCTGCGGTTCGTGACGAAGACCGGGGTGCGCTACCCGGTGGGGTTCGATCCGTTTCCCGCTAAGACAACCACCTCATACGGCGTTTTGGCGCTACCGCAGACCTTCTTCTTGAACGCCAGGCACCAGATCGTCATGCACGTTCTCGGCCCGCTGACAACGAAGGATCTGACCAGGGGCGTCTCCGTCATGGACCGGGATCGAGGCTGACCGACAAGTGCCACCAATAACGTCAAGCGACGCACCCCGGGTGTCCGCGCGGCCGAGCGGCTGGCCGGTACGCCGGATGCCGCGGTGGCTTCTGCTGGCAGGCGTGCTGTTCCTGCTAGTGGCCGTGGCAGTGGCGCTGGTACACCGGCCGTCGAGGGCCGAGCGTGCCGGCGACATGCGCGGCTTCCTCCAGGAAGTCACCACCGATGTCGAGTCCTGCAGCGGCGGCGTCGGCGAGTCGCTAACAGCGTTGCGTGACGTCCAGGCTGAGCACTACAGCAGTAGCGCCGACGTCGCCGATGGCATCAGCGTCGCCCAGCAAGGTGCCGCGAATTGCTCTCCGGCGAACAATGAACAGATTGACGACCTGGAGAACTACCAGGTGCCAGAGTCCCTGAGTAGCTTCGGCCTGGTCGCGGTCGTCTCCGACCTGGTCAGATGGTCGGCTCCCGACGCCGAGCGGGTGCAGACGGACGTCGCCAGGCTGTTGTCCGGTACTACGCCTCAGGCCAAAGCAAGTGCCCAGGCAATCCTGGCCAGGGACCTGAGTACCCTGAACGCGGAGCGGGCCGCAATAGACAGCCCGATCACCAAGGCCATCACGGCCCTGCACATGCACGCGTCGCCGCCCAAGCTGGCGGGCTGACCGCAGTCGAGAATGAGCGCAGGCAGCGCCAGACAGGAGGCTTAACCGGCTATGCCAGGCATGAACACCGGCCTGAGCAACACGAACCCGCTCCTGGTGGCGGCATTCAGGTCCGCTCTGCTGCACCAGGGCCTGATCATTCTCTTGGTGCTACTCGTGCTCGGGCTTGCCTGGGCGGGTGTCAGGGAATGGCTGCCGGGAGCCAGATCGGCGGCGGGCCGACCCTGGTCCGTGGACGGCTCTGCGTCCGGCGCGCCAGAGCCGACGGCGCGACGACTACTGCGGGTCGGCTTTGGCATCATCTGGATCTTCGACGGGCTACTCCAGGCCCAGCCCGCCATGGCGGCCGGCCTGCCCTCGCAGGTCATCAAGCCGACGGCGGCTAGCTCGCCAGTTTGGGTCCAGCACCTGGTGAACTGGGCCGGGACGACCTGGTCCTACCATCCGGTGCAGGCAGGCGCGGCCGCAGTGTGGATCCAGGTCGGGATCGGCGCCTGGCTGATCGCCGCGTCGTCCGGCTGGTTCTCCCGGCTGGCCGGGCTGGCGAGCGTCGGCTGGGGGCTCGTGGTGTGGGTCTTCGGCGAAGCGTTCGGCGGCATCTTCGCCCCTGGGCTGACGTTCCTGTTCGGCGCGCCAGGCGCGGTGCTGTTCTACTGTGCGGCCGGATTGCTGATAGCGCTGCCTGCGGCCCGCTGGCAGTCGCCACAGCTCGGCAGGCAAGTCATCGGCCTGCTCGGGGTGTTCTTCCTCGGCATGGCGGTCCTGCAGGCCTGGCCGGGCCGTGGTTTCTGGCAAGGCACGCTCCACGGCCAGCCGGGATCGCTGGCCTCGATGGCGCTGTCCATGTCCGGGACGCCGCAACCACATGTCCTGTCGGCCATGGTCAACTGGTTCGCCTCCGTCGACGAGGCGCACGGCTTGATCGTCAACCTGTTCGCCGTGATCGTGCTCGCGCTGGTCGGGGCTGCCTTCCTGATCGGTACGGCCTTCCCCGCCGGCATCGGTGGCACCGCATCCCTGATCACCCAGTCGCGCCTCGTCCGGACGGCACTCATCCTGCTCGCATTGTTCTGCCTGGCCGACTGGGTGCTGATCGAGGACTTCGGCTTTCTCGGCGGGGTTGGTACCGACCCCAACAGCATGATCCCGGTTGCGCTGCTCGCGGCGGGCGGCTATCTGGCCCTGGTCAAGGCTCCCGCTCCGGTGGTCGCTAGTGCAGTGTCGGCTGGCACTGGGGCTGCTGACGAGCCCGCCAGCCCAGCGACTACCAGGCCACGGATCAACCCCCGGACGCTGCCGGCGCGGCTGGCCGGAGTATTCGGGTCGGCCAGCCTGCGGGCCGTGCTCGCGCTGTGGGCTGTTGTCGTGGTCATCGTGGGCGCTGGTCCGCTGGCGGCAGCGCAGGCCAGTCGAACCGCCGACCCGATCATCGCCCAGGCAATAGACGGCAACGCCGCGCCGCTGAACTTCCGGGCATCCCCGTTCACCCTCACCGATCAGCATGGCAAGCAAGTCAGCCTGGCTAGCCTCCGCGGCAAGGTGGTCCTGCTCACCTTCCTCGACCCGGTCTGCACCTCGGACTGCCCCCTCATCGCGCAGGAATTCCGCGAGGCAGATCAGCAGCTGGGGAGCAGCTCGCGGCACGTCGAGCTAGTCGCCATCGTGGCTAATCCCGTATACCACTCGGTCACCGACACCAGGGCATTCGACAGCGAGGAAGGCTTGAACAAGCTGCCGAACTGGCTCTACTTGACTGGCTCGCTGGCCCAGTTGCAGCAGGCCTGGAAGCGATACGCCATCGCTGCCCAGATCCTGCCTGCCGGCGGCATGATCGGGCACAGCGACGTCGCCTACGTCATCGACGCCCAGGGCCGCACCAGAGCGGAGCTCAATTTCGATCCAGGTCCTGGGACCGCAAGCACCGAGGCATCGTTCGCGGCGGAGCTCGTTGCGACCGCCCACCAGGTCATGGGGTCAGCATGATGTCGCAGCGCATCCCACTGGCAGTTGCGGCATCGGCAGCGGCGGCGACACTGGTTCTAGCTGGCTGCGGAAGCAAGCCGGCGACTAGTCCCGATGCCACTCGGGCGACAGCGGGCATGACGCGGCCGGCGCTGGCTACTTCGGTGTCCGGCAGCGGTGCCAGCTGGGCAGTCGTCGAAATGGGCGGATCCGCGGCGCAGCACAACAACTTCTGGGAGTTGTTCGTGCACTCCGAGGCCGGGACAGGCTGGAAGCTGGCGACACCGGTCGGGGTGGCCAGCAACGGCGGCTTGGTCGCGGCGGTGACCGGTCCGGCCGGGCTGGTGACCGGCTTCCGGCCGAGCCAGGACCTGACGTTCTCGCCGCTGGCGGCAACCACTAACGGCGGCAGCAGCTGGTCGACGCCCACCGTCGTCGGTTCCGGCGGCCTCGCCAACCTGCCCGGCGCCCTGGCGGCGGGCCCGGCAGGCAAGTTGCTCGCCGTCACCGACCCTGGTGACATCGAGTCCAGTTCCGACGGCGGCGCGAAATGGACCCGGCTGTCCGCCCGGTCAGCACTCAGCCGCAGTAGCGCCGACCGTGCCTGCGGGCTCACGGCTATCACCGCGGTCGCATTGACGGCGGGCGGCCAGCCGCTGGTGGCCGGCGATTGCCGGCAACCGGGGTCCGTCGGCATCTTCGTCCTGCGGGAAGGGACGTGGCACGCCACCGGACCAGCGCTGCCCGCGACGCTGGCCCGCGAGCCGGTTAGCGTGATCGGCCTGAATGCGACGGGACCGCGGATCACTGCGGTGCTCGCGGTCGGGACCGGAGCGGGGACCGGACTTATCGCCGCCTGGTCCGCCAACGGTGCGAGTACCTGGACTCTGTCGCCGAAGCTGAGCACCGGCCCGGCGAGCGCCGGACCGCCGTCGGTGTCGTTCGGTTCGGACGGCTCGGCGAGCGTAGCCCTCCCGGCGAGTCACGCGGTGAGCGGAGGCGCCACCATCGGCTGGCATACGGCTGCCTGGCAGTCGCTGCCGACGCTGCCCGCCCGAACCGCGACCCTGGCGACGGCACCCGGCGGGCAAGCTGAGGCGCTCGCGGTCAACCGCGGCACGCTGACGGTGTGGGAGCTTGCCACTCCGTCAGCGGTGCGGTGGACGCTGGCCCAGACCATCCACGTTCCGATCCCCTACGGGTCATCGGGCTGAGCAGCGTCATGAACTACCTGACCGGGCATTGGTCCGTTGACCCGTTCCTGATCATCGCGATCGTCGTCGCGATCTGGCATGAGATAGGGCTGGCGCGACTGGCCTCCGGGCACAGTCCGGATCTCTCCGCCACGGACCAACCCGGACCGGACTGGCCTGGATCAGACTGGAGCAGCCAGCGCAGGCGCCGTTCGCTGTTGTTGTACGCGGGCTTGGCGGTCCTGCTGCTCGCGGTGGAGTCGCCGATCGAGTACTGGTCCTACGACTACTTCTTCGTGCACATGATCCAGCACCTGTTGCTGATGTTCGCCGCGCCATCACTGATCGTCGCGGCGGCACCGTGGCAGCCGCTGCTGGCGGCGCTGCCGGGGCAGTACGGCAAGGCCATGACCGGTGCTTGGGCTCGTCCGCTGCGGGCGGCCGGCAACTTCCTGGTGCGGCCGTGGGTCAGCATAGCTCTCTTCAGTGTGGTGATGGTGGTCTGGCATTTGCCGGCTCCGTTCGACCTTGCCGATCGCAATCTGACAGTGCAGATCTGGCTGATGCACTCGAGCTTCGTCATCGCCGGCGTCCTGTTCTGGCTGCAGTTCATCCCGTCACCGCCGTTCCGCATCAGAATCACGGCAATGTTCCAAGCCCTCGCGCTACTGGGGACAAACTGCGTCATGTGGGTGCTGGCCATGGCGATGGGCTTCCTGACCAGCGGCTCGTGGTACTCGGTGTATAACCACATCCCCGGCGTCACCCTGCCGACCTTCGCCGATCAGCAGATCGGCGCTGGCATCTTGTGGATCTGCGGCGACTTCTGGGCAATCCCCACGATGGTCTTCGTGATCAAGAAGCTGCTAGCCGAAGACGGCAGCGTCAGCGCCGCGGTTGACCGCATGCTCGGCCGTGGCTCGGCGCGGTTCAACTGGGCAAACCGCGGTTAACCGCGCTCAGCCAACGGGCCAGGCCCCGGGCGGCCGCCAGTCGGATAATTCACGGAGGGAGCCATGAGACAGCTGGGAAGCCGAATAGCGAGGCTGCCAGCAGTCGGCCTGGCCGTAGCCTTCTCGTGTCTGCTGGCAGGCTGCGGCGGTGCCGCCAGCACGCATCCGGCCTACGACGTCCGGGTCGGCACCGTCACCGGGCTCGGCCAGGTGCTCGTCGATGGCGCTGGTCACACGCTGTACATGTACGTGCCAGACCACCGGGGCAAGTCCACCTGCTACCGGGTTTGCGCGCAGCAGTGGCCGCCGCTGCTGCTTCCGCACGGAGTTCGGCACCCGCTGGCCGGGCCCGGAGTCGATGCCGCCCTGCTCGGCACTGTCACCAGATCCGGTGGCTCGGTGCAGGTCACCTACAACCGCTGGCCGCTGTATCTGTATGACGCTGACGTCCAGCCTGGCCAGGCGACTGGACAGGCCGACGACATGGGCCTGTGGTATGTGCTGTCGCCGGCCGGCGCCGTCGACCGTCGTTCCCTGCCCGGCCAGGCAGAGTCGTGACAACCAAGACGAGGGGCGGGAACCCGCGCGACCGGTCGTGACCGCCTCATTGGTCTCGCCGCAAAGGCTGGCTGGCTGGCTGGCCGCGCTGTGCGGCAGCGATAGTGGCGGCGTGCGCCACCACTTGGTCGAGGATGGGCGCGAGTTGGCGGAGCTCGTCGATGTGGGCGGGCACGAGCTGGTCGAGGCGTCGTTCTCCGTCCCGCGTAAGGCGGATCCGGATGACCCGTCCGTCGTCGTGGTCGGGATGGCGTTCTAGGAGGCCAGCGGCTGCGGCGCGGTCAATGAGCTCGACGGCGCTCTGCGGCCGCAGCAGCAGGTAGTCTGCGACGTCGCCCACGGTGGGACCGTCCTGGCGGTGGTGCCCCTTGACTGCGAGGAGCAGCTGGTACTGGGCTGAGGTTAGGCCGGCGTCAGCGGCGCGGGCCTGAGACCAGTTCAGGAAGCGGCGCAGGGCTGTGCGGAATGCCAGCAGATTCTGATAGTCCTCGCGGCTGAGGTGCCTGGGTGGGTTCATCGCTCACGCTCCGCTCGCCCGCCCTGGCCCTGGCCGGGATGGATGGGTGAATTCTAGACTCGGCGGCGCTGCCGGACTGCGGAAAGAATGGCGCCGCGATCAGGGGGCGCAGCCGCGGCAACCCAGGCTGGTCAGCGCGCCCGCCGCATGCATGTGCAGGCGTCGTCACTCAGAGCGGCCGCGCTTGCCCTCCCCGCTCGGGCTTGACGGCCACGAGGACGGCCCTAGACCGGGGAGCCTCGGCCCCAACGTCGCGTCCGGCATGCCAGCATCCATCGCAAGGTACTGCTCCGGCATGAGCCAGGCGCCGGCGCCGAGAGCTGCCCACAGGGCAGACCAGAACCGGTTCGTGTCAGCTGGGAGTTGCTCCGACTCGGGCATCGGCGCCTCTCGGCCGAGCTGGCCGAACGTCTGAAGCTGCCGGGCCAGTTGAGGATCGGCGTCGGTGAGCTCGTCGCTGATCGACTGCAGGAGCCGCTGCTGGCGGCGTGGGAGGGGCATGCCACACCTCACATCTATCGGATCACGAAATTGATGCTAATCCACCTTACCCGCGCGCCAAATCAAAGAGTGGCTTTACTTCGTAGCGCGATATAGCAGTTGAGAGTCCAGCTATTCCGGTTACGTCGCAGCGATAGTGACGGGTGCTGCGCCGTGCCGCCGCTCAGGACGAAGTGCGTGACCCCGAGCTTCCAGTAGTCCAGCAGCGCGTTCGTCGCATCCTGAGGCGAGCCGACGAGCCAGGTGGTGCCGGCCCCGCCGCCGACGCCGGCTTTGCCCGGCGTGGTGTAGCGGCAGTCGATCGGCGCCAAACCCTGCCCTCGCGCCGGCGAAATGCTTACATCTGCCGTCGCGCCGCCCGGCGGGGTAGCCCGGTTACGTAGATTCGTGCCGTGGTTAACCACGTCATCGCGGTGGACGACCCGCTGGCAGCCGATGTCCGCGAGCTCGTATCCCGCCATCTGGACTTCGCCAGGTCGCTGAGCCCACCAGAGAACGTGTTCGCGCTCGACGCCAGCGGCCTGGTCGACCCGGCGGTGACGTTCTATACCTGCCGGTGCAGCGGCGACCTCCTGGCGATCGGGGCGCTGAAACACCTCGGCGATCACCACGGGGAACTCAAGTCGATGCACACCGCCCGGGCGGCTCGCCGCCAGGGCCTGGGCCGGGCCATGCTCGGGCACCTCATCGGAGTCGCACGCGAGCGCGGCTACCAGCTGCTGAGCCTGGAGACAGGTTCGATGGACGGTTTCGCGCCGGCCAGGGCGCTGTATGCCAGTGCCGGGTTTACTGCGTGCGGGCCGTTCGCCAGTTATCAGCCCAGCCCGCACAGCACCTTCATGTCGCTGCCACTCTAGGCAGCCGTGGTTACCGGCGCGGGCGCCTGCGGCGAAGCGGGCGCCTTGGTCCCTGTCTGGAAGCCGCCGAACCATAGCGCCGCCACGATCAGGATGACGAGCAGCACGACAAGCCAGAGCAGGCACCCGACCGGCCTGCTCATCCGCCGCCTGTTCTCGCGTGGGGATCGCCTCCAGCCAGCCATGGCATCTCCAGCTTTCTCGCCCGCGGTTGCCGCTGCCCGCGCTGGGAGGCAGCTACCCAGCCGCACGAGATGGAATCTTCCGCCGGTAGCTGGGTACTGGCAGGCCTGCCATGCCATCAGCGCGGAGGAAAGACGTGCTGGAGATCTCGCGAATGGGCCGGCTGGCGAGCCGGGTAGCCGTCATCGCGGCAGCCCTGGCCGCGACCATCGGCCTGCTGCTGGTCCTGTCCGCGGTGCACCTGCTGCCCCAGCTGCGTAACCCGTTCCGCACCACGACCACTGTCCACAGCCAGCCGCCGCTGCTGAAGTCGATCACTTCCCTCAGCCGGTACGAGGCTGCCAGCGGTTCCTTCCAGGTCGTGGTCGAACTATCGAAGCAGACTGCTTTCCTGCCGTCGTTCATCGCCGGCAGCCAGACGCTGTTCATCGGGGTCGGCACCGACATCGCCTACGTGAACTTCGCACACCTCAAAGGCAGCGCCATCCGCGTCGCTGCCGGACACGCTGTGACGATGACCTTGCCCAAGGCACAACTTGAGCCCGCCATACTGAACGTCGGCCAGTCCTATGTGTTCGCGCAGCAGCAGGGCCTGATCAACCGGGTCGGTGACTTCTTCTCCGGCAACCCGAACAGTCAGCAGCAGGTCTACATCCTGGCTCAGCGCCGGATTCAGTACGCCGCGCGGTCGAGTTCGCTACTTGCCGACGCGCAGCGGAACACCACCGCGATGCTGACCGGAATGCTGACCTCGCTTGGCTTCCGGCACATCACGATCGACTACAGCACTACCTGATTCGGCGGCAGTACCTGATTCGGCGGCCATCTCACCGACATCAGCCGGAGGTGAGGCCATATCAAAACGTTTCGGATCTCGCCCGCGCTAGTCTTGGCCCACTGCCCGCCTGTCGAACTTGCCCTTAACTATCGGTGACCGGCGACCAGAGTGCGTCACCTGGAGTTCCCGGCTGAGTTGACTCAGGGGCATGACGGCTTAGAGTGAACGAGGTATGGCAATTGTCCCGGTAGGAGGTAACCGATGAGCCCAACGCTCGGACAGCGCTTGCGTGCGCTCCGGATCGAGCGAGGTCTCAGTCAGGCGGATCTGGCCGGTGATCTCGTTTCGCCTAGCTATATCTCGCTGATCGAGTCCGACCGGCGGTCGCCCGAGCGCGACGTCCTCGACGGTCTTGCCCGCAGGCTCGGCTGTTCCGGGCTGTTCCTGGAGTCGGGCGTCGCGCCAGAAGAGCTCAATGAGCAACGGATGCGGCTGCAATTCGCCGAAATCGCCAGGACGAATGGCGCGCTTAATGAAGCCCGCGATCAGTTCAAAGAACTGCTTCACGGCGGAAGCGGCGAGATCCGGCACCAGGCGATCTGGGGCCTCGCCCGCATCGAGGAGGCCCTCGGCAACTTCCACGAAGCGATGGCACACGTTGAGGCGCTTCTGGATGCCGCCCGGACCGGAGAGCCGGGTACGCCGGGGATGCTGACCTTGTTCAATGCCCGATGCCGCATCTACCGGAAAGCAGGCGACTTCACCCGCAGCATCGAAGTCGGAGAGGCATCGCTTCTCCAGGTGCGCGAACTCGGGTTGGAGGGCACTGAAGACGAGATCCGGCTCGCCTCCACGCTGGTCGGTAGCTACTGGGCCCGAGGCGACTTGTTCTCGGCCCAGCATCTGGCTAGCCAGGTGATCGAGCGGGCGGAGAAGCTTGGCTCACGGGAGGCCCAGGGCAA
>Ga0335075_10007619_pt1 | contig 16645 bp, 14 predicted proteins | sample Lox_Sample_24_FD_206723 | JGI IMG/M metagenome (GOLD analysis project Ga0335075, IMG submission 206723) | Soil microbial communities from Loxahatchee National Wildlife Refuge, Florida, United States - Lox_Sample_2.4 | ecosystem: Environmental > Terrestrial > Soil > Wetlands | place: USA...
AATGCGTGACCGCCGCTTCGTAACGACCCGAGTTCATCTCCACGAGCGCCAACATGTACCGCGCATCATCGAACCGCGGTTCGAGCATCACCGCTCGTTCCAGCGCGGGCCGAATCTCGTCGGCCGTCAAGCCCGCGTCCTGCGCGATCACGGCATAGCGATAACACAGCGGTGCGTCGGCCACGCCTTGCTGAATCGCGCGGGCCCACTCGGCTTTGGCTGCCTCCCGGTCGCCCCGGCGCAACGCGATGGCTCCTAATGCTGCCGGAATTTCGGGCTGCGACGGAGCCTCCCGCTCCAGTTCACGATACGCCGCCTCGGCGTGATTCAGATCGCCGGCGTCGAACAAAACGCGTGCGAGTACCAGGCGCGAGGAAACGGGCGCTAGCTCCTTCGTAGTGACCGCGACTTTTTGCGGGCCGACGCCTTCCATCGCCACCGGCGTGAACCGGCGGCCTTGCGCCCAATCTCGGGCGTCGTGTTCGACGGCAGCCACCGATTTCCCGTATGCCCGCTCGAAGGCGACCGCCGCCGATTCGCCATTCTCGAGTGCGGTAAGGCATGCCGTGAACGCGGACCGGTACTGAGGCGAAAGCATCAGCATGTGCGCGAGCGCCCAGCTCTCCGCATAAAACAGGGAATCGCGGCGCCGATCGTTTCGCAGCGGCGAATCCGGCGTCACCGCCAGCAATTCCGAGAAGGGCATCCAGTCGCGCTTGAGCGCCTGCGAACGCGCCGGCAAATCGCCGCCGATGGCGCTGCCGAGCGGGCTCATACGAACGGAGGAAAACAATTCCGCGATGCCCTCGTTGAGCCAGGACGGAATGCCCGGTCCGTGAGCATGCAGCAACACGTGAGCGTATTCGTGCGCGGCAACGCCGATCCAGACGGGCCCTCCCATGACGATAGTGTCGCGGCTCTCGGTACCGACGTAAAAGGCGTCGGCGGTGGGCCGGGGCCGATAGGCGTTGTACTCCTGCAGCGATCGGAAAACGATGACGCGCACGGGCGGCCGCGCGCCGGGCTGCAGATTCATTTGGGTCGCGAAAAATGCCCGTAGCTGCTCGAAGCCTTGCAAGGTCGACCGGGCCACCTGCGGTCCGGCCTGCGCATAAACTTCGAAATGGGCGCTAGCAGCCTCGGTCCACCCCTGCTCGGCGGCTGCGGCGGACGAACAGGCAACGGCAACAGCGAAAATTCGCCAAAACATCGGCGCCATTCTCTAATAGCGTACTCCTGCACTCGCCTCAAAGTTGCGCAAGTTCGCGCACCGCTTCCTTGCGGGCGCGGCTCCCAAGCAACTTCCCCAGCCTCTCGAAAACGGTTTGCTGCACTCCGAGGCGCGACCGTGAGGAAGCGCTTGCTTACGCGCGCGCCTCGGAAACGCCTCCCGTTGTTTGAGGGTTTGCGCCGGACTCAGGTCTTGGTCAGTCGCTCGGAAACGCCGTGGCGCCCGATTCGTTATGCGAATTGGTGCGCTTCTACTACGCGCTCGCGTGTGGAGACGCCGCGGCTTAACCAGGCATGCAGGCCGAATAGCGCCGCGCCGTAGGTGAAGTCGCCGAGAAGGGTCCAACCGAAGAACGGAATCGCCGCAGTGTAGCAGGTGAGCAGGCCAGCGGGCGTGTGGGCATACCAGTTGCCCATGAGCCAGGTTCCGAAATTCGAGATGACGAAGAATTGCACCGCGCTCGCCAAGAGGGCCAGTGCGATTCGACCCGCGTTTTCCGTATTGCGTACGCGTTGGCCTATCCAGACGCTGATGAGAAATGAACCATACACGAACAGCCGTGCGAGCGAGTAGGCCGGCAATCCATACCACGAATTGATAATCGGATCGGTGAGCGCCATGAGCGCGAGCGGCACGAGATAGGCCTGCCATCCCGGCAATCGTGCGCCGGCGAAAACGCTCGTCGCTCCCACGGGCGCGAAATTCGGCGGGTGAGGCAGCAAGCGCGCGATCGCACCGAAGACGGTCAGAGACAATGCAGCCGGACGCCATTGTGGTCTCATCATTATTGATTATACGACCGCGGGTCGATTCTACGATGCCTGCTATTGCGAAATGGCGACTTGAACCGTCACCGACGCTTGTATTTGCAGGTTGCCGGGCTGCACGGGCGTGCTCACCGGGGCAGCCGAGGCGATGCCGGCATAAACGGGCGTGTACGTGACGGCCTGAGTGGCCTGAAGAACGCTGCCGAGAGTCACGTTCAGACCCGAAGCAATCGCGCCGGCTTCGGTGAGCGCGGAAGCGGCTGCCGCTTTGAGCGCCTGCGCCGTCACGGGATCGGGATTCTGCAGTCCGAACGTGATGCCATTCACATTATTGGCGCCGGCGGCGATGGAGGCGTCGATGGCTTTGCCGATCAGCGTGAGATCGGTGATGGTTGCCTGGACAACGTTAGTGGCGTAGTAGCCGATGATGGTCGGATTCTGCGAAACGGAGGAGTTGTTATAAATCGGATTGAGAGAATAACTGACGGTTTTGATGTTGGCCGTGGCGCCGAGCACCCCTTGCAGCGCTGCAATGACAGAGCTCACCTGCGTGGCATTCTGTGTGGAGGCTGCTTGGGCCGTGCTCGCCTGCGTGGTGACTCCGAGATCCAGCATCGCTTCATCGGGCGTGGCCGAGATGGTGGAATTTCCGGTGGCCGTGACGGATCGCTGCGTAGCTGTGGACGTCGTCTGGGCCGCCGCGGTGAGCGCCAGAGCCAATACGCCGATGAATAGTTTCCGCATAACGTGTCCTCCTGCTCGATCGGTACGTTCCTAATTATCCATCTTCCCGGGGCGGGCGGGCACTCCGGACTTCACGGCGAAGACCGTCAGATAGAAGCCGGTTGCGATGTCAGCCAGGGCCATCGGCGGAAAACAGATGGACTGAAGTAATTCATGTTGTCCTGGGAATACCAAATTGGCAAAATAAATTCCTGTCCAGAGGACCGACGCACAAATTCCCAGCGCCGAGAGGAACCATGGATATAGCGCGACTTGAAAAACAAATAGAAGAACAGCGCCAAGCCTATGCCAAAACAAATGCCACCGAGGTTCTCCGTGGCGCCCGAAATTGTGCGATGGAGCCTCCGGTGAAAGCAAGAAGAATCACTCCGAGGAACAGAATCCCCGCCAGTCTCGCGTATATTCGTTGCGTTTTTGCCGCTTCGTCGTTTCGATTCCAGGCCGCATTCCAAACCCGCCTGGGTTCCGGGCGGAACTCATTTGTCCTCCTGTTGGGAGAAGCGTTTGGACGCCGGACTCTCGCAGATACGGCGAGGGCTATCGAAATGTTCCGGTTAGGAGACAGAAAGGCGCGTTCTACAGTGAGATCCCGACTGACTCAGATGGCGGGTTCGGCGACAGAAGGGGTGGAAAGGCGTTTCTCCTTTTCCTCTGCTTCCTTGCCGAGCACGGCAGGCTCAATCGCGGCGAGCCGGTGGCTTCGCGGCAAATAATAGACGCGATACAACCCGCCGCTATCCAACGCCACGAATGTCGCGCGAGACACCTGGAACTTGTGTTCCTTCATTTCGAAATAATAGAAGCTGAAGTCGTCGCGGCTGGTACTCTTCTCTTCCTCACGCGACGTCACGCGGCCTTCGGCCATGCGGACGCGCTTGGCCATGACATCGGCAAGCAGGTCCAACGGAATGCGGGTGGCAAAATAGATGCCAAAACCGAGCAATGTGAGACCGGCTGCAACGTAGAGGATGGTTTTAAACCAGCCGTTTTCGCTCGCGAAGTCCCTCATTTGGAATACGGTCGAGAAGATATAAAGAAGGCCATCGGAAAGCGAAGCGTGGCGTGACGACGAGGCGATCATCGCGGCCACAAACAGGGGGAGCAGCGTAAAACCGGCCGACTTCAATAATGGCTGAATAACGCTGTGGAGAAGAGGTTGGCAACTGGCGGCGGGCAGAATTCCTTTGCGATACAGGGGCATGTCGCTGACTGAGAAGTTCAGCGCTTTACCCAAGTCAAACGCAACCTGCTCGGCCGACCGGACTGTCTCGTGATCTTCGAGCACTACCCAGTGATCGGCCGGCGCGAGCGATTGCTTTAGCGGCGGGCGGTGATGATCGAGCGGTTTTATTGCTGGGCGGGCGGAGGTCCGCCACGATGTCCGCGCATCCCTTGCGCCTGCGTTTTCACGGTGTAATTCGAAGGGATTTGGAACAAGGAGCCGTCCGGTTCGCTGCGCGCAATATTCGTGAGCTGAGTCACGGTGTTGCCGTTCATCGGGTCTATGTTCTTAATCATCACCGGTACTTTCAGGTCCGTGGACAGCCACACTTCGTGCACCCGCTGCAGAGCCTGGGAATTGCCCATGGTTCCAGCGGCGATGGTGGTGGTGGTTCGGGTTCCCGTCGCCGATAATCCATTGATCACCTGCGTTCCCAGGTTCTCGGTGTTTACGGTCTCGCCGGGACGCGAATGTCCCTGGCCACGTACATGTTGCACGGCATCCTGCGACGGCAAAGCCCGGCTGAAGGCCGTCTGTTTGGCAGGTTCGAGGACCGAGACGGTAGCCGCAACAGGATCGTAAATTACCACCGACGTACGCGCGTTCGCCGACCCGGGAGGCGTAAACGAGCGTTCCAGCCGGACGCGGCCGGAGCTGTCACGAGAAATCTTCGTTTCGTTCTGGCGCGTGATCGTTGTTCCGTTTGCCAGAGTTTCCTGGAACGTGGTTGTCTGAACCGCGGTGTAGGGCGCCCCGGTAACAGGCGTCCCAGAGGCAGGTCCGGCGCCCATGAAAGCACCCCACGGACCTCCTCCTCCATGCATCATGCGACCCGGCGGCGGCCCTTGCGCCAACAACGCCATCGCGAAAAATACTACCGAGCAACACTTAATCGCATTCTTCATATCAATGTTCTCCCTGCCCTGAAAATCAAAACTCAATCGCCCCGATGACGCGAACGGCCCGAGGCAGCCCATCCTCGCCGACCACTACTTCGGCCGGCACTTCCGGTCCATAACCGGCATCCACGTAAATACCCATTCGAGCCAGCGCGGGCGCCTGCAGTTCGGTGCGGACCACGCTCACGAACTCTCCCGAATCCAACGGCGGCGCATCCGGCACGGGGACAAACCCGTCGTCATCGTTCGAGACAGCATCCAGCGCCGCCTGCCCGGCTGCCGCAGGCGCCTGGGCGGCTACAAACGTCCGCTTGCCGGCGGGAGCCGACTCGCGTTCCAGCACTACATAACCCAACGCAACGGCCAAAAGTAGCGCCGCGGCCGCAGCCAGCCAGGTTCGGGCGACGGTAGACCGAGGCCGGTGGGAGGCGGCAAATTTCTGCATGAGCTCCGCGCGCCGGCCGTTCGAGGGCATCCGGTCGTGGGCGGCCTGTCGCGCTTTATCGAAGGCGAGCGTCAGCGATTGCTGCTGTTCCCAGCGGGCCGCGCATGCCGCGCAGGCGCTTAGATGGCGGTGGAGTTCCTCTGCCTGAGGCCCTCGCGCCGGGCCCGCTGTTTGCCGGGCGTGCTCCAGAATTTCCGATGCCCACTGCCGGCACTCGTGTTCGCGCGGCAGCCGAGGGCTCATGCGCTCTCCCATGACGTCTCCACAATCACCGGACCGGCCGCCGCTTGCTGGGCTGCCGCTCCGGCACTCGACCGGCGATCTGTTTGCAATGCCTCACCGCCAGCCGTACCCTTGTTTCGCGCGCCGCGATTCGGGCGCGCCTTCCTGCCTTCCCCTCGATCGGCCGCGACATTCGCCGCCGGATTCAATTTCGCGGCCAACAGCGCTCGCGCCCGGTGCAGCCGCGAACGCACCGTACCCACCGGACAGTCCATCAGCCGCGCCGCGTCTTCATAGCTGCGCTCTTCCAAGTCGCATAACGCCACGGCGTCGCGGTAACGATCCGGAAGCTGGTCGAGCGCCGCATACAACGCGGTGTTGGCCTGATCCTTGATCAGAGCCCCCAGAATGTCGTGCTCCACTGCCTGCTCCACGACCTCTTCCGGGCTCCCCTTCCGGCGCAGCACGCGCAACAGATTCCGCGCGACGCCATACAGATACGGCTCCAACGATCCGCGCCGTTCGTCGAACAACGGCCGCGACCCGGCCAGGTGGAGAAACACCTCGTGCGCGACCTCTTCCGCCGCCGTTCGGCTGCCGGACATGTGCAGCGCGTAACGGTACAAAGCGGGCTCGCGCCGCTCGTAAAGGGCTGCAAACGCCCGCTGATCGCCCTGTCGCATGCGGCGGTAAAGCTCCTCGTCGCTGAGCGCCGTTTCCGGCGCAACGGCGGACCCGGTCGTGTTCTTCGCGCCTGATTTCATTCCCGCGGTCATTTTGTATTGACCTGCCATTCGAAAAAGTTCCAGTTCCACACGGGTGTTTTTGCGGCCGAACGAATGGGAACTTTTCCGATTCGTGCGGCAATACAATGCAAAATGGTTCCTGCAAAGGCCCTGTATGGGGCATCGCCGCGCGTATTTGCGAATCCGGCGACGCCCTTCGCGCCCGCGACGCGCTTGCTGCGCGCGACGCCCTTCGCGCCTGCGGCTAGATTCCTGCCTGCAGCCCGATTCCTAGAGGTGTTGTGCACGCTGGACGCTGACGCAGTGACGGACCTGCTCTCGCCCGACGCGCTGCTGTCCATCGGCGGCGACGTGTGTTTCGCCGGAAAAACGAAAATTAATCGAGCGCTGAAGCGCGGCATTTCATCGCTGATGTGGTTACAGTGCGAGCCTGCGGCCACATGGTCTCAGGATAGCGTGCATGTCATCGATGCCGACCTGACGTGCGAGCACGTCGACGGGTCGCGTGCGGCGTTTCCCGCAACGGTGATTCTGCGTTTCCGCGGCCGTCTGATAACCGATATTCGCCTGTTCCTCTACGATCCCGCCCCGCTCGCCGGGTTTCTGAGCTGAAGCGCTTGCTGACGCGCGCCTCCCAAGCAACTTCCCCAGCCTCTCGAAAACGGTTTCCTGCACTCCGAGGCGCGACCGTAAGGAAGCGCTTGCTTACGCGCGCGCCTCGGAAACGCTCCCCGTTGGTTGAGGGTTTGCCCCGGACTCGGGTCCGGGTCAGTCGCTCGGTAATGGCACGGTACCATCTGAGGGAATGTCCGGTCCCATCCAGGCGGTTATTTTCGACTACGGAAACGTTCTTTGCGAACCCCAGCAGCCCCAGGATCTGGAACGGCTGGCGGGGCTCCTGGATATGTCCTTCCAAGACCTGAGCGCCGGTTATTGGCGTTATCGCATCGCTTACGATCGCGCCGATCTCGAGCCTGCGGACTACTGGGAGAAGGTTGCCGGCTGGCGACCCGACAACGGGCGAATTGCCGAGCTTAACGACGTCGACACCCGTAGCTGGCTGCGTCCGCGTCCGGCGACCTTGGCATGGGTAGACGCGGTGCGGCGCCAAGGCCTGCGGACCGCGCTGCTTTCGAACCTCCCCGCAACCCTCCGCGACGCGTTGCAACAATGCGACTGGATGCCGCGGTTCGACGTGCGGACCTACTCGTGCGATGTTCGCAGCGCCAAGCCGGATCGCGCCATTTACGATGTCTGCGTGCGGGATTTGGGTGTTAGCCCCGAGGAAATCGCTTTCCTGGATGATCGGCCGGAAAACATCGAGGCTGCGGCGAGGCTAGGTATTCGGGGGCTTTTATTCGAATCGGGGCGCGCCGCGGCACAAGAACTCGCCAATCTGGGCGTAATCGTTACGGCGTGACAGTAATCCGAATTCTAACAACATACCCGATTTAAGCTATTACCAAATCGGCATATTTCCAGGCTAACGAGTTCCCATTCCCGGGTATAATAGTAACTCGTCACCCATGGCTGCCGCTGCACATTCCATTGGGCTCGATTTTCCCTGGTACGCGCTACACGTCCGCGCGAAATACGAGAAAAAAGTGACTGACGCCCTGGCGGGAAAGGGATATGAATGCCTCCTTCCCAGCTATCGGCAACAAAGGAAATGGTCGGACCGCGATAAAACGCTGGAGCTTCCGCTATTTCCGGGCTATGTTTTTTCGCGTTTCGATGTCGAGAAGCGGCTTCCCGTTTTGACAACGCTGGGAGTTGTCGCCATAGCCGGTCTAGGGAAAGTGCCGCAGCCCCTCGACGAACATGAGATCGAGCAGGTTCGCCGGGTTACCAGAGTCGGGTATCCAGCCCAACCGTGGCCTTATCTCAAGATTGGACAGAAGGTGCGGATTACGGCCGGCCCGCTGACCGGCGTTGAGGGCCTGTTGCAACAACGCCGCGGAGAGACGCGCGTCGTTTTGTCGCTCACCCATTTGGAACGGTCCATGTCGGTTCTGGTGGACAGCGATGCTGTCCGGCCCGTCAACTGATGTAGCTCGCCTTTTGCCGCGGGCGCCGCCCTGCGTGGTAGGTTCAAACGAATGCGTTATTTCGTAGCCTGCCTCGTCGCGGGGCTGATTGCGCCCGTGTTTGCTGCCGCTCAATCGATCCAATTCGACGCGGGCCGGAGCATATGGCTGCTGACCACCGCGCACTCTTCGTACGCCATGGGGCTGGATGTCGATGGACGGCTCCGGCACATCTACTGGGGCGGCCCATTGTGGCGTGCCGAGGATCTGTCGACGCCATCGCGCAAACGCGATATTTCGTCGTTCGATCCGGCGGAAATGCTGGAAAACGAGGAGTACATCGGCTGGGGCGGACCGATGTTCGACGAACCGGCCTTGAAAATCACGCGCCAGAACGGCGTTCGCGACCTGGCGCTGCGCTACGATTCGCATCACATCGCAGGCGATAGACTCGACATCCTCCTCAAAGATATAAAGGATGACATTGAGGTGACGCTGCACTACCGCGTGTACCCGAAAGACGGAATCCTGGAACGCAGCGCCACGATTCGGAACGGGACGAGGGAGCCGTTTGTGATCGAAAGCGCACAATCGGCGACCTGGTATCTGCCGCGCGGGGATGGATACCGGCTGAGCTACCTGACCGGGCGTTGGGCGGCCGAAACGCAGCTCAATCGCGAGCCCATCCACGAAGGGATGAAGATTCTCGAGAGCCGTACCGGTCACACCGGGCACAACGCGAATCCCTGGTTTGCGATCGATCCGGGCAGCGCCACGGAAGAGCACGGACGCGTGTGGTTCGGCGCTCTCGCATGGAGCGGCAATTGGCGCATCACTGTAGAACAGACGCCCTACCAACAGGTCCGCGTCACGGGCGGCTACAATCCGTTCGATTTCGCCTATCCTCTTAGGACCGGCGAATCGCTGGAAACTCCGGCCTTCTATGCGGGATTCTCGCAAAACGGATTCGGCGGCGCGTCGCGGCTCATGCATGCGTTCGAGCGCGAAAACATCGCGCCACATGGCCTGGAATCGCGCGTGCGGCCGGTGCTGTACAACTCCTGGGAAGCCACCGAATTCGCCGTGAATGAGAGCGGTCAGGCGCAGCTCGCCGATAAAGCGGCACGGCTCGGCGTGGAGTTGTTCGTGATGGATGACGGCTGGTTCGGCGCCCGTAACAACGACCACGCCGGACTGGGCGACTGGGTGGTGAATCGGCAGAAATTCCCAAATGGCTTGAAGCCGCTGATCGATCATGTGAATGGGCTCGGCATGGATTTTGGGCTGTGGGTGGAACCCGAAATGGTAAATCCGAATAGCGATCTTTATCGCGCGCATCCCGATTGGGCGATCAATTTTCCAAGCCGTCCCCGCAGTGAATTGCGTAACCAGCTGGTGCTGAACCTGGCTCGCGACGATGTGAAGGAGTACATTTTCGGCGTGCTGGACAAGCTGGCGAGCGAGAATAATATCCGGTATTTCAAATGGGACATGAACCGGATTTTTTCCGAGCCGGGTTGGCCGGAGCAGCCCGCCGCCGAGGAGCGCAAGCTGTGGGTGCAGTACGTGAACAACCTTTATGAAATTATCGACCGCCTGCGGGCGAAGCACCCGCGTTTGGAAATCGAGTCGTGTTCCGGCGGTGGAGGGCGGGTCGATCTCGGGATTCTAAAGCGCGTCGATGAGGTTTGGACCTCGGACAACACGGAGGCATTCGACCGGCTGCGGATTCAGGAGGGATTCACGCAAGCGTACGCGCCCAAATTCATGTCGGCGTGGGTGACCGATGTTCCCAACATGAACGGGCGCAGCACTCCACTGGCGTACCGTTTCGCCGTGGCGATGCAGGGCGCTTTGGGGATCGGCGCGAACCTGAACAAATGGTCGGATGCCGATGCCGCGTTGGCAACGCGCATGGTTACGCTTTACAAGCGCATCCGCAACACGGTTCAGCTCGGGAATTTGTCTCGTCTGCTGTCGCCGCGCACGGGCGACGTTACGGCGAACGAGTATGTCGCGGCGGACGGGAAACAGGCTGTGCTATTCGCGTTCCGGCACTCGCAGGAGTATCAAACGGAGCCGCCCGTGATTTATCTACGCGGCTTGGATGAGCATGCGGTGTATCGTCTGGAATCGGCTGACGGCAAGTTAGGCGGCCGGCAACAGCAGGCGAGCGGCGCGTACCTGATGCATAACGGCATCGATCTGAATCTGAGGGGCGATTACGACAGCGCGATTGTCGTTTTGGAACGGCAGTGATTTTGTGGGGCAGATTTTAAATCTGCGGCGGATTTGCATCCGCCTCGCGCGAACCGCCGGCCGCCCTTCTCACATCTTGAGCAACTGCTCCGCGTTCCCATGCGCAATACGCTCCCGGTCCGCCGGACTCACCGGCAAACGATCCAAAAACTCCCGAGCCACTTTCATCGACCCGTACGGATAATCCGCCGAAAACATGATCCGATCCACGCCCACCTGCAGCAATAAATCCAGAAACGTCGGCGTAAAATTGAACGCGCTAAACGTATAATGAACGTTCTCCCGCAAGTATGCGCCGATCGGCCGCTTCAGCCCCGTCATCTGCGGACTCATCACATCCACCCGCGAAATCATGAATGGCAGCGCCTCGCCCATGTGCCCGACAATCACCTGCAGCTTCTCAAACCGGTCGAACACGCCGCCCAATACCATTCGCAATACGTGGATCGCAGTTTCTATGTGCCACCCCCAGCCCGCATTCGCGAACATGAAATTAACCATCGGCGAGAATCCGCTGTAACTCGCCTCCACTACCGGCCGCGGCGGCTCGGTCGGGTGCACGTAAATCGGAACGCCCAGCGATTCGGCCCGCTCTAAGATCGGCCAGAAAAATTTATCATCCAGATAGCGGCCGCGATGATGCCCGTTGATCATCGCTCCTGCGAACCCCTCACTGACTGCGCGCTCCAACTCGTCCGCGGCCTTCTCCGGCGCGCCGGTCGGAACAGCGGCGAACGCCGCCAATCGCGTTGGATTTCGCTTCACCGCCTCTGCGATGAAATCGTTGGATTGCCGCGCCAACACCGCAGCCTCTTCGCCGTCTAACTGTTCCACGCCCGGCGAAGTCAGCGACACCACCTGCACGTCGATATTGGCCGCGTCCATTTCCGCGATCCGTCCCTCTCCGACATCGCACAACTGTTCGAGGATTCGCACCGTTCGATCTCCGGCGCTTGCGGCGCGTTCCGTGAATGCGTGACCCGGCCCTTTCAGAAACTCCTTCGTTGCATAATGCTCTTCCAGCGTGATGGTTCGCATACCGGTTTGACGCTCCCTAAGCCATGGTCGCAAAGACAACTTCGCCGCGCAGTGCTAGGCTGTGGCTTGTGACTCGCACATCTCTGCTGTTGTGCATGGCGATGGTCGTCTCGCCGCTGGCCGACGCCCAAACCGGATCGCAGCCGCCGTACGATCTCGTCATCCGCAACGGACACATCATCGACGGAACCGGCTCGCCATGGTATTCGGGCGACATCGGAATTCGCAACGGCCGCATCGCCGCCATCGGAGTCCTCAACGCTGCCGTCGCGAAACGCACCATCGACGCCAAAGGCATGGTGGTCGCGCCCGGCTTCATCGACATGCTCGGCCAGTCGGAGGTCACAATCCTCGTCGATCCCCATCTGCCTTCCAAAATCTTTCAGGGCATCACCACCGAAATCACCGGCGAGGGCAACTCGGCGGCTCCCTTGACTCCGCAGATTGTCAGCGCCGATCGGGCCGCCTACCGCCACTATGGCGTCACGCCTGACTGGACCACCTTCCGCCAGTATTTCGCGCGTCTTGAAAAACAAGGCATGGGAATCAATCTCGCCAGCTACGTCGGCGCCACGCAGGTGCGGCGCATGGTGCTCGGCGATGTCGATCGCGCGCCTTCCGCGTCCGAACTCGAACGCATGCGAGCGCTGGTACGTGAAGCGATGCGCGACGGGGCCGTCGGCGTCTCAACCTCGCTCCAATACGCTCCCGCGCCTTACGCCAAGACTGACGAATTAATCGCACTGGCCTCGGAAGCCGCGAAATCAGGCGGCATCTATGCCACGCACATGCGCAACGAGGGCGACGAGATTATGCCCGCGCTCGACGAAGCATTTCGCATCGGCCGCGAGGCGCACATCCCCGTCGAGATCTGGCATCTCAAGGCTGCCGGCAAACCCAACTGGGGCCGCATGCCCGAGATCGTCCGCCGCATCGATCAGGCGCGAGCCTCGGGCGTCGACGTCAGCGCCGACACCTACGCCTACACGGCGTGGTTCAACAGTTTTTCCGCGTTCATTCCCCCCTGGGCCCACGACGGCGGCGACGCCAAGTTGATCGAGCGCTTGAAGGACCCCGCCATGCGCGCCCGCATCCGCGAAGAAATGATGACGCCCGGCGGCGGGTGGGACAACGAATGGCAGGAGATCCCCGGCCCCGAAGCGATTCTGGTTTGCGTGGTTCAGAATCCTGCGCTGCGCCCGTTGCAAGGCAAAACCATCGCGGACATAGCCAAGTTGTGGAACGAAGACCCCATCGACACTATCTTCGATCTGCTCATTAAAGACGATGCGTTCACCAGCGTCGCCGTATTCGCCATGTCGGAACCGGACGTCGCACTAGCGCTCGAGCAGCCCTGGGTTTCTATCGACAACGACTCGCAAGGTACATCTCCCGAAGGCTTGCTGGGACGCGAGCATCCGCATCCGCGCGCCTACGGAACCTTCCCTCGCATTCTTCGCAAATACGTCCGCGAAGAGCACAAGCTGCGTCTCGAGGAGGCCATTCGAAAAATGACCGCGTTGCCCGCGCAGCGCATGCGACTCACCGATCGCGGCGTGCTGAAGCGCGGCCTGTGTGCCGACATCGTGGTGTTCGATCCGGCGACCATTCGCGACCGCGCCACCTTCGAGGAGCCCAATCAGTTGTCCGAAGGCATGCAGTATGTGCTGGTGAACGGCACGCCCGTCATTGATGGCGGAAAACAAACCAACGCGCTTCCCGGCAAGGTCCTGCGCGGTCCCGGATTTAGTAAATGACGGTCTGCCCGACAACCACGGAGGAGCTAACCGAGGCCTTGCGCGATGCCGCTTCACGCCGCGCCAGCATCGCAGTTTTGGGGCACAACACCAAGCGGCTGATGGCCGGTCCGCTCGCACCCTCAGACGTAACCATCTCCACCGCGCGCCTCAACCGCATCCTCCAATATGAGCCGCGCGATCTTACCATCAGCGTCGAAGCGGGCATCCGTTATTCAGAGCTTGCCCGGACGCTCGCGGCGAACAACCAGATGATCCCGCTCGATCCACCGTTCAAAGACGAGTGCACCATCGGAGGCGTAATTGCCGCGAATGTCAGCGGACCGCGCCGGCACCTGTACGGAACCGCGCGCGACATGGTGATCGGCATGAAGTTCGCGACGCTCGAAGGCAAGCTGGTACAAACGGGCGGCATGGTGGTGAAGAACGTCGCCGGCCTCGATATCGGCAAGATCATGATCGGCTCCTTCGGCACGCTGGCGGCCCTGGCCGTGATCAACTTCAAGTTGCAACCGATTCCGCCGGCCACGCGTACTTTTGTGCAGGAGTTCGCGAAAGTGGAGAACGCCATCGAAGCGCGTGACCGCATTCGCAACAGCGTGCTGCAGCCCGCTGCGCTCGACATCGTGAAGTCCAACAGCCGTTATCGAGTTCTGGTGCAGGCGGGCGGAATTCCGGCGGTTCTAGAACGGTACTCGCGCGAGCTTGTCGCGTACGAAAGCGTTGACGGCGCCGCGGAGCAACAGCTATGGACTGAGATTCGCGAGTTCACGCCAACGTTCCTGAACGGATATCCCGACGGCGCCGTGGTTCGCTTGTCCACAACGCCCTCCGAAGTCGGCGGCGTGCTGCAATCATTCCCCGGTCCCGCCATCGCTCGCGTGGGCGTCTGCTATGGATATTTCGAACAATGGCGCGACGCCATCGGAAGCGGCCTCATCGAATCTGCACCCAATGAGGCGCGCATCGAAGCCGAACTCTGGCCTTCCCCCGGCAGCGATTTTGACATCATGAAAAAGGTGAAGGACATGTTCGATCCCGCGCATCTGCTGAATCGAGGCAGGCTGTATGGCCGCATCTGAAACGCCGGTTCACGACAAGCCGGCCCCATTCGATCTCGATCATTGCGTGCATTGCGGCTTGTGCCTGAACGCCTGCCCCACCTACCGCGAACTGGGCGTCGAAATGGATTCTCCCCGCGGCCGCATCTATCAGATGGTGCAAGTCTCCACCGGCGCCGCGACCATCAACCCTTCCTACATCGAACATATCGACCTGTGCCTCGCCTGCCGCGCCTGTGAGAGCGCCTGTCCGTCCGGCGTCCAATATGGACGTCTGGTGGAGGCGGCGCGGTCGGAAATCGAAGGGGCGATCCGGCGGCCCTGGCGCGAACGAGTTCTGCGCAATCTGGTTTTCCGCCATTTGCTCCCGTCGAAAATGGGCCTGCGCCTCGCTGGTTGGGGCCTCTACGCCGTTCAGAAGCTCGGGTTGCAGCGACTCGCCCCAGGCCGTCTCGCAGAACTGAACTCACTCGCGCCAGCCGCCCAGCCGCCCTTCTTTTACGGCTATTACGGCAAGACCCTGCCCGCCGAAGGCACGCGCCGTTATCGCGTCGCTCTGCTCGGCGGCTGCATCGCCAACATCAGCTTCGCGCGATTGAACGAAGCGACGCTTCGCGTGCTGCGCAAGAACGGCTGCGAAGTTTCGATTCCCGCCGCGCAAACCTGTTGCGGCGCGCTTCACGTTCATTCCGGTCGCCGCGAAGAAGCGCGCGAGTTGGCGCGCAAGAACATCGACGCCCTACTCGACGGGATGTCCGAAGGCGGATATGATGCCATCATCACGAATGCCGCCGGCTGCGGTTCGACCTTGAAGGAATACGGCGAGCTTCTCGAACAAGACGCCGCCTACGCCGCCAAAGCCCAGCGCTTTTCCGCGCTCATGAAGGACGCCACCGAATTCCTGGCCTCCATCGAGTTGAACCCCAACATGACGGAGTTGCCCATCACCGTCACCTATCAGGACTCCTGCCATCTCGCTCACGGCCAGAAGATCCGGATCGCGCCACGCAAGCTTTTGCGCGCCATCCCTGGCCTGAAATTCAGGGAAATGCCGCAAGCCGATTCGTGCTGCGGGAGCGCCGGTATATATAATGTCCTGCACACCGACATGTCGATGGCCATCCTGGAGAAGAAAATGGACCGCGTGCGCGGCGTCCGCGCCGATGTAATCGCGACCGCGAATCCGGGTTGCATGCTGCAGCTTGAAGCCGGTGTCCGCAAATTCGGCGGCGCTGCACGCGTGGCGCACGTAGTCGAGTTGCTCGACGATGCGTACACCCAGCGGTGTAAATCGTAAGGGAGCACTCTGGCTGCATCTAAGGTCTGCAACCCATTACCAATGACGCATCACTCAGCCGAATAACTGAGTGATGCGCCGAATGTCTTGCCTCGTACCGGTGTCGGTATTTTTGCTCGCCGCTGCTGCGCCTGTCATTGCTCAGCAAAAGGCGCCGCTCGTCAGCCCCGCGCGTCCGGAGCAGACTCGTGAAACACCGCCCGGCGTCCGCAACGCTCTGCCTCGGCCGGCGCTGTACTCGCTCGGAGCGCTGAACCTGAACGAAGAGCACGTCCTCGCGACGACAGGACGGCTGCCGCGCATCGGCGTCCATCGCGGGATTTCGCCGTTGATGACGGCGACCGGTACGTGGCAACAGATGGCCGATGGATCATCGCTATGGCGTTTGGCGCTGGAATCGAAAGGCGCGGCCGGTATTCGCGTGCAGTTTGGCAATTTCTCCATCGGAAACGGAAAGCTGTGGGTCTATGGCAGCAACGGCCAGGCTCAAGGGCCCTATACCGCTTCGGGATTGTTCGGTAATGGCGAGTTCTGGACCGGAACGGTTTGGGGCGACACCGCCGTCATCGAATATCAGCCCGCCAGCGCGGCCGACCGCTCGCTGCCCTTCCAGATTCGCTCCATCGCGCATCGCGCCTCGCCGCGGCCTGGTTTCTCAGGTCGCCGTAGCGCCGCGCCTGCCCTACTCGCCGATTCGCAGCCATGGGTCGACCCGGCCGCAGGCTGCAATATTGATGTCTCCTGTTATCCCAATTGGGCCGACGCCGCGAAAACAGTCTCCGAGATCAACTTCGAAACCGTAGAAGATGGCGTCGAATACGAAGCCGCCTGCAGCGCTTCGCTGGTCGGCACGCGCGACAACAGTTTGAAACCCTATCTACTCACTGCCGGGCACTGCATCGATAACGAAGTTGCCGCCAGGACCGTGGA
>Ga0335075_10007621_pt1 | contig 16642 bp, 13 predicted proteins | sample Lox_Sample_24_FD_206723 | JGI IMG/M metagenome (GOLD analysis project Ga0335075, IMG submission 206723) | Soil microbial communities from Loxahatchee National Wildlife Refuge, Florida, United States - Lox_Sample_2.4 | ecosystem: Environmental > Terrestrial > Soil > Wetlands | place: USA...
GAGGTTCGCGTGGAGGCTTATGACACCTCCGGCAAGCTGCTCATCTCCGGTCCTACGCCAGAGCACGTCGCGAGCGGTGATCCCTACCAGGACGACCCGCGCATTGTGATGCCCTTCAACGGCTCCTCGGCCTCGGGTGACGTGACCGGCGAAGTGGTCTACGCCAACTACGGCCGGCTCGAAGATTTCAACGAGCTGGCCGCCCGGCACATCGACCTGCACGGCAAAATCGTCATCTGCCGCTATGGCGAAAACTTTCGCGGCGTCAAAGTTTACATCGCGGAGCAGCGCGGTGCGGCCGGTGTGCTCATTTATTCCGATCCCCAGGACGACGGCTACTACAAAGGCGACCCATGGCCTGTCGGCCCATGGCGTCCGGCCACCGGTGTACAACGCGGCTCCGTGAACTATCTCTTCAAGTATCCCGGCGACCCGGAGACCCCCGGCGTCGCCTCCACGCCGGACCTGCCCGACTCGGCGCGCGTCTCGCCCTACGGCAGCCAGCCGCGCATCATCTCCATCCCCATCAGCTACCATGACGCGGCGCCCATTCTGCAGGCGCTCAAAGGCCCCAGTGTGCCGCAGGGCTGGCAAGGCGCGCTGCCATTCCGCTATCACATTGGTCCTGGTGGAGTTACCGTCCACCTGGTCTCCAAACAGGACTACCAACGCCGCATCATCTGGGACGTAATCGGCACCGTCAAGGGCTCCGAATACCCCGATGACTGGGTCGTCGCCGGCAACCATCGCGACGCCTGGGTTTACGGCGCCGTCGATCCCGGCAGCGGCACCGCCGCTATGCTCGAAGCCGTGCACGGCATCGGCGCACTGCTCCACGAGGGCTGGCGTCCCCGGCGCACCATCGTCTTCTGCAGTTGGGATGCTGAGGAAGAAGGCCTGGTGGGCTCGACCGAGTGGGCCGAGCAGCACGCGCAGGACCTCCAGAAAGCCGTGCTCTATTCCAACGTCGACGTCGCTGTCGCCGGTCCCGATTTTACCGCCTCAGCCGTTCCCTCGCTCAAAGGGTTCATCCGTGCCATCACGCGCGCAGTCCCCAGTCCCATGGATGGTACCGTCTTCGAACAATGGAGAATCCACCAGGCCGGCGACGAGGCGCATCACGAGTCGAGCCCCACGCTGAGCGGTCCTGACGAGCTGCGTGTCGGCGACCTCGGTTCAGGCTCCGACTACACACCCTTCCTGCAGCACCTCGGCGTGCCGTCCACAGACGTTGGTTCCGACGGTCCCTATGGGGTCTACCACTCAGCCTTTGACGACTTCGCCTGGTATACGCAAAACGCCGACCCGCATTTCCTTTATCTCCAGGAGATGGCCCGCGTCTTTGGTCTCGAAGCCGTGCGCATGGCCGATGCCGACGTTCTGCCTTACGACTACGTCGCCTACGCCCGCGAAATCAGCCAGTATCTTGACGACGCCAAGACCAGGGCAGGCAAAGATGGCCTCAACTCGCTCGACTTCTCGGCCGCCCAGGCTGCCGCTGGCCGCTTCATGGCGGCTGCGCAAAAAGTACACATGCTGCAGGAGGCACCCTCCGGCAATCTCGACCATCTCAATGACCTGCTGCGTCAGGCCGAATCCGATTTCCTCTCGCCAGCCGGCCTGCCCAACCGCCCCTGGTACAAGCACACTATTTACGCGCCCGGCGAATACACCGGCTATGCCGCCGTGGTCATCCCCGGTGTCAATGAAGCCATTGATCAGAAACAAACGACCGTGGCGGCACAGCAGTTGGCCATAGTGGCGCAGGCGTTGGAGCGCGCCGCACAGACGCTCGACGCAGCACAGTAATCCGCGATCCTGCGTCGCAACATGGAAGAGCCCAAACCGGCAAATGCCTTGCCGGGTGGACTCGCAAGGCGCGCATCTGCCCTGCAAGCCCCTCCGGCACGAGGACGACCGTGGCCAACCGACTACGCTTGATCAATTTGCCCTCGATCAGGGGAGCGGACGACAGGATCGGCGCATAACCCGCCTGTTACCAGCCGGGTACTACCATCGCGTGATTCAAATTACCGGGAGGGGATAGCCTGCTCACGCCGAAGGGCTATTCCGCCGATTCTTCGATCGCGCTATCTTCACTTCAACAACTGCTTATAAAGATCAGCAGCACCGGTCAAACCCAAGTCCAGGGGGAAAGGAAGTCATGATCGATTTCCTGCTTGGTTTCTCTTTCGTTGCCTTGATTCTCACGCCTCTGGTCGTGGCCTACACGCGCCGCCCGGCTCCGGCTGCAATCACACATAAAAAGCCCTCCAAACCCTGAGCCGCGCCAACGGCGAACTCCTTCGCGACTGCCGCGCCGCTCTATCGCTACCCAAATCCCACGGTTGACCCTCCGCCTCAACCCTCGTATCGTTAAATCAAGCTATGAAACTCTCCGGGAACAATCTCCGGATCGGTATCGCCGCGGCGGTGATCGTTGGCACCATCGCCTGGCTCGCCTATTCCGGCTACGGCTCAAGCAAAAGCTACTACGTCACCATTGCCGAGCTGGGCAGCATGGGCAGCAAGGCCTATTCGAGCCAGCTTCGTGTGGAAGGCTTCGTCAAGCCGGGCTCCATCCAGCAGGATGGCACCCACGTCACTTTCGTCCTGAACGAGTTTGAGAGCCACAATCCCAAGGCTGCGTCCGGCCGCCTGCTGACTGTCTCCTACAAAGGCTCGGAGCCACCGCCGGACACGTTCAAGAACGACGCGCAGGCGCTGGCCGAAGGCACCTACGGCCGTGACGGCGTCTTCCACGCTAACGTGCTGCAGGCCAAGTGCGCCAGCAAATATGCCCCCGTGCAGCCGGGAGCATCTCCATCGGCGCCATCTTCCGCTCCGGCAAGTTCGCGTGCGGCAACCGCGTCCGTCACACCCTCAGCCCAAGTCACCCAGACCGCCGCAACCCAGACCGCGGCAAATTAGCCGTCCCTACCAAATCCCGACCGTCGACGATCGCCCGATGAACGCAGCATGACCGCCACTCCCGCCCAGGCCGGACCAACGCCGCAGGGTGCGCGGCTCGATCAGGTTTCCAGGCTCTTTGGCTCCTTCGCAGCGCTGCGCCAGGTCTCTGCGGATCTCGAGCCCGGCCGCTGTTATGTTCTGCTGGGTGAAAACGGCGCCGGCAAGTCCACGCTGCTGCGCATTCTGGCCGGCCTGCTACGCCCCAGCTTCGGCACAGTCCGTGTCTTCGGCGACCAGGAGCCGCAACAGGCCCGCGCCCGCATCGGCTACATGAGCCACGCGTCCATGCTTTATGACGAGTTGACCGCGGAAGAAAATCTGCGCTACTTCGCCCAGCTCTACCGTGGCCGCGACTGTCTAACGCCTTCTGAAGCGCTGCGCCAGGTTGGTCTAGATCCCACGCTGAACCGCACCTTAGGCCAATACTCCCAGGGCATGCGCCAGCGCACCTCGCTGGCCCGCGTGCTGCTGCCCGTGCCAGAGCTGCTGCTGCTCGACGAGCCCTTTTCCAACATGGACATCGACAGCGCCCGGCAGATGGTCGCGCTGCTCGCCGGCTTCCGCCGCGGCGACCGCACCATCGTGCTCACCACGCATCAGCGCGAGCTGGCCGCGCCCATTGCCGACTGGGTGCTCACCCTGCGCGCCGGCCGCATCGCATCTCTCGAGCCCGGAGCGCCCACGCTATGAAGACCAACGGCGCGCGCTTCCTCGAATCCCTCGCGATTCCCTTCGAACTTCGCGAATACGAAGTAGACCCCGAAGATCTCTCGGCCATCACCGTGGCAAAGAAGATCGCCATGCCGCCCGAGCAGGTTTTTAAAACCTTGCTGACGACTGGCGGCCCAAACGTCTATGTCTTCGCCGTCATCCCCGGCGACGCCGAACTCGATTTCAAGAAGCTCGCCCGCGCGGCCGGCCTGCGCAAAGCCGAGATGGTTTCGCTCAAAGACGTGCAGCCGCTTACCGGCTACATACGCGGCGGCGTCACAGTCTTCGGCGCGAAGAAAGCCTATCCGGTATTTGTGGATGAGACGGCAATCCTCTTCGACGCCATCAGCGTGTCGGCTGGAACGCGCGGAACGCAGTTGGTCCTCACGCCCGACGACTATATCCGCGCCGCCGAGGCTCAGACCTCTGACCTGACCAAAGACGCTATCAAGCTGACCGGAGAGGCACATCACCCATGACCCGCGCCCTCTGGACACATCTCGTCAAAGACCTCCGCATCGAGTGGCGCTCTCTCGACGCCATCATCTCCATGCTCTTCTTCTCCGGGCTGGTCGTGGTGCTGTTTTCTGTCGCCTTCGATCCGCATGGCGCGTTCTCGCAGCAGATCGCGGGCGGCGTGCTCTGTGTGGCCACCATGTTCGCCTCGGTAAGCGCGCTCAACCAGGCCTGGGCCCGTGAAATCCGCCACCAGGTCATGGACGCGCAGCGGATGGTTCCCGCGCCTGCGGCCGAGCTTTATCTGGCCAAGGTGATTGTGAATTTTCTCTTCGTCACCATCGTGCAGATTGTGCTCGCGCCTTTCTTCTTCATCTTCTACGATCTGCACATCGTGGGGCAGGGCTGGTTGCTGGCGCTGGTTCTGCCGCTTGGCACGTGGGCGCTGGTTGGTAATGGCGTCTTCTTTGCCGCACTGGCCATCGGCAGCCGCAACCGGGAACTGCTGCTCTCGCTTATTCTGTTTCCCATTTTTATTCCAGCGTTGCTGGCCATGGTGCAGGCCACCACCAACATTCTCACCGGCGAAAGCGACCCCATATTGTGGATCAAGATGCTCGTCGGCTACGACATTATCTTCACCACAGCCAGCCTGCTGCTGTTTGAAGTTGCGCTGCACGCCGAATAGCAAACTCAAGCAAGAATGCTGTCATCCTGAGCAAGCCGCGACAGCGACGAGTCGAAGGACCTCCAGCTCCCGGCTGCTCGCTCTGCTCAATCAGAAACGCTAAGAGAACCGCGTCCTCTTCCACAGCATCGACCCGCACACAAACAGCGGAATCAGCGTGCCCACGATGAGCACAATCATCCACGGCAGGTTGATGGCAATATGCTGCGCGCGCGTGCCGAAGGCCAGCCACACAAACACGCCAAAGGCCGCAAGCATGATCACGACCTCCCACCACCGGCGGGGATGCGCGGCGTCCGCGAGCGGATCTTCGCCGCTTACCACCGCATGCACAGCGCCCGAGTCCAGATCGTAGCGGTCACACTCACGGCGCATCGCCTTGTACCAGTTCTCCATCTCCGAGGGCGGGGGCTCGGCCATGCTGATCGAGATCACGCCGACGATCATGATGATCGACCCGGTAATCACCAGCACGCGTCCCGATCCATTCAAACCCACGAACTCGCCAAACACCAGCGCGCCCCACGCCAGCCCCCACAACTGGTTGGTGTTGGAGAGCGGAATGCCGCGCCCAATGCCGATGTACTTCGCCGCATACTGCTGAAACAGATCGCCAATCACCCAGCAGAACCCGCCCAGAAACGGCCAGAACAGCATCGTCCGCGCACGATGCAGCTCGGCTGCGACGGGCGACACACCGCCCAGGCTGTTTGCAGTCAAAAGAAAGACGGTGCCCAGCTCGCCGAAAGTGAAGATGGTCACAAACGAGAGAGGATTCATCCCGCTGATGTAGGCCTTGCGATACGGAATGTACATGGTGCCGAACATCAGCCCCGCGCCCAGAGCGGCGAGAATGCCCGTCGTCGCCCGACCGGGTGCGCCCGACGACTGCTGCGTCGTAGCCATCGCCAGCACGGTGGCGCCACCCACAATCGCCACAGCTCCGCCAATCACCTTGGCCCGGTCCCTGGCCTTCGATCCATGAAGCTCGCGAAACAGGAGGCATCCCCACGCCAGACCGACAAGGCTGTTCGTGTTCCACAGCGGAAACGCAATCGCCAGTCCTACATTGCGGACAGCAAAAATGGTCAGCGTATTTCCCACCGCCCAGAGCATTCCCGCCAGAATCGCCCACACGATCAGGTGCGGTTTGTCGCGCAGGTCGCCGAATAGGAACCCGGTCCCTTTGAGTAGCGTCGGCACGGTCCAGCGCGCGACGAATGCGCCCATCACCATGCCCATCGAGATGATGAACGGCGAGAAGCCTTCATTCACCAGCTTTGTCGGAGCCTCTGCGCTGCCCAGCCACACAGCGGCGGCCAGCCCGCAGAAGACACCCAGCTGGTGCAGCGACATGGTCGAGCGAGCCGACGCCATGGTTGCCTTGGTTGTTGCGTTCGAGCTCACAGGCGTCTCACCTCAGCGTCATCAACAGCGTGGTTCCCAGAATCAGCACTGCCACCGGCACCCACAGGTGAAGATCGGTCAAAATGCACATCAGCTTCGATCGATTCATCTACGACACCTCGCTCAACTTCACCGGCCGATGCTCGTCATGCGATTTGCGCGCTGCCAGCGCCATCACCACCGGCACGCGGCTGTCGGCGCCCGTGACCGGCGTCGGCTTGTCCTCGATCACTGCCCTGGTAAACAGCTCCAGCTCCAGCGCAAAACTTTCCGGATACCGCAGCATGAAGAAGTTGAAAGGCAGATCAGTGTAAACGGATTTTTCGCCGCTGACCACTACCTGGTTTGGATACCGATTTTCCGTGGCGATCTTCCCTTTGCTGCCCAGAATCTCTACGCGCTGGTCATACCCGAACACTGCCTTGCGGCTGTTGTCAATGGTGCCGATGGCGCCGCTCTTGAAGCGCAGCACAACGACCGCCGTGTCGAAGTCGTCTTCCTTCGCAAAGCCGGGGTCTATCGCAGCCGCTGCCGTGTAGACTTCTTCAACCTCGTCGCCAAGCAGATAGCGCGCCATATCGAAGTCGTGAATCATCATGTCGAGAAACAATCCGCCCGAGGGCCGCAGATAAGTGTACGGCGGCGGCGCCGGATCGCGGCTGATAATGTGCAACAAACCCGGCGCACCGATCTCTCCTGCTGCGACGGCCTCGCGCACACGAATAAAGTTCGAGTCGAAGCGTCGGTTAAAGCCAACCTGCAGCTTCACGCCGGCCTTCTCCACCGCGGCCAGCGAGCTGTCAATCTTCGCGAGACTCAGCGATATCGGCTTCTCGCAGAAGATGTGCTTGCCTGCGCCGGCCGCCTGCACAATCAGTTCCGCATGCGTATCAGTCGATGTGCAGATCAGCACCGCATCGATCGTGTCATCGGAAAATATCTCCGCAGCCGATCCGGCAACGCGAGGAATATGGCAGCGAGCCGCCAGCGTGCGCGCAGCCTCCAGATTCACATCCGTGATCGCCGCAATCTCGGCCTCCGGCAGCCGGAAAGCCAGCGTCTCCGCGTGCACGCGCCCAATGCGCCCCGCTCCAAGGATTCCAAACCGAAGCCTGCCAGTGCTCATCTCTTTCCTCATTGCACAGCTTGAGCGAAAAATTGCGTTGTCGAGAGCTGCTAGCTGGACGCTAAGAGCTGAAAGCTGCCTTTATGCAAAATTCGATTCAATGGATCGGATATATTCCCGGTTCCGCCGCGCGCTCTCTTTCGGCGTGCCCATGCCCGGCAGAATGTCCTGCTCCACCAGCGCGTAGCCCTTGTAATCACGCGCAGCCAGCCAGCGCAGCAGCGCGGGGAAATCCACGCACCCTTTGCCCAATTCGCAGTACACGCCATGGCGCATGCCGGTAAAGTAGTCCCACTCTTCTGCCCGGCTGCGTCGCGCAATCGCCGTCTCAATATCCTTCAGATGGATGTACCAGATGCGATCCTTGTAGCGATTCAACGCCGCCACCAGGTCGACCTCTTCGCCTCCGGTCCCGTGGCAATAGTGGCCTGTATCAAACACTAGGCCCAGCCGATCCGGGTTCGTCAGATCGAGAAGCGTGGCAATCTCGTCCGGCGTCTCCACATAACCCGCGCAGTGATGATGAAACACCGTGCGCAGTCCCGTTGCATCAAATACCTCGCGCGCAATGCGGTCTGCACCGCCGGCAAACGTCTTCCACTCGTCCTTGCTCAACCCGGCGCTCGCCGGCACGCGGCCGGCAAGCTTGGTGCGCACCGGATCAGTGCCGTTGTCATCGGAGAGCACCAGGTAGGGCGACTGCGTAGTAGCCACGGCCGCAATCAGCCCCGCAGTCTTTACCGCAATCGCTGCCCCCTCATCGTGTGCCGCGGGATTTTTGAGAGCTACCGGCACAAACGCCCCGAGCATCACCAGATTGTTGCGCTTCGCGAGCTCCGCCTTCAGCGCATCTGGGTCCGTCGGCATGTAGCCCCAGTCGCCCAGCTCAGTCCCCGTGTAGCCGGTCTCCGCCAGCTCGTCGAGCATGCGATCAAACGGAACCGCTTCGCTTCGATCCTGATGCTCCAGCGTGCCCCACGAACAAGGCGCGTTGCCCACCAACAGCTTGCTCATCGCTCTCCTTCAAACAATTCCTGCGCTTCCAGCGCCTACGTTCTTAGTTTCCGCTTCACAGGTAATGCCGCTCGCGCTTGCGCGCCTCTTCATAACGTGCACGTGCCTCGCGCACGCTCTCTACTTCAGAAACCTCGGCGACCGCAACATCCCACCACGATTCATACCCGGGCACGCCGATGGACGTGTCTGTCTCGATCAGCACCACCGTCGTGCGGTCGCTCGCCTTCGCTTCTTCGAGCGCCTGCTTGAACTCGGCAAGATTGCCGGCCTTGATTGCGTGCGCGCCCAGGCTGCGCGCGTTAGCCGCAAAGTCGACGGCAAGCACTTCCCCGTCGAGTTGGCCTGAAGCCGCGTTGCGCACGCGATACTTGGTTCCGAACCCCTCCTGCCCCAGGGACCGGCTCAGCCCGCCGATGCTCGCGTAGCCGTGATTGTCCACCAGTACGATGATGATCTTGATGCCTTCCTGCACCGATGTCGCAATCTCGGTGGGCATCATCAGGTACGTGCCGTCGCCTACAAACGCGAATACCTCGCGGCTGGGGTCGGCGAGCTTTGCGCCCATTGCGCCGGGAATTTCGTAGGCCATGCACGAGTAGCCATACTCCATGTGATAGCCGTTCGGCGTGCGCGTCCTCCACAGTTTGTGCAGGTCGCCTGGATGGCTGCCCGCAGCCGAGACCAGCACATCGCGCTCGCCCGCTGCCTCCCATATCGCGCCGATCACCTCGCACTGCGCCGGCTTGCCCACGCTGTTCAAATAGAAGAGGCGATCGACCTCAGCCTCCCACTTTGTCTTCAGCTCCTGCGTCTGGCTTGCGTAAGCGGCCGGCACGCGATAGTCCGCGAGCGCTGCCGCCAGTTCTTCAAGCGCCACGCGGGCATCGGCAACAACGGGGATTGCGCCCACCTTGTACGCATCGAACTCCGCGGTGTTGATGTTCACGAACTTCACCTGCGGATTCTGGAACGCTGTCATCGACGCAGACGTGAAATCCGAGTAGCGCGTGCCGATGCCGATCACCAGATCGGCGTCATGGGCCAGCCGGTTCGATGCCAGCGAGCCGGTCGCGCCCATCGCGCCCATGCATTGTGCGTGATCCCACTTGAGCGACCCCTTGCCTGCCTGCGTCTCTGCAACCGGAATGCCGGTTTTTTCAACAAAAGCTGCAAGCGCCGCCGTCGCCTCGCTCATCAGCACGCCGCCGCCGGCCACAATCAGCGGCTTCTCGGCTGCGCGAATGGCCGCGACCGCGCGGGTGAGAGAGATTTCATCCGGAGCGCCGCGCCGAATGAGCCACACCCGCTTTTCAAACAGCTCCGCCGGATAGTCGTACGCTTCGGTCTGCACATCCTGCGGCAGCGACAGCGTCACCGCGCCGCAATCCGAAGGTGAAGTCAGCACGCGCATCGTCTCCGGCAGCGCGGTGATCAACTGCTCCGGCCGGTAGATGCGGTCCCAGTAGCGCGACACCGGCTTGAAGCAATCATTCACGCCGATGTCCTGCGTCATGGGCGACTCGATCTGCTGCAGCACCGGCGCCACATTGCGCCGCGCGAAAATGTCGCCCGGCAGCAGCAGCACCGGCAGGCGGTTGATGGTAGCCAGCGCCGCGCCGGTAATCATGTTCGTTGCACCCGGACCGATCGATGACGTGCACGCAAACGTGCGCAGCCGGTTGCTGGCCTTCGCATAGCCCGTGGCCAGGTGCACGCCCGACTGCTCGTTGCGCACCAAGATGAACGGCAGATCGGAATTCTGCCCCAGAGCCTGCCCAATGCCGGCCACGTTGCCATGTCCGAAGATGCCCAGCACGCCGGCAAAGAAACGGTGCTCCTGCCCGTCGCGCTCCACGTACTGGTTCTTCAGGAACTCGAGCAGGGCCTGTGCCATCGTCATGCGGCGCGTCTTCATGCCATCTCTCCTAACATCACGTCTATCGAAGCACTGCCATCCTGAACCAGTAACTCACCGCTTGATCATCGGCAGCCGCGGGTCTTTGTCACTCCACGCGCCGCGCACCCAGGCATAGTCCGGATCGTCTGAGGCCGCGAGGGAGCGCGCCGACCCGGCCAGCGCGTTCAGATAATACACGTTGTATCCATGCGCCGCCGCCACCGGATGATATCCCTCGGGGATCAGCACCAGTTGCTCATCGCGCACCGTCAGTGTCTCGTCGATCTTGCCGTCGCGCGTGTACACGCGTTGAATTGCAAAACCCTCCGGACGCTCGATGCGGTAGTAGTAAATCTCCTCGAGATCGACCTCGCCCGGGGGGTTGTGCACGTCATGCTTGTGCGGCGGAAAGCTCGACCAGTTGCCCGAAGGCGTAAACACCTCGACCACAATCAGCCGGTGCGCCGCGAACGAGGGCGGAATCATGTCGTGAATCTGCCGCGTGGCATTGCCGCCGCCGCGAATCTCAATGCCCACCATCTCCGGCGTCACAAGCTGCGCAGGAAACTCCACCTCGGCCTTCGCGTAGCAGAAAGCCAGGTCGCAGCTCGACTCCGTGCTCACCGTGAATTCGGTATTGATCGGCAGATACAGCGTGTACGGCATGCCGTCAAAGACCGTCGCCCGCTTGCCAAACTTCTTCCACTCCCCGCGCGAGCTCGCCACCGAACACACGCCGCCAAGCACGACGATCGCCAGCTCACGGGCACCGGTCGCACCCGTGTAGGTCTCGCCCTTCGCCAGCTTGCGCGTCTCAAACGACAAAAACTCAAAACCAAAACCCGCGGCAAAATCCGCAACCTGGTTGCGAAAAACCTCGGGCTCAATCAGCAGCTCACTCATTGAAATCACCCCTCAGCGCAGACACTCCCCGCAGTTTTGATACTCGATCCTTCGGCCTTCGCAATCATTGCCGCCCTACGGCAGCCGGTTGCCACTGTGGACGACAACCCGAGGGACCTGCGGTTGCCTTCGCGCGCACCGGCAACCCGTTCAGACGCCCGCTTCAAGCACCCACGTTCGGCAATCTCCGCGCCGTCCGCATTAAACAGATGCACACGTGTGCACCAGCGTCCAAATCATCTACCTGCACCGTCACCTCTGTCAATATCATTGCGCATTAATTCACAATTCAAATCGCACCCCCCATGTATTCCGCACAATTCGCTCTCCAGGCAGCCTATGATGAAGTGCGTGAACGAGCACGTACCCAATTCTGCCCCCTTCTCGCTTCAATGGAAAGTCCGGGGCTACACCCCTATGCCTCACTCCTTGACCGCCTGATTTTCGGGTGGTAGGGTTTCATTGCACACGTTTGCATCTTCGGAGGTTCCATGTCCTCTACAGAATCCTCGCTCCAGTTCAAGAGCCCGCTCCACCAGATGACGCAGACTTCGCCCACCTGCCTGTGGAACGACTCGGCCTCCGTGGAAGAGCTCACCTACTCCATCTCGCACGGAGGCGTGGGAGCCACCTGCAATCCCTCCATCGCCGTAGCCGTGCTCAAGAAGGAGATGGCCACCTGGAAGCCGCGCATCAAGGCGCTGGCCAGCGAGATGCCCACGGCCACCGAAGATGAAATCTCGTGGAAGATCGTTGAAGAGATCTCAGCCAACGCCGCGCGTCTGCTCCTGCCCATCTTCGAGCGCGAGAAAGGCCGCAATGGCCGGCTCTCCATCCAGACCGACCCGCGCAACTACCGCAACGCCGACGCTATGCTGGCGCAGGCAGTGCATTTCAACCAGCTCGCGCCCAACATGATCGTGAAGATCGCCGCCACGCACGCCGGCATCGCCGCCATTGAAGAGGTCACCTACCGCGGCATCAGCATCAATGCCACCGTCAGCTTCACGGTGCCGCAAACCATTGCCGTGGCGGAAGCCGTGGAGCGCGGCCTGAAGCGCCGCGAGGCTGAGGGCCTGGACATCGCCACCATGGGCCCGGTGTGCACCATCATGGTGGGCCGTCTCGATGACTGGCTCAAGGTGCTGCTCGACAAGCACAATCTCTCCATCGATCCCGGCTACCTGGAGTGGGCCGGCGTGGCCGTCTTCAAGAAGGCTTACAAGATCTACCGCGAGCGCGGCTACCGTCTGCGCCTGCTCTCGGCGGCCTTTCGCAATCACATGCACTGGAGCGAGTTCATCGGCGGCGATGTAGTCATCTCTCCACCGTGCGCCTGGCAGCAGCGCTACAACGAGAGCGATATTGAAGTCACGCCGCGCATCGACACCCCAGTCGATCCAAAGATCGTCGACACGCTGCTCAAGAAGTTCCCCGACTTCAAGCGCGCCTACATGGAAGATGGCATGACAACTAAGGAGTTCGACAACTTTGGGTCAACGCGGCGAACGCTGCGCCAGTTCATCGCGGCCTGCGCGGAGATGAACGCAATTATCCGCGACATTATCCTGCCCAACCCCGACACCGAATAGCGCGAGAGCCCGCCGCAGATCCCGTGTTCCATCTCTTCGCGCTCGATGCGAAAGGGTGGAAAATCACAAATCTTCCCAACCGCCCTCAATCCGGCACGAAGATCGGTGCCGCTCTTCGGCGATTCGCGTTCTGCAAATCGGCTCAGGTGGGCAAGCGCAAGCCTCATGCTGGCGTTTTTACTGCCGCCGTTGACTCGCGCACCACCAGTTCGGTGTCTACCTTAATCTGCTCCACGCTCTCGGCGCCCGACATCAGCGTGAACAGGCTCTCCATGGCCAGCTTGCCCATGCGCCGCATCGGCTGGCGAACCGTGGTGAGCGGCGGCTGCATGTAGGGAGCAAAAAACAGGTCGTCGAATCCAGCCACCGAAATATCTTCGGGCACCCGCAACCCATGGGCGCGGATGGTCCGCATCGCGCCCAGCGCCGACATATCGTTGTAGCAGCACACTGCCGTCGGCGGCGGGTCGATGGCGAGCAGCTTTTCCATCGCATCCATTGCCGCATCGGCATTACCCTCGCCGCGGACAACCAATTCAGGCATGGGCGCAATGCCTGCGGCATCCATTGCAGCCTGGTAGCCCGCCAGCCGCTCCACGTCCGATTGATAGCCGAACTGATCGCCCAGATACGCGATTCTCCGGTGCCCCAACCCGATCAGGTGCTCGGCCGCTGCGCGCATGCCGTCAAAGTTGGCAATCATTACCGAGTGCACAAACGCGCCGGGATACTGATCGTTCACCAGCACAATCGGAACCAACATCTCCTTGAGCAGCGGCAGATAGAGGGCGCCCACGCGCGACGAAGTGACAATGATTCCGTCCACACGCCGCTCGGCCAGCGACTGCACCACTTTCTTCTCGCGCACCGGGTCGGCATTCGAGTCGGCCAGAAACACCGAGTAGCCATGATCGTTAGCCGTCTGCTCCACGCCGCACACCACCTCGCTGGCAAACGGGTCGGCGACCGTGGTCACCACCAGGCCAATGGTGCGCGTCCTGCGCGTCACCAGGCCGCGCGCAACGGCGCTGGCACGATAACCGGCCTCGTCGGCAATCTTGCGGATCTTTTCAGCGGTCTGCGGATTCACCAGCGGGCTGTTTTGCAGCGCGCGCGATACCGTGGGGTGCGAAACCCGAGCCAGCCGCGCGATGTCTTTGATCGAGGGCTGGCGAAGCAGCCGCTTCGGGCCGCCGGAGTGCCTGACTCCCGCGGCTTTCCCCTCGTCGTCGTTCAACATCGCGCGCCGTCTCCCTTATCCATCCGCTGTGCGGTCGAAACCCAGTCTGAATCAGCGGATGCCTGCAAGTCAATGCTGCACCGGCAACCGCTCGCCCACTCTCCCGGCAGAGAAAGAGCACCGCGCGAACGCGGTGCTCGATCGAGGACAGCTTTCTCCATCAATTCTGAAGGCGCCCTAGAAGTTGATCCTCCCGGAAAATTGGAAGTCGCGGCTGCCGCCGTTATTGGTAGCCGAGCTCACGGTCCCAAAGCTGGCGCTGTCTACGCTGGCATTGATGCCGCTGAACGTGACCTTGTTAAATACGTTCTGGCAGTCGGCCGCGAAGACGAACTTCAGCCGCTCCGGTCCCAGGCCGAAGGTACGCCGCAGGCCCAGATTCAGGTTGGGCGTACCGGGATTCCGTAACTGGAATGCCCCGGCCCGTGGAGCATCGCCAATCTTAAAGGGATTGACATCGCAGAAAGGGAAGGCCGGATTACTGCAGGCGACCGGGTTATTGTGATTATCCCAACCCCCAGTCAAAGAGGTCGCGGCGGCAGCCGTTCCGTTCCCATTGCTTGAAAGGCTGCCCTGCAGATAGTGGATCGATGAGAAGGTAGTCGCCGTGACGCCTTTGCCCCACGGGCCGTTCTGGCGGATGCTCTTGCCGGTGAAATCTGGGTTCAGGTCAGGCATGCACTGCCCCGCACCCGGCTGCAGAGAGGAGTTGCACACGCTGGAGGTAACAAACAGCGGCGTACCCGAGTAGTAGGTGTCGATGCCCGAAAGAGTCCATCCGCCCGCAATGGTCCGGATCAGGAAGCTGCTGTCTCCGATGTGCCCCTTGCCAAACGGCAGATCGTAGGTGCCGAAGACAGCCAGCGCCTGCGGAACGCTGTTAGTGCTGAGGGAGCGGTCGATGCGGTTCACCGGCCACGCCTTTCCGCTGGAAATTTCGCCGGCCGGAATCGCATAGCCGCTGCGCTGGGTACCGGTATCGTCCAACTGTTTCGAGTAGGTGTAGTTCAAGTTGAACGTAAGACCGCGGGAAAGTCTTTTAGCTATTGAGAGTTGCAGGGAGTGATAGCTCACATTGGCAATATTGCCCCATGTGTCTGTCGTTCCTGAGAATTGCGGCATCCAGGTGAGTGCGTGGCCGATGGTTGCCAGACCCGCGCCCTTTGACGTGGCAGCCGCAGCGCCATATTCGGCATAGGGCAGGTTGATGGCGGGCAGTCCCAGGGTCTGCGCCTGGGCGCTCGCAGTGGCGATGTTGGCGGGCGTGGCCGGCAGATTCAGCGTCGTGCCCAGCGCCCAGTATTTGGGATCGATCTGTCCGGACTCCAATCCGCGCATATTGCTTGCGCCGGCCAGGAAGTGGCTTTCTGAGCCTGCGTAGTTCAACGTGGCTACCAGGTTCTGCGTAAACTCCCGCTGCACGCCGAAGTTCCAGAAACTGAACTCCGGTGCGCGATCTGAAAGATACGGGTCGGCAAAGCCAGGCGCGCCACCCGCCTGAACAAATGCTCCGGAACTGTTGACGTAATTACCCACATTGAGCGTCTGGCTCACGGCTCCAGGAGGCGTGATTGCCGGAACGCTGTAGCCGGGGCCGCCAAAGTTGTTGTTGCCCAGGCCCAAGGAGTTGAACGTCGCGCTGGTATTCAGATAAAACGCCGGTCCGGCCGAGGCGCCGGCCGCCGAGTCGTTGAAGGCGGGCGAACTGGTAAATCCAAGCTGCGATGGCCCGGCGTATGCGCCGCCTGCGCCGCCGGTTCCTCCGGCGTGCGAGTACACCAGCGAATAGGCTCCGCGCAGCGTAGTTTTCGAGCCAAGCGCATACGCAAAGCCCAGGCGCGGACCCCAATTGCCCATGTGATTTTTCACTGGCGAGCCGCAGTTGCAGCTTACCCCCGAACCACCCCACGAGCCTGCGAACTCCAGTGCGCCGTTGTTGCCGGTAACTGGATTGGTCAGGTTCGGGTTGAGATACGAGAAGCGGTTCAACACCTCGTTATACGTAGGCAGGTAATCCCAGCGCAGCCCCAGATTGAGTGTCAGCTTTGGGGTGAGCTTGTAATCGTCGGCAATGTAGGGAGCAATCGGTCTGTACCGTCCTCCGAGGACCGAGAACGGCTGCAGCGTGATGCCCGTGCTGCTCACCGCGCCGAGCAGGAAGCTGGCATAAGAGTAGCCCGTGCTGCCGGCGTAAGAAGAGCCATTGATTCCCGCCGTTTCATTCGGATTCCAGTTGAGCGTAAGAGAAGAAGTGGGGCCATCGTAAGAAGACGCATTCTCCTCCAGCCACTGGAACTGAACGCCGAAGGTAATGGCGTGCTTGCCTTTGATCCAGAGCAGGTTATCGACCGCAGTGTAGCTTTCGGAGACGGTGGTCGCTGTCACGCCCGATCCGCCCTCGCCCCACTCCGACTGGGCGTTGCTGCCGGCGAACACCTGCGTGGGAAACTCGGTAACCGCCTGGCCGTTGGCCGGAACCCCGGTAAAGCTGATCCCCATATTGACCGCTTCCCATGCCTTCACGCCCTGGGTAATGTTCTTGATCGGCGGCCCTCCAAAGTTGCTGAAGCCATATTTGAACTGGTTCACCAGATTCGGCCGGATGGTGTACGTATCAGACAGATCGGCCCAG
>Ga0335075_10007622_pt1 | contig 16641 bp, 16 predicted proteins | sample Lox_Sample_24_FD_206723 | JGI IMG/M metagenome (GOLD analysis project Ga0335075, IMG submission 206723) | Soil microbial communities from Loxahatchee National Wildlife Refuge, Florida, United States - Lox_Sample_2.4 | ecosystem: Environmental > Terrestrial > Soil > Wetlands | place: USA...
AGCCACCCGTGATCGCACCGGCGGTCGCATTGCCCGCGTGGTTGAACGACTCGTTGCGCCCAATCCGCCGGGAGAAGTGCCGGGCGCCGAACATGCCCAACGTGATCGCCGCGAGGGCGGGGGCGAACACCGAGCCGGCCGCCCCGGTGAGCACCTGCAGCACCGAAATGGCGGCAAAGCGCGGAAACACAGGCATGGCCAGCGTCCCGGCGGTGACCATGGTCGCGCCCGCGACGATCAGAGCCCGCTTCGCGGTCGTGCGGTCCACCATCGCCCCGACCGGGGTCTGCGCCACGATCGCTGCGATGCCGCCGATCCCCATCACGAACCCGATCGACGCCTGGTCCCAGTGATGCGTCAGCAGCAGATAGATCGACAGGTATGGACCGAGGCCGTCGCGCACGTCGGCCAGGAAGAAGTTCAGTGAATCCAGCGCGCGTGAAACGTGCCGTGGAACGGGATCAGCGTTGCCGCTGCTCAACGGTTTACCGAACGCGCAAGCAGTTAGGCGCTCTTGTCGCGACGCTCGGTGCGAGCGGGCTTGCGCGGCACGATCGTCGGCAGCACGTTGTCCTGGACGGTCTCCTTGGTCACCACGACCTTGGCGACGTCGTCGCGGCTGGGGATGTCGTACATCACCGGCAGCAGGACTTCTTCCATGATCGCGCGCAGGCCACGGGCGCCGGTGCCGCGGTGGATCGCCTGCTCGGCGATCGCCTCGAGGGCGTCCTGGCTGAACTCCAGCTCGACGTTGTCCATCTCGAACAGCCGGGTGTACTGCTTGACCAGCGCGTTCTTGGGCTGGGACAGGATCTTGACCAGCGACTCCATGTCCAGGTTGGTCACCGACGCGACCACCGGCAGCCGGCCGATGAACTCGGGGATCAGCCCGTACTTGATCAGGTCTTCGGGCATGACCTCGGCGAAGTGGTCGGTGGTGTCGATCTCGGCTTTGGAGCGGACCTCGGCCCCGAAACCCAGCCCGCGCTTGCCGACCCGGTCGGAGACGATCTTCTCCAGCCCGGCGAACGCGCCCGCCACGATGAACAACACGTTGGTGGTATCGATCTGGATGAATTCCTGGTGCGGGTGCTTGCGGCCGCCCTGCGGGGGCACGGAAGCCTGGGTGCCCTCCAGGATCTTCAGCAGCGCCTGCTGCACGCCCTCCCCGGACACGTCGCGGGTGATCGACGGGTTCTCGCTCTTGCGGGCGATCTTGTCGACCTCGTCGATGTAGATGATGCCGGTCTCGGCCCGCTTGACGTCGTAGTCGGCGGCCTGGATCAGCTTGAGCAGAATGTTCTCGACGTCCTCACCGACGTAACCGGCCTCGGTCAGCGCAGTGGCGTCGGCGATCGCGAACGGGACGTTGAGCATCTTGGCCAGGGTCTGGGCCAGGTAGGTCTTGCCGCAGCCGGTGGGGCCCAGCATCAAAATGTTCGACTTGGTCAGCTCGACGGGTTCGCTTGCACGGGAATCGCGGCCCTTCTCGCCGGCCTGGATTCGCTTGTAGTGGTTATAGACCGCGACGGCCAGCGTCCGCTTGGCGGTGTCCTGACCGATGACGTAGCCCTCCAGGAATTCCCGGATCTCGGCGGGCTTGGGCAGCTCGTCGAGTTTGACGTCGTCGGCGTCGGCGAGCTCCTCTTCGATGATCTCGTTGCACAGATCGATGCACTCGTCGCAGATATATACGCCGGGCCCCGCAATAAGCTTCTTAACCTGCTTTTGACTCTTTCCGCAGAACGAGCACTTCAGCAGGTCACCGCCGTCTCCGATGCGCGCCATGGTGCTGGGGGCCTACTTCCTGTTCACCGTTTCGATCGTGCTATGTCGCGTGTATTTCCCGACGCTACCCGCTTGCTTGGCGGCGATGCGACCGTTACAGCTGAATCGCGTCGGTGATATTCGTGTTGTGCGCCTGAACATATCGCTTTGGGGGTCCGCGCGCTCGCCTGAACGCGCCACCGTGTCTCTGGCGTGTCGCGGCTGTTACGCGACTGAGAGGCTGGCATGCCCGGCAGCCCTACATTAGGCCTGTGGCATTCGCCGTTGCCGAGAATACCGTGTCGATCGCCGATGGAGGCCTGGCGACCGAACTGGAGGCCCGCGGCCACGATCTGTCCGACGCGTTGTGGTCGGCCCGCCTGCTGGTCGACGCGCCGGAGGAGATCGCCGCGGTGCACGCGTCCTTCTTTCGGGCCGGCGCGACGATCGCGACGACTGCCAGCTATCAGGCGTCCTTCGACGCCTTCGCCGCCCGTGGAGTCGAACGCGACGAGACGGCCCGGTTGCTGCGACGCAGCGTCGAGCTGGCCCGCAACGCACGCGACGACGTCGGCGTTCCGGGTGCCACGGTCGCCGCGTCGGTCGGGCCGTACGGCGCCGCCCTCGCCGACGGCTCGGAATACCGCGGACGCTACGGGCTCAGCGTCGCGCAATTAGAAGACTGGCACCGGCCCCGGCTGGAGGTGCTCGCCAACGCCGGCGCCGACGTGCTGGCGCTGGAAACCATTCCCGACGCCGACGAGGCCGAGGCGCTGGTGAACGTCGTGCGCTCGCTGGGCGTGCCGGCCTGGCTCAGCTACACCATTGACGGCACACAGACCCGGGCCGGGCAGCCGCTGGCCGACGCGTTTGCCGTGACGGCCGGCGTGCCGGAAGTTGTTGCGGTGGGGGTCAATTGCTGCGCACCCGAGGACGTGCTGCCGGCGATCGGGCTCGCTGGGGCCGCTGGCAAACCGGTGATCGTCTATCCGAATAGCGGCGAGCGTTGGGACGCGGCCCGGCACGCCTGGGTCGGCGCGCCGCGATTTTCGCCGCGGCTGGCCGTGCAGTGGGTGTCGGCGGGCGCGCGCATTGTCGGCGGGTGCTGCCGAGTGCGACCGGCCGACATCGCCGAACTGGCGGCCGCCCTGAACTAGCCGGTCAGGCCGGGGACGCCGAGAGCTTCCGGTACTCCAGCACGGTGTCGATGATCCCGTAGTCCTTGGCCTCTTCGGCGGTCAGGATCTTGTCGCGGTCGGTGTCCTTGCGGACCGTCGCGGCGTCCTTGCCGGTGTGGCGGGCCAGCGTGGTCTCCATCAGCGTGCGCATCCGCTCGATCTCGGCGGCCTGGATCTCCAAGTCGGAGAACTGGCCCTGGATCACGCCGGACAGCGACGGCTGGTGGATCAGCACGCGGGCGTTGGGCAGCGCCATCCGCTTGCCCGGCGTGCCCGCGGCCAGCAGCACCGCGGCGGCCGAGGCGGCCTGGCCCAGGCACACCGTCTGGATGTCGGCGCGCACGTACTGCATGGTGTCGTAGATCGCCATCAGCGAGGTGAAGCCGCCACCGGGCGAGTTGATGTACATGGTGATGTCGCGGTCGGGGTCCAGGGACTCCAGGACCAGCAACTGGGCCATGATGTCGTTCGCCGACGCGTCGTCGACCTGCACGCCGAGGAAGATGATGCGTTCCTCGAACAGCTTGTTGTACGGGTTCGACTCTTTGACACCCCAGCTGGAGTGCTCGACGAACGACGGCAGGATGTAACGCGCCTGCGGCTGGATGTCGGGGTTCATTGGGCTTCTCCGTTGGTGATGTGCTCGGCGCGGGTGATGATGTGGTCGACGAATCCGTACTCCAGCGCTTCCTGGGCGGTGAACCAGCGGTCGCGGTCGGAGTCGGCCTCGATGCGCTCGATGGTCTGGCCGGTGAATTCGGCGTTGAGCCGGAACATCTCTTTCTTGATGACCGTGAATTGCTCGGCCTGGATGGCGATGTCGGCCGCGCTACCGGTCACCCCGCCGAGCGGCTGGTGCATCAGGATGCGGGCGTGCGGCAGCGCGTAGCGCTTGCCCTTGGTGCCGGCGGCCAGCAGGAACTCACCCATCGACGCGGCCATGCCCATCGCGTAGGTGGCGATGTCGCACGGCGCCAGCACCATCGTGTCGTAGATCGCCATGCCGGCGCTGATCGACCCGCCGGGCGAGTTGATGTAGAGGTTGATGTCCTTGGTCGCGTCCTCGGCGGCGAGCAGCAGAATCTGTGCACACAGCCGGTTGGCGATGTCGTCGTCGACCTGCGACCCCAAGAAGATGATGCGCTCGGAGAGCAACCGCTCATACACCGAGTCGGTGAGGTTCAGACCCAGCGCGCTGGAGCGCATTTCAGTCCCACGGCTCACAGTGGGTTACCTGCTTTCTCGAGTTCCATATTCATTGACACTAACCAACCGGGGCCGTCACGGACTCCCCGAAACTGCCGCGTTCGCTCACAGCGTCACTTCGCGTCGCCCGCCGACTCCTCAGCGCCGACGGCTACGGCGTCGTCATCGTCGGCGTCGTCGTCCTCGCCTTCGCCGCCCCTGCCGAAGAACTCGGACGTGTCGACGACGTTGCCGTCGGTGTCGGTCACCGTGGCTGCCTCGACCGCCGCGGCGATCGTCAGCCCGCGGCGGACGTCGGCGAACATCGCCGGCAGCTGATTGTTCTGCTGCAGGTACTGAAGCAGCTGCTGGGGCTCGATGCCGTACTGCTGCGAGGTCACCACGAGTCGTTCGGTGAGGTCTTCCTGGCTCACCTGGATCTCCAGGTCGTCGCCGAGCGCATCGAGCAGCAACTGCGTCTTGATGGCCTTCTCGGCGTTCGTTCGGGCCTCGGCGTCGAACTCTTCGCGCGTCTTGCCCTGCTTTTCCAGCGCTTCGGCGAACTTGGCTTCGTCGTGGTTGAGGCCATGCAGGGCCTGGTGCACGGTGTTGTCGACCTGGGCCTGCACGATCGCTTCGGGCAGCGGCATCTCCACCTGGTCGAGCAGGCTGTCCAGCGCATTGGAGCGGATTTGCTCGGCCTGCTGCACCCGCTTGACCCGGCGAACCTGATCGGCGAGGTTGGTCTTTAACTCGTCGATGGTGTCGAATTCGCTTGCCAGCTCAGCGAATTCGTCGTCGGGCTCGGGCAGTTCGCGTTCCTTGACCGAGCCGACGGTGACGGTGACCTCGACTTCCTTGCCCGCGTGCGGGCCGGCCGCCATCGTGGTGGTGAAGACCTTGGACTCCCCCGCCGACAGGCCGACGATGGCCTCGTCGAGACCCTCGACCAGTTGGCCGGAGCCGACCTCGTGGGACAGGCCCTTCGTCGAACCCTCGGGCAGGTCTTCGCCGTCGATGGTTGCGGCCAGGTCGATCGAGACGAAGTCGCCGTTTGCGGCGGGCCGGTCGACTCCGGTCAGGGTGCCAAACCGGGCACGCAGCGACTGCAGCTCGGCGTCGACGTCCTCGTCGCTGACCTGGATCGGGTCGACGGTGATCTTCAGCGCGCTCAGGTCGGGCAGGCTGATTTCCGGTCGGACGTCGACCTCGGCGGTGAACACCAGTTCCTCGCCGTACTTCTTCTTGGTCACCTCGATCTCGGGCTGGCCGAGGGGCCGCACGTCGGATTCGGTCACGGCCTGGCCGTAACGGCTGGGCAGTGCCTCGTTGACGACCTGGTCGAGCATCGCCTCCTTGCCGACGCGGGCCTCCAGCAGCTTGGCCGGCGCCTTGCCGGGCCGGAAACCCGGCAGCCGGATCTGCTTGGCCAGCTCCTTGTACGCCCTGTCGAAATCGGGCTTCAGCTCGGTGAACGGCACCTCTACGTTGATGCGAACCCGGGTTGGGCTCAGCTGCTCGACGGTGCTCTTCACGGGTGTGCTCCTCGGTTGTACTGATGGCCGTTGCTGTGGCGTGCCAGTCGGGGTGACAGGATTTGAACCTGCGGCCTTCCGCTCCCAAAGCGGATGCGCTACCAAGCTGCGCTACACCCCGCGGTGACCACGCGATCCTACGGCCAAGCCCCGCAGTCCCGATATCGGCCTCACGACCAGGTCACGGGACGGCAACATTTGGATTTGATGTCTGCCGCGACGTACAGTCGCGCTCGACTGACACACGCGGGCGTAGCTCAATGGTAGAGCCCTAGTCTTCCAAACTAGCTACGCGGGTTCGATTCCCGTCGCCCGCTCGAGCGGGGCGCCGGGGCCCGCGGCCGACTAAGCTGAGAACGCCGAAAAGGCCGACGAAGCCCCGGAGGCCAACGACTGCAGCCGGAGACCGATCGGGCCTAGCCCGGCAAGGCTGAGGAGGCTGACGATTCAGCACACAGGCACCACGGCCCAGGTCGACATCCACGGCTCATGCGCGTCGCGCTTCGACAAGGTGCGCGAGGCATTCGAGCAGAATTTCGCGTCGGGCAAAGAGGTCGGTGCGGCAGTCGCGGCGTGGGTGGACGGCGAACTTGTCGTCAACCTGTGGGCCGGCACAGCCGATGCCGCCGGAACCCGGCCGTGGCAGGTGGACACCGTGGCCACCGTGCTGTCCGGCACCAAGGGTCTGACCAGCACCTGCGTTCATCAGCTCGTCGAGCTCGGCGAGCTGGATCTGGACGCGCCGGTGGCCCGATATTGGCCCGAGTTCGGGCAGGCGGGCAAGCAAAACATCACCCTCCGCATGGTGATGTGTCACCGGTCGGGAGTCATCGGGCCGCGCAAGCGGATGACGTGGCAACAGGTCACCGACTGGGATCTGGTCTGCGAACGGCTGGCCGCCGCCGAACCGTGGTGGGAGCCGGGGACCGCGCAGGGCTACCACATGACGACGTACGGCTTCATCCTCGGCGAGGTGTTCCGCCGTGTCACCGGTAACACGGTCGGTCACTATCTGCGCACCGAGATCGCCGAGCCGCTGGGCGCCGAAGTCCATATCGGCCTATCGCGCGACGAACAGCGCCGCTGCGCGGATCTGGTGGAAAAGCCGCACATCCGCAAGATGCTGGCCGACGTCAACGCGCCCGGCTATCCCACCTCGCTGGCCGAACACCCCAAGGCCGGGCTTGCGGTATCGATGGGGTTCGCGCCCGACGACGAGGTCGGCTCCAACGATCTCGGGTTATGGCGCGAAATTGAGTTCCCGGGCACCAACGGGCAGGTCTCCGCACTGGGATTGGCGACGTTCTACAACGCGCTCGCACAGGAAAAGCTCCTCAGCCGCAAGCACATGGATCTGATCCGGGTCTCGCAAGGCGGGCTGGACAAGGATCTGGTCCTCGGCCCCCGCGTCGCCGACCACGGGTGGGGTCTGGGCTACATGCTCAATCAGCGCTGCGTAAACGGGCCCAACCCATGGATTTTCGGCCACGGCGGCCTGGGGGGCTCGTTCGGTTTCGTCGACCTGGAGAACCGAATCGGCTACGCGTACGTGATGAATCGCTACGACGCGACCAAGGCCAACGCCGACCCGCGCAGCGTGGCCATGAGCGACGAGATCTACCGGGTCCTCGGCGTCAAATAGCGCGAAGCGGCCAACTGTCCACGCTGCCAACGCGATTCGGCGCACGCACAAAACCGCACCCACATCGGCAGGTGCGGTTTTGCGCCGAAAAGGCTTAGGAGTCGCCGCCCGAGCTTCCCGAGTCGCCGCCTCCGCCTCCGGAGTCGCCACCTGACGAATCACCGCCGCCCGATGTGTCGCCGCCGCCTCCGGACATATCACCTCCGCCGCCCGAGCTGTCGCCGCCCATCGACGGTCCACCGGAGGTATCCGGTCCCGGCCCGCCGGCATCCGGCCCAGGTCCGCCAGGTCCTGGTGCGCCGGCATCCGGTCCGGGCACGCCGGCTCCCGGCCCGCCCGCGTCCGGTCCGCTCCCGCCAGGTCCCGGGCCTTCAGAGCCCGGCCCACCGGGTGGCGGCCCTCCGGGTCCGCCAGGCTCCCCAGGACCGCCAGGCCCACCCGGTCCACCGGGCTCGCCGGGGCCACCTGGCCCGCCGGCACCGCCCGGTCCATGCCCGCCGGGCCCACCGGGACTACCAGGCCCGCCCGGCTCACCGGCGCCACCTGGCCCGCCCGGTCCACCGGGCCCGTGTCCGCCAGGACCCCCGGGTTCATGTCCGCCGGGACCACCCGGCCCGCCCGGTCCACCGGGTCCTCCGGGGCCACCCGGTCCCGAGTCGCCCGGCCCGCCGGGTCCGCCCGGTCCCGAACCACCCGGTCCGCCGCCACCGGGTCCCGGACCCCCGGGACCACCTGGGCCACCCGGCGGCCGAACGACGGGCGGCGGGCTGGGGTTAACGATCTTCGGCGGAGGGTTGACGTAGGTGGGTCCGTTGTTGATCACCGGCGGCAGCGTCGTGCCGTGGCATGCATTCCAGTCCCAGTTCTGTCCCCATGACGGGTCCCAGAAGTCCCCCGGGCACCAACCCGGAATGGGCAGGGCCCGGGCATCGGTTGCGGCGCCTAGACCGGCCCAGCCAAAACCGGCAGCCATCACCGCGGTCGCGATTGCGCAGCTTGCGAACTTGTTCATGCGGCTATCAGTAGTTGGCGACCCTATGCGCTCGCCCAGCGAATACTTGCGGTCAGATGTGAAGTTTGCAGGCCGAACTGCGTTGTTCATCTCGACATCGTGCAGCACGCCGCGTCACGTCTGGCAGGTTTGGCACCAAAAGAGGTTCCGGCCTTCTAATTCGGCTGTGCGGATCGCCGTCCCGCACACTCGGCACGGCTCGCCGGTGCGGCGATACACGTACGTGCGCGGCCGCCCCTGCCCGTAAGATGGTGCGCCGTGGTCATGTTCGGGCCGTACCGTGATGATCTTGCCGCGGCGCAACCCGACCTTCATCAGGTCCACCAAATCGGTCCAGGCCGAGGCGAACTCCGCATCACCGATCGCCAGACCGGGCCGGTACGGATCGATGCCATGGCGGAAAAGCAACTCGTTGCGGTAGACGTTGCCGACGCCGGCGATGACAGTCTGGTCCATCAGCAGCGCGCCAATCGGCCTGCGCGACTTGCTAATCCGTGCCCACGGCCATGCCGGGTCGGCGTCGCGGCGCAGCGGGTCGGGGCCGAGTCGGGCCACCACGTCGGCGACTTGGGCTTCGTCGATGAGCTCGCACACCGTGGGGCCGCGTAGGTCGGTGCCGTATTCGGCGCCGACCATGCGCATCCGCACCTGCCCGACCGGCACGGGCGTCGCGGCATCGGGCGATCGGGCCCACTCGGTGAACTTGCCGTACAGACCGAGGTGTATGTGCACGGTGGCGCCGCCGTCGTAGTGGTGGAACAGATGCTTGCCCCAGGCACTGGCGCGCCGCAATACCCGACCGTCTACCGCGTCGGCCGCGAATCGACCCTGTGGGCTCGAAACCGCCACCGGCGCACCGGCATAACGCCGCTGATGCAGCCGGGCCAGTCGGTGCAGGGTATGCCCTTCGGGCACGGCGGCTACCCGGGCGCGCCGGGCACCGCCGGCGGCTGGTGGGTGCGCTCGTACTCGTCGAGGATGTCGATACGCCGTTGGTGGCGTTCGGCTTTCGACCACGGGGTGGTCAAGAACGCGTCGACGAACGTCAGGGCTTCGGCGACGGTGTGCATGCGGCCGCCGATGCCGATCAGCTGGGCGTTGTTGTGCTGGCGGGCCAGTGACGCGGTTTCCACGCTCCACGCCAGCGCGCAACGGGCGCCGGGGACCTTGTTCGCGGCGATCTGCTCGCCGTTGCCCGATCCCCCGATGACGATGCCCAGGCTGTCCGGGTCGGCAACCGTCTTCAGCGCGGCATCGATGCAGAACGCCGGGTAGTCGTCCTCGGCGTCGTACGTGTACGCGCCGCAATCCACCGGCTCGTGGCCGGTGGACTTCAGGTGCTCGATGATCTGATGTTTGAGTTCGTAGCCGGCGTGGTCGGAGCCGAGGTAGACACGCATGCCGGTGATCCTGCCCCGCCGGTCGGCGCTAGTCGAATTCGGGGGCCTCGGTGCGGCTGCGCTTGAGCTCCCAGAAATGCGGATACGACGCGAAGGTCACCGAGGCGTCCCAGAGTTTGCCGGCCTCCTCGCCGCGCGGGATCCGCGACAGCACCGGGCCGAAGAACGCAACCCCGTTGACGTGGATGGTCGGGGTGCCGACGTCGTCACCGACCGGGTCCATCCCCTCGTGGTGGCTCTTGCGCAGCGCCTCGTCGTAGGCGTCGCTGGTGGCGGCCTCCGCCAACGCTGCGGGCAGATCCACGTCCTCGAGCGCCAGCTTGATGACGTCGTCGAGGTCCTTGTTGCCTTCGTTGTGAATGCGGGTGCCCATCGCGGTGTACAGCGGCGCCAGCACCTCCCGGCCGTGGGCCTGCTCGGCGGCGATCGCCACCCGCACCGGCCCGAACGCCTTTGCCAGCCGCTCCTTGTACTCGCTCGGTAGGTTCTCGCGGTTCTCGTTCAGCACCGCCAGGCTCATCACCCGGAAATTCACCTCGATGTCGCGGACCTTTTCCACTTCCAAAATCCAGCGCGAGGTGATCCATGCCCACGGGCACAGCGGATCGAACCAGAAATCGGCGACTGACTTTTCGGACATGCGGAATCCTCTCCTCGACGATCGCTAACCGTCCAGCACAACCCTAGCCGCGGCGGTCCAATTCCCGCCGCCGCGCCGACACGCCTAAGTTGGACAGGTGCCACTACCCAACCTCACCCGTGACCAGGCCGCCGAGCGCGCCGCGCTGATCACCGTCGACAGCTACCGCATCGTGCTCGACCTCACCGACGGCAACGGCGGACCCGGCGAACGCACGTTCCACTCCAGCGCGACCGTCGAGTTCGACGCGCTCGCCGGCGCCGACACCGTCATCGACATCGCCGCCGACTCGGTGCGCAGCGCCACCCTCAACGGCCGCGAGCTCGACGTGTCCGGCTACGACGAGTCGATCGGCATCCCGCTGACCGGCCTGAGCGAGCACAACGTCGTCGTCGTCGACGCCGACTGCCTCTACTCGCACACCGGCGAGGGCTTGCACCGGTTCGTCGACCCGGTCGACGGTCAGGTGTATCTGTACTCGCAGTTCGAAACCGCCGACGCCAAGCGGATGTTCGCCTGCTTCGACCAGCCGGACCTCAAAGCGACCTTCGACGTGTCGGTGACGGCGCCGCAACACTGGAAGGTGATTTCCAACGGCGCCACAGCAAGCGTCGAGGACGGCGTGCACACGTTTGCCACCACACCGCGAATGAGCACCTACCTGGTGGCGCTGATCGCCGGACCCTATGCCCGGTGGCACGACGAGTACAGCGACGAGCACGGCACGATCGAACTGGGCATCTTCTGCCGGGCCACGCTGGCGGATTTCATGGACGCCGAGCGGCTGTTCACCCAAACCAAGCAGGGTTTTGGCTTCTACCACAAAAACTTTGGCGTGCCGTACGCGTTCGGCAAGTACGACCAGCTGTTCGTGCCGGAGTTCAACGCCGGCGCGATGGAGAACGCCGGCGCGGTGACCTTCCTTGAGGACTACGTCTTTCGCAGCAAGGTCACCCGGGCGTCATATGAGCGGCGCTCCGAAACGGTGCTGCACGAGATGGCGCACATGTGGTTCGGCGACCTGGTGACCATGCGCTGGTGGGACGACCTGTGGCTCAACGAGTCGTTCGCCACCTTCGCCTCGGTGCTATGCCAAAGCGAGGCAACGGAATACACCGAGGCGTGGACAACCTTCGCCAACGTCGAAAAGTCGTGGGCCTACCGGCAAGACCAGCTGCCGACGACCCATCCGGTCGCCGCGGACATTCCCGACCTGGCCGCGGTCGAGGTCAACTTCGACGGCATCACCTACGCCAAGGGCGCCAGTGTGCTCAAGCAACTGGTGGCCTACGTGGGCGTGGACCATTTCATGTCCGGGCTGCGGGATTACTTCCGCGCGCACGCATTCGGCAACGCCACGTTCGACGACCTGCTCGCCGCGTTGGAGAAGGCGTCGGGCCGCGACCTGTCCGACTGGGGCCGGCAGTGGCTGAAGACGACCGGCCTGAACACGCTGCGCCCGGACTTCGACGTGGACGCCGACGGCCGGTTCACCCGGTTCGCGGTGACCCAGAGCGGCGCCGAACCCGGCGCCGGCGAGACCCGGGTGCACCGGATCGCGGTCGGGATCTACGACGACGGCAGCGGCAAGCTGGTGCGGATCCACCGCGAGGAACTCGACATCGACGGTTCAAGCACGGAAGTGCCTGCGCTGGTTGGTGTTTCGCGCGGCAAGCTGGTGCTGGTCAACGACGACGACCTGACCTACTGCTCGCTGCGGCTGGACCCTGATTCGCTGAAGACCGCGCTGGACCGAATCGCCGACATCGTCGAGCCGCTGCCGCGGACCTTGGTGTGGTCGGCGGCCTGGGAGATGACCCGCGACGCCGAACTGCGGGCCCGCGATTTCGTGTCGCTGGTAGCGGGCGGCATCCACGCCGAGACCGAAGTCGGCGTGGCGCAGCGCCTGCTGCTGCAGGCGCAGACCGCGCTGGGTTCGTACGCCAACCCGGACTGGGCCGCTTCAGAGGGCTGGCCGGCATTCGCCGACCAGCTGCTGGAGCTGGCCAAGAACGCCGCGGCGGGCTCGGACCATCAGCTGGCCTTCGTCAACGCGCTGTGCACGTCGGTGCTGTCGACCCGGCATGTGGTGGCGCTGGCCGACCTGCTCGACCACGACCCCGGCGAGCTGGGGTTGGCCGGCCTGTCGATCGACACCGACCTGCGGTGGCGCATCGTCACCGCGTTGGCCGCCGCCGGTGACATCGACGCCGACGGTCCGGACACGCCGTTCATCGACGCCGAGATGCAACGCGACCCGACGGCCGCGGGCCAGCGGCAGGGCGCGCAGGCGTCGGCGGCGCGGCCGCAGCCGGCCGTCAAGGAGAAGGCCTGGACGCAGGTCACCGAGGACGACACGCTGCCCAACATCGTCGGCCGGTCAATCATCGCCGGATTCGTCCAGCCGGGCCAGGCCGAGCTGCTGAAGCCGTTCGGCGCCCGCTACTTTGCGGCGATCCGCGGCATCTGGGAACGGCGGTCCAGCGAGGTCGCGCAGACGGTGGTGATCGGCCTGTACCCATCGTGGGACATCAGCGACGACGGCCTCGCGGCGGCCGACGCGTTCCTCGCCGATCCCGAACTGCCTCCGGCGCTGCGCCGGCTGGTGCTCGAGGGCCGGGCCGGGGTCGAGCGCGCGCTGCGCGCTCGTGGGTTCGACGGCGGGGGCGCGGCCTGACGGCCAGCCCGATAGCCCGGGCCCGCTAGGCCGGCGAGATCGCGGCGCTGGTCACCCGAACGGCGCTAATTAGCGCGTCGATCAGGTTGCCGTCCTTCAACGCCGACGCGGCGGCGGCGACGCCCAGCGGAGCGGCCGATTCGGCGCCGCGGCCACGGACCTGCGATCCGTAGACCGCCTCGATCACGTGCTGGTCGGGTGACACGGCGATCAGCACGGCGTTGTTCGGCGTCGGCACCTTGGCCAGGATCTCGCGCGCCCGCGCCGCGGTGTCCCCGCCCAGGTCGCCGATGTAAACGGCGAACCGCGCGCCGGCGGCCCGCGAGCCGTAGGTCAGCGCGTCGTCGAGTTTGACCAGGTCGTCGATCGGAAACGGGTAGTGCACCGAGACTTCGCCGGGCTCGGTGACCCCGGAGATTCGGCCACTGGTCGTGATCACCGAGCCGTACGGCAGCTCGGCGGGCGTGATCGTCGCGATCTCACCACTTGCCACTGGCGCCACCTCCCACGCTCAATTCGGACCCGTGCGCGTCGTGGCCGTGACCGAAAACCTCATCGGTGGCGGCCCACAGAATCGGGGCGTGCGTCCAGGGCTCAGACATCTTGTAGGTCTCCGGGTGCGGCCCCTTGTGCGACCAGATCAGCGCCACCAGCACGATGACCAGCAACAACGGGACACCCAGGAAGTACATGTGGATTTCCAATGGGCTCACGACGCAAACCGTATCCCACCGCTGACGCGACGGCCACACACGTCGCCGGGCTAGGCCGCGCCTTCGTCGAGGTATCGCGCCCAGGCCGGGTCGAGGTCTTTGATCGTCGACAGCAGCCGCCAATGCTGGCCCTTGGGCGACGCCGGCACCGACCGCAGCGACCAGCCCAGCTCGGAGAGCAGCTTGTCGCCCTTTCGGTGGTTGCAGGTCGAGCAGCACGCCACGCAGTTCTCCCAGGAGTGCTCGCCGCCGCGGCTGCGGGGCACCACGTGGTCGACGGTATCGGCCTTCGCGCCGCAATAGGCGCAGCAGAAGCGGTCGCGGTGCATCAGCGCCGCACGGGTCATGGGCACCCGGGCCCGGTACGGCACCCGGACGAAGGTGCGCAGCCGGATCACCGACGGGACCGCGATCGAGCGGGTCGAGGAGTGGATGACCGGCCCCGACGGGTCGTCGTGCACGACGTCGGCCTTGCCACAGATCAGCATGATGATCGCCCGGCGGACCGGCAGCGCGGTCAGCGGCTCGTAGGTGGAGTTGAGCAGCAGCACCCGCCGGCGATTCCAGATGGATCCGGTGTCGTGCGAAACGGGCGGATGGTTATCAACGCTGGAAACACTGTGCAGGGGTGCGCCGGTCATGGGCCCGGTTAGGCCTGCCGCGGCACCCAAACTGTGGTGGCTGCGGCGTTTTTTACGCTGCGCCATAAACCCTCCGCCAGACAGTCCACCACGATTCGCCAGCGAGCGCACGCCAAATTGGCGGGTGTTCGCTGGTCAATCCGGTGAACACCCGGTGGCGGCCCACGTGCCGAAGGTTCACATGTCGCTCAGCGGTCCGCTCCGGACATGGCCCACAATGGAGGCGATGGAACAGACACAACAGACCTTCTACGACGCCGTGGGCGGCGCGGACACATTCCACGCGATCGTCGCGCGCTTCTACGAACTGGTCGCCGAGGACGAGATTCTGCGTCGGGTCTACCCGCTCGACGACCTGGCCGGCGCCGAGGTACGGCTGCGGATGTTCCTCGAGCAATATTGGGGCGGCCCGCGCACCTACTCCGATCAACGCGGCCATCCCCGGCTACGGATGCGGCACGCGCCGTTCCAGATCGGCCCGTTCGAGCGCGACGCCTGGCTGAGGTGCATGCAGACCGCGGTCGCGTCCATCGACTCCGAGACCCTCGACGACGCGCATCGCAAGGAGTTGCTCGAATACCTGGAAATGGCCGCGCACTCACTCGTCAACTCGGCGTTCTGATGGCATCGCAACAACAATCGCCGTGGTGGGCCGACGCGGTGTTCTACCAGGTATACCCCCGGTCGTTCGCCGACAGCGACGGCGACGGCGTCGGTGACCTGGACGGCGTGACGGCGCATCTGGACTATCTGGACCGACTGGGCGTCAACGCCGTTTGGCTCAGCCCGATCATGGTGTCGCCGATGGCCGACCACGGCTACGACGTGGCCGATCCGCGCGACGTGGACCCGCTGTTTGGCGGCCTGGCCGCATTCGAGCGGCTGATCGGCGCGGCGCATGAGCGCGGCATCAAGATCACCATGGACCTGGTGCCAAACCACACCAGCTCGCACCACCCGTGGTTTCAAGAGGCACTGAAGGCCGAACCAGGCAGCGCCGCGCGCAACCGCTACATCTTTCGCGACGGTCGCGGACCTGGCGGATCCGAGCCGCCGAACAACTGGCAATCGGTGTTCGGCGGCCTGTCGTGGACCCGGGTGACCGAGCCGGACGGTAAGCCGGGCCAGTGGTACCTGCACCTGTTCGACAGGGAGCAGCCAGACCTCAACTGGGACAACCCGGAGGTCTTCGACGATCTGGAGAAGACGCTGCGGTTCTGGCTGGAGCGCGGCGTCGACGGCTTCCGCATCGACGTGGCCCATGGCATGGCCAAGCCGCCGGGCCTACCGGACAGCGATGTCGAGATGCGGCCGCGGATGCTCTTCGACGGCGATCCCCGGTTTAATCATCCCGACGTACATGCGATCCACCGCAACATCCGCACGGTGATGAACGACTATCCCGACGCGGTAACCATCGGTGAGGTCTGGGTTTTCGACAACGCCAGCTGGGCCGAATACGTGCGCGCCGACGAGCTGCACCTGGGATTCAACTTCCGCATGGTTCGCGCGGAGTTCGACATCACCCAGATCCACGACGCGATCGAGAACACCCTGGTCGCGGCGGCGATCGAAAACGCCACTCCCACATGGACGTTGGAGAATCACGACGTCCCGCGAGGGCCCACCCGCTACGGCGGACTCGATCAGGCCCGGGCGATGGCGCTGGTGACGCTCGCCCTGCCTGGCGCGGTATTCGTCTACAACGGTCAGGAATTGGGACTGCCGAATTTCGAGGTGCCCGACGAGGCGCTGCAGGATCCGACCTGGGAACGCTCCGGGCACACCGTGCGCGGTCGCGACGGCTGCCGAATTCCGATTCCGTGGCGCGGCGACACTCCCCCGTTCGGCTTCTCCACCTCGCCCGACACCTGGCTGCCGATGCCACCGGAGTGGGCGGCGCTGACCGTCGAAAAACAACTCGCCGACGCGGACTCGACCTTGTCGTTCTTCCAGCATGCACTCGAAATCCGACGCACACGTGCGGAATTCAGCGGAAACCGGGTCGAGTGGCTGGACGCACCACGAGGCGCGCTGATCTTTGAGCGCGGCGACGCCGGACTGCGGTGCGTGCTCAACGCCGGCAACCGGCCGATTGCGCTCCCGGATGGCGAGGTCGTGTTGGCCAGCGCGCTGGTTGTCGACGGGCAGCTGCCGCCCACCGCGTCGGCGTGGCTGGTCTGACACCATCCGGTGGCGCAATGGCGTACGCCTGGGCAGTCATCGGAGCCGGACCCGCGGGCATCGCCGC
>Ga0335075_10007623_pt1 | contig 16640 bp, 13 predicted proteins | sample Lox_Sample_24_FD_206723 | JGI IMG/M metagenome (GOLD analysis project Ga0335075, IMG submission 206723) | Soil microbial communities from Loxahatchee National Wildlife Refuge, Florida, United States - Lox_Sample_2.4 | ecosystem: Environmental > Terrestrial > Soil > Wetlands | place: USA...
CGCGTCGTCGCCGAGGCGTGGGCTTCGCCGACGCCGCAGCCGGGGCCGACGACCAAACCGATTGCGCTGGTCGACGGCGAAAAGCTCGGCACGCCGTACTTCAAAGCGAAGGTCCCCGACCTGCCGCGCGGCGGTCTAGGTCAACCCGTCGACGGCATTACCTGCATGGGGATGGAAGGCGAGAACATCCATATCCACACGCATCTGGCGCTGTTCGACAACGGCAAGCAAATCATGGTTCCGGCGCTGATCGGAATCGCGCCGAACCCGTCGATGCCCTTGGGCGGATGTTACTACTGGATTCACACGCACTCCGGCGACGGCATCATTCACCTCGAATCGCCGCAGGTTACGCCGCCGACCGGCGGCGTGCACTACACGCTGGGGATGTTCTTCGACATTTGGGGCCAGCCGCTCGCGCGCGACGACGTCGCCGGCTTCAAGGGGCCGGTGACCGCGTACGTCAACGGAACCAAGTACGACGGAGAGTTGCGCGATATTCCTTTGATGTCGCACCAGCAGGTCGTGCTGGAAGTCGGGTCCCCCGTACCTCCACCGAACTACACGTTCCCGCCCAACGACTAGACCGCTACAACACCTTTTGGATGGCTGAGGCGAGTTCTTGGTAGGGCACCTCGCCCGAGTTGAGATACGTGATCTGCTTGTCTTTTCCGATGATGCAGAGCGTCGGAAAACCGCCCTGCAGGTAGAGCGCCGCTACGGCTTGGGTTGAATCGTACGCCACCGGATAGCGAACGTTAAAACGCTGAGTCCACTGGATCACGTCGAGCTGCGATGCCGGCGACTGTCCGTCCATACCGGTATCGCTGCCGGAGACGCCCACGAACGCAACCCGCGATCCGTAAGCGGCGTACAACCGGTCGATGACCGCCGCTTCTCGCTGGCAGTGCGGGCACCAGGTTGCGAAGATTTCCAAAAACACGGGGCGAGCGGTCTGGTCGAGATCGAAGAGGCCGTGGGTCGTCGAGACGACGAACTCCGGCGCCCGCTGACCGACGGCGGCTTTGCCGACGACCGGCGATTGCGACGCCGACTTCAGCTGGTGCGACGGGCGTAACGCATACCAAATCGCGGCGCCCGCCGCGATGAGGATGACCAGTACGACGCTGGCGATGGCGAGCTGGCGTTGGTTCATGATGGCTGGTGAAATCTTCGGTCGACCGCAAGATATCCTGGGGCGCGCCAGGCGATGAAGAGTGCCGCGGCCGCCAATGCCAAGTCGAAGACGACGTGCGGCCAGTCCGCCACCGCCTTGTCGTTGGGCCCGAAGCAGCCGCAGTCGGCCGGAATGTGGCGCAAAACCGCCGACGCAATAGCCGCGGCGTAGAGGGAGAACTGGGCCGCGGCGATGCAGGCGGCGGCCCGAACGAAGAGCCCGGCCACCAGATACGCGCCCAAAAGCATTTCGAAGTACGGCAGGGCGAGGGCGAGCGGGCCCACCAGCGGCTCCGGCAAGAGACGGAAGCCCGCGATGGCAGCGGCGAGCTCGACCGGGTGCCCGAGCTTGAGCACGCCGGTAGCCAGCAAGAGGCCGCCCAGCACGACGCGGGCTGCCAAGACGGCACCGTCCACGGCCTGAGCCTGCGCCTAGCTGCCCGAACCGACCTTCCTAGGAGGTCCTCAAACCTCCGTTAGGATAACCTAAGGGCCTCCGATGGCATCCGCGAAATCACCGGCCGCACCGATCGAGACTCGCGCGACCGCGCGCGGCGAGTTTCGCCGGAGGCTGCTGCGGTTTCTCGCCGTCTTGGGACCGGGATTGGTCGTCATGTTCGCCGACACGGAAGCCGGCAGCATCACGACCGCGGCAACGTCGGGCGCGCAGTTCGGCTACAAACTGATTCTGCTGCAGCTGCTCCTGATCGTGCCGCTCTTCGTCGTGCAAGAGATGACCGTCCGTCTGGGCACCGTCACCGGGAAAGGGCACGCGCGGCTGATTCGCGAGTTTTACGGAATCGGCTGGGCCTGGGTGTCGCTGGGCACGATGCTGATCACCAACATCGCGGCGCTCGTCACCGAGTTCGCCGGCATCGCAGGCGCCGCTCTCATCTTTCATCTCCCCAGCGCGCCGCTGGTCGTCGCCGCCGCCGCGCTGCTGATCCTGGTGATCTTCACGGCTTCGTACAAGCGGGCCGAGGTATTTGCGCTCGCGCTCTGCGCGATCGAACTGTGCTTCATTCCGGCCGCCTTCATGGCGCACCCCACCGCGCAGACGCTGCTGACGCAAGGCATCTTCGGTCATCAACCGCTCAACGACCAAACTTACCTGCTCCTCATCGCTTCGAATATCGGCGCCGTCATCATGCCGTGGATGATTTTCTATCAGCAGAGCGCGGTCGTCGACAAAGGCTTGACCGAGCGCGACATCGGATACGCGCGCCTCGACACGGCGATCGGCTCGGTGCTCACCCAGGCGATCATGTGCGCGATCGTGATCACGACCGCCGCGACGCTGTTCGTCCATCACATTCCGGTCAGCGACGCAGCGCACGCCGCGATTTCGCTGCAGCCGCTGCTGGGCCGCTTCGCCGGCGTCACGTTCGGCGCCGGACTGATCGGCGCGTCGATGCTCGGCGCGTTCGTCGTCTCGCTGGCGACGGCGTGGGCGTTCGGCGAAGCTTTCGGGTGGCGGTGTTCGCTCAACGACGGGCTGCGCGCCAAGCGGTTCGTCGCCTTGTACGTCGGCTGCGTGGCCGTCGCCGCTGCCGTCGTTCTGATTCCGAACCTGCCGCTGGTCCAAATCACGATCGACGTCGAGGCCTTCAACGGTTTCGTGCTGCCGATCGTCTTAGGATTCTTGCTGGTTCTGGTCAACGACCGGCGAATCGTCGGCGAGCGGCGAAACAGCGCGCTTGGGAACGTCGTCTCTTTCTCGCTCTCGGCCGTCATCGTCGCGCTCGGCCTATGGATGCTCGTCAATACGGTCGCACACCCGGGAGGTTCGTAACACCCTCGTCTCATGCGCCTCAGTCTTGCCCTTGCCGCACTGGTCTGCACGCTGTCGGCGTGCGCGCCGCGACCCTCGTCACCCGACTTCACGCTGACCGATCAAGCCGGCCGGCCCTGGACGTTGAGCGACCAGCGAGGCCACGTCGTGGTGCTGAACTTCGGATTCACGCACTGCGAAGACACCTGTCCGCTGACGCTGGCCAAGCTCGTGCGCGTCGTGCGCAGCCTCGGTCCGAGGGCCGCCGACGTTACGATCGCCTTCGTGAGCGTCGACCCGGCGCGCGACACGCCGGCGGTCATGCGGCGCTACGTCGCAAAATTCGATACGACGGGCCGCCTGGTCGGCCTTACGGGGAGCCCCGCGGCCGTCACGCGCACCGAAGACGCCTATCACGTTTGGGCTCAACGCGTGCCCGGACCAAGGTCCGGCAACTACGACGTTGCCCACAGTGCGGTGATCTATTTCATCGATCGCTCCGGAGCCCAGCGGAAAGTCCTCGACGACGACACGCCGGAAGCAGCGCTCGGGGGGACCTTACGCGAACTGCTGTAGCTGGATGTTTCACCTGATCCTAGCCGCGGCCACCTCGCTTTTCCCCTTGCACGCGACCGTACTCGACCAGCTGCCGTCGGGAAGCGCAATCGTGCGCGCCGATGCCGCGCCGATGGAGCTGCCGCCCGGCCTGTACCGCATTCGCCTGGAACCACGGCGGAAGTTTCAAAGCGGAACCGGCATCGACGGGTATCTCGATCGATCCACGCATCCCTGGACGTTGCGCGACGTCACCGCCGCCGCGCCGTTCGCGCCGGGCTTGCCCGACGTCGGCCGGGTGACGCCCGTCGATTTGGGCGATCGGCTGCCGGCGGTCGAGTTGATCGACCAGAACGGCCGGCGGCTGCAGCTCGATCGCGCCTTTGCCGGAAAGACCACGCTGATCTCGTTCGTTTTCACGCGTTGCCCGGACGATCAGATTTGTCCGGCGATCAGCGGCAAATACGCATACCTGCAGTCGCATCTCGACCCGGCGAAATTCGCGCTGGTGGAGATTACGCTCGACCCGCCCTACGACTCCCCGGCAGTCCTGCGGCAATACGGAGCGCGTTACGGCGCTCGCGACGACGAGTGGACGTTTCTGACCGGAAAGGGGTCGACGGTCGCGCGGCTGTTGGATACGTTCCGCATCGACTCGCTGCGGGTCAGTCCGAGCAACTATCTCCACGGCGAGCGGCTCTTCATCGTTGCACCGAACGGCAGGGTCGCCTACGTGGTCGAGACGGCGGGGTGGGATCCGCGCGGCGTTCTCGCCCAGGCCCGGCAGATCGCGGGCATGGGCAGCAACCCGTTCGAGCGCTTCAAGCTCTCGCTGGTCGCCAGCGTAGTCGCCATCTGCGGCGGCAGCCAGTACGCCGGGGTCGTCCTGCTCGAGATGGCCGTGTTTGCGATCATCGTGGTGATCGTGGCGGCCGCCCTGTGGGCGGTCGCCCGGGTCCTTTGGGCGAAGCCTAGCCAATAGACCGCATGGCTGCACCGCGCAAACCCTTCGAGCCCTCGACTCCCGAGCAGACGGCGTTCTTGGAGCGCGCCGTCGAACAGTACGGCAAGGCGACCTACAACTTCGCCTTCCGGCTGACGCGTAACGACGCCGACGCCCGGGATTTGACGCAGGAGGCCTTCATTCGCGTCTATCGGGCGTGGCGAAGCTTCAAGCCCGGCACGTCTTTTCTCTCATGGGTCTACCGTATCGTCACGAACCTGCACCGCGACGAACTTCGGCGGCGCAAGGGACGTTATCTGGAGGAGATTCCGGATGATAACGAACCACAAGCTTTCGGCGGCGACCGCCCGCTGGCCATCCAACCCATCGAGGAGTACGTCGAAGGCCAGCTCAGCGAACCCGTATCGAAAGCGCTCGACGCGCTTTCGCCGGAGCAGCGCCGGATCGTGGTCCTCGCCGACATCGAGGAGTGCAGCTATCAGGAAATCGCCGAGATCGTGGGATGCTCGATCGGAACGGTCCGCTCACGGCTGCACCGAGCCCGCGGGCAGCTTCGTAAGCTGGTCAACCGGTATATGAAATCGTCGTCATGATCGAACGCGAACACATCGCTCCCGAGGAGCTGATCGATTACGTACACGGGGAGTTGGCGCCGGCCGACGACGCCCGCGTCTACGCGCATCTTTCCGCGTGCACGAGCTGCAGCGAGGCCCATGAGGGCGAAACGCAGCTGACGGAAATTTTGCGCGAACACGCGCGCCTGAGCGAGCGCGAGATGCCGCCCGGTCTGGCCGACGGCATCTACGCGGCGATCCGGGAGCGCCGCATTTCGCCATGGCACCGCTTCGCGGAGCTGCTCCGTCCTGCGGTCCTCGTTCCGTCGGCCGCAGCGGTCGCGATTGCGCTCTACTTCGGCATCGTCTCGACACAAGGAACGGCGCACGCCAACGCCATCGACGCGACGTACTATCTCGAGGATCACGCCGTCCTAGGGACGACCGTTCCCTTCGACGACGGCTCGATTGCGCCGACGATGCTGACGAGCGATGAGACGCGTTAGGCTGGCCGCGCTGGCCGCGCTCGGGACGGCCTTCTCGTGTTGTCCGGGAGCGGCTTCGGCCGAGCCGGCCGACGCTCTGGTCTTCGACGCCATCTCGGCACCCGCGAGCGTCTCGTTCGAAGGACTGGTCGAAGACGTTCGCCTCGGCCGCAGCGGCGCGGTCGTCTCGATCTATCGCATCGAGCATCGCGCACCGGATGCGACCGAACGCACGTTCACCGCACCGGCGGCGGAACGCGGCCAAGAACTGATCACGCGCGGCAAAGACACGTATGCGGTCGATCCCGCCGCCCGGCGCATCGTCGAATCCGCCAACGCCGCCGCCGACGACCAGGTGGCGTTCGACGACAACTATATTTTGTTGCGCGCCAACTATAGGGCCGCGGTCCGCGGCTCCGAGTCGTTCGACGGCCGGCAGTGCGACGTGGTGGCGCTGAATAACAAATACACCAACCATACGACGATGCTGCTGCGCATCGACCGGCAAACCAAGCTCGTGCTCGAGAAGCAGCAGTTCGCCTCGGACGGCTCGATGGTCAGCGAGGTTCGATTCGAAAGCGTGCGTTTCGAGGGAGCGCCGCCCGACTCGGATTTCGCGCTCCCGGCAGGCTTCGTGCACGTCGCCGGTCCTTCGTTCGGCGTTCCCGACGACAACGTCACGAACCTCATCGCTAGCGCCGGCTTTTCAGCGCGCGGCCCGAAGTTTTTACCCGACGGCTTCTCGCCGGTCGAAGGCAAGGTCGCGACCGTGAAGGGCGTCCGCACGCTGCACCTGCTCTACTCAGACGGAATCCGCACGATCTCGCTGTTCGAGAATCCCAGCCCGACCGGGCTGGACATGCAGCGCTTTCACTCCGAACCAACGACCGTGTCCGGACGCGACGCACAGTATGCCGAGACCGGCCCGACCACGCTGCTGACCTGGAACGACACGGCTTTGCACTACGTGCTCGTCGGCGATCTCTCGCTCGAGGAGCTGCAGCGGATCGCCGCCTCGATCTAACCCGCCGGTACCCGGAATGAGAGGAAGCCTCCGCGGCCGCGGAGGCTTCTTCGTCGTCCGAGTCTTCCCGAGCGTTATATCTTGATGTTCGCCGAGAAGTACATTTGGAACGGCGCCTTGACCGAGTTGTTCAGTGCAGACGTGAGCGCCGGTCCGAAGTACGGCTGGTAGGGATAATAGAGGAACGGCTGGATCGTCTGCCCCGGGTTGCAGGTGACGCCCTTGGTGGTCGAGCACGTGCGCGACCCGATACCCGGGAACGCACCGTTGGCGACCGCTCCGTACGAGCAGATGTTGTGATCGCCGTACGTCCACGGAGTCTGGGTTCCGCCCCAGCACGTGTTCACGATGTTGGCCAAGGTCGCCGTGAGCTGAATCTTGGGAGTCAGGTCGTACGTGCCTTGAATGTTCATCATGAACTCGGTCGGTTGGACGAACGCGCCGAGGTTGTCGTAGACGCCGGTGTACGGATCCGGAATCACCAATCCGATGGCCGGATTTGCGAACGCGCCGCCGGATGCGAAGCAGGTGTTGGCGTTATATCGCGTCGAGCCCGCCAGCGGCGTGCACCCGGAGTACGCCGGGTCGATGCCGGCGGTCGTTTCCGGCGCGCCGTAGCGGTTTCCGGCTTGGAACTGGAACGACGGCGTGATGGCGAGCTTGTTCTCGCGATAGTTGAGCACCAGCGTTCCGACGTACGGCGAACCGAACGCGTCGACCGACGAGCCGATACCCGACGGGAAGACGTCGTAGGTCGCGTAGTCGGCAGCCGGATTGAAGAAGCCCTGTCCGGTCGCGTTATAGTAGGGATTCGCCACCGGCTGGTACACCGTGCCCCCGACGTTCAGCGCGGTACAGCCGGGATCGGCGTGGCCGCCTGCGTAGCAGCGCGCTGCGGCGACGCCGCTGCTGGTGCTGCCGCACAGCGACTGGCCGTACTGACTCTTGCCGTACAGCGCCCCGCCGGGGTTACAGGCCTTCGTGTAGGCATTATACTCGGCGATCGCCGCGTTGATCGGCGAGAGGATCGTTCCGTTACTGTTGGGCAGGGTACCGTACTTGATGTACGAGTTGGTGTATGCGAACGAGAGCAGTCCCGAGAGCCCGTTTCGCGAGAAGTCGCCCTTTTGCAGCTGGAACTCGAAACCTTCGCTGCGTTGGCTGCCGACGTTGGTACCGGAGATGAATCCGGTAGCCTGGTTCAGGTAGAAGTTTTGCACCTGGTCCTGCGTCTGCCGCAGGAACGGCGTCAGCTTGAACGACCAGTCGGTTCCGTGAACGCGCTGCTCCCACGAAACGTCGTAGTTGATCGAGGTGGGCGGCTGGATCGGTATGCCCGGGGCGTTGCGGCCGTAGGGATACAGGTTCGGGCCTAGCAGCGCGAACGGCAGATCGTTTTCGAGCGTGTTGTAGATCTGATAGGCCGCGTCGGGGGCTTCGGTATAGCGGCCGGCGGAGGCGCGAATGACGGTGTCCGAGTTGACCGTATACGTACCGCTGAAGCGCGGCTGGAAGATGTTGAAGGTGAAGCTCTGGTAGGGAAGGTTGACGAGCGCCGCCGAGTGCGTACCCGCCGGGCAAGGTGCGCCGGGAGTGGCGGCGCCGGCAGCGTTCGCGTTGGGGATTTGGGCGCCGGTCGCGTTATTCACGCACGTGTCGAGGTTGTAGGCGTTGTAGAAGAACTGGCGAGCCGCCCCGCCGTTGTTGTTGATCTCGCCGTTTAACCCGTTGAACGTGAAGCTGTCGAGACGGAGGCCCAGGTTGAAGAGCCACTTGTCGCCGGGGCGATACTCGTCGGTGAGCGACGTTCCGGCGAAGGCAGGCTGGACGTTGTTATAGGTCGCGTATTGACTGTTCTCGGCGAGCAGATAGGTACAGGCTTGCGACGGCGAACCCGCTAGCGGACACGACCCGGCCGTAATGGCCGGAACGGCGCCGCCCTGCAGCTGACTCCAGGAGAGCCAGCTGTTGACCCCGGTCGTAAAGTTCGGCACGCCCGGCGGCGCGCAGAAACCCTGCGACCCGTTGTCGTTGTAGCAGTGGCCGGAGTAGGGTTCGCCGGCGTTGACGAGCACTGCCGCATTAGAGCGCTGTCCGGTGAAGTTCACCATCTGCGTGTTGTTGTCGCGAATCGTGCTCGCGGTCACGTACGAACCTTGCAACGTCACCAGGTTCTGTTCGTTGATCTGATCCGACAGTTGCGCCGAGACGCCGCGCGTGTGCGAGGAGAGCTCGTAATCGGGCGCTTCGGGGCACGCGTAGTCGGTGAACGTACACTGCGGGCCGGCCAGAATCCAGTTGCTGTAATACGTGTAACCGTAGACGCGGAAGAACGCACTCGAACCGAAGTTCTTGGTGTACTGGAGTTTGACGATCTCCTGGTTGTTTTGCGATGAGTCGCGTGCGTCGTACGGAATCGAACACGCTCCGAAGTTGCCGCTGTTCGCGCACTGCGAGAAGGTCAGCGTCCGGCCGGTGCTGGCGGGGAAGAAGTAATTCTTCGTGCAGCCCGGTCCGGCGGCGGCGAGGCTTCCGGCCGTGAACGTCACGCCGGACGCGCAGTTCCACTGGAACCCGTCGAGATACGGCGGCGGCGCGGGCCATCCGTTACCGACCGTGTCGATGTACGTGTAACAGGCCGCGGCGCTTGCCGACCCGGTGGCCGGCGTATTGCACTGCGACGACGCCATGTCGTTGGTCGAGCTGTAGAACGAGTTGAACAGCGCGCTGCTGTCGTAGAGGATTTGAATGTCGTCGCGACCGCCGTCGTTGTGATGCGGGATACCGATGTGAACGTTGAATACGGCGTCGCGCGACGCCGTCGTCGCGAAGTAGCCCGTGCCTTGATAGGCGAACGGACCCAGGAAGTATCCGCCGTTGGCATAGGCGGGATCGTTCATCGGGGCGATCGGCTGCCCGAGCCAGCTCTGATAGTTCGAGCCGTTCTGATTGTTGACGTATTCGTAGCCGTTGTTGTATCCGGCAATGCCGACGTAATACGAGAACAGCCGGTCCGGCGTAGCGCCGCCGGCCTCCACGGCGGCCCGGTGATAATAAACCGGCGTGCCGATGCCGAACTGCGCGTCGGCGAAACCGGGATACGTGCCGGTGCGAATGACTTGGTTGATGTAGCCGGCGAGACCCTGGCCTTCCGAGTCGGCGGGGGTGGCGCCGGTATAAACTTGCACCTCGGCGTTGCCGAGCGACGAGGCCGCGCCCGACGAATAGTTGTCGAACGAGCGGTTGACCGGAACGCCGTCGAACTCGTAGCCGACTTGGTCGAAGTCGCCGCCGCGAATGTGCACGGTGTCCATGTAACCCGACTGGTTGGGCACGACGTACGCACCCGGAACCGTGGATATCGCGGAGTACACCGAGTTGAGGTTTCCGCCGCCGCCGAGCGCCGCAGTGGCGGCTTGCGTGGCAGCGTTGACGGAATACACGTCGGCCGTCGTGCCGGACTTCACCAGCGCGCCGGCGCCGACCGCGTTGACGCGCGCGATCGTCTGCAACGCCTTGGTGATTCGAACGGCGATCGTCTGCACCGTGTCCGCGAAGACGATGTTGCCGGGAACGCTCGTCGACTGGTAGCCGCTCTTGCTGACGGTTACCGTGTAGTTGTCCGGTGCGAGCGTGAGAAAAGTGAAATGACCGCCGGCATCCGTGGTCGCGCTCACGCTCTGCGACGGACTCACGGCCGTCACTTGCGCGCCCGCGACCGGGGCCGACGTACCGGCGTCGAGCACGACGCCGCTCAAGCCGCCCGTGGTACCGGCCAGTGCCCAAGTTACCTGACCGGAGAAAAGCGCCACGAGGAGCAACAGAACGGTAGCGACGTGCCGGAACGATCTCCGGATCATGTGGTTACCCTCCTAGAAGTAGTGGCGGAGTAAGCGCGAGCCGGGTGGCCCACTCTTGCTCCGGGCTGCAACCGTAGTTCGCAGCCTGCCACCGGCTTCCTAGAGAATTGTTAAGGCGCGATCGACAATCGCGCGCACGCCCGGTTCGACGGCACGAGGCTCTGCGGGTCGCCCATCGCCCGAACCCGCGTCGGTGACGGTTGCAATCGCCGCAATCGACGTCGTCAGGGCGTCGACGTCGTAGCCGCCTTCGAGTACGTACGCGGTTCGGCCCCCGGCGAACTCCGCGGCGACCGCATTGATGGCCGCGGCGATCGGTGCCGCCGCCGTGGCATCCACGCCCAAATCTCCGACCGGGTCCCCCGCTGCGAAGTCGAAGCCGGCGCTCACCACGATCGCATCGGGAAGAATCGCGCGAGCGATGCTCGGCAGTAAGATCTCCCAGATCGCTACGAAGGCCTCGGTCGAAACGCCGCCGGCGGGCAGGGGCACGTTGACGACGGCGTCGTCGCCGATTCGGTAACTGCGCGCTCCCGTACCCGGGTAGGCCGGCGATGCATGCGTCGACACGTACGACAGTCCCCCGCCGGCGACGGCCTCGGTACCGTTGCCGTGATGGTAATCGAAATCGACCACCAGCACCCGGCCGCCGAACGAAGCCAAATAGGCGCGCGCGGCGACCGCGGCATTATTGAACAAGCAGAACCCCATGCCGCGATCGCGGCCGGCGTGATGCCCCGGGGGCCGCACCAGCGCGAAAACCGGGACGCCGGTCTCGACCGTGGCTTCCACGGCCGCCAAGGCGCCGCCGGCCGCGCGCCGGGCGACCGCGAGCGAGCGTTCTCCGACGACGACGTCGCCGGTCGACAGATAGCGCGCATGCCGCAGTTCGGAAGTTTCACGCTTCACCAGCTCGAGGTAGCCGGCGGAGTGAACGCGCTCGAGCTCCTCGTCACTTGCGTCGCGAGCCGGAAGTTCGGCTTCCATCGCTGCGTTCGCCCGCAAACGCGAAGCGACCGTCTCCACGCGCTCGGGCGATTCCGGATGCCCGATCCCGCGAAGATGGTCGCCGTAGGACGAGTCGGTGACGAACTTCAGCCGGTCTTCTTCTTCTTGGGCTGCGTGCCGCACGGGTCGGCAGCCGCCTTTTGCACGGTCTGATACTCTTTGGTTTGGGTTTTGAAGCCCGGCATGTTCAACAGCCGCTGGTAGGCGTCGTGCGCCTTAGCGCACTCGTTGTTTGCCTGGTACGACTTCGCCGACATGAACAGCAGCTGCGCGTCGTGATCCATGTAGTTTTTCGCGGCGCGATTGAGCACGTCGAAAATCTGGGATGCCTCTTTATAGTTACGCAGCTCGAAATCCGCGCCCGCGACGCAGCTGAGGGTTTCGGGGGCACGCTGAATCTCGAAGCTCTTCTCGCAGGCGTCTTTCATTCCGCTGAAGTCGTGCGTCATGGAGTACGCCTGGCCTAACAGCGCGTAGCCCTGGGCGTCCGGCGAAACCTGCGTATAGTGCTTGAGATAGTTGACGCTGTCGGTCGCCTTACCGTTCTGCATCGAGATCTGCCCCATGCCGAGCAGCGCGCCGGCGCTATCGGGATCGACGGTGAGAGCCTGCTGCCATTCCTGCATCGCCCTCGAGTACTGGTGCATGGCCGCGTAATAGTCGCCGTAAGCTACGAACCCGGCCGACACCTTCGGGAACTGCGAGGTCACCTGGGTCAGAACCGCCTCGCCCTGCGGATACTTCTTTTCGGCGATGAAGTAGCCGGCCTTGGAGATCATGAGCTGGACCTTTTGGTCGTCGGTCGTGGCCGCCACCACGGCGTCGTCGTAGGCCGCCGACGTCCTCGCGTCGTCGTGCTGACGCGCGTACAGATTCGCCTTGAACGCCAGCGCCTGGACGTTCTTAGGATCGAGTGCGATCGCGCGATCGATCGTCGTCAGCGCCATCGGAATGTTGTTTTGGTCGACGTACGTGGTCGCGATCTGAAAGATCGGCGCCGGGTCCTTCGGATCGAGCGCGAGCGCCGCTTCGAACTGCGTCCGCGCGTCGTCGAACTTTTGCTCGGCGGCGTAGACGCTCCCGAGCGCCTCGAGCGCCTGCGGCTCGGTCTTGTTGAAGGTTACCGCGCGTTTTGCCACCCGCTCGGCGTCGGCCGGACGGTTGGTGCGCAAATACGCATCGGCCAGCTGGGCGAGCACGGCGAGGTTGGTCGGATCGAGATTCGAGGCTTGCTCGAGATCGTAGATCGAGGCCGGAATGTTGCCTAACGCCTGCTGGGCGAAACCGTCGTAATAGTAAACCTGCGCGCTCTTGGTGCCCATCTGCAACAGATGCTGCGTGAGCTGAAGCGTTAAATCGGGACGATTGATTTGCAGAAACTCACCGGCCAGCTGGGTCATGGCCTCCTGGTCGTTGGGATTGGCTTGCAGCTTCGCGCGCAGTCGCGGGATCGCGACGCTGGGCGGTTCCGGACTGGCCGTCGGTAACGCGGAAGGCGAGGGCGACGGCGTCGGCGTTGCCGACGACTTGCTGCCGCCGAAGAGACCGGCTTGGGCCTTCGGAGAACCGGCCGTCAGCGCGGCCACGCCGCACGCCAGAGCGATCAGGGTAACCAGGGCAAAGCGTTTCAACGTGAGTTTCCTTCGATCAACTTAGTGAGTTCCGGGACGATGGCGAACGCATCGCCGACCACGAGCAGGTCGGAGAACTCGGCGATGGGGGATCCGGCATCCTTATTGATGGCGACGATCGTACCCGACGACCGCATGCCGACCTTATGCTGAATGGCGCCGGATATGCCGACCGCGATGTAGAGGTTCGGCGTGACGGTCTTTCCCGTCTGCCCGATTTGCAGATTATACGGAACCCACCCGGCGTCGGCAGCGGCGCGCGAGGCACCGACCGCTCCGCCGAGAGCCTTGGCAAGCGGCTTGAGCAGCGTATCGAACGGTTCCGGACCGCCGAGTCCCCGGCCGCCGGCAATCACGACCGGTGCCTCCTCGAGTGCCAGCTCGCCGGCGCCCTCTTCGACTTCGCTGTCGATGGCGGCCGCATACGTCTTTCCGGCCGGCTTTTCGACGGTCACGATTTGCGCGCCGTGGCCGCCGGGAGCCGCCGTCAGAGCGTTGGCGCGCACGGTGGCCACGCCGTAGTCGCCGGCGCGGATCGCGCACGTCGTGACCATCGCGCCGCCCATCTTGGGCATGATGCAGTCGACCGCGCCGTTCTCAACGCGAAACTCGACGACGTCGGCCGCGACGCCGGCTTTGAGCCGCGCGACCAACCGTCCGGCCAGGTCGCGCCCCGAAAGCGTATTCGGAATCATCACCAGCGACGGCCCGATCGACTTCGCGACGGCATCGACGTAATCGACGGCCGGATCGAGCAGAAACTTCTCGACGTCGGGATCTTCGCTGACGTGCACGACGTCGAGCGGGTAGCTCTTGAGCTGTTCGGCGAGCTGCGATGCACCGGGACCGACGACGACGGCATGGGCGGCGCCCCCAAGTGCGTCGGCGACGCGCCGCGCTTCGGTGGCCATCTCGAAGGTCACCTTGCGCGTCTGACCGCCTTTGTGTTCGACGAAGACGATAACGTTTTTCACGTCAGACCAACTTCTTTTCTTTGAGGAAATCGAAGATCGCTTGCGCGCCGGAAGGCCCGTCGGCCGCTTCGACGACCTTGCCTTTCCCGCGCGCGGCGGGCGGCGCAAACGTCAGCAACTCCGTTTTCGAACCGGCAGTACCGACCGCTTCGGAGAGACCGAGATCGGCGACCGAAAGCGTCGCGATCGTCTTTTTCTTAGCGCCCATGATGCCTTTGAGCGATGCGTAACGCGGTTCGCCGAACGTAAGCGCGGTCGTCAGCAGCGACGGCAGCGGTCCGTGCACGATCTGATATCCGGTGTCGGTTTCGCGCTCGACTTTGAGTGTGGCGCCGTCGATTTCGGCCTTGCGCGCGTTGGTCACGCAGGGCAAGCCGAGGTGTTCGGCCAGCGCGCCCGGCACCGCTCCGGTGCTGCCGTCGTCGGTAAGGCCGCCGACGATCAACAGATCGAACCCTACCTTTTTAAGTGCCTGCGCCATGGCATAGGCCGTAGCCCAGACGTCGCTGCCTTCGAGCGCGGCGTCGGCCAGCAGCACGGCGTCGTCGGCGCCCATCGCCAGCGCTTTGCGGAGCGTCTCTTTGAGCGCTTCGGGCCCCATCGTAAAGACGGTGACGGTGGCGTCCCCGCCGGCGCGCTCTTTGAGCTGCAATGCCGCTTCGAGCGCGTACTCGTCGTACGGATTGAGCACCGTCTCCACGCCCGTGCGAACCAGTCGTTTCGTCGCGGGATCGATGCGCTTTTCGGCGTTCGGGTCCGGAACGAGTTTCACCGTTACCACGATCTTCACGTGGGCAAATGACCTCCTGGAAGGGGGGAAGCGCGGAACCCGGCCCTATTTGCGCCGCACCGCACCGACCCCTCTCGTCGTCGATGGAAGGGGCCGTGCATTTGCGTCAGAACCCGAACGCTCCCATGACCTTGCGAACCGCCTTTCTCTCGCTCGCCATCGCGGCCGGGATCGTGCTCTTGCGCTCGGCTGCGGCTCGAGCGGCCGAACCCGTGACGCTCGATCTGGACGCCACCAAGGCGTCGCACGGGATCATTTACGCTCACGAGAGGATCCCCGTCGAGCCCGGTACGTTTACCATGGTCTATCCGAAATGGATCCCGGGCGAACACGGGCCGACCGGTCCGCTCAACGATCTGGCCGCGCTGCGCGTCAGCGCGAACGGGCGCCCGCTCGATTGGCGGCGCGACCGGATCGACTTATACGCCTTTCACGTCCAGGTACCGCAAGGCGTGCGCTCGATCGACGTCGATTTCGACGTATTGCTGAACGCCCCGGGCGACGTGATGTCGACCGTCGACATGGCGATTCTCAACTGGAACCGCGCGCTTCTCTATCGCGACGGCGTCGATTCGCACGATTATTTTTTCAAGCCCTCGATCGAGTTGCCGGCGGGCTGGCAATACGCGACCGCCCTGCGCGGTGCGGCCGAAAGCGGAAACCGCGTCGATTTTGCGGTGACGCCGCTCAACATGCTGGTCGATTCGCCGCTCGACATGGGCCGGTTCGTCAAAAAATGGGATTTATGGCGGCAGGGCGACGCGTTCGTCCAGTTCGACGTCTTCGCCGGCGCGCCGCAAGACCTCGACATCTCGAGCGAACTGCTCGACGCCTACAAGCGGTTGCCCGCCGAAGCGTTCGCCATGTACGGTTCGCGCCATTTCGACGACTATCACGCGCTGCTCACCTTGAGCGACTCGATTGGTTTTCAAGGTATCGAGCACCATCAGTCCAGCGACGACCGGGCGGGCGACGATTTCCTGACCAATCCCAAGCAATCGCTTGCCGGTGGGGACTTGGTCCCGCACGAGTTTTCGCACTCGTGGAACGGCAAGTATCGCCGGCCCGCGGATCTCACGACGCCGAACTTTCAGGTCCCGCAGCAAACCGATCTGCTGTGGGTGTACGAAGGCATGAATCAATATCTCGGTGACGTGCTCTCGTTTCGATGCGGCATCCGCAAGCCGAGCACGTTCGCCGAATACATGGCAACCGTGTACGCACAGATGGACACGGAATCCGGCCGTACGACGACACCGCTGATCGATCTCACAACCGGCGCGCCGTACTACTATGAAGCGCGCGGGCAATACGGGTCGATTCGCCGGAACGCGAACGACTTCTATTCTGAAGGCGAACTGGTTTGGCTGGACGTCGATACGATCATCCGGCAGCTCTCGCACGGCACCCGTTCGCTCGACACGTTCCTGCACCGGTATAGCGAGCCGGCACTGACCGGCCCGATCACGGTCACGTACACGCGCGAGCAGATCGAACGGCTGCTCGGCGAGGTTCAGCCGTACGACTGGCACGACTTCTTCGAGCGCTACGTCTACTCGGTCTCGCTCCACCCTCCCGCCGACGAGTTCGCGCGCGCGGGTTGGAAGCTGGTCTACAACGACAAACCGAACGAATACGTCTCGGCCAACGACGACGTCGACGATTCGATCACGGGATGGTACTCGTACGGCGCAGATCTCTCGGCCGGCGGCGTCGTGGGCGACGTACGCGTGGATTCGCCGGCCTGGAAAGCGGGGCTCGTTCCGGGCATGCGCGTGATCGCCGTCGGCGGCCAAGCGTTCTCGACGAGTAACGGCAAGAGCGACAGCGTGGGAAGCCCGCTCGACA
>Ga0335075_10007624_pt1 | contig 16639 bp, 11 predicted proteins | sample Lox_Sample_24_FD_206723 | JGI IMG/M metagenome (GOLD analysis project Ga0335075, IMG submission 206723) | Soil microbial communities from Loxahatchee National Wildlife Refuge, Florida, United States - Lox_Sample_2.4 | ecosystem: Environmental > Terrestrial > Soil > Wetlands | place: USA...
GGGACGAAAGCAGATCTGATCGAGCGCGAAGAGATGGTCCAGGTCTGCGCGCTCGATCTGGCGGATGCGAATCATTGAAGTCGGACTGCGAAACCGCGTGAGCTATTCCTCACCCTGCGCGAAGAACGGTGATGCCTCCTCAGCGCTGCGCCTGCTGGGTCGCTCCCTGCACCACCGCATCGGAGGGTTGCACCACCACGCCGTCGTAAAGCGATGCCGCTACCAGGCGTCCGCCCATGGTATGCACCATGCGCACCCGCCATCCCGCGTCCCACCACTTCCAGGTCTTGTCTGAAGAGTCGATGGCGAAGACCAGCGTTGAGTCGGTCGATGTAATCACGATCCGCTGCAGGGCGTCATCCCAATCCACGTTGCCGATATCGGTGATGGGCAGCGTCGCCAGCTGCTGCCAGCTCTGGCCGTGATCGTTGCTGTAGAACGCACCTTCGCGCCCCCCCAGCCAGAGCGTGCCGTTCGGCGCTGTGGTAAGAGCACGCACCGTGCTGAGCTTTGCCGGCAGCGCAATCGGCTTCCAGTTCATGCCGCTGTCTTCCGAGATGCGCAGATCGTTGCGCCGCGCCGCAAAGACGATGGCTCCGTGCGCATCGACGAAGCGGTATTGCGGGTCGTTGAGCACCGGACCGGTCCAGCTCGCGCCCTGCGTAACGCTGCGATAAACGCCGTCCGCCGTTGCCGCGAACCACACCGGGCCATTCACTGACAGATCGTTCACCTGGCTATCGATGGTCACCGGTTTCGCCGATTCGGCGACCGTTTTCTTGATCCTCTTGCCTCTGCGAACCACATAAACCGTCTTCTCGGTCGTGTTCACGACGTTGCCATCCGGTTGCCACGACGACCCATTCCAGCGGAAAATTCCGCGGTTTGTGCCGGCGAGCACCACGCCGTCATCGCTCTGCGCAAGGCTGAATACATCCCGGCCGTCGAGACCGCCGCTCCGCTGGTTCCACGTCTTGCCTCCATCCTCGGAGACAAAAACGCCGCCATAGATCTTGTCGTTGACCACCCCGGCATACATCGTTTCGCCGTGTTTGTTATCGGTGAGGAACGCCGTCACCTGCCGTTGCGAGAAGCCCTGGTTCGATGCGGTGAAGGTCGCGCCCGCATCACCGCTGGAAAGCACGCCGCTGCGGTCGGTGGCCAGCAGCACGCGCTGCGGATTCCTGGGGTCTACATAGACATCGTTGATGATCACATCGGGACCGGTCATGCGCGCCCAGCTCGCTCCGCCGTCGACAGTCTTATACAGACCCTCGGTGGTGCCCGCATACACGATCTTGCGATTGGTCGGGTCCTGCATCAGCACCCGCGTGCGCCGCGCGGTAGAGGGAATGCCCTGCACCTTGCGGAAGAGCTCCCCGCCGGTGTCGCTCAGGTAAATGCCTGAGCACGCGCTGGCGTAAACCACGCTGGGAAAGGTGCGGTCGATGATGATCGAGAACACATCCGAGTCGTCGATCAGACCTTCCTTGATGTTGTGCCAGGTGACTCCGCCGTCCGTCGTCTTCCACGGCAGATGCCAGGTTCCCGCATAAATCGTCTTGGGATCGAGGGGATCGATGGCGACCGATTCCACCTTGTGAATCTCGCCGCTGCCTTCCGGACTGATCTGGCTCCAGTGCTGTCCGCCGTCAGTGGTGCGATAGACTCCGCTGATGGCCCCCGCCACCAGCGTCTTAGGATCGGAGGGAGCCTGCGTCAAAGCCCGCACCGACTTCCCATCCATGTCCTTCATGCTCGTCCAGGTGGCTCCGCCGTCGTGGCTGACGTAAACGCCCCCGCCGGTGCGATCGAGCTGCCAGACACCCGCGTAGATCGTCCTGGGATCAGCGGAATCGACGGCCAGATTGTCGACGGCGAGATCGTCGACCTCGCCCAGTCGCGCCAGCCGCTTCCAGCTTGCGCCGCCGTCCATGGATTGATAGATCCAGCTGTTGAGCGTGCCGAGGTAAATGTGTTCAGGATTCGCGGGGTCGTAGGCAAAGCTGCGTGCGTCGCCGCCTTCCGGACCAACCGATACCCACGGCACTGAAGCGCAGCGGGCATTGCTGGAATGAAAAAAAACGACAACCGCACAACCAAGGAGAAAAGACTTCAAAAATCTAGATTTCATAGTCTCTATCGCATTCGATCTCTGTGTTCATCATAACGGGCGCGCTGCCCGATCACGATAACCGGGCAGATACCCGATGGCAGCTGACGTCATGCAAAAGGGCTGGCCGAAGATGCCGGCCAGCCCTTTTGAGGTTGAGGCTGAGATTCCAGCCGGTAAATCAACTACTGAGCGGTGCCCGGAGCGGGATGCACTGCGCCCACCTTGTGCTTTCTGTGATGAGCGTGACGCTCGCCGAGCGGCTTGCGCGGCTGCGCCTTCACCGTGGATTCATCAACCGCAGTGGTGCCGGTCACGTCGTTGTCGAAGGTGGCGCCGGCAGGCACGAGGTAGTTGTCGACCTCATTGGTGCCGGTGGTGCCGGTCCGCACCGAGATGCGGCTGGCGTCGATACCCTTCTCCTTCACCAGGTAGTCCTTGGTGTTGACGGCACGCTGAGCGGCCAGATCCGCAGGCTGCTCTTCGTGGCGACGGCGACCCTTCCGGGCAGGCGCTGCAGCTCCAGGAGCCGCGTTGCCAACCACCACCAGTGTCGCGTCAGACGAACGCTGTGCATTGAGTGCCACATCGTCCAGGCAACCCTTCGCGTCGTTGTCTACGCGAGCCGGGCGGCGCTTGTCATGGTCGAACTGGATGGTGCACAGCGTCTGAGTCTTCGGCGCCGGCGGCGGCGGAGCTTCGATGCTGACGGTCGTGGTCGAAGAAGCCGTCTGTCCCTTGTCATCGGCAACGCTGCAGGTCACGGTTATCGAACCCGCGGGTGCGCCGGTGGTGGACAGAGTGGCGGTGTTGCCCGAACCGCTGATGGTTCCGGCAGATGCCTGGTAGCTGTAGGTCAGCGGACGGTTCTGCGGGCTTACGCCAGTCGCGGTGATCGTGGAGCTGTCACCCGGCTTGACGGTGGAAGGATTCGCAACGCAGCTGACTGTTGGCGGCTCAAACGCCTTGACCGTGAATTGCGCCGTGCAATCGGCCGACTCGCCGGCCTTGGCGCCTTCGGTCACATGACCGCTGACGGTGTAGGAACCGGGAGCGAGGCTCGCGGTATCAACATTGCCGGTGGAGCTGGTGCCGCTGACCGTCACGCCCTGACCGCTCCAGCTATAAGTCGCGGTCTTCTTGGGATTCAGGTTCGAAGCGGTGCCGGTAATGGTGACCGGCTCACCCGGAAATACCGCGCTCGGCGTCGCGGAGCAGGCATATTGGACCGGAGGAGGAGGAACGATGTTGCCGAACTTGAGAACCAGGCCGGTGCTCAGGCGGGCAACGCCGGGATTCGCGCGGCCGCCGCTGACGGCCTGCGGACCGAAGTCGGCGTGAAAGTATTCGTAGTCAGCCTGGAAGAGGCGAAGTCCCAGATGATGATTAAAGAACGGGAGATCGTAATCGAGACCGCCGCCTGCGGTCAGCGCCGGACCCCAGGTGTAGTTGTGATACGCATACGGCTCGTCGTTCGGACCGCCCAGGCGTACACCGCCAGCCAGGGCGTGCACGAACGGCACCATGCCCTCGGTCGGATAGCGGAAGATGATTCCGCCCTGCGCGGTGGTCGCGCCGTCGTTGTTCCCATCGGGATGCACACCGAGCTCGGCCTGGCCGCCGACGTACTTGTTGAAGTAATAGGCCACGCTGGCGATCGCGCCGTAATTGATCGAGTCGTAGCTGCTGGTAAAGCTTGTTCCATCAGGCAAGGGCGTGGTCACCGAGCCCTTCGGCGCAAGGTACGAATAGCCGAGGAACACGTCGATTCGGGAGACGGGCGCCTCTGGCGGCGTTGAGGACGCGGTCTGCCCATACATGCTCGATGCGCCGATTCCTACGGCACACCCAACAAGCAGAACTCGGCTCACGGAATTTAAAAAACGAGAATGCATGCGTCTATCCTCCGCAATGATTGGGAAGTCATACAAAACTGGTGGCCTACTACACATAAGCCAGGAAACGCGATACTTTTGAGCGACCAAGAAACGTCAAGCCACGCAAAAAAACAAAAGTAATCAGAGAAGGGCTCGAAAGTTGTTAGCGGTATCCAACCTAACACACTTTCAATTCCTTAGATCATAATTTCTTCAATGAGTTGCCTGTCTCAGACATCAATTTTTTTTTTGTTACCTGGCCGGTGACTTGAGCCCAGACCAGCTTTCACCTGAGGACAAATTGCATTCGACAGGATTCACGCCGTTCGTTCGAACAGAACCCTGAACGTCGCTAAATACTTTAAAATAAGACTATTAGCTTACTGCAGATTCAAAGCGCGCTTCAAGCTGCCGCGCTCGTGCTGAATCTTCTCCTGCAAAAGAGTGATCGCGTACAGCAGCTGCTCAGGGCGGGGAGGACAGCCCGGTACATAAACGTCGACAGGAATCACCTGATTAACCCCCTGCAGCAGTGCGTAGTTGTTGAAAACACCACCGGAAGTGGCGCAGGCCCCCATCGATATAACCCACTTCGGCTCCGGCATCTGATCGTAAAGACGCCGGATCACGGGCGCCATCTTCTGCGAAACCCGTCCCGCAATTACCATCAGGTCCGACTGGCGAGGCGAGGGTCGAAATACCTCGGCGCCAAAGCGCGCAACATCGAAGCGCGAAGCCCCCATGGACATCATCTCGATGGCGCAGCAGGCCAGCCCGAAGGTCATCGGCCATACCGAATTTTTACGGATCCAGTTAATGGCCGCATCCAGGGAAGTAAGAAAAACTCCTTCCGGCTGCTCATAGCCATAGCTGACTTCGGCGAGCTTTTCGCGGTTCTTTACGCTGCTGTCCAGCGCGCCAAAAAGATATCTGTCACGCGTCGTTCCGCTGCCAACTTCGCTCATAATTTCACTATACCCTCGTTATTGTTAGATTAGCGCCAGAAATCGTTCATTTTCAATAGAACGCACTCGGTTTTCCCGCGCTGCGGCACGAATCTGCGCACTCATCATGTCGTGCGGGATACCGTGCTTTCGCGGTGCTGCGGCGTATTGTGCCCTTCCACTCACTCTGACCGCGATTCGCTGTTTGCCATTTGCTAAAAATGTGTAAAAGTAACTCAAACGCACCATGAGGGCCTGGTTCTGAAGCAAGCAGACAGAACTGCATTTCCCGTCACCACAGCTTCTCCACGGTTGAAAAGCGCCGGAAGTCAAAAAAAAGCGCCGGAGGTTTTCCGGCTTGACGTAACTTGCCATATTCCTTCTCAGGGAGTGTTATGCGTTCTTATTTCCTCGGGCTCCTGATGGTATTGACGCTGTTCTGCTGCGGAACCGCGATTGCACAGACCTCCTCGCCTGCCTCCACTGCCGACCGCCTGGCCAAGCTCGAAACGCAAGTTGCGCAGGCCCAGTCCTCCGCGGACAACAGCTGGATGCTGGTCAGCTCGGCGCTGGTGCTGATGATGACCGGCCCCGGGCTCGCGCTCTTCTACGGCGGACTGGTCCGCAAGAAAAATGTGCTCGCCACCATGATGCAGAGCTTCGCCATGATGGCCATCATCACCATCATGTGGGCGGTGGTGAATTACAGCCTGGCCTTCGGCTCGGGAACCAGCGTCATCGGCAGCCTCCATCACATCTTTCTCCGCGGCGTCGGGCTCACCCCGGACCCCGATTATTCCTCCACGCTCCCCTTGCAGACCTTCATGGTCTACCAGCTGATGTTTGCCATCATTACGCCCGCGCTCATCACCGGAGCCTTCGCCGAGCGCATGAAGTTCAGCGCCATGGCCGCCTTTCTCGTCCTCTGGTCGATCGTCGTGTATTCCCCGATGGCGCACATGGTGTGGGGCAAGGGTGGATTGCTCAACGCCTCGCTGGGCGGCCGCTTTCCCTGCCTCGACTTCGCCGGCGGAACCGTCGTGCATGTAACCTCGGGCGTTTCCGCGCTGGTCTGCGCGATCTATCTCGGCAAACGCGTCGGCTATCCGCGCGAAGCCATGCCGCCCCACTCCGTCGTGCTTAGCTTTATCGGCGCGTGCCTGCTGTGGGTCGGCTGGTTCGGCTTTAACGCCGGCAGCGCGCTGGCCGCCGGCACGTTGGCCACCAGCGCTTTCGTGAATACTCATTTCGCCGCCGCGGCCGCCGCCCTCAGCTGGGCGCTGGCGGAGTGGATTCGCAACGGCAAGCCGAGCGCCCTCGGCGCCATCTCCGGGTCCGTCGCCGGGCTGGTGGCCATCACTCCCGCGGCGGGATTCGTGCAGCCCATGTCGGCCATCGTCATCGGCCTCATCGCCGGCTTCTTCTGCTACTTCATGGTCATCAAGGTCAAGTCCTGGTTCGGCTATGACGACTCGCTGGACGCCTTCGGCGTGCATGGCGCAGGCGGCACCCTGGGCGCCATTCTCACCGGCATCTTCGCATCGAGCGCAATCAACCCCATCTTCAAGAGCGCGAACGGCACGGTCCTTCCCTCAGGAGGTGTTGACGGCAACTGGCATCAGGTCCTGAATCAATTCATCGGCGTGGCCATCGCCTGGGTCATCTCCATCGTCGGCACTCTCATCCTGCTTAAGATTGTGGATGTAACCATCGGACTGCGGGTTACCGCTGAACAGGAATCGGAGGGCCTCGACGTCACGCAACACGGTGAGGAAGGCTATGACTTCGCTTCCTGATCAGCTTCTGATTCAATGGCTTTTTATCCGGGCACGGCTTCGCTCGTGCCGGAAATCGCTAGAATAGGTGCGGCTCTGGCCGTTGACCGGCTTTGCCGGCGCTTCCTAAACCCATAAACCTGATAACTTTGTAGCCTGGGATCAATAAGCGATGCAGAAGATTGAAGCGGTCATCCAGCCGTCCAAACTGGATGCAGTGAAAGACGCCCTCCTTGAAATCGGAATCGAGGGCATGACAATTCTCGAGGCGCGCGGCCATGGCCGCCAGAAGGGTCACACGGAGTTTTATCGCGGACGCGAATACACGGTCGACCTTCTCCCCAAAATCAAGCTGGAGATGGTGGTGGTGGACGAGCTGGTCGAGAAGGCGGTACAGGCCATCCTCTCCTCTGCCCGCACCGGCAAAATTGGCGATGGAAAGATCTTCATCTCGAAGATCGATGAGGCCATTCGCATCCGCAATGACGAGCGCGGTTCAACTGCGTTGTAGGTCATTGTCATAAATTCTGCCGGGGATGGACCGCATTCTCCGTCCCCGGCAGTCCCCGGCGCTGTAATCGTACGAAGTCAACCTTCCCGGCCCTCACAGGGCTGGCGGCTGCAGCACCTCTCTCTCTGCTCTGGGAATTGCGACTTTGGATCGAACTATGACTGCCGATCTTTCATCGCTGCCGCATCTGCGCACTCTGTACCAGCAGGAGAGCGAAGACCTGCGCCAGGCCTTCGAGCGCAGCGGCAACGGTTCGGCGGCCATCCGGCGGCGCGCGGCGCTGGTCGACAACATCGTTCGTCAAATCTGGACAGGCATCGCCGGCAATCTCGATCGGCCCAACCTGGCGCTGGTCGCCACCGGAGGCTTCGGGCGCAAAGAACTGTTCCCTTACTCCGATGTCGATGTGCTCTACGTGTGCGGGAACGACGCCGTGGAGCGCGATTCGCATGAGCTCCTGCGCGCGGCCACTCAGGCCATGTGGGACGCGGGCCTCAGGGCGAGTCCGGCCACGCGGACATTGAAGGAGTGCGATCGCGTCGATCCCGACAATCTCGAGTTCACCGTCTCCCTGCTCGACCGCCGCTTCATCGCCGGCGACGCCGCGCTTTACAAGCGGCTGGAGAGCGAGCTGCTTCCCGCCCTGGGCCTGCGCGATTGGGACACCATCGTGCAAAACCTGGCCGAGATTGCCCGCGCGCGGCACGCCAAGTACGGAAACACCATCTTCCATCTCGAACCGAATATCAAGGAATGCCCGGGCGGGCTGCGCGACTATCACCTGGCGCAGTGGCTCTCGTTGCTGGCCACGCTCAAGTCGGAAAAGGCATGGCCCAAGCCCGAGACCAACTCCTTCTACGCGACACACAACGAGCGCGAATCGGCCTACGATTTTCTTGCCGCGGCGCGATGTTTCCTGCATTATCGCAATCGCCGCGACGACAACATCCTCGACTGGCACGCGCAGGACGAAGCAGCCGCGCAGAGTATCGGGCTCGAGACGCGAGGCTCGGCTGACCCGGCCTACTGGATGCGAACCTATTACCGCCACGCACGCACCATCTATCGCCGCGCCGCCCTGCTCATCGACGACCTGCCTCCGGCCCGCCGCTCCTTCTACAAACAATTCCGCCGCAAGCGCACCCCGGTTCCCGGCACCGATTTTTTTCTCGAACAGGGCCGCCTCGAGCTCGACGAGTCCGCAACCGACATCGACGGCGACGCCATTCTGCGCATCTTTGGAATTATTGCTACTCACGGTTACAAATTAAGCCAGAACGCGGAAGATCGCATCGCCGACAGCCTGCCCGTGCTCGCGGTACAGATGCCGGAAGGCCCGTTCCTTTGGAATTGCCTGCGCGAGGTGCTGCTCGGACCCTACGCCGCGCACGCACTGCGCACCATGCATGCCCTGGGCATCCTCGAGCTCCTCATCCCCGAATTCCACGGCATCGATTCGCTGGTCATTCGCGATTCCTACCACCGCTACACCGTCGACGAGCACACCTTCCTGGTCATCGACAACGTCCACGGTCTGCGCCAGCCGCACCACGACTGGGAAAAACGATTCGCAACGCTGCTCCCGGAAATCGATCGCCTCGATCTTTTCTTCCTCGCCCTGCTGATGCACGACACCGGCAAGGCGCGCCGCAGCGGAAACCACGCCAACCAGAGCGTAGAGCTTACCGAGAACCTCTTCGCCCGCCTGGAATTCGATTCCGAGGAACGCGAGATCGTCCGCCGCATCATCCGCAATCACCTGGAAATGTCGGTGGCGCTGCGCCGTGACATCTTCGCCGCCGAGACCGTCCGTGCTCTCGCCGAAAAGATCGGAACCCAGCCGCAGCTGAAAATGCTTACGCTGATGACCTACGCTGACATCAAGGCCGTCGCCCCTGATGCACTGACGCCCTGGAAGGCCGAAAATCTCTGGCAGCTCTACATGGGCGCGTCCAACTTCCTCGACCGCAGCGTTGACGAGATTCGCTATCACGTCGACGCCGATCCCGCCATTCTGAACCGCATCATGGCGCTGGCTCCCGAGCGCGCTCCCGAGCTCCGCACCTTTCTCGAAGGACTGCCGCGGCGCTACCTGCAAACCCGCCTGCCGGAGCAGATTCGCAGCCACTTCCAGATGGCGCTCGACCTCAGCCAAGACCCGGTACAGATCGTCTTCCGCACCGTCCGCCAGCTCAACGAGGTCACTCTCGTCACCGCCGACCGCCCGCTGTTGTTCGCCGACATGGCCGGCGTTTTGTCTTCCTGGGGGATGAACATCGTGAAGGCCGACGCCTTCTCGAATACCGCCGGAACGATCGTCGATACCTTTCAGTTCACCGATCCCTTCGAGACCCTCTCCCTCAATCCCTCTGAAATCGACCGCTTCCTGCAAAGCATCCGCGATGTTGTCTCGCACCGGGTTCCGATCGAAAAGCTGCTGAGCGCACGCCGCCACGCCAATCGCCGTTCCCAGGCCAAGGTCGCGGTAAAAACGCGAATCGAATTCGACAACGAGTCATCCTCGCACAGCACACTGCTGCAGGTGGTCGCTCAGGATACCCCGGGACTGCTGCGAGAGATTGCCAAGAGCTTCGCCAGGTTCGGCTGCAATATCGAAGTGGCTCTCATCGACACCGAAGGAGAGGTCGCCATCGACGTCTTCTATCTCACCTCGGAGGGCCGCAAATTGAGCCGGGAGCTACAGGGGATGCTGACCACCTCCCTCACCCAGGCCCTCGCTCAGCTGCAGTAGACGATTGCGAGTTCCGCAGAGCGCCTGAATCATCGCCCGCAACACGCGCGGCTCTCGCCGCTCAGAGATCCTGCGCCCGGGCTTCCATTCATCACTTCAGGTAAGCACGCACCAGGTCGATCAGATCTTCGGCCAGCTCGACCGATGGAGCCGCGTTCTTCTCCGGCCCCATCATGTGATTGCGGATATGATCCTCCAGGACCTCCGCCATCAGGCTGTTGATGCCGCCGCGAATGTTGGCCAGCAGCATCAGTACATCCGCGCAGTCGTCTCCCGATGAAAGCGAGCGCTCGATGGCGTCCACCTGCCCTCGGATGCGCCGTATGCGGGCAACCAGCTTTTGCTTTTCTTTTTCCAGATGCGACATGTTGACTATATCCTAGGGGGGTATGATAAAAAGATCAAGCCGGAGGATCTGGTAGAAAGATCAAGCCGGTTTCACTGCCCGCTCTCTGGAGCATCCGGCCCGGCCGCAAAGCCGCTGTAACCGGATTGCAACCTGCGGAGTTGATGATCAAGTCTGCGTGCCCTTTTATTCTTAACACTTTCCGCGCCGCATACTACGGAGGATCAGTGCGCATTTTCGTCACGATTGCCTGCCTGCTGCCGAGCCTCGTTTGCGCCGGCGCACAGTCGGTCGCCGCTTTGCCTCAGGCCCCCTCCCGGCAACAGACGAACCTCGGCCCCCGCATGTACGCCATGTACTTCGATGGTCTGCAAAACCTGGTGCCCAGTGAGGGCAAGCCGGGAGGCCCCGAAGAGCCCCCGCCGGCGGAAAGCGAAGTCACCTTCTTTCCGCATCCGGATAACGTCCCCTACTTCATATCCGGACAGGCCAACATCATCTTTCAGTCCCACCCGCCCTTTCATTCGCCGTATCAGGGAGTCAACAGCCTTCACGGCGCGGGAGAATACAAGACGTCCCTGCTGGGCACCCTGTTCCTGGGCTATCAGCCGCACCACAACCTGCGCTACAACACTGACTTCATCGTCGACTTCGAGAGCGCGGGCGGACGCGGACTCAGCCAGGCCTTGGGCGTCGCCGGATTCATGAATGTCGACGTTGTGCGCAATCCCAATCTCGGTTCCGCGCCTTACCTCGCGCGCGGCGTGATTCACCAGACCTTCGGGCTCACCGACGAGATGACCGAAGCCGACCGCGGGCCGTTTTCTCTTGCCACCCAGGTTCCGGTGCGGCGCTTCGAGGTTCGCGTCGGCAAGATGAGCCTGCCTGACGTCTTCGATCAGAATTCCATCGGCAGCGACAGCCATCTGCAATTCATGAACTGGTCGGTGGACAATAACGGCGCATGGGACTATGCCGCCGACACCCGCGGGTATACCGTGGGCGGCATCCTGGAGTATGACGACCGCAGCTGGAGCGCGCGCTACGGGATCTTCGCCATGCCAACCGTGGCCAACGGTATCGATCTTGACTGGGCCTTCAATCGCGCCCGGGGCCAGAACTGGGAGTTCGAGCTGCGCCACTCGTTCCTGCCCGGCCGCAAGGGTACGACGCGCATCCTCAGCTTCGTGAACAACGCCCACATGGGCGACTACCGCGAAGCGGTCCAGGCTTATCTGAAGGGCGTCGATCCGACTCCCGACGTCGATAAGCATGCGGCCTTCGGCGCGGTGAAATACGGCTTCGGATGGAACAACGAGCAGGAGATCACGCAGTATCTTCGCGTCTACAGCCGCTTCGGCTGGAACGAGGGCCAGCACGAATCCTACGCATACACCGAGATCGATCAGACGGTCGCCCTCGGCGGCGATTACTCGGGAGCGGCCTGGCATCGGCCGGTTGACAAAATTGGCGTGACCTTCGTGAGCAACGCCATCAAGAAGGACCACCAGAATTACCTCGCCTACGGCGGCCTCGGCTTCCTGCTCGGCGATGGCCGTCTCAACTACGGGCGCGAAAACATTGAGGAGTCCTACTACAACCTGCACGCATGGAAAGGTCTTTACTTCGCCCTCGACCTGCAGCACATCGACAATCCCGGCTACAACCGCGACCGCGGTCCGGTATGGGTGCCCTCAGTGCGCACCCATGTCGATTTCTAGCCGGCTGCCGCGGAAAAATAAACTGCCGTGTCCCTAAGCCATCGCCGTCTTGGCCCTGGGCGCGAACTTCTTCTTGTAATACGCCTTCGTCGCGATGATGGCGGGAACGCCGATGGCCGTCGGCGCCACCCAGATCCACCAGGCGCCGTGAAGCATGGGCCCGATGGTCACCACACAAAAGGCCGTCCAAGCCGCAATGTAGCTGCCGATCATGCCCTGCAGGTGCGCGTACCACCAGAACATCTTTTCCGCCGGACGATGTGTGAACTCCCACATCGCGCGGCCGGCGATCCGCATGCCCACAACCCCAAAGACAATCGCCGGAATACGAAGATTCTGCACCAACTCCGGCCGGATGAAGCCTAGAAGCGCGAGCGCCGCGCTGGCTGCAAAGCAGATGACCGCAGCCACCCAGTCCAGGGGCCGGACCACCCGCTCCCCCTTCCACGCCGCCTTCTGGCCGAGCACGCGATAGGCGGCAAACGCCGAATAGAAGCTGAAGATCGCCACCAGCGCCAGAAAAAGAATGGGAAGATACAGGGACATGACCAGCGCCGTTACGGCAACCACCGTCATGCACCAGAAGTAGATCTTCCCCCAGCGGCGATGGGCGGGGCCGCCTTTCGCGCTCACCAGGGCCAGCGGAGCAAGAATGAACGCGCCAAAGCCTGCCGTGATGTGAACGGCGAGAAAGGCCCGCATCCATAACGGATCATGCATATGCCACCTCCTAGTTGCCAGGCCCCGTCTCTGCCCCGCCTGCATCTCTCAGTTGCGGGAGGCATCGGTCACACCACTTGATTGCCGCCTCAGCCATGCACTCGCCGTAGCTTAGCGTCATCAGCCAGAACAGCTTTTGCGGATCGTCTCCGCACTCCTTCTCGATGCGCCTTCTCACCGCCGCATATTCCGCAAGTGCGTGCTCCCTGCGCCGGCGGTGCTCGGCAAGGTGCTCGCGGCTCACGCTCGCCGGAGAAAGCCCTCCAAAAAACAATTTCAGCAGCAGTTCATTGCGGGGGACGTCCTCTACTACGGGCTGCGCCAGCCAGTGGTCCAACTTTTTTCGTCCCGCCGAGGTAAGCGAATAAACATGGCGGTCGGGGCGGCCGGAGCTCCGCTCGGTCTTGCGGCGGATCAGGCCGGCGGCCGTCATCGCCTTGAGAGCCGGATAAATCTGCCCATACCCCTCGCGCCAGAAATATCCTACCGACCAGGCGCTCAGCTGCTTGAGATCATAGCCCGACTTCGGCCCCATGCTCAGCAACCCCAGCAGGGCCAAGTGGCTTTGGTTTCGCCTCGGCATATCTGCTTGATATATATCTTTACGATATGTCGATGTCAACCACGGCATGTGAGAAAACATGGCCGGAGGCGAATCCGGCCCCTGATGCCGGGCTATCTCATCATGACGGCGACCGCCGCAGCCACCGGCGCTTCGAGAGCGGCTATGCCGTCATTTTCCCGCGGGAACCATCTTCTCCAGCTGCGCAATCTGCTGCTTCATCAGGTCCGCATTCGGTCCGTTCGGCGTGTAGGTGAGGCAGTTGCGCAGGTGCTCCAGCGCATCCGCGTAGTCGCCATGATTGGCTTCGATCACCGCCAGCAACTGCTCATCGTTCGGCGCCAGGTGCTGGGGATCCATGGCCAGCGACTTCTTGGCGCTCTCTTCGGCCGCGTCATTCTTGCCCGTGTTAAGCTTCCCCAGCGCGTCGTAATACCAGATCTGCGGCGAGCCCTCGGGATCGAGCTTCAAAGACTGCGCCGTCGCGTCGGCCACCTGCTGCCAGTTCTTCTGCAAGGCGGCGAGCTCGGCAATGGGCTCATAAGGAGAGACAAACTGCGGGTCGGCGGCCACGGCCTTCTGATAGGAGACCAGGGCGTCCTGCGGCCTGGTTCGCTGCTGCAGCTTGCCCAGCTGGTACCAGGCCTCGGCGAACTTGGGATCGATCTGGACCGCCTTCTCAAGATCGTGCTGCGCCCCGTCGAAATTCTTTTCGAAATACTTCCCGCGGGCGCTTTCAAATTTCTTCATCGCGTCTTTGGGCGCGGCCGCGGTGGTGGCGCTTACCGCGGTGCCAGCCGCATGCTCGTCCGGATGCAGAGTGATGGTCCCGATGTCGGGGTTGTCCATAATGTTGAGGTTGGCAATCGTCACCACGCTGGAGCGATAGCCGGAGAGCGCCGCATGCACCTGGCAGCCGATCAGCTGCGAAGCCGGCAGGTGGTTCGGATCCTGCTTCTGCGCGGCGATCTCCGAATTCGCGGTCGAGCCCTGAATCACAAATGCGCCCTTGCTGTCGGCCTGTGTGTTGTAGCGGGCCTTGCCGTTGCAGGTAACCGTCACCAGAATCGGATCCCAGGGCAGCGCGCCGCCATCCACGGCAACTTTGCCCATAAAGGAAATTCCGCCCCGCTGCCTGGTCTGGAGCTGATCGTAGTTGGCGTCTTTTCCAAAACCACTCGACGCCTCCGGACCTTTGCTTGCATTCGCCGCACTCGAAGGCGAAACCTGCGCCGGCAGGTTGCATGACACGGAGACCAGAACACCACAACACGCGGTAGCAAACAGTTTGAGCTTCATCCCATTCCTCGACAGTCAGTGCATTATGTACCCGGCAATGCAGGATGGAAAAGCCGTCACCCTGAATTGCGGGCTGAATGGCGGCCCCAATTACTGGCTCCGGGGCTACTCGTCCTGCTCCCGCAGCTTCGCAATCACGCTGAAATCCTCGAGCGTCGTCGTGTCGCCCTTGATCTCGCCATGGGTTGCAAGCTCCCTCAGCAGCCTCCGCATAATCTTGCCGGACCGCGTTTTGGGCAGTTGATCGGTAAAGCGAAGATCGTCGGGGCGCGCCAGCGCTCCGATCTCCTTTGCCACCCACTTGCGCAGCTCGTCCTTCAGCTCCGGCGAGGGTTCGTTGCCGCTCTCCAGCGTGACGAAGGCCGCAATCGCCTGCCCCTTCAGCTCATCGGGGCGTCCCACCACGGCGGCCTCCGCCACCTTGGGATGAGCTACCAGCGCCGACTCCACCTCCATGGTGCCCAGCCGATGGCCGCTGACGTTGATGACATCGTCGACACGCCCCATCAGCCAGTAATAGCCGTCCTCATCGCGGCGCGCGCCGTCGCCGGTGAAGTACGAGCCCGGAATCTCCGACCAGTAAGCCTGCTTGTAGCGCTCGGGATCGTTGAAGATGGTGCGGGCCATCGACGGCCAGGGCTTGCGGATGATGAGCAGACCGCCCTGCCCGGGAGGAACCGGATCGCCTTCTTTTGTAACAATCTCAGGCACAATTCCCGGGAAAGGCCGCGTCGCCGAGCCGGGCTTGGCCGGAATGGCTCCCGGCAGCGGCGTGATCATGATGGCTCCTGTCTCCGTCTGCCACCAGGTATCGACAATGGGGCAGCGCCCCTTGCCAATCACCTCGCGATACCACATCCAGGCCTCGGGATTGATCGGCTCGCCAACCGTTCCGAGCAGGCGCAGGCTGCTCAGATCATGCTTCAGCGGAAAGTGATCGCCCCACTTGATAAATGCGCGGATGGCCGTGGGCGCCGTATAGAACACCGTGACCTTGTGCTCGTCGATGATCTTCCAGAACCGGTCGCATTCCGGATGATTCGGCGCGCCTTCATACATCAGCGTGGTCACGCCGTTCTGAAGGATGCCGTAGACCACATAGGAGTGTCCCGTAACCCAGCCAATGTCGGCCGAGCACCAGTACACATCGTCGTTACGCAGATCGAAGACCAGTTTGCTGGTGAGATAGGTACCCACCGAGTAGCCGCCCGTGGTGTGCACCAGCCCTTTCGGCTTTCCCGTGGTGCCCGAAGTGTAGAGGATGTAGAGCGGATCTTCGGAGTCCAGCTCCTCGGCCGGGCAATGCTCCGGCGCGGCCGCCACCAGGTCGTGCCACCAGTGGTCGCGTCCCGGCCGCATCGTCACTTCCGCGCCCGAGCGCCGGTAGACGACAACATTTTTCACCGTGGGACAGTGAGGCAATGCTTCATCGACAGCGGCCTTCAGCTTCACCTGGCCGCCGCGGCGATACGACGTGTCCTGGGTGAGGACGGCGACGCACTGCGCGTCGTTCACGCGATCCACGATGGCGTTCGCCGCAAAACCGCCAAAGATGACGGAGTGCACCGCGCCGATGCGCGCACACGCCAGAATGGCGATGGCCAGCTCCGGCGTCATGCCCATGTACACCGCGACCCGGTCGCCCTTGCGAATGCCGAGACCCTTCAGCGCGTTGGCAAAGCGCTCGACATCGGCCAGCAGCTCGCCATAGCTCAGCCGGCGTACCTCACCCGGCTCACCCTCCCAAAGGATTGCGGTCTTGTCCTTCTTGCCGTTTTTCACGTGCCGGTCGAGGCAGTTGTAGGAGATGTTGATCTTCCCGCCTACAAACCACTTCGCCCACGGCTCCTGCCAGTCCAGCGTCTTCGTCCACGGCGAGAACCAGTGCAATTGCCGCGCAATTCCGTCCCAGAACGCTTCGGGGTCCGCGATCGAGCGGGCATAAAGCTCCTCATACTCGGCGAGACTGCGAACATGGGCCCTGGCGGCGAATTCCGGCGGAGGAGGAAAAACACGGTT
>Ga0335075_10007625_pt1 | contig 16638 bp, 9 predicted proteins | sample Lox_Sample_24_FD_206723 | JGI IMG/M metagenome (GOLD analysis project Ga0335075, IMG submission 206723) | Soil microbial communities from Loxahatchee National Wildlife Refuge, Florida, United States - Lox_Sample_2.4 | ecosystem: Environmental > Terrestrial > Soil > Wetlands | place: USA: Florida...
GTGGCGTTCCGTCCGCGCGCCCGTCTTGTCAGCATCCTGGGCGAGCATCTGATTAGCGACCAGGCAGTCGGCCTCATCGAATTGGTGAAGAACGCCTACGATGCGGACGCGACCGAAGCGGTTGTGGAGCTGAAAGACCTTGCTGATCCGGGCCGCGCGTCGATCGTGGTCTCGGACAACGGTCTGGGCATGACGCTGGACGATCTCAAGACGAAATGGCTCAGCCCCGCCGTGGACCACAAGGATCACAAAAAGCGCCATGGAGAGAGGACGGCGAGGGGACGACTACCCATCGGCGAAAAGGGCGTTGGCCGGTTCGCGGTGCACCACCTCGGTCGTCGCTTGTCCATGGTTACCCGGGCCGTCAACGGTGACGAGCTGATCTTGGAGATTGACTGGGACCGTTTCGACGCCAGCGAGACATTCCTGGACGGGCTCGCACTGACGGTGGTGGAGCGGCTCCCTGAACTGTTCCGGAATGGCTCTACTGGGACCCGGCTGGAAATCACTCAACTGCGTGTGCCATGGAACGAGAGGCTTGTCCGAAAGGTCCACCGGACGCTGCGGCGTCTCCAGAGCCCGCTTAGAGAGAACGTGCCGGACTTCCGCGTCCGGCTCACGTGCCCGGAGTTTCCCGAGCTACAGGACACCGATCCCACAGACATCCTGGCCCGTGCCCACTACGAGTTCCGGGCCGTCATCGATCCGAGTGGTGAGTGTGACTACGAGTACATCTCTCGTCATCCGGCGGTGATACCACGAACACGTTCAGGTACCGAAATGCTTAGCCTCGGAGACGATCAGGTATCCCGTCTGGCCGAGTGCGGGCCATTCTGGCTGAACCTATACGTGTGGGACCGGACAGGTGACTACTTGCAGAGGGCAGGGATCTCACGGAGCGAACTGGACGCACACTGCGGGGTTTCCCTGTTCCGCGACGGTCTGCGGGTCCTTCCCTACGGTGAGCCGGGCGACGACTGGCTGCTGCTCGACCAGGAGAGAGTGCAGGCCCCGGCCAAGCGCATCAGCAACAACCAGGTCATCGGGCTGGTGTCCGTGGACCAGGCAACCAGCCTTCAGCTCCGTGACAAGACTGACCGCCAAGGCTTGGTCGAGAACCAGGCATTCCAGGACCTGAGAATGCTGGTGCGTGGCGCCATCCGTCTGTTCACGACACACTGGCTCGTAGACCGGCCCCCGCGCGAGGAACGACGCCGCAATGGCACCACCACTGGTGACATAGACGCCGCTCGCTCCCTTGCATCGGCGATCGGAAAGACAGCACGGAACGATGTGCCGGTTCGCCGTCCAAGGGATTCGGCGACAGGTGACCAGAATCGTCCCAACCCCCCGCGAAGTGACGATGACCAAGAGACAATCACTCAGCGTCAGGCCGTCGAGGAACTGGTTACCGAACTAGACGGTGTCAGCGCCGCGCTGCACGAGGAACACCGCCAGCGGGACATCATGAATCAGCTTGCTGCCACCGGCCTTGCCGCTGAGCGTGTCGTCCACGAGTTCGGGCGCCAGGTGGCCGCCGCCACCTTGCACTTGGAGCAATTGGAGCGCATGTCCCGAACTGACACTGGCGCCCGTGGCGCCTTGTCCACGATCGCGGCATCCCTGCGTACACTGCGCAGCGAGTTTCGCGTCCTTGCGCCGTACGAGACAGCCGCCCGAGCCGACCGCATGCGACCCACCAGCGTCCTCGACGCTGCAAACCTGGCTCTCCTGCTTAACAAACACGTCCTAGCGTCAGCGGGCATCGAGGTTTTGATCCGCGGCGAGGACTTCGAGATCCGAAGCCGCCCTGCTGCTGTCGTCCAGATTCTTGACAACTTGATCCATAACGCCGGCTACTGGCTGGGGGTCGGCGGCAATACCGATCGGCGGCTTGCCATCGTGCTACGGGCCAGTGTCAGCCACGTTATCGTCACCGACTCTGGGCCAGGGATACACCCGGAGATTCGCAGCCAGATCTTCCAGCCCTTCACGACGTTGAGGGTGGAGGGCACAGGGCTCGGGCTGTTCATTTCCGCTGAGCTAGCGGACAGCCTTGGCTGCGTATTGCGGCTGGCAAATCCTGACGAACGGTGTCCCGACTTCGTAGGCGCTGCGTTCGTGCTGGAATTTCCGGACAGTGAACCTTGTGAGAGGGGCGATTCGGGTGGCTGAACGAGACATCCTCGTCGAGGCGCTCGTGGCTGAGATACTGGGCCCGCGAGAAACAGCGACCGAAACGATGCCTGCCGAACTGGACCCCATCGACGAGTTCATCGTCGGAGTGCTGGCACCGTTCCAAGCACCTTCGGTCGAGGTGGATGCGGACCAGGAACTGACAGGCGGCGACGTGCCTGGATCCGACGACGACATGGGTCTTGGCGAGGCGGGTCCAGCGCTTGTTGGCGTGATTGAATCTCCCCTCCCGTCCCTAGCCCTCGACCCGCGGGCGCGACCGGCCTCGATGGGGATCTCGCTTGCCCTTGACGCTCCCTCTCGGCCCCTCCTCGATGTCTGTTGCACGTGGGCCAGATACAGCAAGGGCGCCGATGGCGAATGGTGCCGCAAGCCATACGGCGCCGTGTGGCGTGCGGTGGACTGTTCGGCTGAACCGTCCCTAACGGAGTCATCCGATCCGTTGATAAGGCTGATTATCCGAAGTCGGCGAGACGCCACCGGCACGTGGAAGATATCCCTATTCCTCGTCAACCACACCCCTGCGGACACCGAACGGCCTACCACTTCGGACCATGTCTTCCAGCCACAGATTCGGATCCGCTGCGCCGCCGACACCCGTTTGGTTCCTTTGGAACGCCAAAGGCCGGCCCGCGATCCGGAAGACGAAGGGCTCGCACTCCTCTACACGGACCGGCCCGCCATGGCGCGCGGTCACCTCTGCTCTGCCCTGTGGCGGACGGTTGACCCCGAACGGCCACATCCCCAGGGCCTGAAGGGCACACGCGCTCCCTTCGTTTGGTTGGACGGCCGCCACCTCTTTCCTTCCGACGTCGTAGCGGAGTTCGAGCCGCCCGATGCGCGCTCAGAGTTTGTTCCTATTGTCCCGGTCAATGCCCCAGACAAGGCGTGGCCGGCCAGTGCTGGAGATCCGCCCGAGCTCGACCCGTCACGACTGGCGGAGATCAGCGACGGCGAAATGGTGCGTGCACAGCTCGGCCCGCTTGCTGTCGCGTACGAGCAGTGGATCAACACACAGGACCGGCTGGCGGGTCGGTCAGGGCCTGCCACAGCGGCGGGCCGGAACCTTGCCGGATGTCGGCGTGCGCTGGAGAGGCTTCGCGACGGAATCGAGGTCCTGGCCACGGATGCGGACGCACGGCTCGCCTTCGCGTTCGCCAACCAGGCAATCGCCCTGCAATCGCTCTGGACGAAGGGCCGGGTGAACCGGTGGTGGCCCTTCCAGCTTGCGTTCCAGCTCATCAACATACGTGCGATCGCGGATCGTGCTCATGCCGACCGCGAGGTATGTGACCTGCTGTGGTTCCCCACCGGCGGCGGCAAGACCGAGGCGTACCTCGGCCTCGCGGCCTTCACGCTCGCCCACCGTCGGCTGAGCGCTCGCCGGAGGCATAGTCGGGATCAGGGGGCGGGCGTGGCGGTTCTGTCCCGGTACACCCTCCGTCTCCTAACCATCCAGCAGTACCGACGTGCCTTGGCGCTGATGACCGCCTGCGAGTATCTGCGGGTCCGCGGCCTCGTCGGGCAGCGAGGTTGGCGCCCAGCCGACTGGCCCAACCGTGAGGACCTGCTGTGGGGAAGCCACCGGTTCTCCATCGGTCTGTGGGTCGGCGGTGGCGTCACTCCGAACAACTTGCAGGACTTCCAGTACCGGGACGCGATGGACCGGATCATCACCGTTCACGGGGCGATCTCGATCCTTGACGGTAAGGAAGGCGAGGGGGACCCAGCTCAGGTGCTGAACTGTCCAGCCTGCGGAACGATCCTCGCGGTCCCGCCAGACGGGCTGAGGGAGGGTGAGACGGCCACCCTGCACTTCGTGGTCGGCGACCCGGACCCGGCGCTCGATTCCTCTGTGGCGGCACGGCTGTCTTGGGAGCCGTTCGAGGTGGACACCGTGAGCGTGTTCCCGCACGCCGACACCTCCTACGCCACGGTGTCGGTCCGGTTCCGCACTGCGGCTGACGCGAATCCGGGTCTGCTGGACGACTGGTTCCGCGAGCATGTACGTCGCCTGCTGGGGAGAGGCTGCCGCCTCTTGTCCGCGCGTGCAAGCAGGCCAGGCTACTTTGTCCAGGCAGTCGAGTGGGGATCACGGCGCTCGGAGAAGGACGTCGAGATAGAGATCTACTGCCCTAACCCGGAATGTGACCTCAACGCCGCCATGGCCTGGTCGGAAACGACCGAAGCGGGTAACTGGGCGGTCCCGGAAGCATTCCGCCGGGAAGACGGGCTTTCCGCCCGCTGCCCGGTTCCGGCATGGACCGTCGACGAGCAGGTGTACGGGCGATGCCCGTCCATGGTCGTGGCCACCGTGGACAAGTTCGCCCGGCTGGCTTTCGAACCTCGCGCAGGCGCGTTGTTCGGCAACGTGGACAGGCTCAACGAGCACCTCGGCTACTACCGCGACTGGGCACCTCCGACTGGCCCTGGGACGCTTCCGACTAGGCCCCGACAGGATCCTCCCGCGGGCAGAAGCGTGCCCGTCCACGGTTTCTCGCCACCCGACCTCGTCCTCCAAGACGAGCTGCACCTGATCGAGGGCCCGCTGGGCAGCATGGTCGGTATCTACGAGGCTGGCATCGATCTCCTGGCGACCTCCTACGACGGAGCCGTACCAGTCAGGCCGAAGTACATCGCATCGACGGCAACAGTCCGGCAGGCCGAGGAACAGGTGGCCTCGCTGTTCGCCCGCAGCCTTGACGTCTTCCCACCGCCTGGTCTTCGAGCCGAGGAGTCGTTCTACTCCTCGACGGGCTCCTCACACCCTTTGGACTGCACTGAACCCGGGCGGCTCTACGTAGGCGTGGTCGCGCCCGGGCGAGGTGCGCAGACACCGATCGTTCGCATTTGGTCCCGTCTCCTCCAGACGCCTGCCGACCGGCTCGCCGCAAACGTACGCCCCAGTGAGCTTGATCCTTTCTGGACACTGGTCGGGTACTTCAACGCCATCCGCGAACTCGCCGGAGCGGTCGCGCTCACCCGCCAGGACATCATCCAGCGGCTGGGCAGCATCGCTGACCTGCCACGCGAGCTCAGCGAGAACGACCCGATGGAGCTGTCGAGCCGCGCCAGCTCGCTGGACCTGCCGAGCATGCTGGAGAATCTAGGGATTGCCCTGCCCTCCGGCCAGGAGCCGGTCAACGCAGTCGTCGCCACGTCGATGTTCGGTACCGGCGTCGACGTGGCCAGGCTCAGCCTGATGGTGGTGCACGGCCAGCCGAAGACCACGTCCTCCTACATCCAGGCGACTGGCCGGGTGGGCCGGACCGGAGGCGGGCTCGTCGTGACCTTCTACCGTGCCTCGCGCCCGCGGGACCTCAGCCACTACGAATATTTCGCCGGCTATCACACCACCCTGTACAGGCACGTCGAGCCCGTGACCGTCAACCCGTTCGCCCCCAGGGCCAGGGATAGGGCGCTAGGTCCCGTCACGGTGAGCGTCCTCCGCCAGGCAGGGCGGCTACCCGCCCCCGCAGGGCCCGTGCCGGTCGGCGAACGCTGGCGCATCCAGCAGCGGCTCACCAGCGGAAACTGGTTCTGCCGCGCCGGTGAGATGGCCGAAGCCCGGAACGACCCCGACGTTAATCTCGTACCCGACTTGCTGGAAGACCGCGCCTCACGGCAGCCAGCAGCACGCCGGCCGCCGGCATCGGACACAGCCCAGCACGCGGGCTCCGAGCTTGACCAATGGCAGCAACTGGCGGCGCAGGAGCGTAACCGGCTGCTCTTCTACGAGCCGACCGTCACTAGGCAGGCTTCACGGCCGGTGGTCTTGGGTGATCTAGCACACCTTGTCGCAAGAACCGGCCAGGCATACGAGAACGCGCCGAACTCGCTGCGCGAGGTGGAAGCCACGATCTCCATAGAGGGGAGGAGTTGAAGTGACCCGGCCCTACCAGGAACTTCGCCCCTCACAGTTCGTCATAACGTTCGGACCCGGAAGCATCGTCGAGACGGCGTCCGGCCCGGTTGTGCTTAAGTCGATGGACACACTGTTCAACGCGATCGGCCCGTCGCCGCAGGATTTCGAGATCTTCGATGAGCGGCTCAGCCAGCTCGAACTGGGCGGTGCACGCATCGCCCGTGTCCCCACCAACGCCGAGCTTCAGCTGCCAGCCGACAACCCGATCTACCCTTCGGCTGCGTTCCCGTCATGGGCATTGTGCGCACAGCACCGGCCCAACCAGATCCTGTACGAAGCCGGCGCCGGCTGCCCGGAATGCCCTCCCGTTCCTGGATGGCAGCGGCGGCAGAAGGCAGGCAAAGAGGCGATACGTTTCGTGGTCGCCTGCGACGACGGCCACATGGACGAGGTCAACTGGCATCGGATAGTCCACCCCGAGTTCCGGTGCGGCACGCGCCACTACCTTTGGCAGGGTGGCGGCCGTGCCCTGCGCCTTGTATGGATCGAATGCCCGAAATGCGGTGCCCGTGCGAACTTCGGTCAGGCCTACGCGCGGCCGTGGCCATGCACCGGCCGCCTTCCCGAGTACGGTCAGCGGCCGGAGCCAGGGGTGCTCCGATGCCCCAGGGACTCCCGCATCGTCCAACGCGGATCGGCCAACCTCCGGCTGGGTGAACTTGTCACCGCGCTGACCATCATGGACATGCCGACGCGCCTGCACAGCATCTTGGCCGATCGCTCGCTGCTGGGCGCGGTTGGCGCGCTCCACCGCAGGGATCTTCTGGACCATCAGGCGCTGCTCGACGAGGCGACGCACGCAGGGCTTTCCCCGGATGCCATCGCACACCTGACGCGTACGCCCTGGGCCGACGTTCGGGCCGCCCTAGATCAGCTGCTTGGCATCCGCCGCCCTGAATCGGCGTCCCTGCGCGACGACGAGTTCGAGCGCCTCCAGTACGCGGCGGCCAACGGTGCCCCGGCCATACCCCATCCCCAGCTCGGCAGTCCTCCGCTGTTCGAGGTGCGTCATGCCGACGTCCGCTCAGTCCCCGGCCCGGACGGGCGGTACTTGCTGCGCGTCTCCCCCGTGAGCCGCCTGCGAATGGTTATGGTGCAGGCCGGTTACCGGCGCCTAGACCCGCAGGCGGGCGAGGTGGTACGCACCTCGTTCGACTGGAACGGCATCACCTGGTACTCAGGTATCGAGCTCTTCGGCGAGGGAATCTTCATCGACCTTGGCGACGCCGCGCTTACCCTCAGAGGAGATCGGGTCGGCCCATGGCAGACCCGTCATCTCTCAGACCCGGAACTCGACCCGATGCTCCATCCCCTCCACGTCTGGTGGCACAGTCTGTCCCACCGCCTTCTGTGGGCACTGTCGGTCGACTCCGGCTACTCTTCGGCTGCGATCCGGGAACGGGTCTATCTTCGGATGAAGGACGGCCAAGTCACCGGCAGCGGACTCCTCTTGTACACGGTCCAGCCCGGCGGCGACGGCACCATGGGCGGAATGGTCTCCCTCGTCACCAGATTCGAGGACGTCCTGACTCGCGCCTTGCAGGATGTGGATACGTGCTCCAACGATCCACTGTGCGAGGAAGCACCGACGATCGGTGCAGACGGCGCGGCGTGTTACTCGTGCCTGTTCGCATCCGAGACCTCCTGCGAGCACCGGAACCACGGCCTCGACCGGCTCCTCCTGAGCGGGAATCTGCCATGACGAGCAAATCGGCCCAATCAACGCCGGGTGCGGTGCCGTCATCGGAAGTGAGTTGCTCGTCTTCCCGCATTAAGAGGGTGGGGAAAACTCCTAGTGTCCCGAGTCGATAGTTCGTTGGCAGTTATGTCAGAAGGTTCTGAGGGCTTGCCGGATGTCGTCGCCGTTGCGTACCACGATCGCGTTGCGCTGGAAGTCGTCGGGTAGGTCCTCGCGCTGAGTCCTGGCTGTCAGCATGGCTGGACCGCCTGGGGCCAGGATGACGGCGCCGGCCCGGATCGTGAACTCGGCGAGCAGGTCGAGTGGGCCGCCGTCTGAGAAGCGGCTGATCATGAAGCTGTCGAAGGTCCCGGGCGTCACGTTGGCGTAGATGTCGGCTTCACCGTCGTCGGGGGTGCGCACGTGCCAGAAGTGATGCTCGGGCTGTATCCGGTCGATGTGCGGTCTGAACACGTCGAATGCCGCTGATGGCATGGGGGCCGCGTCGCCGCTGTCGAAGCCCTGCACGAACATGTCGAAGCTCATGCTCACGCAGGCTAGCGGTAAGGCGTCCTGGTGTCCTGGGTCGGTGATTCGCTGGCAGTAGTCCGCGAGGTTTCGAGGATGTCGTCGGCGGACTTGGTCCAGGCGAACGGCTTCGGGTCCTTGTTCCACTCGTTGATCCACTTGCGGATGTCGTTCTCAAGCTCGGTGACGCTGCGGTGGACTGAGCGGCGCAGCTTGCGGCTGGTGAGCTCGGCGAACCAGCGCTCGACGAGGTTGAGCCAGCTGGAGCTGGTCGGAGTGAAATGCAGGCGGAACCGGGGGTGCTTCACCAGCCACTGGTGGATGGCCGGGGTCTTGTGGGTGGCGTAGTTGTCCACGATCAGGTGCAGGTCAAGGTCCTTCGGGACGGCGGCGTCGATGAGCTTGAGGAACCGCAGGAACTCCTGGTGCCGGTGGCGGCGGTAGGACTGGGCGATCACTGACCCGGAGCCAACGTCGTAAGCAGCGAACAGGCTGGTCGTGCCGTTGCGCACATAGTCGTGCGTCATCCGGGCCGGGGTCGTGGGCAGGATCGGCAGGCATGGGGCGGTACGGTCCAGGGCCTGGATCTGGGACTTTTCGTCCACCGCCAGGACCAGGGCGTGCTCGGGCGGGTTCATGTACAGGCCGACGACGTCGCGGACCTTGGCGATGAACTCCGGGTCCGCGCTCAGCTTCCACGTCTCCACGACGTGCGGCTTAAGACCGAAAGCCCGCCAGATCCGCGACACCGATGACTGCGACAGGCCCGTCTCGTCCGCCATGGACCTCGTTGACCAGTGCGTGTCCTGCCCGCGGCCCTTCTCCGTCAAGACCCGGGCAACCACGACCTCGACCTGCTCATCGGTGATCCTCCGCGGCGCGCCGGGCCGGGGCGCGTCCGCCAGGCCGTCCACCCGGCCCTCCATGAACCGGACCCTCCACTTGCGGACCATCTCCCGCGACACCCCCGTGCGGGCGGCGACCCGAGTCAGCGGCACGGTCCCGGACTTCTCCGCGCAGGCCAGCACAATCCGCGCCCGAAGGGCCAGCGACTGCGACGCGGTCCGCTTGCGGACCAGGGCCTCCAGCAACTCACGCTCGCCGTCAGTAAGCAGCAGCGGCACAAGCTTCGGACTCGGCATGCGCCAAGCCTACTATCTGCCAATATATTTATGACTCAAGACACTAGGTCACCAGCCCGGTGGATCCCGTCGGCCGGGTGGTGGCCTCTTGTCAGGACCCGTGACCGTTCGTCCAGTAATCTGAATAGAAGGTGAAGGCAAGTTTCCCGTGGAAGCGGATGTTATCGCTGACGTCGATGACCGTGCACTTTTCCGTGCCACCAAAGCACCGCCCCCGCATTCCCCGGCCGATCATCTGTTCGTACACGACTCTGCTCGTTGTAGGTCTCCCAACCACCAGCGCCCGTACTCGCGGCGCGTCGAATCCCGTCGTTAGCACCCCGTAGTTACATAGAACGGACAGACTCTGGCCGCGGAACTCCTCGATCAGTGCACGGCGAGTGGCGCTCCGGGTTCCTGAGGTGACGGCTTCGGCCCGCCGCCCCGCCCGCCGAAGGAGCACGGCCATTGCGACCGCGTGTTCAACAGTGCACCCGAAGAACAGCGTGGGCCAATCCGCCGGCATCTCCAACAGTCGCTCCAGAAGAGCACGGTTCCTCTCCTCGGACTGGCCGACTTCCTGCAGGAACCCTGGGTGGAAGTCGTTGAACTGCTCGAAATGCTCCACGAACCGCTGGTCGTCGTCCATCGGGAACACCGGGCCACCGTAATTGAGCACCTCATGCTCGGGTTCAGAGAGGACCTGCTGCTGCCGCAGTGCTCCCACCAGGTCGTCGCCGAGCGAACGGGCTGCCAGGAGACGGCCGTGGAACCGTGCGGCCAGTTGCCGGGTCTCGCCCTCGTCACTCCGGAATGGGGTAGCCGTCAATCCCAACAGTGGCACCGCCGAGGCTGAGGCGGGGTCCACGCCGAGGAACCCGAGAACCTCGCCGTAACTGCGCGCCAGCATTCGGTGGGCTTCATCGACCACCACCGCACCCAGGCGTTCCCCCAGACCAGCCAGTTCCTCCGGTCTCGCCGACTCCTGGTCACTTACCACCTTCTGAAGCTTCTGGATGCTTGCAACCATCACATCGGGGTCATCCGGTATCGCCGCATTACTCCAGAACCTGGCGATTTCGAGATTCTGCCGCACCATGCTCGGGCGATGACCCAGGTCGGTCCATACCTCCCTGAAGGCTTGAACGGCTTGTTCGCACAGCTCCTCGCTCTGCGCGATCCAAAGAATGATCGGACGCCCTGGCTGGGCAAGGCGCCACTCCACCAGGCTCTCCACGGCTGTTCGGGTCTTGCCGGCACCGGTCGGCAGGCTAAGGACACCACGGTTCGCACCAGGCGAGCCGGACAGCACCTCAAGCGCTTGGCTTTTAAGTTCGACCTGGAATCCCCAGAGTGCAGGCAACGGTACGAACGGGGAAACCTCAAGCTGATCAGGCTCACGCGGTGACCCTGGAAGCCCGGCAAACACGATCGGAAAGTCAAGCACTCGTACGAAGTACCGTGGCCAACTCTTCCCCGGCTTCCACGTACGTTCTGCGATCTTTTTCGCCCTAGCCTGCCGTCCGCCTCTGCTCCGAGCCCCGCCCGCGTAGTCGTGGAGCCGATCCAGTTCATCATCCGTCGCTCGGAAGGCCAGCCGCTCCCTGAGCACCCGGGACTGAAGTAGATCCAGGCCACACCGGTCGACCAGGAACGGTACAAGTTCCTCATCAGACAGGCGTGAACGCAAACGAGTGGACTTCTTTTCAGTTTGCGCAACGATCCACTCGACCGATTTCCGCCTGCGTCGGCCCACGCTCCCTTCGAGATCGTTCATGACCGATCGAAGATCCGGCTTGGTGAGCCGTCGGGAAAGCACCTGGATGGCATGGAAGCGAGCTTCCTCGCTCAGTTGACCGAAAGCTTCCACGGCTTGCACTCCTCCCGCCGCACCATGACTCACCATTGCCTACAGACGATAGTGATTGGCGAAACCCGAAGGAACGAAACATCCAGAACGTTCACATGCTCATGCCGGGCAGCAGCGAGGACAATGGTGGGAATGAGAGTTTGCATGAGATATCACGACAATGACGTTCATGTCGGTGATGAGCGTGACAACGTGCTGGCAATGCTGACCTCGTTCCGCCAGCACCAGCACCACGGACACCGCTCCCCGCACAAGCCTCTGCTGATGCTGCTTGCGCTGGGACGGCTGGCTACAACCGACTCCAGCGCCGTGCTGTGGTCCGTTGCGGAACATGCGCTGGCCGATCTGATCGCCGAGTTCGGCCAGCCATCGAAAGCTGGCCGGGCGCAGAGCGCGGCCTATTCTTTTACGCGCTTGCGATCCGACGACGTGTGGGTGCTGGACGCTGATGTCCCAATGGATTCAGTGCGACCATTGTCCGAGGGCAGCGTGGTGGGCAGCCTCCCATCACCGCTTGAGGCGGCCCTGCGTGCCAATCCAGCGCTGATCATGGACGCTGCGCGAATGCTGGTCACGAGCAACTTCCCTGATACGGTGGCGCCTGACGTGCTGGAAGCCGTCGGCCTCGACCCGCATGCTGTGCTGAGCGTCGAGGTCACGCTCGATGAATCTCGCCATATACCAGCCCGGCGCCGTGATTCGGGATGGCGCAGCGAAGTCTTGCAGGCGTGGGACCGGCAATGCGCGTTCTGTGGCTACGATGGCCAGCTCCTGGGCGCGAGCATCGGCTTGGACGCCGCACACGTCCGATGGTGGGCGTTCGTCGGGCCCAACACGCTGGACAACGGTCTTGCTCTCTGTGCATGCACCACAAGCTCTTCGACATTGGAATCCTCGGTCTCGACCCGGACCTGCGAATTCTGGTCTCCGCTGCCTTTAACGCACGCACGCCTGCCGGTCGCTCCATCTACGGCCTTCACCAGCAGCAGCTCTCACCTCGGCCTGGGACACCCACGCCCGCGCTGACCCACGTCGAGTGGCACAAGCGTGAAGTTTTCAAGGGCAGGCCCTTGCCCGGGAATTAGCCCTGGTTCGCGATGAGCAAGTCGGCCAACTGGATCACGGCTGTGTGCCAGCCGCGGAGCTCGGATGCGTTCGGCGCGAGTTCGTAGACGTGGTGGTGTGCCGCTTCGGCCGGGCTAGCGACACGGCATCCACCGTCGACGCCTTGTACGCCGAAGCCGAGTCGGATGTCGCGTACAGGGGAGTAGCAGCAGTTGCTGCCGCATCCCGCGGTCTGCGGCTGCGGGCGGTACAGCTCCAGCGGCATGGCCCAGCCCTTCGCGGCGAGCGGCTGCGTCACGCCGGTCGCCTGTACACGTGCCGGCGCCTCGTCCAGCCCGGTGCCATGGGCCCAATCCCTGGTCACGGTCGTCGTGCCGGGCTCGCCGTCCTCGGTCAGCTGGACCGCGATCGCGGTCGTGTCCCTGTGGTGGGGGTTATGCCTGCCCTCCTTCCATACGGCGGTCTGGTCCTACCAGCGCTTGTTCTCGCCGGTAGCGGCAGCTCGGCTGCCTCGGCGAAGCTCGATTTGGCCGATCTGTTCTGGCCGGTGATGACCCGTCAGGCCGGGCCTGGCTGCAGCGTGAGTGTGATCTTTGGGCCGATGCCGCGGAACCCTTCGACGGTGATCGCCTTCAGGTACGCGCGCTTGGGCCCGGCCGCGGGAGCGGCGACCTCCGCACCCGCGATCGGCATCGCGCCAACGATCAGGCTCGCCACTGGATCAGGCACATTGTCAGCTTTAAGCGCGTCGGTGAAAATTTGTGGACGCTTTCCCCACACTCTCCCATGCTGTCAAACGTTACTCCGCCGGGACGAGCGTGGATTTTATCCCAAACATGCGCGAGCGTCTGATGCTGGCACACTAATCCCCTATCAGAGGGATTTGAGGTGACAATAGATCCGGCCGGTCAGCTTCTACGTTGACGAATGCCGTACCAGCCAGGCCAAGTTCCTGAGGAAGCCCGGATCGTAGCGAAGATCGACATGGTCGACGTTCCACAGACCCGAATCGCGGATCTGCTCACGTTCGGCGTAATGGCCGAGCCAGCCAGGACTGGGAATGTCGAGTCCGCCGACCCGGCGCGACAAGAGCCCGATGCTGTTGCGCTCAATGGAGTCACGGTCGGAGCGTTCTGGGACACTCAGCCAGAGGAATGGCATGCTGCCGATGCACTGGCTCACCTTTACCTCGATCGGTGCTTCCTGCGTGGCCATCTGGGCGCTCGGGTTATGCCGATCGAGCCAGGAATCGAGCAGCTCGCGGCTGAACCCTTCGCGGCGGATGATCGCCGCGCCCACGTGTCGCCGGAATACCGAGGCGCGGTGGTTGCCGCCCCCCGCGTTACGGCCCCGGATGGGGCCGCGGTGCTGGCTCAGGCGGTCCCACAGCGTGGCCTGGCTCGCCTCCGTGAGCGCGTGTGTCCCTACTCGGACAACACGGTCAGTGCCGTTCGGCCGGAGTTCACCGCTTTCGTAGAAGAAGTAGACCCCGTGAGATGGCCATCCCGAATCGCCGATGCAGTCCCGCAACAGCCGAGGACCGCCTACCCTGCACGCGAGTTCGTCGAGGAGCACGTAGACCTCGTCTGTGTCGGTTTGGCGGTCAGCCGACTCGCTGTCATGATGTGTCTCGTCCCAGGCATACGCAGGCTCACCGGCCGGGACAGCCATGGGCTCGGGGGAAGGGCTGGCCGACGGCCCGCCAGCAGCAGCGCGGATGGTTAGCTCATCGCCTGTGGCGCTGATCGCAAAGCGGATGGTGCGCTCGGGCCACTGTTCGCAGATGCCATTGCTTGCAACAATCCTGGCCAGCGAGGCAGCATGTGCCATCGAGCCGTCGACGACCTGGTTTCCCCGAACATCAGCGGTCCCGTGCCAGGATTGCCGTTCGCCCTCGTCGCGGAGGCCGCTGAGTGGGATTACCGCGAGGCCGCCGGTGCTGGCAAGCCGGATACCGTCACGAATCTGCTCAAGGTGAGCTGTCCAGAACGGATCGTATTTCGACGTCATTCGGCCATCTTGCATGGCAAGCATGCCAAACGCATCGTTTTGTCACGGTGAGGCAAGTTCGAGGTCGGGGTCCCCAGCAGCGCGAGGATCTCGCCCTGCTGCTGGATCGCAGGATGGACAAGAGCGACGGCGAAGGACTTCTCTCCATTATTTGAAGAACACTCTTCAGTTTGTGGACACTTTCTAGGTCGCCGATTCAGTTCATCGGGGAGTGGGACGAGATCGTACTGGCGGCGGATCACCGTGTACCCACGCCAGCTCGACAGCATTATCCGCGAGTGCGTTCGCAATCCGCTATGCAAGTCATAACCAGACAGGTTGTTAGCTTCTTCAACGGAACGGATTGGCGACCCGGACGCCGCCATAGTCCTGGCCGTCGCTGAGGTCTTCGGATTGATGTGGCTCCGGAGTTGATCGCGTGGGGACCTGGCCGTGAGTGCCGGTCAAGTGCGGGCCTTGTTCGACTCGATGATCACCGTTCGGCAATTGCCCGACGAGGAGCGAACGCGCCTCGATTTGCTGACCGGCCTCGTGAACGATCGATTCGGGGCGTCTGGGTCCGCCCGCACCTGACGGCGCTGTATGTCGGCCGGAGGGGTGGCATGCCGTTGGTTCGCTGCTGTGTGGCCTGACTGTGCCGGCCGAACCGGGATGACCGCGGCGCCGTGCCCGGTAGGCTCTCCGGTCAGAGGCGGTCGCCATGATCCGCCGTCCGGCAAGGCCCGCGTCCGAGCAGAGGAAGGTCGGGTACGTGTCCTGGGAACCGCTGGGGGACGACCTGGACGAGCTGGGAGGGTACCGGCTGAGCGGGCGGCTCGGCGCTGGCGGAATGGGCAGGGTGTACCTGGCCTTCACTTCGGCCGGCCGACCCGTGGCGCTGAAGGTGCTGCGCCCTGAGTTGGGCGAGAACCCGGAGTTCCGGGAGAGGTTCCGACAGGAGATCATGGCGGCGCGGCGGGTGAGCGGGCTTTACACCGCCCAGGTGCTCGACGCCGACCCGGATGGCTCGCCGCCGTGGCTAGTCACGGCCTATGTGCCGGGGCCGTCGCTGGCGCAGGCAGTGTCCGCTCACGGACCGTTGCCGGAGCAGGGTGTGCTGCTGCTGGTGGCGGGGGTGGCGGAGGCGCTACAAGCCATCCACTCGGTCGGCCTGGTGCACCGGGACCTGAAACCGTCCAATGTGCTGCTGGCGGCCGACGGGCCGCGAGTCATCGATTTCGGTATCGCCAGGGCGATTCAGGCACCCGGGCTGACCCGGACCGGGATGCTGGTGGGGTCGCCGCAGTTCATATCACCCGAGCAGGTCCGGGGCGGTGCCGTGACCTCTGCCGCGGATGTGTTCGCGCTGGGCGCCCTGGCCGCTTACGCGGCCACTGGCCGACCCCCGTTCGGTGAGGACGACGGGATGGCGGTGCTGTACCGGGTCCAGCACCAAGATCCTGACCTGAGTGGCTGCCCGGGTCGGCTGCTGTCGGTGATCGAAACGTGCCTGGCCAAGCACCCGGCGACCAGGCCTGCGCCCGCGCAAGTCATCGAGCGATGTCGGGCACTGATGCCCTCGAGGACCCTGGCGTTCACGCAGTCGTGGCTCCCTCCGGCGGTCGCCGCAGATCTGGCCAGCCATGCGGTGGCCGGTAGGCACGTCGCGCCGCGCTCGCCCGACACCGCTGGACCGCAGGGCACCGCAAGGCTACCCGGCAGCGGAATGCCGCCCGGCGCCGCCGGGCCGCCTGGCACTGCTGGGCCGCCGGGACCGCGGCGGATACGCCGTCCGGCGCTGGCCGCCCTGGTCGCGGCCGGCGTGCTCGCGGCGGCTCTCGCCCTTTATGGCCTGGCACCCGGGGTGTTTCATCATCAGGGCGCCACTGCCGCCAGATCCCCGGCGAACAATGCAGACACCTCGGACGCGTGCTTGTTCGGCACCTGGCTCATGACGACTGAGAGCAACCGGCTCCCGGACGGTCAGTACGAGACGTATACCGACCACGGGGACACCATGACCTTCCTGCCCGGCGGGGTAACCCGCACCGACTATGGCGACGGCGCCACGTCGAGCACCACCGTGGACGGGGTGACCTGGACGTACGTGTACGTGGGGAGCATCACCGGCCGCTACTCCACCAGTGACGGGACGCTGCGGCTGCGCGACATGTCGGGGCACATCGCAAAGACGGAGTTCAGAAAAGGGTTGTACTACAGCAGGAGCGACTTTTCAGTGGCCGCGAACCAGGGGTCCCAGCCGTAC
>Ga0335075_10007626_pt1 | contig 16638 bp, 15 predicted proteins | sample Lox_Sample_24_FD_206723 | JGI IMG/M metagenome (GOLD analysis project Ga0335075, IMG submission 206723) | Soil microbial communities from Loxahatchee National Wildlife Refuge, Florida, United States - Lox_Sample_2.4 | ecosystem: Environmental > Terrestrial > Soil > Wetlands | place: USA...
GGGAGACTGTCGACACTGTGCTCCGCAGACACCTCGGGGCCTTTCAGAGGCTTGATCCGGTCACGGGACAAGGTCGCGGCCGCCCGCAAGTGCGCTGGCAGTTGCGATCCGATGCCATTGATGAAGTTGTGGCCGAGGTCGAGAAGCTTCAAAGCATCATCGGGCCAGGGAACCTTAAGCCGACGGACACATTGGAGCCCGACTTGGTGGAGGCGTCTCTTACGCTGGCAGCCGATGCGGTTCTGCAGGCGTCTATGGACGATCCTCGGGCTGCCATGTCGCTGGCCACAGCGGCTAAATCGTCGCTCCGCGCTGCGGGATACGACTACGTAGCAGGCGGCATACCGAACGAAGGCTTGCCTGAAACGGACGCACATGATTATCGCGCCCGCATAATCAGTGCCGCTGCAGACCTCGTAGAAGCAGAGGTCACTGGCGATTATGAACGCATCGACGCTGCTCAGGCAAAGGCGCGCCCATTGGTTATAGGTGCTAGGTCAAGCATGTCTGCCGAAGAGTGGCTTCCCCTAGCCAATCGTATCGTCTGCACTGAAAGCACAGTCCTTGCCGCACCGGTCGAGGTTGTCGACCAAAGTGGCCAAATTCTGGTCGAGCAGCTATTTCCGAACCTTGCCACAGTCTCTGACGGCAGCGTAGATATTGATAGCGGCGAAGGTAATCTTGAGCCTATTAGAACGTGCGTACTAGCGGATAAGCGAGTTATGCCAAGCGCTCTAGGGACCCTCCTGCCGTCCGTCGTGCTCCAGGTAATCATCCAGCCAGCCACGGCCGCCGCAGTCACGGGATTGCTTCGCAAGGCGGTTCGCCGTCCAACATCTAACATACGGCCAATCGCCAAGCGGCTAGTCTACGTGGAACACGTTGATTCGCCTGCCATAAGCGCGATCACAGGTAGCGCCGCGCAGCTTCTGCTGGTAAGTCCTGAAAGGCGTCACGTGCAGACAGATTTCGCCCGAGTTGTCAACAGGGCGGCTGTGGGGCTCGATGCCTCAATACGTGAACCGTTCCTCCTAATAAAATACTGACCGCCTTGTAACGGGTTTCTTGGCAAGAGATATCCCTGTGCTGTCACCGAGCAGCCATCCCCCTCGCGGAGCACTCACATCGGCATGAGAGGATCGGCGGCTGTGCCGGGCGCACCGATCACCCAGATCTGTAGCCGTCATGGACAGCATCGTTACGCACAGGTATCCAATCAGGCGGGTACGTGCGCCGTGTCGCGCGGCCTTCGATGCGCCGTTACAGTCCACGGTCTCTGACCAAGGCGGTACGGAATTGCCCCTTCGTTGAGTCCGTGGAGGCCACGTTGTCCGCGACGACCCGTGGTTCCCCTCTCGGCTGGTACATGCGCCAGCCCTAGTCGGCGAGCAGGCTCTCGATGGAACAAAATCGTTCCTTCGGGTCGTGCGCGGGGCGCGGGGTACGGCGGCCGTGGGCTAGCCCTGGTTCTCCGGCTGGTGAGGTGGAACGGCGCTGTCCTCTGCTGGCTGTGGCGGGGGAGTTCCGGGACGCTTGCCCTCGTCCTTGCCCGGTTTCCTGGTGGCTAGCCAGCCGAGCACGTCCCGGATGGCGGCTGTCTGGGCTTGGGCAATGATCTCTCCCCGTTTTCCGGTGGCTACCTCGATCTCAAACTGGATGGTCAGCGGCTTAGTTCCGTGTTCGCCACGCAGTTCTTTGGGTTTGAACCTTATGACGTCGCCGTCGCTCAGCCTTGTCGGCACTTCGCCTGACGGCGAGCCCGGCTGGGAATCCACCATCTTGTCGTCGCTCATGGTGATGGCTTACATGCTCTACGTGGTTGATGCAAGCCACTGGAGCCAGCCGACCTGATGACCTTGCAAGGGTTGGTGCCCCCAGGGGGGCTACATGCAGAAGGTTGCAGGCGTGACCTGCGGTTTCCCGTTGGCAGACTGGTGATCGAAGGAACCTTGCCAGCCGTGCGGGAGGATCGCTGATGCTGACGTTGCCAGAGTGCCGAAATTGTCTGGAGGTGGGGTTCACTCGAACGTCGTCATGGTTCATCTGAGTTAGCCAGACGGTCCCGCCGAGGTGTTGGAGCACCCCGGCGAGACCTTGATCCCCGGCCCTATCGAGGAGGGCATGGAACCCATGAATGAGGCTATCCGTAATCCTGTCATCGCCACCCGCCACGACGGCCCGGCGGTCGCCGCGGAGCTGGCGGGCGAGGTGTTCACCCGGCGGGTGATCACGGTCGTGCTCGCCGCGATCACCGCGCTGACGTTCGCGTTCGGGTTCGGCAACGTCTGGGCGCTGGGCCGTTCCCTGGGCGTCCCGCCGTTCGTGGCTCCGCTGGTCGGCCCGGCGGTCGACCTGTCGGTGGCCGGGCTGCTGATCGGCATCCGGCACCTGTCCACGGCCGGGGTGCCCCGCGATCAGCTCCGCCCGGCCCGGATCCTGCTGACCGCCTGCGGCGCGGCCACCCTGGTGCTGAATATCGCCGGGCCGGTCACTGTCGGCGCCTATGGGCGGGCCGCCTTCGACTCGGTCGGCCCCGGCCTGCTCATCGGCTGGGCCGAGACCGGACCCGGCATGCTCCGCTTCCTGTACGCCCGCCCCGGCAGCCTAGACCCGGCACTGCATGGCAGCAAGGCCCAGGCCGCCCTCGCCGATGACAAGGCGGTCGTCAGCCCAGTCCCGCCCCTGAACAGCCCGGGCTCCGAGGCAGGGACGGACGGCACTGACCGGCACGGTGTCGGCCAGTCAGGCCGGCCAGGCGCGGCGAGGCTGGACGAGTTGCTGGCCGAGGCGCGGCGGCTCGATCAGGCGCACCGCCTCCGGCATCACCGGCCGGTGTCCGCCGAGACGCTGCGCAGGCAGATGCGGATTGGCTCGATGCCCGCACGCGCACTCGTTCAGCAGGTCCGCGACTCACACAATCAGGCCACGGAAGACCCCGAGGCCGTCGACCGCGCCCCCGCAGCAGATCGGTAGTTGGTATTTGCGCGAAGGCGCCGCCAGCCAGGACGCCCCGGATCTAGCCAGGGAACCTGCGACGGTGGCCTCATGACCGGGACGGAGCGACCTGCTGCGGTCTGCGCCCGCTGCGGGATGGTTATCGCCTACATGCTCAAGACCAGCGGTCGCGCAGACGAGCCGGGGTTCGTCTGGGTACACGGCGGATGCGAAGAACGCGGCGTGAACCTGCGCGGCGCGCGCCCGGTAGGCGGTATGCTCGCCGGCGCTGGTGAAGGGAATGCTGGCAACAGCCCGGGCGAGCAGCGCCCGCCGCCGACCGGTGCGAACCAGTTCCGCGCATTGGCCGCAGGCGGCCCACCTGCCGGTGAAGTTCTCGGTCAGCGAGCCGCCGACCCGGTCTACCACCGTGATCTGGAGATCCCGGTCGGTATCGATGACCCATCCCGGGTCCGGGGCAGAGCAGGAGTCGCAGTACAGTCTTCGCGGTCCGGCGGATGGAGCGAGCACCGGGTCGTGGCCGGCAAGGCCGGCCCGCATCCCATCCGCGGCGCACGAGTCTAGGGGCCTTAATCAGGGCAGCCCCCTACCTCTCGACACGAGTGATTCAGGGCGTGGGCTCGCGATTAAGCGGGTCAGTCAGGTAGAAGACGGTTGAACTGGACTGTCTGGATGTCGAGCGCGTTCAGTTCGTCCGCTCCGCTCGTGCGCAGCCAGTCTTCGCCTTCGATCAGATCGGCTCGAGGCTTCACGTCGACTCCCAGTTCCGCGCTGGTAGCCAGCACCGCGTCGATATCCCCGCCGACGACGGCCTGTACCGGGCACGCCTTGCAGTCTCCGGCGGCTGCATGGCCGGGGATTGTGGCTAGGAGCTGGCGCTGGTGGCTGAACGCGTCGAAGGAGTGATCGGCCCTGATCGGGTACCGGGTGCCGCCGCGCTCGGCCGGGCCGGCTGCGGCGGCCAGCGCTGGGCTGCGGGGCAGGTACAGCAGGCGGTCCTCGTAGCGGAGCAGGAACAGGCGGTCGATCATCTCCGCTTCGTCGCCGACTGGCCGGCGGTCCTGGAGCCCGCCCGTGCCTGCATCCAGGTCCCCGGCCCCCACAGCCCAGTCGCACGGCCGGTAAGTGGACTCATACCAGGCGTCATGGTCGGGGAGCCGTGGGTCTTCGGGGTCAGCCAGAACGATGACCCAGCGGCAATGAGGCTTGCCTCATCAGGCTCTTGAAGCTCGGCGAGCGTCTTGGTGATCATTCCGGTCCTGTCCTGTGATCCGGCCCCGGGGTTGTCAGGGCGTGACGCATAGCAGGGCGGCGGTCATGGCGATGAGCGCCTTGGCCTCGGCCCGGGTATAGGCGTGGTCCCTGGTGCCCGGGTCGACGTGCATGGCACCGCTTGCCTGGTCCTCCATTGCCGCCCGGATCAGCGCCCACCGCTCGTCCGCACTGCGGTCGGCCTTGTCTTTCTTGCCGGGCCAGTTCCAGCCGCTGGTGTTCTTGATGGTTTCCAGTGCCTTGCGGACCTGGAGCATCGCGGAGTCGATCTCGCTGCCACCGAGCAGCCGCTGGGCTTCGCGCAGGAAGTCCGCCACACGACTGCGCGGCTCGTCGTCCTCGGGGAACGGAACCAGCATCTCCGCGCCGAGGGTACGGCCGAGTCCCGCGAGCTGCTGCCGCCACCGGCTCTCGGCGATGGTGATGTACTCGGTGACCTCGGGCGCGCCGGGGAAGCCCGAGGCCGCCTGCGGCAGGATCCCTCGTACCTGGACCTCCAGGCGCAGGTCACCCGTGCGCCGCTGTTCCAGCGCCAGCAGCTGGGCGTTGGTGATCAGGTACTGCAAGGTCGGCAGCCGGACCTCGCCCTCCGGGTTGAACGGAACCGACACGTTCGCCGACGCGAGCGGAACCGGCGGGCCGCCGCCCTCGGGGGCGTACAGCGTCGTCTCCAGGCACAGCAGCCGCCCGGCGGCTGCGCCGACTTCCGGGATGCCGATCTGGAGCTGGACCTGGAAGTAGTGCGTGCCCATCCCCTTGAAGATCCACACGCTATCCGAGGTGACGCTCACGCTGTAGTGGCCGAGTCCCGCCTCGAACCTCAGCTGGTTCACGACCGTGTCCTCCCCTCGTAATCTCCTAGCGGCGTCACCGCCGTCATGGCAGCGCGATTCCGACGTACGCCGGGGTACGGGCAACGGAACCGTGCCACCGTGCCACCGGGCCGCTGCCGCTCGCCGTGAACCCGACCGTGTTCACCGGACCGTCGACCCGGGCAGCGGTATAGCATGAGCCTCACGGCTGACCTCGCTATTGCACCGTCCCGGTCGCAGCGGCGGGACCGGCCACAACGCGCTGAACTACCAGCGTCAGTGCCGACCAAATGACCAGCCGAGCGCCACCGCAACATCGCAGGTGAACCCTTCGTTCGATGGTCGGGCATCTGATGCGGAGGCGTTGTCCGAAGGGTGGGTGCCCCGGAGCGCGGCGAGTGCGACAGTGGGTTCCAGGCTAACGTGCCGTATCCATGCGGCCACCTGTTCAGGAGTCAACGACTGGACGGGCTTGGCTCCGGTCTCGATCTCGGCGATTAGCGGGGCGGTGGTCCCGATCCGGGCCGCGATGTCACTCGGGGCCAGTTGCCGGGCGCATCGGTGCTTGCGGAGCAGATTGCCAAGGTGGTTATCGAGCCGGTGCCGCCAGCGGACGCCTCGGTCGGCACCTTCGACAAGCCGTTGCCGTGCCTTGACTGTCACGGACTCGCAGTCGTTCATCAGTAGTTCCACTGCGGCTAGCACTGCCGGGTCGAACATCTCCGATGCCGGCAGGGTCGCGAACGCCGCTTCCATCCAGCCGTCCGGCTCGCGGTTGTCGGGCGATCCAGGCGATGTCATAGCCGATGGCTCGGTACTCCTAGCGTGGGCGATGATGTCCTCGGCTGATATTGGTTCGAAGTCGTGGTGGTTAGTCATGTTATTTCCTTCGGCGTTTGGGTCTAGGAAGGAAGGCCAGTCCGTCAGGCGACGCCGAGGTCGCCTTGGCCCTCGACCTGGGTGCGGAGCTGCCTGATGAGCCGGCTTAGCCTCTGCCGGACGGCCGCATCGGAGATGCCGAGCCGTGACGCGATCTCATAGGTCGGAAGGTCTTCGGTGAACCTCAGCGCTATCAGGAGCTGGTGATGCGGAGGCAGTGCCCGGACCGCCGCGGCCAGCTGGCCGACCCGGAGATCACTCTGGACGGGACCGGTCTTGGTGATGGGCGGCAAGCTTCCGGCGCCCGGATCGACGAGCAGAGGGCTGACCTGGGAGGCTGGGCCACGGCGCCAGGCCCGGACTCCATTGCGCACGAATCCCCGCAGCCAGGCGTGCAGGCGACTCTTGCCAGGGTCGTAGTCGTCGATCTTGCGGCAGGCCGTTTCGACGGCTTGCTCGCAGATGAGCTCTCGGTCGACGTCGCCGAGGTCAGGTGCGATGGTCCGGCAATAGCCGAGGAGCTTCGGGCCGTAAAGGCTAATCATGAACGCGCCGGCGCGCTCGTTCCCCGCCTTAGCGGCCTTAATCAGGTCCTCGTCCACTGCGTCATCACCTATCCCTGCCTGAACTGTGGTTAGCATGCTTCGCGTCTGCGTGCCGTCCGCCACGCCGGCAAGCGGTCGTGCTATCCGGCCTGCCGCTCTTGCGCGGGCATGGCGCTCGGCCGCCAGCGGGTCGCGACCTGGCTGCCGTCACCCGTACCGAGAAGGCCGTGGTCGCCGCAGACATGGCAGGCGGGGTCGCGGTCAATACCGCTGGTCGTGAGACGCCGCTGCTCGGCGCGGTAGAGCAGCCGCTGTCGTCCGGTGGTGAACATGCCGGCGGTCAGCTGGCAGAATTCCAGGACGGCGAGACTCGCGGCCACTCCGTTGAGGGCCACGACCGATGGCGTCGGCTCGGCTGAGCCGCGCAGGTAGCCGCGGTTCCTCTCCGCCTCGCGTTCGGCGGCGGGCAGGTACTCCTCGCGGACCAGCCCCGGATCGAGCGTGCCGGCGCAGTGCAGGCACCCTTCGCCGGGCCGGAGGATCCGCACGCCGCCGCCAGCCCGCGCTCCGTCCGGCGACGGCACGATCTCGACCCCGAGATCGATGACCGTCACGCAGAACTGCTGGGCGATCTCGGTCAGCAGGGCCCGCGAGCCATGACCGTCGGTGCAGCAGAAGACCACGTCCGCCTCGGCCAGCAGGCCTGGATCCACGTCCAGCACGCTGGCCCCGATCGCGCCGATGATTGCCTCCGGGCTGATGGCCCGGGCAGCATCGGCCAGTACCTCAGCCTTGAGCCTGCCGATGTCGGCTGCGGTCGCGCCGAGCAGCCTCGGCAGGTTACTGGCCTCAACGTGGTCCGGGTCGATGAGCAGAAGGTTCCGCACACCGAGATGGGCGAGTTGCATCAGCACGTGCGAGCCGGTTCCGCCTGCGCCGACGATTACAACTCGCGCGGCTGCGATCGCTGCCTGGCCATGTGCGCCCCAGGCGCGGACCTGCCGGTCGAACGTCTCATCATCGCTGCCTGGCCCAGGGCTGCCTGTCCCAAGGGACGTGAGCGTGTCCCCGGCGATCCGGATCGCGGCCTCGCGGTTGCCGTCCTCAGCCGGGTACATCCGGGCACTCGCCCCGTCGGGTCCCACGATCAAAGAGCCGACGGGACGCGGGCCCAGCCGTCCAGCCAGCGCCCGGCCGCACAACTGGACCTCGGTGTCCAAGTCCAGCACCGACGGGTGCACGGCCCCGGGGAACGGGTGGGAATGACAGATGATCACGCTTCCGCTGGACTGGCCAGCCTGCTTGGCCAGCCGGGCGATTGTGACCGGGCTAACTGACAGGTGCAGCTCGCCCTGGTCGATCAGGTCAGCGCCAGCCAGCGGGACAACCTCGCGGACGAACATCAGCCGGGTGCCGGCGGTGGCGAGGCTGCCGCAGATCAGCACCGCCGCGTGCTCGAGGCCGTCGGCCAGAAGATGCTGGCGCAGTTCCTGCCACTGCCCAGCAGTCATGCGGATCTCATTGCGCACGGCGGAGCCTTTCAGCGATGAACCGGACGTAGCCGAGCAGCGTGTCACGGACCGGGTTCCAGGAAGCGACGTGCCAGGAAAACCACATCAGCGGCTGTCCCGCCAGTGGCTGCGGGCCGGAGTTGGTGGGCATCCTGCCGCCCGTGAGCCGGAGCTCAGGGTCGGCATAGAAGCAGTCTGGCTGAGCGGCCGGGTAAGGCACGGGGATCACGAACCGAACGACCGTGGCACCTGCGTTCCAGCCAGGCCGCAGCGGCAACGGCACGCTCACGATATGCGTGCCGTCGCCGGCGTCGCGGATCTCGGCGCCCGGATAGGCCTCGATGACCTCGGCCATCTGCCGGTCGAGGATGTCGCGTCGCGCCACGGACGGCCTACCCGAAGTTCCCGACCGGGACGGCGTAGAACTTCTCGCCGTCATGCAGCTCGACGAGCTTGTCCCTCGGGATCGGCTCATCGTCTCCAGGGCCGGGGACCTCCCGGAACAGCTGGTCACCGGGTGGCAACCCGGCCAGGGCCAGCAGCTGGGCGCCAGTAAGGAATCGCTCATGCACCTCGTAATGCACGTTGTCGATGGCGATGTGGATCGTCAGCGTGGGCTGGGTCACCGGGTCGGCAGGGGTCACCACGTCCTCCTCAGTCGGTGGGTCTCTGCCTTGTATTGACTGCCGTGTGACATCGGTGCCAGGGTGAACAGGTCCTTTGGCCTGAACCCCGCTGCTGACTGTCGGGCCGGCCGACGCGCCAAGGCCTCCGGCGCCACCCGACCCCGTACTGCGACGCGTTCCGTTCGGCGGTTCGGAAGGTGCGACGTCGGCGAGGTGCGTCTGTAGACCGTTACTATCTGTGTGTGTACAAGGCGACCGCTGGTTCTGTCGCAAGAGAAGGGGTAGTTAGTGTCGGCGAAGAACAGCGGTGGTGGACGGACGATCCAGATCCGCGCCCGCAGCATCGAGACGCTCGCCGGTGACCATCCGATTGGTTTTCCGCCGCCGCTCTCAGAGCACAGCGAGAACCCTGGGGCGTTCGAGGCTACCTGGCACCTGATCCAGTTCGTCTTCGGCCTGCCCGATCCGAGAGCCTTTCCACCGTTGAGCGAAGCGGTTCCGCCGGAGGCGCTGGCCGTTTTGCGCCGGTATACCTATGCTGCCGTGGAACTGGCTGAGAGCGCGTTCCTCGCGCATCCCACCGGCGTGACGGTTAACGTGCTTGATGACGGCGTGGATGAGCAGATTGAGAGGTCCTTCCCACCTAGAGAAAACGTCCGGGGTTTCTCGGTGCTCTTCCGGCAGTTCTACTCCGACGAGGAAGCCGCGAGCTTCAGGAAGGTACATAGCACGCTCGGTCGGTTCAACCAGCAAGCCGCCGACAGCTCCGTCGACATTCGTAGGGATTACCTGAGGTCATGGGGGCGAGCAGCTGGCCGGCTTCGCGGCTATTCGCTGAAGCTCTTGGTCGCCAAGCGACTAGAAGAATTGGGAAAGATCGGCCCCGGCCCGCACGCCAATGAGCATCTGCCCGGACCCGAGATGCTGATCTCCATTTATAACTATGGTGACGACATCCACTGGGGACAGCAGCGGCAGCAGGTTGCCGCGTGGAACGAGTCGTCGTTTGACTCAGCATGGACGCGCATGGCGTGCTTCGAGGCGATGAACGGGCTCGCGCATATGTACCTCGGCTTCGCGCAGCTTGCCGATGCGGCGTTTGCCCAGCAAGCATAGGGGAAGCTGCGCCGATAATTGAGGTATCGAGATGACCGTAGCGCGAGGCAATCATGCCAATGCCGCATATTGACAAATACTCACATACGTCAGCAGCTCAGGCTTGTGTTGACGCCTTCCTTGATCTCGTGGATGTCTTTGTCGATCACATCTAAGCACTTATCATGCTCATCAAATCGCGGCATGACAGGGGGTTTGGATAGCAGATGTAACGGCATGGACGGTACGTCCCGTACTTGGATTAAATCTTCGCCGGTCAAGCTCATGGCCTGATTATAATGGAGACCGTTATTGGATTTTTTGCGGGATTTCCGCGAGCGCGATGCTTGCTTGTCATTCTGACTACTTGCGCTTTGGCTTCTTCTCGTACGAGAACCAGCTCGCGGCTTCGTCCTTATAGACGACTACCGGATCACCAGGCGGATCGTTCATCTGGATCAGTTCGCGGATGCCGCGGGCCAGCACGTCGGGCGCCGCGAGTTCGTACAGCAACTGATTGAGGCCGTGTGCATGCCAGGTGAGCGCCCGATCGCGCCAGTGCGCCCGCACAACGGGCATGTCCCCTTCAAGCTTCATATCCGCAGGCACGAGCAACACCTCGCCCGTTAGGCCGGCGTGTTCCAGGCTCTCGACAAGGGCGTCGGCCGAAACGGTGGTGTCGAAGAACAGGACGTCACAGATGATGCCGGCGCAGTCGATCGGGGTGAACGGGTAAATCGACCATGGGGCCATGATCGGCGACCGCGAGGCAGTATCGCCGCTGTAGCCCTTGATGTGGTGCATGACCTTGTCGATGCCCGCCCGCTTATACGCTTGCTGACGGGTGGAGTCGAGGAAGCGCCCGCCTCCCTCCATGTCGTTCCTGAAGCGGCCGATCATTGACGGAAGTGACGACGCGACGATGGCGCGCCCCTGCGGGAGCTTCATCCCATGGCTGCCGTTCCGCTTAGCGAGTTGAAGCAGGTCGTTCAGCGGCTTGAGGTCGGTGGCGTACGGCTCCGCCAGTTCGACCAGCCGGGAGTCGCCTGTACTGCTCGGCAGGACGCCGCCGCTATTGACCGCGTCGACCACTGCCTGTGCCCGTTCCAGCTGCTTCTTCTCGGTGTGGGGCTTAGCTTTGATCTCGTGGAAGAGCCGCTGGCCTGCTGCGGTGAACTCAGTTAGGTCAGCGATCCGCAGGCAGTTCGTCAGGTCATGGTGAAGGGCGAAGTGCTGCTTGGTCTTCCAGAGTTCCTGGATAGCGCCAAGCTCGTAGGGCAGGCCGTCCTTGCCGTACATCGGGCCGGGCGAATCGTTGCGGGACAGGGCCAGGATGATGCGCCGGTCGTATCCGAAGCAAGTCCAGGCGAAGCCGTCTCCCACGGTTCGCAGCTGCCGGGCCAGGCGCTCGAAGACGTACGCTTCGAGCTCCCACGTCTCCAGCCTGGTCGGGTCGCCGCTCGGCGGAGGAGCAACGTCGGCGGGAAGGCTCTGCCCGCGCCGAAGCCGCTTCAAGACCTTCGAGCACTGACCCCGCCGCTCCTCGACCTCATAGAGGTAACCGAACAGGTGACGCTGGAACTCGAAGCAGTGCTCCAGAGTCTCGCAAGCACGAAGCCAAGTGATGATCTGCGCGACGGTGCCCACCATTGCCTGCTGGGCGGGGTGCATCAAGACAGCACGCGAGGTTTCCTCACCGAGTGAGATAAGTGGCTGCCCCGGCTTGATAGTCAAGTATTCCCCCGTGCGGAAGGGCCGCAGTTTAGATAAGAGTCTGGCCAGTATCTATACAAGCAGCGCGTTCGCTGGTCAACTGTAAATTTGTTCGCCCGTCACTCTGAGCTTGCTTTGAGTTCTGTACTCGCGGTCACAGCCGTTCAGCGCATTCCTGCAGCAGCCGGTTGACGTACGCCCTTGGTGGCATGTCATCGATGCTGAGTAGATCGGCGCTTGCACGGATCTGTCGATGCAGAGCGTCGTCAGCCTGTGCCCGAAAATCTTCAAGCCGCTTGATGTACTTCTTATCGCTTTGCCCCCAGGCAAAGTTGTTGGCAACGGCGCTGAAGTCCCTGCAGCCGAGAATGGGCGGAACGTGATCCAAGACGGCGCGCAGCAAGGCGTGCGAGGCGTACGCGCGCCTACTCGCGTAGTTGTCGTTGAGTTCATCGACCAAGGCGAGGAGCTTGGTGACGTCGAACTTGCTCCTTCCATCCTTGGCGTGGATCGCCTTGATGACCTTCTCATCCACGTAAAGGAGGGCGGCCTGCGCGGGCCGGGAAAGTTGCGTCGGCTCAGGTACTTCCACTGGCGGTTGACCGGGCGCCCCGGTGATGAAGTCGTTGGTGACATCTGTGCCGGTGGTGATGGCGAGGCTCCACCTGTCGTTGCTGGGAATGAGAACCATACCCTCGGCGTGCCGAGTTCGCCGCCGGGGAAGCTCCTCAGTGGGTCGATCGGTTTGGCTGATCCGGATCTGCGTGATGTCCGCGAGCTGAATGATGTCTCCGTCAGCCATGATGGCGCGGCCGCTCCGGTATGGCGCAAGGATCTGCGCCTCCAGCGTCTCGAGGGACAGGTCCGGCAGGACCCGGTACTTGGACGATCGCCCCTTCACCGAGAGCCGTACATGGAAGTAACCGTCCTGCACGGTGTCGTCCAGCTGGAGCACTGCGGGCCGTCCTTCCGCCAACCACGCTTCCCGGACTGCCACGCAGTCCTCAACTGAACGCACCTCGCGGAAGCGCCAAATGTCCGGCATGAGCCTCACAGACCAGCCGTTCTCGCTGCTGCTGCGACCACCGACCCCCCAGTGGTCGAGGTCGAGCATCGCGCAGAGCCGTCGGAGCGGAAGCGGGTCAGCGTCGCCAAGGCCCAGGTGACCCGCGATCTCCTGGGAAGTGACTTGCGGCATCTCGTCGCCGCTACCGGGAGGGGGCTCGTAAGTCTCCTCGCGTTCTGCCAGCCAGCGCAGCGTTCGGACGAACCGCTCCGTGTCGTCCGAGCTGCCGCCACATGCCTGGATGCCGAGCAGGCGCAAGCGCAGCTCGTCGCTGGCTACCGGAGGCATCCCTTGGCGCGGCGGGACGATCAGGGACTCGGGGAGGCTCAAGATGATCGGCCCGGTATCCCAATGATGCTGGCGACGGATGGGCCGGTCGATCGTAATGAAGGTTGGCCACGTCCCGTGATCGCGGAAGTGGTCGTAGATGGCTTGGAGCACGGCCGCCTGCTGGTCCGTCAGGGGCACGGCGATCATGCCCGCATCCTGCCTGGCGCCACTCCTCGTCATGGGCGAATGCTACTGGCCAGGGCCGACGTTTCAGGTTGATGTGCGTGAGGCGGGGTGCACGTCAATGTCGTGGTGACCGGCCGGTAACCTGGCGCGTCTCCCGGTCAGGCGGTGCGCGTCTGGGCGCGCATTGGTGTCAGACGACCGCAGTGGCCGTCCTGGTCAGCGCGCCAGCCGACGACACAAGGGGCAGGATGCCCGCTGACCAGCACGAATGCGGTTCAGTGCAATCTGAATGTCGAAGCACTCCTCTGATGATCGCCCTGACCGGCGATGATCCAAAACCACCTACTTATGACGCACACCCCCGCCCGGCGCTATTGCGTCGGTGCGCAGGCCAGCGCAGTCCAGTGGTTGATGCCGGGTGCCGAATGCGCAGCCAATCCGCTACCGGTGCCGAGTAGCGCGACCAACTGGTGCCAGCAAGCGCGTCCCCGAGGCATCAGACGGGATGACGCATAGGCTCCTCCGGAGCAGGTCCATTAGCGGCCTCAGCGCGGAGCGGGTCCTGTGGGACACGACGGGCGCTATAGCCGAGACGGGGTGTCCGCGCGGTAGCAAGCTGACGACTGATGCTCTCGCCGGTCCCGGTGCAGGCTGAGCTCGTGAGGTGACGCCCGTCATTCCGCACTCGTTCGGTGTGCGCGTCAGCCCCTTGGTGGCAGCTAATGTGAGCCTCGCGCGGCGCAGAGAATTCCACGTTCGTATTGGAAGCCCCGCGCCGTCCGGCCCGCTGCTCGTGCGTCGTTCAGCCCGGAGGGGGACGGTGACAGGGGCTAACTGACCTTGGTTGTCAGCGCTGATGGCTACAGTGTTGCGATGGAGGCAGAGGAGGGCTGCAAGTGACCGTCCCGGATTCTTCGCAGCTCCCGCGGCAGGGCGACCAGTTCCAGGTGGATGGCGAGCTTCTCAGTGTCATCGCGGCGGAGCCGACCGGCGATGGTGTCCACCTTGTTGTACGGCGCCCTGACGGCATGCCAGATGACGTGACGCTGACATGGGCTGAGCTTGCGAGTGCTGCAGTGCCTTCAGGCGACGGGCGCGGGGATCCCGTCTGCGGGCTGGCGGGCTTGTGGTCGCGGTGGATGCAGTACGCGGTTCCTCGTATCCGGTCGGCTGTGCTGGCGACCCGCCCGCTGCGGCCTTATGCGCACCAGGACGAGGCCGTTTTCGCTCGCATGCTGGCGCAGCCGCGGCTGCGGTTCTTGCTGGCGGACGAGCCCGGCACTGGCAAGACGGTGATGACGGGCATGTACCTGGCGGAGGCGGCCCGCCGGGGCCTGATCCCGGGCCGCACGGTGATCGTCGTGCCGGCGCACCTGGTGGATAAGTGGCGGCGGGACCTGCACCGGCATTTCGCGATCGATGCGCGCCGGCTGACTCCTGAGATCGCGCGGGACCCGGCTGGCCTCGACCCCCGCTACAACGTGTGGGTAGTCAGCCTTGACCTGTTCACCCGCAACAATGACGTGCGCCGCCGGGTGGCCGGCGCTGACGCGTCGTGGTCGCTTGCGGTGTTCGACGAGGCGCACCGGCTCACGCCGACCTCGCAGTACCTGGGCGCGGCGCAGGAGCTTGCCGCGTGCGCGCATCATCTGCTCCTGCTGACGGCTACACCGCACCGGGGCAAGGAGCACTTCTTCCGCGCGCTGTTGAACCTGCTCGATCCCGACCTGTACCCGTGGGATCCGCGTACCGCTGGCTATGACCGGCCGTTCCGGCCGAGCAGCCTGTCTTTCCTGCGCCGGATGAAAGAGGAGCTGCGCGACTTCGACGGCAGCCCGCTGTTCCAGCCCCGGTACGCCGAGACCGTGCCGGTCACCTTGAGCCAGAGCGAGCAGCAGGCCTACCGCGACGTCATGGACTACGTCGACGACTTCTACCCGCGGAACCCCACGCTCCCCCGCTCGGTTTACGGCCGGCGAGCAGCGTCGAGCCTGGTAGCGGTACGGGAAACGCTGCAAAGGCGCATCCTGGCCCTCCAGGACGCCGCGGCGAACCCGCCAGGCGACCTGGACGCGATCGACATGTTCGCCGGCGATGTGTCCGACGCCACGGGAGAAGACGAGGCGTGGCGGCGCGCCGAAGATGCCGTCGTGGCAGCGCGCACGCGGGACAGGGCGGCGGAACTCGCCAGGGTCCGCCAGGTCCTGGGAACGGTGGTGGCAGCAATCGCGGCCACGCCGGAACCGGCCAAGTGGACGCGGCTGCTGGAACTGCTCGGCACCCACGAAATCGGCCCGGGCACCGGCCAGCTGCTGGTCTTCACCGAATTCACCGACACCGCCAGGTGGCTCGCCGGCCTATTCAGCGAGGCCGGGTTCAGCACCGAGACCCTGGATGGCTCGCTCAGTCACGAGGAACGCGACGTTCTGCAGCAGCGGTTCCTGGCCGGAAGGTTCCAGGTGCTGGTCTCCACTGACGCGGGCGGTGAGGGAATCGACCTGCAGTCCGCGCACGTCATGGCCGACTGGGACATCCCGTGGTCGCTGGTCCGCCTTGAACAGCGGATGGGCCGCCTGCACCGTATCGGGCAGCGGTACCCCGTCCACATCTACCACCTGGTCAGCCCGCAGACCCGGGAAGGGCAGGTCCAGAACGTCCTGCTGACCAACATCAGCGCGGTGAGCAGGTCCCTGGGCGGCCGGGTCTTCGACCTGCTCGACGCCACCGCAGAGCGAGCGAACTTCAGCTACGTCGCGGCGATGATGTCCGCGCAGGCAAGCCAGTCCGCCGGGCGGGATGTCCGCGTCCCGAGCGTCGCCGAGCTGCGCGCCGCCGCCGAGCAGCTTTCGGATGAGGAAAGGCGCCTGGCCCGGCGGCCCGATATCACCGCAGCCGAAGCACGGTTCCGCGAGGACCGGCTGGAGGCGATCAACCCTGTTATCGTCGACGGCTTCATCGACCGCCTCGCGCCGGCCCTCGGGTGGCGGCTGACGTCCGGCCCGGCACCAGGCATCCGCCGGGTCTCTGACCGCGGCCTCCTGCCGTCCGCGCTGGGCGGCGGCCGGGAAGCGCTGATCGCCTCCGATGCGTCGTCGGTGTCGCAGGCGCGCGCAGACGGCGCGGTGGGACTCGATGACGTGATCACCCTCGGCCCCACCGAGCGGCCGTTCCAGGAGCTGGTCGCGCTCGGGGCCGACAAGGGCGACCCGGCGCTCGTGCGCGGCGTGCGCCTTGCCGACACTGGCTCGCGCAGCGGGTACATGCTGCTGGCCTACGCGGCGGAGATCGAGGTCAGCGACGAGGTCGGACGGCGACGCCGCAAGCGCACCCCGGTACTCATCCGCCACTCAGGCAGGGAAGCGTTCCCCGTCAAGTGGGACTGCCTGCTCAGCCTGGCCCCCGGCACCTCGCAGGCGGCCGCGACCGCGCCGCCGCCAGGAGTGCGGGAAGACGCCTCACTCGCCGCCAGGCAGGCGCTTTCGGAGGAAGCTGAGCTGGAACTCCAGGCACGCGCTTCCTGGGTGGCACGGGCCAGGGACCAGCTCGATGAGGTGGAGATCCGCTACCAGGACGACATGGAAGGCCTGGCCCCCGGAGTGCGCAGGGAGCGCATGCGCGCGTTCGCCCGCCTCAAGTCAGACCGGACCGCCCAGCTGGAGGCGCTCACCTACGCCCGCCCGGGCACCCCGCGGCTGCTGGGCTGGGCGG
>Ga0335075_10007627_pt1 | contig 16638 bp, 13 predicted proteins | sample Lox_Sample_24_FD_206723 | JGI IMG/M metagenome (GOLD analysis project Ga0335075, IMG submission 206723) | Soil microbial communities from Loxahatchee National Wildlife Refuge, Florida, United States - Lox_Sample_2.4 | ecosystem: Environmental > Terrestrial > Soil > Wetlands | place: USA...
TGGAAGACGTCCAGCGGATCCCAACGCACCTTCACCTGCTGGAGCCGATGGTAGTTGTCGTGGAAGTAGATGGCCGACCATGGCACGCCCGAGCGGTTCCACGCCGGATCGGCGAGGTCGACGTCGGGGTGGTTGATCAGCGCTCCGTCGTAGGCATCGCCGGGAATCGGGGCGCCGCCGGTGGCGGCGAACATGTCGCGATAGAAGGCGCGCACCCAGGCGAGGTTGCGGCCATCGTCGGCCGGCTCCATCCACCCCGTCGTGCACGCCATGTCGAAAATGGCGCTGCGATGTGGTGACGCGGTTGCGTCCGGCGCCACGGCGTTGACGCGACCGCCGTACGTGGCCAGTCCCAGCATCCCGCCCGGCACATCGTCGTCCGTCGTAAGGTGGTCGTAGGCGACGCGGATCTGCAGGTCGGTCAGGCGTGTCTTCAGCAGCGCATCCTTGCCCTTCGTGCGAACGCCGCCCGGCGGCATCGTGAACAGTTCGGGAAAGGGATTCAGCGCGAAGTCGAGCCAGGACAGTCGTGCCAGCTCCGGTTCGGATGCGGCACCGACGCCCTCGTCGAGGTATTGGACATAGTCGCGTGCCTGCGCCGCGGCCGCCTCACCGGCCGTGCTCACGCCGCGCACGACGATGCGTCCGGCCTGACGGCGGTGCGCGGCCAGCAGTGTCCAGAGCGACGTCTGCGGCGAGTCGGGACGGCTGTTGCGCTCGCTCCAGGTGCCATGGTTCCTGAGCAGCCGGGCGAAGGAACGCTCGTCGAGGTAGTCCCACCGCCACTCGGCCTGAAACGTGTGGATCGACGGTGGAGCCGGAGGGAGGAGGGCGGCCGGGTCGCTGCCGGTCGCAGTCGCCATGCGGAACCAGTAGCGGGTGGCGACGCCGAAGTTGCCACCTCCGGCGCCGGTGAACCCCCACCACAGGTCGCGATGCGGGTCGTCCTGCTCTCGTGTCGCCACGACGACCTGGGCGCGTCCCTGTGCGTTCACGGTCACGAGCTCGACGCCATGGAGGTAGTCGGCCACCAACCCGAACTGCCGGCACAGGAAGCCGAACGCGCCGCCGGCCACGTGACCGCCGATGCCGACGCCCGGATACTCACCCAGCGGCAGCACCGTTCCCCACGAGTCGTGGAGAGCGCGAAACGTCTCGCCGACGGTCGCGCCCGCCTCGACCATGATGGCGCGGCGATCCGCATCGAAGGCGATGCGTTTCATCGGCGACACGTCGAGGATGACGCGGACATCCGGCGTGGACACGAAGTTCTCCAGGCAGTGACCGCCGCTGGTGACGACGAGCCGGCGACCCTCGGTCACGGCGTCCTGGACGGCCGCCACGACATCGGACGTGGACGCGGCGAGACGCACGTAGTCAGGCTGCGCCGTGAAGCGGCGATTGAAGCGCTTGTTGACGACCGCGTCGTAACGCGCGTCGCCACGGCGAATCCTCGCCTCTGGAGTCTGCCCGCCCTCCGTCGTGTCAGCCATGACTGACAGGATAGCCGGCCGGGGATGACGCTCTTACCGACGCTCGGCCGTACGGAGGGCGCGGCGCAGATGCGGCTCCAGCTCGTCGGCCATGCGGGCAAAGCCGAGGTCGGTCGGGTGACTGTCGTCGACCGTGCCGTCGCCGTCGTCGCCCAGCATCGCGGCGCTCGACGCGAGCGTGATCAGCCGATCGCCCCGCTTTCGGCGCTCCTCGTACATGCGGCGCAGCGACGCATTCGACCGGACGACGTCGGCCGCCTTCGTCGGCCTGAAGCGGAGGTTCGGGTACGGCAGGTGCTCGACGAGGATGATCGGTGTTCGCGGGTGTGCCGCACGGATCGTGTCGATCAGTCCGGGTATCCGCTCGTCCACCTGCGCCGGCGTCAGATTGGGTAAAGGATCGAGCACGTACACGGCCGGGTCCAGTCCCGCCAGCAGGCGCGCGACCTCCGGCTCCGCCTTGCCGTTGCCGGAGAAGCCCAGGTTGATCATCGGCACGTCGAGGCGACGCCCGAGCATCGCGGGATAGCTCATGCCGGGCCGACTCGCACAGCAGCCCTGCGTGATCGACGTGCCATACACGACGACCGGGCGATCCGGCGCTGGCGGGTCGAACTGGAACGACGTCGTGGCCTCCGGCACGCCGATCTCGAGGCGCGACACGCCGTTGTACAGCGGCAGGTAGGCGCGGAACTCGCGGCGCACGGGCGTGAGGCCATCGATGACGAGCGCGTCGTTGGCCGGCGACTCGATGGGTCGCGCCCCACCGACGAAGTACCACTCGCCCTTGTCGCGGGCATACACGTCCAGCCCGCTGACGCCGGTGGCTGGCATATGTGGCAGCGCCAGTCGGTCGGCCGTGACCGTCCAGCGAACCCGGATGCGGGTGGCGTCGGTCGTGAACCGCACGCTCAGGCCAGCCGAGTGGCGCGAGAGGTCCCACACCGGCTTTCGTACGTCGCCCTTCGCGCGCGCCGGAAAGCGGTCAAACGGGTCCTCCGTGTCGGTCCAGCCCTTGCCTTCGACGACGGCGGGCGCAACGAGGTGCCAGCGCATCGGCACCGGTGGCTCGCTATCGACCGGTTGCGCCATCGTCGACACGGGTGTCAATGCGAGGAGGAAGGCCAGCAGGCGGAAGGAGGTCATCGGTGCGCGCATCGTACTGGGCACGTGTCGCAGCGAGCAATGCGGCGGTTCACGCAGCAGGGTGATGCCGCACAATGACGCGATGGACGAGTCGCGACACCTGCTTCGTCACTACCTCGCGGTGCTGGCGTATCGCACGCAGAAGGCCGTGCGCGACGCGCCCACCTCGTTCGGAAGCTTCGAAGCCGGTGCGCAGGTGCGAACGCCGGCAGCCCTGGTGCGACACATGGCCGTCGTGCTCGACTTCGCGCGCAGCTGCTACGCCGGCGGGCGCGAGACGATGGAGCCGCTCGCCGACCTGGCCGCGGAGCTCACACGCTTTCATCGCGTGCTGGAGGACCTGAGCGCGCACCTGGCCACTGATGCTCAGCCGAGCCGTCTGACCGAGGCGCAGCTGCTGCAGGGCCCCTTCGCGGATGCGATGACCCATGCCGGCCAGCTGGCCTTGCTGCGTCGTCTCGCCGGTGCGCCCGTGCGACCGGAGAGCTTCGTCGAGGCTGCCATCGACGTCACCAACGTCAGCGAGACGCAGCCGCTACCCGTTCGGCCTGCTGCGAACTGGCCCGAAGCGCCGTCCGCATGACCTGTCACGAACTCTCGGTCGACGTCGCAGTGATCGGCGGCGGCGTCGGCGGCTGCGCCGCAGCACTCGCCGCGGCCGATGCTGGCGTGTCGGTGGTGCTGGTCGAGCCGACCGACTGGATCGGTGGCCAGCTGACGACGCAGATCACACCACCGGACGAACACGGCTGGATCGAACGCTTCGGCTGCACGGCGAGTTATCGCCGATTTCGCGACGGGGTGCGCTCGTACTACAGGACCCACTACCCACTGACCGATGCCGCGCGGGCGAACCCGCGGCTCAATCCAGGCAACGGATGGGTGTCGCCGCTGTGTCACGAGCCACGTGTGGCATTGGCAGTACTCGAAGGGCTGCTGGCACCGCACGTCGCGAGCGGTCGCCTGCAGATCCTGCGGCGCCACTCGCTGGCACGCGTCATCGACGGTGGGGCAGATCGACTGCGTGGCGTCGAGCTCCGCGATCACGAGACCGGCGCCGCGCGCGTGATCGAGGCGCGGTGGCTGCTCGATGCGACCGAACTCGGCGATCTGATCGGCCTGGGTGGCGTCGAGTCGGTGACCGGCGCCGAGTCGCAGGCGATGACGGGAGAGCCGAGTGCACCGGCGGCTGCGTCGCCGACGAATGCGCAGGCGTTCTCGGTGTGCTGCGTTCTCGACCACGACGAGGATGCCGATCACACGATCGAACGCCCGGCCCGCTACGACTACTGGCGGACGTACGTGCCGCCGGTGACACCGGCGTGGACCGGACGCCTGTTCTCGTGGGAGGCGCCGCATCCAAGGACGATGGACGTGGTGCGTTATCGCTTCGCTCCGAACCGTGAGCGGGCACGAGCCTTCGAGGGCCTGTGGAGTTACCGCCGCATCCTCGATCGGCACAACTTCGAGGCCGGGCGCTACGACAGCGATCTCTGCGTCATCAACTGGGTGCTGCTCGATTTCATCGGCGGTGATCTGGTCACGGCCGACGAGCCGACGCGAGCGAGCCTCGAGGCCGAGGCACGCGAGCAGACACGGTCGGTCGTGTACTGGCTGCAGACGGAAGCGCCGCGCGAGGACGGCGGTCAGGGCTGGCGTGGCCTGCGTCTACGTGGCGACGTCACGGGAACGTCTGATGGACTCGCAATGAGTCCGTACATCCGGGAGTCACGACGGGTGGTGGCGCTCACCACGATTCGCGAGCAGGACGTGTCGGCAGCAGAGCGGCCGGGTGAGCGGCTCGGCGAGCGCTACGCCGACAGCATCGGCGTCGGGTACTACCGCATCGACCTGCATCCATCGGTCGGGGGCGACAACTACGTGGACGTCGCGGCGCTGCCGTTCAGGATTCCGTTGCGAGCGCTGGTGCCGCGTCGGGTCGACAACGTGCTGGCCGCCGGCAAGTGTCTCGGGACGACGCACATCACCAACGGCTGCTATCGCCTGCATCCCGTGGAGTGGAACATCGGCGAGGCCGCCGGTGCCCTCGCGGCGTTCTGCATACAGAAGCACCGGACCGGACAGGCCGTGTGCGACGACGAGCGCCTCGTGGGCGAGTTCCAGCAGCTGCTCGTGCGTCGCGGCGTCGAGCTCGCATGGCCCGAGGGTCTCGATCTCGACGACGGTGACCCGCACGCGCACGCGCGGTGACGATCAGCTCAGGATGCCGAGTGCCGTGAGGATGCGACGCGAGAGCGGGACGCGCTCCTTGTAGGCGCGCCCATAGTCGTCGGCTCCGAGCTGCAGGGCGAAGTAGTAGGTCGCGTCCGACTTCTCGACGAAGCCGACGTACCAGTTCGACGTCTGCTCGCCGGTCGGGTGGCAGGCGCCGGTCTTGGCGCTGAGACGCCAGGCAGGCGTCTCCTCGACCAGCATGATTTGTCGCGTGAGCGCCGTCGTGCGCGCCGACAGCCCGAGCCGGTTCTCGTGGAACCGGCGCAGGAACTGCACTTGCTCGTCGGCCGACACGCGCAGGGAACCGTCGACCCAGAACGGACTCTTCGCGCCATCGATACCGCCACTCGTGTCCTCGTTCCCGTACCCGAACGCGCGAACGTAGCGGCTCTCTTTCGCCATCCCGAGTCGCTGCGCCTGGAGGCGGTAGTACCACAGCGCCGATGCCTTGAAGGCTTCCTGCAGGTTGAAGTCGCGGGCCCACTGCGGCGGCTGCTTCAGCGCCGGGTCGTAGGTGAGTGGCGCCTCGGTGGCGCCGGGCACGGTGCCCGACTCGAGCAGGATCATCGTGTGCGGCACCTTGAACGTCGAACACGGTGCGAATCGTCGGGCCGCGCGCGCCGGGTTGTGCCTCGTGGTCTCACCCGTCTTTCCGTCGAGCAGCACGAAGGTGCCGTCCAGCCCTTCGAAGAAGGACGCGAGGTCCTGAGCTGGTGCCTGGGTGGCAAGAACGGACGCAAGAAGGGTGGACGTCAGGAGCAGCGGCAGGCGCATCGCCGAGGATTATCGCCCGCGCGTGGGCGCCTGGAGTTCGTCTCGGCTCATCCCATGAGTTACAGCGAGCCCCCTTGTGTTTCATGGGGAAGCGATCCTAGACTCCCCATGGAACCCATGGGGAAGACACGCGACACGCACGACGACCCGCTCGAACTGGTGCGGGGCACCCTCGACGTCCTGATTCTCAAGGCGCTGGCCTGGGGCGCGCTGCACGGATACGCCGTCAGCGCACTCATCCGGCGGCAGACCGATGGCGCGCTGCTGGTCGAGGAGGGCACGCTGTATCCCGCGCTCTGGCGCCTCGAGGAGCGGTCGCTCATCGAGGCCGAGTGGGGCCTCTCGGAGAACAACCGCAAGGCGAAGTTCTACCGGCTCACCGCGGCCGGGCGGAAGCGGCTGCGCGACGACATGCGCATGTGGGACACCTATGCCGCCGCCGTCAACAAGATGCTCCAGGCCACGCGCCCGCCGGCGCCGGAGGTGCCGTGATGACGCCGCTCCCACGCTGGCGCCGTTACGCTCGTCTGTTCGGCCCCGACCCGGCGGCCGACGCCCGCGACGAACTGCACTTCCATCTCGACTCGAAGGTGCAGGACCTGCGAGCGGAGGGCTGGTCCGAAGACGCCGCACGCGTCGAGGCCGCGCGGCAGCTCGGCGACGTGCAGGCGCTCGAAGCGGTCGGTGCCCACGTCGGCACCCGACGTCAACGTCGGACCGATCGGACGACCACGCTGATGGCGGCCGTTCAGGACCTGCGCCTGGCGTTCCGCGTATTCCTGCGCGACCCGGGCTACGCGTGCATCGTCATGCTGGTGATCGCCCTCGGCATCGCCACCAACGCCACCGTCTTCAGCGTCGTCCACACGTTGCTGTTGCGGCCGCTGCCGTTCCCGGAGCCGCAAGCGCTGACGTGGCTGTCGTCGGGCGTCGGCGTGGCGAAGGAAGCCCGCGCCGCGCTCGGCTTGTCGTCGGTGACGTATACCGTCGACGCCTTCGAGGCCTTCCAGGCCAGCAACCAGTCGTTTGCCAGCGTGGCCGCGTACAACCCGTTCTTCGCCGACTCCGACTACCTGCTGACCGGGCAGGGCGACGCGCGCGCGCTCGACGGCGTGATGGTCGGTGGCAACTTCTTCCAGACTCTCGGCGTGGAGCCGGCGATCGGCCGGTGGTTCGCGCCCGACGAGGTCGTGCGCAACGGCAGGCCGGCGGTGATGTTGTCGCACGCACTGTGGCGGGATCAGTTCGGCGCCAACCCGGATCTGGTCGGCCAGACGATCACGATCGATCGCCGCGCCGTCACCGTCGTCGGCGTGCTGCCGGAGTCGTTCGACTTCGGATCCGTGTTCGCGCCGGGCCAGCGCTTCGACGTGTTCATGCCGGCGGTGATGGACGATCTCCGCGGTGCAGGCAACACGCTGTCGATCGTCGGCCGCATGAAACCGGGCGTGTCGGTGCAACAGGCGCAGTCGGAAGCCGACAGCCTGTTCCCGCGTCTGCAGCGCGAGCATCCCGAATGGTGGGGTGACTACAGCTCCACGGTCACTGCCCTCGGGGATCACGTGCGCGGGCATCTGCGACGGCCGTTGATCGTGCTCTGGAGTGCCGTCGGCCTGCTGCTCGTGATGGCATGCGTCAACGTCTCGAGCCTCCTGCTCGCGCGCGTGTCGTCGCGCGATCAGGAGTTCGCGATGCGGGCGACGCTCGGCGCCAGCCGGGTTCGGTTGTTCGCGATGCTGCTGGCCGAGAGCGTCGTGCTCACTGCCGCAGGCACGGCGCTCGGCGTCGCGCTTGCGCTGCTGCTGACGCGCTGGCTCGCGCGACAGGACGCCGTGCTGCTGCCGTTGCTGGACCGCGTTGTCCTCGGCTCGGCCAGCCTCTGGTGGACGGCGGCGATTGCTGCCGCCATGGCGTTCGTGTTCGCGGTGGTGCCGATGGCGCGCCTGTCGCGCACGCATGCCGAGCGAGCGCTGCAGGCGAGCGGCCGTGGTATCGCCGGGCCGCGCCGGCTCGAGCAACTGCGGGCGACGCTGGTCGTCGTGCAGGTGGCGCTGGCGTGTGTCCTGCTGGTGGGTGCGGGCCTGCTGCTTCGGAGTTTCGTGCACGTGCTCGACGTGGACCTCGGGTTCGCACCCAGTCGCGCGGCGGCGGTCGAGATCATGTACGAAGGCGGCGACGGCGCGCGGCGCGGCGTGGTGCTGCGCGAACTGCTCGATCGGATCGGCGCGCTGCCTGGCGTCGAAGCGGCGGGTGTCACCGACATGCTGCCGCTCGGACGCAATCGCAGTTGGGGTCTGCGGGCACCCGGGGCAACCTATCGCGACAACCACGAGATGGCAGCACGTGTTCGCGTTGTGACGCCCGGCTATCTCGAAGCGATGGGCATGCGGCTGCGCGAAGGCCGTGCCTTCTCGTGGGACGACGCCGCGAGTCGCGAGCCGATCGTGATCATCAACGAGGCGGCCGCGCGACGGCACTGGCCGGCCGGCAGCCCGCTCGGCAGTGTCGCGGAAGTGACGCTCGACGGCTGGAAGCCGGCCCGCATCGTCGGCATCCTCGCCGACGTGCGCGGGCAGAGCGTCGAGGCGGCGGCCGGGCCGGAGATGTACCTGCCCGTGTGGCTCGCCGGTCCTTCCGGCGCGGAGCTGGTCGTCCGCTCGACGATGCCCGCGAGCACGCTGGGGCCGAGCGTGTTGCGGGTCCTGCGCGACGGCAATCCGCTGCAACCGGCCACGTCGCTCCGTCCATTGCAAGACCTCGTGGATCGCTCGGTCTCGCCGCGCCGGTTCTTCCTGTTGCTGGTCGGCGGCCTCGCGGTCCTCGGCCTCGCGCTGGCCGCCGTCGGCATCTTCGGCGTCATCTCGTATGCGGTGAAGCAGCGCACCCGCGAGATCGGCGTGCGCATGGCCCTCGGCGCGAATGCCGGTCAGGTGCGCAGGCAGGTGATGTTCCGATCGCTTCGCCTGGCCGGGCTCGGCCTCGCGGTCGGCGCCGTCGCGTCGACGCTGGTGGCGCGTGCGCTCTCGTCGCTGCTGTTCGAGACGACACCGACCGATCCGGTGAGCTACGCCGGCGTCGCCGTCCTCGTCGTCGCGCTCGCCGGTTTGGCCGGCTACCTGCCGGCTCGCCACGCGTCTCGCATCGAGCCGATGGCCGCCCTGCGCAAGTCGTGAGGGGCGGACCCGCGTGCTACCTCAGCGCAGGTCGTCGTAGCGGACGGCGGTGATCTCGAGACGCTCCGGCCCGCGCGGCGCACGCAGGACCACCGTATCGCCGACCTTCGCGGTCAGCAGCGCCCTGGCGAGTGGCGATCGCCAGGACACCCGGGCGTCACCGGCGTCGATCTCGTCGACGCCGACGATCGTCACTTCGCGCTCCTCGCCCGACTCTTCGTACTCGAAGGTCACGGTGGCGCCGAAGTGGACCTTGCCGTGGGTCTTGCCGGCGTTGTCGACAATCACGGCGCGATCGAGGCTCTTGGACAGATACCGGATCCGTCGGTCGATCTCGCGCAGCCGCTTCTTGCCGTAGATGTAGTCGCCGTTCTCGGAGCGGTCGCCGTTGCTCGCCGCCCACGCCACCGTCGTCACGACGGTCGGCCGCTCCTCTTTCCAGAGGTGGGCGAGTTCGTCCTGCAGGCGCCGGTATCCGGCTAGCGTGATGTAGTTCTTGACCTCGTCTGCCATCGACCGGCCTACACGTCCACCTTGTAGGAGAGGCGGATCTCGTCGCCCGTCTGCCCGCGGAATCCCCAGTTGGCCATCGGCGTTTCGGTGATCGTGATCTCGACGTCGGCCGGCGACAGGCCGACGGTCTGCTGCAGCCGTTCGAACAGGAGCCTGATCAGCTGCTTTCGCGTGTCTACCGTACGCCCCTCGAACATACTGATCTCGATGATCGTGTAGCGCGTCGTGCGTCCCTGTCCGCCGGGGATGAAGAAATCCTCGGCATCCATCGGGAAGAAGCGGTGCGCGCGCTTGTCGGCAGGGAACTGCAGCGCCTCGACGACGCACGAGTGAACGGCGTCCGAGATCTGCGCCTTGTAGGGATTGAGTTGCTCGGCGATGCCGTAGACCTTGATCTGAGCCATGAGTGCGGCGCCCGCGGTCGGGCACAGCAGCGTACCGCAGCCAGGCGCGTCGATCGAACCAGCCCGGAACCGTCCGACAGGTCGGATGGCTACGAAATCAGGCCCGAGTCGTCGAACTTGGTAGGGACGCGCCGCCGGCGCGTCCGACGCGGCCGGCTCGGCGAGCCGGCCCTACCGAGTTGCGACAGGACCAACCTCGGCGAGCCGGCCCTACCGAACGTCGGCAGCGCTGTCTCGCGCGCCCCTGCCGAGATGCAGGCGGATGCGCTTCAGGCCGGTGCAGAGACCTTCATCAGGATCAGGCCCGCGACGATCAGGGCCGCGGCCACCACGCGCATCGTCGTCGCCGCCTCACCGAGCGCCACGATACCGACGACGAACGCGCCGATGGCACCGATGCCCGTCCACACGGTGTAGGCGGTGCCGAGCGGCATCGACTTCATCGCGATCGAGAGCAGCGAGAAGCTGGCCAGCATCGCGACCAGCGTGACGATCGTGGGAGCGGGCCGCGTGAAGCCGTGCGACAGCTTCATCGTGTAGGCCCAGACGACTTCCAACACCCCTGCGACGACCAACAGCAACCAGGCCATGCCGGCCCTCCTCACCTGAAAGGACCGGGCCGTCCCGGAGGTGTCTCCCGTGGCGCGAACGCCTCTGGCGAGGCGTCGCAGGTGCGACGGGCGGAGGGCGTGGCCTCCCTTGCGAGAGACCATTGTCGCATTCGCGACGCCGGTTCGTGCGTCAGTCGGGAATTGCGGCTTCGACGAGGTACGCCAGCAGCGTCAGTGACTCCTGCCAGCCCAGATAGCAGGCCTCGGCCGGAATCGCGTCAGGAATGCCTTCCTGGACGATGGTGACCTCGGTGCCGACCGAGACGCCCTTCAGCACCACCGTGACGGTCATCGTGCCCGGCAGGTTCGGGTCGTCGAACCGGTCGGACCAGCGGAGCCGTTCGTTGGGGACGACCTCGAGGTACTCGCCGCCGAAGGAGTGACTCTGGCCCGTCGTCAAGTTCGTGAACGACATCTTGTAGGTGCCTCCGACGCGGACGTCCAGATGGTGCACCTTGCCGGTGAACCCGTGCGGCGGCAACCACTTGGCCTTGGCGTCGGCGTCGGTGAAGGCGCGGTAGACGCGCTCGGGGGTGGCCTTCAGGACGCGATGGAATTGCACGGTGCTCGGCATGGGTTGAGTCTCCTCGATGGCGACGTACTGTCGTCTTCTGCAGGTTGGACGGGCCAGTCGCGCCGCATTCATCGGTCGCCCGGCCGCTTCGTCACCTCCATGAACGCGAATCGCCGTCGCGTCTGACCGCCAGGACTGGACACGTTCGCCATGGTCGTGTCGTATGCATGCACGAACGGGATCAGGAGGATTACGTGGATACGACCCAGAACGACCGGGCGGGGCTGGACCGCCGTCATTTCCTGAAGGGCGCCGGCGCGGGTGTTGCGGCGGCGGCTGTGGTGCTTTCTCCGCGCGACGCCGCGGCCGTGCAGGAGCAGGCCAGGAAGGCGGCGCTCGACCGCATCGCCAGCAATTCCTACCCGCTGCGTCAGCTGTTCAAGACGCGGGCTCAGGGAAGCGGCGGCGCGCCCGGCGTGGCGGCGGGGGCAACCCGTCCGGCCGGCGCAGGGAGGCGCGGCGACTTCGCCGAGGATTCCGAGGCGGCGTCGAAGAACCCCAATGCGGCCGGGCCGCTCGCGGTGGCCGACAAGGCGCGGAAGGCGCGCGCCAACCTCCCCAGCACCGCCGAGATGAAGAAGAAGTACGGCGAGATCACCCCGCTGGACTTCCCGCAATTCACCCGGGACACCTTCCCCGGCGTGACCCGCATGGACCTGCGGTCGGCGTTGTTCGGCGACGTGACCGATGACTCGATGTTCTTCCGCGGCGAAGACGGCCGCCCGGGTGGATTCGACCCGCTGAGCCCCTCGGGACGCAAGTGGCTCGACACCTTCGCCAACACCATGGCGAAGACCGGCACCAAACTGCAGCACGTCTCCAACAACGCGCCGTTCTCGCTGGCCGAGTACGGATCGCCGAAGGCCGACGAGGCGCGCAAGGCCGGCGTGGCGATGGCCAAGCGCTGGCTCGAAGGCTGCGCCGTGCTCGGCATCAAGTCGATGCGGATGAACTCGCCGGAAGCGTTCGGCGCGAGCATCCGCCCGAGTGCGATCGCGAGAGGTCCCGGCGACGGCTATCCGCGCAACATCGACATGGTGCCGATGCTCGCGGCGGCGATCGAGTCGTACAAGGAGATGGCCGACTTCGGCGGCAACCTCGGCATCAAGGTGACCGTCGAGAACCATTGGGGACTGGCCGCCGAGCCCGCCAACGTGCGGACGATCGTCGACGAGGTCAATCATCAGTACTGCGAAGCCTCGCCGGACTTCTGCAACTGGGAGCACGAGTACATGCTCTTCAACGGGCTGAAGATGCTGGCGCCGTACGCGCACACGCACGTGCACGCCAAGTACTGGGATCGCTGGGGCGATCTGAACGACGTGAAGCGATCGACGCGCATCATGCTGGCGTCGGGCTTCCGCGGCACCTTCGCGCTCGAGTACGAGCAGGGTCCGTGGAACGGCGTCGAAGGCGCGCAGTATCTCTATCGCGAGGTGTTGGCGGCGCTGACCGAGCCCACGCCCGTCATCTGAGGGCAGGCATCCCGAGAGAGCCGGCTCGGCGAGCCGGCCCCACCTGAGTGCATCACGCAGGCGTCACGGTGTGGCGCCCGCGGAACACGTTGTCGGGGTCGTAGCGGCGCTTGACGTCACGCAGCCGCGGATAGTGCGTGCCCCAGTACATGTCCTGCCAGTTCGCATCGAAATAGCTGGCCTCGGACACATACGCGCCCGCATCTGGCGCGAGTACCCGCACCGGCGCCATCGCCTTCGACACCTGGGCCGCTTCGCGGCCCGCCGCGGTCGCGTCGGGCTCGTGACCAGGAATCCCTGGCCACGCCGGCGGCGAGTCGGCCGCGCAGATCACGAGGGCGAACGCGTCGAGCACCTGCGGGTTGGTTGCGGTGTCGCGCGTTGCGGCGATGGCGTCCCGCGAACCACCCGCCAGGGCCTTGTTGGTGTGCAGCGTCAGTCCCCACTGCTCCGACGCGGCAATCAGCGCCTCGGCGAGACGGCCCTGCTGACGCGGGTCGATCAGCGACGCCGGCAGCCACATCGACTCGTAGGCGTGCAGCACCTGGGCGGCCTCGCCCAGGTTGGTCGCCCAGAAGATGTTCTCCGGCCTGGCGCCCGGCCGGTCATCGCCGACGACGATCCCCGGCACGCTGCGCAGGAACGCCGGGTCCCATAGACGGCGGCCGGGCAGGACGATCACGGTGGGTTCGCCCTGGAGGCGATACTCCGCGGGCCGTTCGGTCAGCCACGAGAGGAAGGGCTTCCACACCGCGTCGACTGCGGCGCGATCGAGGCCCTGACACAGCATCGAGATGCTCAGGCGCCGCCCGCGATCGAACCGGATCTGTTCGCCCCATGTGGGGTTGTGCAGAGCCTCGGCATAGAACGCGATAATGCGGCGGACGAGCGCCGACCAGGCCGCATCGCTGCTCGCCGTCACCGAGAAGATCACCGCGCCGAACATCTCGGGGAGCGGATGCGTCGCCAGCGTGAGTCGGGTGGCGACGCCGAACGTGCCGCCTCCGCCGCCTTTCAGTGCACCGAACAGGTCAGCGTAGCTGAACGGATTGGCGATGAGGACGCGGCCGTCGGCCGTGACGATCTCGGCCTCGAGCAGGTTGGCGGCACCGGTGCCGAACGCCTTGGAGAAACTCCCGAAGCCGCCGCCGAGCACGAATCCCGAGACACCGACGGTCAGGCAGCCGCCACCCTGCACGTAGCGGCCGTGCTTTGCCGCCACCACGTCGTACACGTGGCCCCAGATCGCGCCGGCGCCTACGGAGACGGCCTGGCGCGTCGCCGCGCCGATCGGCGCACCATTGCACCGGAAGGCGTCGTGCACCTCGATTCGGTCGAGCGCCCGGGTCCACACCAGCAGCGAGTCAGCCGCATTGGAGTTGCCGTAGTAGCTGTGACCACCCCCCTTCACGACGAGGCGAACCCGCTCCTTGCGGGCGAAGGTCACGGCGGCGGCGACGTCGGCCGGCGACTCCGCGCGGACCGCGAAACGGCTGGCCTGCGACGTCCAGGCGCCGTGCCAGCCGAGCGACTGTGTGAGCGCCGGCTCGTCGCCGAGGTAGTACGGATTCTTCAACTTCGCGAAGAGCTCCGTCGCGCCCGCGCCGCCGGCCCTGGCGCAGGCCTCGAGTGGCGACTGCACCGCGACGAGCCGCGAGCCCAGCTGCTGCTGCAGCGCCTTGAACGCCGTCGACCGCGTCCATTCGCCAGCAGGCGCCTGCGCGGCGGCGACCTGCGTCGCGGCCAGGCGCGCGGCGGGAAGGGCCATCAACGAGCGGAGGACGTCGCGCCTGTGCATCGCGAAACTCTATCGCGAGTGCTGGTGACGCCCGTGGCATACCACCGGCTCGCCATGTGACGCTGCCGTCGCCTCACCGGCGGAGTCCGCGGACGCGCCGGCGGCGCGTCCCTACCAAGCTCCAAGCCCTGCGCGAAGGCGAAGGCGCCCGCTCACCGAAGACGCGATTCAATCCTGCCGTCGGCGTACGGCCTGCCAGTCGAGTCCGAACCTCGCCAGATATTTGCGTAAGCGATCGGCGTCATTGACGCTCTGCCGGCGCTGGCGCGAGCGATCGAACAGGATCCGCCCGGCGGCCGACAGGCTCGGCGACGTCCGGCACACGGCCAGGACGTCCTCGAGCTGGGCTCGATCGAAGCGATCGAGGCTCGCCGCCGTCTCGGGTGACAGGGCATGGTCGATGAGTCCGTCAGTCCTGCCGCTCGTCGCTGGGTCCTCGCGCCACAGTGACCGCAGCGCGGCGATCTCGGCGGTCACCTGCTCCACCGTGATGCGCCCGCCCGGCGCCAGCGTCGCGAGCCTCGTCGTCACGGCACTGAGGTCGCGGAAGTTGGCGGGCCATCGCGCCTCGGGTCCTTCGGCGAAGGCGAGGAACAGGCGTCGGGCTTCCGTGCTGAACGTGACGACGGTTCCTGAACGCTGCCGATACTGCTCGAGTTCGTACGCGAGGTTGGGGGCGATGTCCTCACGGCGTTCGGCCAGGCCCGGCAGGCGGAACGTCCAGAGATTGATCCGGGCCAGCAGATCCTCGCGGAAGCGCCCGTCGCGCACCGCCTGTGACAGGTCGCGATTGGTGCCGGCAATCAGCTGGAAATCGCTCGACATCTCGCGATCGCCGCCCAGCGGCAGGAAGCGCTTTTCCTCCAGCGCGCGCAGGAGCATCGCCTGCTCGTCGAGCCCGAGCTCGGCGATCTCGTCGAGGAACAGCACGCCTCCGTTGGCACTGCGCAACAGGCCCGGCCGATCGCGCAGCGCGCCCGTGAAGGCGCCCTTGACGTGCCCGAAGAGTGCCGACATCGCGGCATCGCCACGAATCGTGGCGCAGTTGATCTCGACGAACGGCCCGCGCACGAGGCGCCGCACCTGCTTGAGGTCGTACACGCGCCGCGCCATCCGCGACTTGCCGGCCCCGGTCGGTCCGAGCAGGAGCAACGGCGCGTCTGACCGCGTGGCGACGCGATCGAGCTGGGTGACCAGGGCTTCGAACGCAGCGTTGCGCGTCTCTATGCCGGACGTCAGCAATGTCCGCTCGTCGAGCGCGTGCGTCGCGAAGCGGCTGGCGATGCGGTCGTACTTGGACAGGTCGAGATCGATGATCTGGTAATGCCCGGGTTTGATGCCGCGCGTGCGCGCCGGCGGGCTGGTCTGGACGAGCCGCGCCGGGATGTGCCGCGACTCGGTCAGCAGGAACAGGCAGATCTGCGCGACGTGCGTGCCCGTCGTGATGTGCACGAGGTACTCCTCGGCATCGGGGTCGAAGGCGGACGCGCGCGCGAAGTCGTGAAGGTGGGCGTAGACCGACTCGAAGTCCCACGGGTCGTCGGTCGGGTCGAGGTGGAGCCGGACCTCGGTTTCCGGCGAAACCTGCCGGATGTCGTCGCGCACCTGCGCTGCCAGGTCGGCGTATCGACGCGTGTGGAGCAGCTCGAACCGCGAGACGAGCAGGTCCTGCTGCTGGCAGAGGGCGACGGTCGGACGCCACACCTCCCAGCGTTTCGCGCCCTGGCCTCGATCGAGTGTGGAGCCGAGCAGTCCGATCACGACGAGCGGCTTTCGATGCGTCATGTAGATAGATTCTTATCCAAATTGATAACTCGCACGCGCTGCCACGTCTGGAGACCGTTGGCATCGCTTTCTTGTAAGTTGCTTGAATGCAATCGCTTGCGGGAGACGTCCAGTCCCGTGTTCGATCTGGTTCCAGCCGTGCATTGACGTCTGGTGCCCGCCAGAAGGTAGGGGCCGCGGTCTGGGCGGTCAGGGGGCAGGCGCCCGGTAAGGGCGCCACTACCGGGCGAGAGGGCGGTCGCCACCGATCGGCGGCAGCATGGAGCACCGACATGAACGAGTTCCTCACCATCGACGGCAGTCACGGCGAAGGCGGCGGCCAGGTCCTGCGGACCGCGCTCGCCCTGTCGCTCGTCACCGGCCGGCCGTTCCGCATCGAGCGCATCCGGGCCGGGCGGTCGCGGCCGGGACTGTTGCGCCAGCACCTCACGGCGGTGCAGGCAGCCGCCACGGTCGGCCGCGGCCACGCCGACGGCGCCGAACTGGGCGCGACGTCGCTGACGTTCTCGCCAGGCGTGACGTGCGGCGGCGACTACCACTTCGCGGTCGGCACGGCTGGCAGCGCGACGCTCGTCCTGCAGTCCGTGTTGCCGGCCCTGATGTTTGCGTCCGCACCCTCGCGCGTCATCGTCGAGGGCGGCACCCACAACCCGTTCG
>Ga0335075_10007628_pt1 | contig 16637 bp, 17 predicted proteins | sample Lox_Sample_24_FD_206723 | JGI IMG/M metagenome (GOLD analysis project Ga0335075, IMG submission 206723) | Soil microbial communities from Loxahatchee National Wildlife Refuge, Florida, United States - Lox_Sample_2.4 | ecosystem: Environmental > Terrestrial > Soil > Wetlands | place: USA...
GCCCTGGCCGGGCGCGGTGGACGCACCAGGGGTGTGATGAAGGACGAGAAACGACTCTCGAAATCGATCGGGACGGAGAACCGGTCGACGGTGGTAGTGAGCCTGGCCTCCTGCGCCGCGAGCAGGTTCTGATTCTGGGCCAGCGCCCACGGTGACAGGGTCTCTACCACGATCGTGTTCTGAACCAGGTCGAAGTGGTAGAGCCGCAGCATTGCGCCGCCGCCGTAGTACCGGTTCTGGTAGTTCGTGATGTGCACGTACACGTCATTGCCCGCTGCGTTCTGCAGCGTGGTGCGTCCCGGCGGCCAGTAGTGGCCGTTGATCGTGAGGAAGATCTGGTTGTTCTCGTTGATCAGCTCGTTCCAGACCGTCTGGCCGTAGCTGGACAGCTCGGCGTCGTTCTCTGCGTCGCCGGACTGGTACGGGTACACGGTGTCGTCGTAGGTCGGGCCTGCGATCTCGTGCGTGGTGAGGATGACGGGCAGCTTGGGGTTGGCTTGCAGGAACTGGTTGGCCCAGGCCCATCCGCCCGAGGACGTCCGCCAGTCCATCGCGAGCAGCAGCCATTCCTGGCCGCCGGCCGTGAAGACGTGCGCGGTGTTGTAGCCGGTCGAGTCGGAGCCCGCGAAGGTCTTGGATGACTTGAACCGCTGCGGCCCCATGGTGTCCAGGTACGGCGTGGGACCACGCGTGTCGTCGGTGCTTGCGTTCACGTCGTGGTTCCCGGCCAGCACGCTGTAGGCGGCGCCGTGCGAGTCCATGAACTCGAACGTCTGGCCGACGTACCCGAAGGAGGAGGCCGCCGCGTCCTCGGTCAGATCGCCGAGATGCGCCATGAAGACGATGTTGCGCTCGGACCGGCTGCCGCTGTTGGCAATGACGTAGCGGAAGGATTCTTCCTGCGGCTCCGGGTTGACGCTGCCCTGCGTGCCCCAGTACAGGAACTGGGTGTCAGGCATGACGGCCAGGGTGAACCGCGAGCTGTCCTGGTCGGGGTTCCAGCCAGCGTCGGCGTTCCGCGCGGCCGACGGGCTGATGACGGCCGCGGCCGCCGGACCCGCCGTCAGGCCGCCCAGGGCCGCGGCCCCGACGCCGGCCAGGCCGGCCGTGCGCAGGAAGCTCCGCCTGCCCGGCCCGGCTGGCGGCTGCTCGGTTGATGAATGGTCGTGCGAACAGGGCCCCTCTGATGCCTGTTTCGACGAGCTATCGTAATGCTGAAGACACATGCGTTTACCCTTCGGTGACGGCAAGCTCCCGTTGTGCGCGAGTGAGACGGTACGCATGGTCAGGCAAGTCAGCTCAAATACTGGATGACCGGCGTGAATCGGCCACATGGCCAGCGCAGTAATCGGCTCCCGCTGCCATCGCGCCCTGCGTTCGCCGTCGTCAGGGGCAAAGCGGCCGCAACCGGCTCGACGGCTGCCAGATCCCGCGTTCGGGTCGCAGTCCGCCACCGCCCGCCGCGCTCGACACCGACTTCTGCCGTCGCGCGATTAGCCCGGCTAGGCCCAATGGTCAGTGAGCGAACCCTTTCGAGCTGGATTCGGGCTGCTCTTGCTGGCCGCTGGTCGCGGCCCAGCTGGCAAGCAGGGCGAGGGCGTCGTGGGAGGGCGTGCCGGGTTCGGCGGTGTAGGCGGTGAGGGTGAGCCCGTCGTCGGCTTCGAGGGCCATGGCTTCGAACATGAGGTCTATGCGGCCGATGACGGGATGGTGGAAGTGCTTGAGTCCGCTGCGGTGCAGGCGCACGTTGTGGGCGGCCCACATGGTCCTGAATTCTTCGCTTCGGGTGGATAGTTCGCCGATGAGGTCGGTAAGGCTCTTGTTGAACGGGTCGCGGCCTGCTTCGGTGCGCAGCAGAGCGACAGTGGTGTTCGCTGAGTCGGCGAAGTCGGGGTAGAAGTTGCGGGCGGCTGGGTCGAGGAACCGGAACCGGGCGAGGTTGACCGGCCGGGCCGGCCAGGCGAACGCCGGCGAGTAGAGGGCCTGGCCCAGGGTGTTGGCGGCGAGTACGTCGAGGCGTCCGTTCCGGACGAACGCCGGGGTGTCGGTCATGCCGTCGAGGATGAGCCGGGTGGCGGGCCGCAGCTGCTGAGGCGTCGGGCGCGCGGCCGCGCGGGCGGGGCTGGTGTTGGCGGCGCGGGCCAGGTTGAGCAGGTGTTCCCGCTCGGCCTCGTCGAGACGGAGGGCGCTGGCGATGGCTTCCAGGACGCTGTCGGATACGCCGGATAGATTGCCTTTTTCCAGGCGGGTGTAGTAGTCGGCGCTGACGCCTGCGAGCATGGCGACTTCCTCGCGGCGAAGGCCGGGGACGCGGCGGTTCCCGCCGTAGAACTGCAGCCCGGCCTGGTCCGGGGTGATCTTGGCGCGGCGGCTGACGAGGAAGTCCCGCACGTCGGCCCGGTTGCTGGTCATGCCTTCACGCTACGTGTCCCGCGGCCGGCCAGGGGGGTTCTGTCGTGACCCCTAACAGCGCGACCTCCCGCGCTGGCGGCCAGCCGGGTTGTATCGATGGCATGAGCACTTCGACCGCCAGCTGCCTGGACTACCCGGCCTCATCGCGTCAGATGAGCGCCTCCGTATCTGCTGCCCGGAGTCCTGGGTGGTCTCTGGCGGCGGCGCTGCTGGGTTTCTTCATGGTGACCCTCGATGCGGTGATCGTGAACGTGGCGCTGCCCGCTATCCGGCACGAGCTGGCGGGCGGGATCAGCGGCCTGCAGTGGGTGGTGGACGGGTACACGCTGATGTTCGCTGCGCTGCTGCTGTCGGCCGGATCGCTGGCCGACAGCGTTGGTGCCCGCCGCGCCTTCGGCGCCGGGATGGTGGCCTTCGTTGCCGCGTCGGTAGCCTGCGGCCTGGCGCCGAGCCTGGCCGTCCTGGTTGCGGCGCGGCTGGTCCAGGGCTGCGCGGCCGCCGCGATGATGCCGTCCTCGATGGCCGTGATCAGTCATGCGTATCCCGATCCTGCCCGGCGCGCCCGCGCGGTCGCGCTGTGGTCGATGGGCGGGGTGGCGGCATCGACGTCGGGACCGGTCTTCGGTGGGCTGCTGACGCTGGTGTCGTGGCGGCTGATCTTCTTCGTCAACCTTCCGGCCGGGCTGGCTGCCCTTGCGCTGCTCGCGCGATCGCCGCGTTCCCCGAGCCACGGCGCGCCGTTCGACTGGGCCGGGCAGATCGCCGCCGTGCTGGCGATGGGCGGCCTCACCTACGGCGCGATCGAGACCGGAGCGGCCGGGATCGCCGCGCCGAGGGTGCTGGCAGCGTTCGCGGTCGCCCTCGCGGCAGGAGCAGCGTTCGGCGTGCTGCAGGCGCGAGGTCGGCATCCGATGCTGCCGCTCGACCTGTTCCGCTCCCGGACGGTCCGGCTGACGGTGACAGCCGGGTTCGCGTTCATGGTCGGCTACTACGGGCTGCCGTTCGTGATGAGTCTGTACCTGCAGGAACTGCGCGGCCTGTCCGCCCTGGGTACCGGGATCGCGTTCCTGCCGATGATGCTGATCGGAGCGGTACTGACGCCGTTCACCGCGAGACTGGCCAGCAGGTTCGGTGCCCGTGCGCTAATCATCACCGGCCTGGCCAGCATGACCATCGGCCTGGTCGTGATCAGCGTACTGCCCGGCAGCACCCCGGTGGCGGTGCTCGCCGCGGTGATGATGCTCGTCGGGCTGGCCGGCCCGCTGGTGATGCCGCCCGTCATAGCCCTGCTGCTGCACGCCGTTCCCGCCCGCCGGGCCGGCGTCGCCAGCGGCGTCCTGAACACCAGCCGTCAGGTCGGCGGCGCGCTGGCGATCGCCGTGTTCGGCGCGCTGCTGGCCGACCGGGCAGCCTTCCTGCACGGCCTGCGGGTCAGCCTGCTCATCGCGGCCGCGATCGCCGCGGCCACCGCCTTCCTGACCCTGATGCTCAGCCGGGCCGCCACCGCCCCGGCACCCGAAGGAGACACAACGTCATGAGTACCTGGACCTCAGATGAACTGGACATTCTCGCAGCAGCCACCGAACTGCGGATCAGCACCCGGCGGCCCGACGGAACCCTCCGCCCGGCCGTGCCGATCTGGGTGGTCCGCTCGGGCGACGGCATCTACGTCCGCTCCTACCGGGGAGCCGGCGGAGGCTGGTTCCGGCACGCGGTCGCCGGCGGCGCCGCGCACATCCAGGCCGGGACCGTCACCAGCGAGGTGACCGTGGCACCCGCCAGCGCCGCGGCGCGCGCCGAGATCGACCAGGCCTACCGCACCAAATACGGCAGCTTCGGCCGCGCCTACATCGACCCGATGACGGCCGGCCCCGCGGCCGCGACCACGCTTCAGCTTATCCCGCAACGCTGAAAGGACCCTGATCATGACCAGCACCGATGACCAAACCGGACCCGCGCAGGCGGACCAGCAGTCCGGCGCCGCGAGGATGTTCGGCGACTTCGCGCCCGGCCTCGCCGGCTTCACCGACGACGTCCTGTTCGGGCAGGTCTGGACCCGCCCAGAACTGTCGCCCCGCGACCGCAGCCTCGTCACCGTCGCCGCGCTCACAGCCGGCGGCAACGCCGAGCAGCTGACCTACCACCTCGGCCTGGCCCGGCAGAACGGCGTGACCGAGACCGAGCTGATAGAGGCCATCACCCACCTGGCGTTCTACTCCGGCTGGCCCAGAGCGATGTCGGCCATGACCGTCGCACGGCAGGTGTTCAGGAACTCGTGACCACACCGCGCCAGCCACCCGAACCACAGCAGAGGGGATCTGACATGAACATCGAGCCCAAGGCCCCCACCAGGAAGGGGCCCGCCGACTGGTTCACCGGCGACGTCTACATCGACGCCGTACTCGGCCGCAAGGCCGAGCCGGCCCGGATGGCCTGCGGCTGGGTCCACTTCACCCCCGGCGCCCGGACCGCCTGGCACTCCCATGCCGTCGGCCAGACCCTCCTGATCACCGAGGGCACCGCGCTCCTGGGCACCCGCGACGGGAACGTCATCGTCGCCCGGCCCGGCCAGGTCGTCTACACCCCGCCCGGCGAGGAGCACTGGCACGGCGCCGCCCCGGACAATTTCATGGCGCACATCGCCCTCTACGAGGGCACCGCGGACAGCGATGGCGCCACCTGGCTGGAACACGTCACCGACCAGCAGTACACCGCCGCCGCGACGTCCATCACCGGCGCGGCCTAGAAAGGAGTGCCCGCCATGCGCGGAGCAGTCATGTACGCCCCCGGCGACGTCCGGGTCGAACAACGACCGGACCCGGCGATCATCAACCCTACCGACGCGGCATCCGGCTAGCGGCCACCTGCGTGTGCGGCTCCGGCCTGTGGCCATGGCGCGGCACCGACCCGGTCACCCAGCCCACTCCCATGGGTCACGAATACGCCGGCATCGTCGAGGAAGCCGGGCCCGCGGTCCGGAACGTCAGGCCCGGCCAGTTCGTCGTGGTCAGCGTCGTCGAGCCGGGGGTGGTCGGGACCAAGGCTGTCAGCGCCATGGACAGCCTGTTTCTGGGCTCACCCGACCACTAGCCATACTTTGCCAGGTTCCGGCGAGGGCAGCCGGGAGCATCCTGCGCTCGGCGGCCCGCCTAGCCTGGGATCATGGGCACGGACACCGCAAGGGACCGAGCGCGGGCGGATCTGGCCCGGCTGACGGAGGCCCGGCTGGATAACGACGGGTTCCGGTGGGAGGCGGCCGCGGTCTTGCGGCGTGCGGTCGGGTTCGACGGCTGGTGCTGGCTGCTGGCCGATCCCGAGGCCCGGCTGCCGACCCGCGACCTGGGGGAGAACGCGGTCGGCGGCCAGTCGCTCCGGCGTTTCAGCCGGCGTCATCCCGAGGCGGCTGCCCTTCCGTGGCAGGGGTCTGCCGAGCCGGTCGTCGTGACCAGCGCGGTGACCGGCGGGGACCTGGCCAGGGACCCGGTCTGGCGGGAGACGTTCGGCCCGGCCGGGGTCGGCGACTACCTGAGTGCGCCGCTGATGGCCGGCAGGACGTGCTGGGGACAGCTGCACCTGCACCGGGACGGCTCGGCGGGGTTCTTCAGCGCCGGCGACGCTGGGTTCCTCGCCGAGGTGGCGCCCGTGCTGGCCGCCCGCCTGCGCGACGGCCTGCGCGACCGGCCCCTGGACGGCGGCGCCGGGCGCGGTGATCCCGCTGAGCCGGGGACGATCGTCGTGGATGAGGACCTGTCGGTGACCGCGGCGACCCCGGCCGCCTGGGAGTGGATCGGCCGGCTGGGCCTGGCCAGCCCGAGCGACGCCGAGCCCCTGCCCGGGTTTATCTACTCCGTCGCCGCCCGGGTGGCGCTGTCGCGGGCCCGAGGGGCCGAGCCGCCCGGTGCCCGGGTCCGGCTGCAGGCGGCAGACGGCCGCTGGATGGTCGTGCGGGTCGCGCCGCTTGTCGGTGCGGCGGGCGGGTACGTGATCACCGTGGAGGCCGCCCGGTCGGACGACCTGGCCCCGCTGCTCATGCGCGCATGGTCGCTCACGGCGCGCGAGCGGGAGGTGGGGCACCTGGTGATCGACGGACTGTCCAGCCAGGACATCGCGCAGGCGCTGTTCATCTCCGCGCACACCGCCCGGGACCATGTCAGGGCCATCTTCGGCAAGACCGGCGTCAGCCGCCGCAAGGATCTGATCGCCACCCTCACCGGGAACGCCCACAGGCGGTGAACTTAGGCTTCAAGCGCATGAAAAGCAGGTCAGTCATGCGGCCGCTGTGGCACATTTCCGGCGTGACCTGTAATTCATGAGCCACCGAGGCCGGTTCCACCGGTAGTCGAGCTGGCGCGCCATGAGCCTCTCCCGCCCTCGCGTGCCACCCGGGCAAGCGCCCGGGCGTGCCGGACGCTCCCCAGTGCCTGTCGGCCTGGTGACAGGCCGTTCGATGCCTCTGCCTACATACCCTGCCAATATCCCCCGTTGTGTGGGATATCCGTCGGGGCGGCCTGCGGGCATCGTTGAGGGGCGTGCGGCCAGACGAGCCGACAGACTCAGCGGAGGATCCATGACCACAGTCGGCGGCGCAGCACAGTCGGCGGCGGAGCTGGCCAGTCATTTGCGCGGCCGGATGACCGGGCCTGACAGCCCGAACTGGGACACGGCCCGGATCCCATGGAACCGCCGTGTCGACCAGCGTCCGCTGCTAGTCGTCGACGCCGAGGGGCCCGACGACGTCGCCTCGACGGTCGCCTGCGCAGCCCGCCGTGGCGTGCAGGTGACGGCCCAGGCAAGCGGGCACGGCGCTGGCGCGAGCATGGCGAACGCGATATTGCTCCGCACTAGCGGGCTGCGGGAGATCGCCGTTGACCCGGGGCAGCAGCAGGTCCGGGTCGGGGCGGGGGTGACCGCCGGCGAGCTGATGAACGCCCTTAGCCCGCACGGCTTGGCCCTGTCCACGGGCACGTGCTCCGATGTCGGGGTGACCGGGTACGTGATGTTCGGCGGCGTTGGCGTTCTCGGCCGGGCACTCGGATTTGCCGCCGGCCAAGTACTCGGCGCGGACGTGATCACCGCGGACGGGAGCCGGATCCGGGCCGACGCCGCCGCTAACGAGGACTTGTTCTGGGCGCTGCGCGGCGGCGGGGGCGGCTTCGCCCTGGTCACGCACCTGGATCTGGCCTTGGCCCCGGTGCCTGCCCTGTTCGGCGGGCAGCTGATATGGCCGGTCGACGCCGCCGCTGAGGTCTTCGACGCCTGGGCGTCCTGGGCACCCGGCCTGACCACGGACACGACATCTTTCGCCTGCGTGCTCCAGATGCCGCCGGCCCCCCAGCTTCCGGAGGTACTGCGCGGCCGGCGGGTCGTCATGGTCACCATCTGCCACGCAGGAGCCGCGGACCGGGCCATGAGCCTGGCGGATCCGATCACCAGCGTCGGCACCCCGCTGGTTAACTCGCTGCGCCCGCTGAGCGTCGCGGACGTCGGCGCGCTCTTCGGTCCTCCCGTTCCCCCGGCGCCGCTGCGGAACGGGTCGAGGCTGCTCACCGACCTGCCCGGCGCGGCCGTCCGCGAGTTTGTGGCCAAGACCGGGCCGGCATCCGGCTCGCCGCTGCAGATGGCACAGATCCGGCACCTCGGCGGCGCTTTTGCCCGGCCCGCGCAGCAGCCGGGTGGCCCGGGCGCGATCGGCCACAGCGACGCTCAGTTCCTCATCGAACTCGTCGCGATCGCCCCCAGCCAGGAGGCTGACGCGGCCGCTCGTGATTTCGAGGACAGTGTGGTCGCCGCCCTGAGCCCATGGACGACCGGCACCACCCTGCCCAGCTTCGCGGACCCGGGGACCGACGCCGCCAGCCGGGTGTTCAGCCCCGCAACCCGGCAGCGCCTCGCCGAGGTCAAGCACCGGTACGACCCTTCCAACGTCTTCTGCACCAGTTTCCCGGTCACCGCATAGCCACGCGATCGCAACATTCCCACCGCTCGCCGGGGCGCGGCCAGATATCACCGAAACGATCTCACGAAGGACACTCATGACTGTTCTCGTCACCGGTGCCACCGGCACCGTGGGCTCACTGGTCCTCACCCAGCTCGCCGAGCGGGGAAGTGCCCCGGTCCGCGCCCTGACGCGGTCACCAGAGGCCGCCTCTTTCCCCGCGGGCGTGACTGCGGTTGCCGGCGACCTGCTCGACGTTGACGCCATGCGGGCGGCGCTGGACGGCGTGGATGTGCTCTTCCTGCTGAGCGCGGTTGCCGCCGAGGAACTCACCGCCACCCTGCTCACCCTCAACGCCGCGCGCGAACACGGGATCAGGGGGATCGTCTACCTGTCGATCTACCAGGCCGAAAATAAGGTCGAAGTCCCTCACTTCACTGCTAAGCACGCAGCCGAGCAGATGATAGTGCAACTCGATCTGCCCGCGACCATCTTGCGGTGCTCCTACTTCGCCCAGAATGACATCGGCGCCCGGGAGGCTCTTCTGCAGGGCGGTGTCTACCCGGCGCCCCTGGGAGAGGTGGGGGTCTCCGTCGTCGATGTCCGCGACATCGCCGAGGTCGCGGTGCTGGAGCTGGTCCGCCGGGCCGAGGCTCCGGGTCCTCTCCCGCGCGAGGTCTATGACCTCGTCGGCCCGGACGTGCTGACCGGACCTGATATCGCCCAGATCTGGAGCGATCTTCTCGACGGCCCCGTCAGCTACGGCGGGAACGACCTCGGCCCCTTCACACAAATGATGCGAAGCTTCGCCCCGGCCTGGATGGCCGAAGACATGCGCCACATGATGGCCCGCTTCCAGAAGGAGGGGCTCATCGCGACGCCAGCCGGCTTGCAGCACCTCACCGACCGCCTCGGCCGCCCACCGCGTTCCTACCGTGACTTCGCCGCCGAGCTCGTACACCAGTGGACCGCCCAGCCGTAAACGGACCGGACCGATGGGAACCCGGCGACGTGATGTTAGGCGCCCCGAGCCTCACGGACAGTCCATCCACTGGCCTCTGCTGCTCAGCGGTGATGGCCGGGCGAACGCGAACGCGGCGCTTGCGTTGTGACCCTGGCTTTCACGCTGCTGGCACGGGGATCTGGGCATTCTTTAACAGGTGCCGGACGATCTGGGTGTCACGAGAACAGCAGGGGATGGCTGCGAAGCGGTCGTCCCTTTTTTGGCCGCGAGCTTGATGATTCGTCCTTCGCGGGTGATGGTGCCGGTGAGCTGGCCGAGTTCGATGCCTGGCGGCTCGGAGGGTGGTGTGGCGGGGGATGTCTTCGACGACGAGGACCCTTATCTCGCGGCCTAGACTATGGCCGTTTTGTGATCCGGCGGCAACCGGCCTGTGACCCCGCGGGATGCACGCTCCTCGCGTGCCTTCGTACCGACCCGGCATGGAACTCCACCTCATGCCATCCCATCATCCGGAATGCATCGGCGCCGCGGTCGCGGTAGCAAGCGTTGTCGCGCGGTGAGGCGCCCGCGCGTGCTGGCCTGCGGGGTGGTAGCAGCCGCGCTGCTCGCGGGCTGCAGCGGCTCCAGTGGCGGCGGCAGGGCCGGCGTTTCCGCTCAAGCCACAGTCACGATCAGCTCTGCCAGGCAGTATCAGCGGATCGCCGGGTTTGGCGTGTCCGAGGGGTTCGGGCAGGCCAAGACGCTGATGGGCGAGCCGGCCTCGGTCCAGCAACAGGTGCTGAGCTTGCTCTACAGCCCGACCCGCGGGGCAGGCCTGACGATCTTGCGCAACGAGATCAGCGCCGACGCGGGGTTCACGATCGAGCCGAGGGCGCCGGTCAGCGCCGCCGGCAAGCCGTCGTATCTGACGCTCGCCGAGGTCGGCCAGGATCAGGGACAGCTGTGGTTCGCCGAGCAGATCAAGGCCGGCTACGGCGTAAGCGACGTGTTCGCCGACGCGTGGAGCGCTCCCGCGTTCATGAAGACCAACGACTCGCCGGTCGACCACGGCACGCTGTGCGGGGTCCCGGGCGCGAGTTGCAAGAGCGGCGATTGGCGCCAGGCCTACGCCGACTACCTCGTGCAGTACGCGAAGGACTATGCCGCGGCGGGCGTCCCGCTCAGCTTCGTGGGCCCGGAGAACGAGGCAAATCCCCCGCCCCGGGGGGCGCTGCAAGCGGGCAGTTCGCCAGTCATTGACAGCATGAGCATGAGCCCGGCGCAGACGGCCGGCTTCATGGCGATCCTCGGCGCGACGCTCGCGCGGTCCGGTCTTTCCACGCGCGCGGAGTGCTGCGCCAGCCTCGGCTGGAACTACGCGCAGCAGTACGCGGCCGCGATCGAGACCGATAAGGCAGCGAACACGGCTACGGCGCTGTTCACCAGCCACGGCTACTTCGTAGCGCCCGGCTCGCCGCTGAAGGGCTGGAGCAAGCCGGCGTGGGAGACCGAGTGGGCGCCGTTGAGCTCCCAGCCGTGGGACCCGGCCTGGGACGACGGCTCACCGTCGTCAGGATTCGCCTGGGCGCAAAACATCTACACCGGCCTGACGGCGGCGAACCTGAGCGCGTTCCTCTACCTGTGGGGCGCGAACATGAACACGAGCGCGGTGACCGGCGGCCCCAACGCCGGACTGGTGGAGGTCACGGGCCACACCGTCGCCGCCTCTGGCCGGCTGTGGGCGTTCGCGAGCTACAGCCGGTTCATCCGCCCGGGCGCGGTGCGCATCGGCGCGACGACGAGCCACGCGGGCCTCGACGTGACTGCGTTCCGCAACAGCAACGGATCGATCGCGGTGATCGTTCTGAACAGCGCCCACAGCCGCCAGGCCGCGACCTTCTCGCTGCCCGGGCTCAGCGGAGCGCAGGTCACGCCGTACCTGACCGACACATCCCACGGGCTCTCCGCACAGTCCCGATCACGGTGAGAAACAGCACGTTCACCGCGACCCTGCCGCCACGGTCGCTCGTCACCTACGACATCCGATCATGACCGTCGCGCACTCCCGGCTGTGACCAGCGCGCCCCGCGCGCTCATGTGGGGGCGCGCCGGTGGCCATCAATCGCTCCCGCATCGGCGCCGACGCAGGTATGGACGGCGGACTTCCGCTTCGCGTTCCTAAGCTCTCCGCGGCACGGGAGACACGCGAGCCCCACGGGTTCGAGCTCAGGCAGCTCCGCGGCACCGTCATCCCCGACATCCGACGCGACAGCGCCCACCGCGACGCCCTGGTCACTATGGCGCCGCCGCCACCAGCACGGCGTTCAGCAAGCGCACCACCGCTGGTACGCCGACGAGCCGCCACGCTAACGATCTACAGCCGCCATATCCTGGCCGGCGGTGGCGGCGCGGTGGGCAGCGTGGAAGTCCTTAGCACGGATCAGGGCAAAGGCTAGGATAGCGGACGCGAAGGCGATGCAGGCGGCGATGAGCAGGACAGTGTTGAGCGCCGAGGCGTATCGGGCGGTCAGCGTGAGCGGGGTGGCTCTGCTGATCCTTGCGTCGAAGATCCCGCCGAGCACGGCCACCGAGACGGCGATCCCGATCTGGCGGAAGGTCGAGTTGACACCGGAGGCCATGCCCGCGTTCTCGGGCGGCACCAGGCGGACGGCGGTGGAGGCCAGCGGCGGGGTGACCAGCCCGGCGCCAGCACCGGCGACCGCCATGCCACCGATGAGGTGTGTCCAGTTGCTGGCGGCGTCCAGGCCGGTCATGAGGAGCAGGCCAAGACCGATGAGTCCCAGCCCGGGGCCGATCAGCCAGCGGGCGGGAACACGCGCGGACAGGCGCCCGGCCGGGATGGTGACGGCCGTCGCGGCCCCGGTGATGACGATGAGCCTGACCCCGGTGCCCAACGCCGTGTAGTGCAGCCCGTCCTGCAGGTAGGAGACGAGGTAGAGCAGGATCGCGTACAGCGACCCGTTCATCCCGAACGCGGCGGCCAGACCGCCGACGAATGTCGGCTTGCGCAGCAGGGCCAGGTCGAACATCGGCTGGTGGCGCCGGCGCTCGATGAGCGGGAAGCTGGCCAGCCCCGCGCCGCCGATCGCCAGAGCGGCGATCACCGGCACAGACCCCCAGCCATCGCTGCCCGACTCGGCCAGGCCGTAGATGAGCGCGACCAGCCCGACGGTGAACACAGCGCTGCCCGGCAGGTCTATATGGCGTGGGCCGGGCGGGCGGAACTCCTGCACGCCGATGAGCGTCATGATGATCGCCGTGACGCCGACCGGGAGGTTGACGAAGAAGATCAGCCGCCAAGATACCTCGGTGAGCAGCCCGCCGAGCAGCGGGGCGCAGCCGAGGCCCGCGGTGATGACGGCTGCCCAGATGCCGAGCACCGCCGCGAACCGCCGGCCGGAGAAGGTCTGGGCGAGCAGGGCCAGCGAGGTGGCGAAGATGATGGCGCCTCCGATGCCCTGCAGCCCGCGGAACAGGATGATTTCCAGGCCCGATCCGGCGATGCCGCACAGCAGCGAACTGCCGGTGAACAGGGCCAGCCCGGCGGCGAATACCCGCCGGCGGCCGAGGATATCGGCGAGGGAGCCGGCGGGCAGCAGCAGCGCCGCGAGCGACAGCGAGTAGGCGTCGATCGTCCACTGTTCGTCGGACAGGCTGGTGTGCAGGGCGGCGTGGATCGAGGGCAGCGCCACGATGACGATCATCACGTCGATGGTCAGCATGAACGTGCCCAGGCAGACCGCCAGCAGGGCGAGTGTGCTGCGCGGTAGGGCTGGCGACGCAAACATGCTCTCAGCCTATCACAGGACCCTGTTTTAACAACTTCCTGGGTTAACAGGAGCCTGGGTAAGGCCAGGTATGCTCTCCCTCATGGCCGGACAAGACGACCTCTACAACCTGCTGTGGCAGGTAGCCTCCTACACCCACCTAATGGGCGAGGAGACCTTCACCGGCACCCCCCTGACGGTGTCCTCCGGCAGCATGCTCATCGCAGTCCTGGAACAGCCGGGCCTGACCGTGACCGAGTTCTCCCGCCGCATCCCCAAGACCCAGCAGACGCTCTCCCAGGTAGTGGCCAGGCTGGAGAAGCTCGGCCTGATCGAGCGGCGTCTGGGGAGCGGACGAGGCGTCGGCCTCTACCTGACCGAGGCCGGGCAGCAGATGGCTGAGGACGCAGTCGCCCGCGAGGAGGAAGTCAACGCTCGGCTGCGTGAGCTACTCGGCGAGGACCGCGCCGAGGCGCTCGCCGAACTGCTGCGCGACAGCCACGCCATCCTGCGGGAGCGCCGCTAAGCAGGCAGGCGTCGGCCGTCCACGAAACGGCTGATGACCTTGCTGCCGCCGTCAGGGATCCGGACGAGTGAGGGCGACCGCGACCTGGCACAGAGCGATGCCGTCGGCGGTACTGCGGTACGGGCGGGCCGCCCCGGCGCAGCCGGCGGCCCAGCCCGCGGCGGCATCCAGCATCTGTTCGCCGTCCGCGGTGCTCACGTGATCCTTCCGGCCTCCGGCGGACGGGCCTCGATGAGCTGATGAAGGAGCTCGGTCCAGCGCCTGCCGGCTACGAGCACGGATGGACCGCCGCGCCGATCCTGGCGGCGTTAGCTGTCGGCGTCGCCGGGCTGGCCGCCTTCGTGGCCTGGGAACAACGCAGCGCGCGCCCCATGATCGTCCGCCTGACTATCTACTTCCTCCGCTTGGGCAGGGCTCCGGGCCGGACCGGCGTGCAGCAGGAACTGGTCCGGCGAGTGCCTAGGTGCCGCTGACGGAAGGGCTAGGCCCAGCCGGGTCGCGACGCGGCGGGCGGTGCGCTCTCGTTCGGCGGTGATCTCGGCGACGGCGTCCTAGGCTGCGGCCAGGACGGCGGCGGGGGCGGTCTGGGGGGTACCGCTGTTAAAGGGCGGCTCGGGCGCGTAGGCGATGGACAGCTGGATCTCCTCCGCTGCGGCGACTCCCCGCAACTCGGCGGCCACCCGCAGCGCGCCGTCCAGGCCAGCGGTCACCCCGGCCGCGAAGACCATGTTCCCGTCGACCGTCACCCGCTCGCCGGAGATCTCGGCGCCAAAGTAGGGCAGCAGGTGCAGGGCTGACCAGTGGGTGGTGGCCCGCCGCCCGATGAGCAGTCCGGCCGCGCCGAGCAGCAGCGCGCCGGTGCACACGGAGAAGATCAGCCTGGCTCCGGCCGCCTGCTTCCGTATCCAGTCCAGCAGATTCTGGTTGTCCATGAGGGCTTCCTGGCCGTGGCCGCCCGGGATGTGCAGGACGTCCAGCTGCGGGGCTTCGCCGAGGGCCGCGTCGGGGATCAGCCGCAGGCCGTGGATGTCACGGACTGGCTCGGCGGTGACGCCATAGAAGCGGTGCGTTGAGTTCGGCATCGAAGACAGCACCTCGAACGGCCCGGTGAGATCGATCTGGTCGATGCCATCGAACAGGAGCGATCCGACGAGCAGATGCCTGCTGTAGTTCATCCGTCCACTCTCGCGCTGGCGGCCCGTGGCGGCGAGTAGCAAGGCGGCCTGAGATGGACAGGATCGTGCCAGGCGCGCCCGCTGGGATTCCCGGAGGCGACCCCAGATCATGGCCGAACGGACCCGCCAGGTCAAAGCCGAGCGCGCCGCAGCGCTCGCCCGCTACGCCACCCAGACCCGCCACCAGCCCGGCCTCCGGCTCACCGAACACGACATCCGCGCCGTTTCCGACACCCCGGCCTTCCCCCGCCAGATGATGGACGCCTTCATCCCGCCGGTCACGCCCTCCGGCCGGAAGCTGCGGCGGATCCCCATTTCCCCGGGCTGCCACCTGTAACAGACCCAGCACTCGGAACCGCATGGCGACTCTCCCGCTCCTGCGCAAGCCCTGACAGGCGCAGGCGGGGCGGAGGCCCCCGCCGGTGCTGTTACTTCACGTAATACCAGTTTTCCGGGTTGATGGTGAGCGTCGCGGACACTGGAGTGACGCCCTTGAGGTTGTTAACGATCTCGTTGACCTCGTAGGGGGCGTTGATCTGCCATTCCACTGGAAGCTGCTTGGCCAGGTAGTCCTGCCAGGTGTACATGTAGGACAGGTTGGTGCTGGTCAGCGTCTTGTCGATCATTGCGTCGTTGGCCGGGTCGCAGTACCCGCCCGAGTTGGCGACCGCGCCGCACAGGAACAGCGTCTCGCCGGTCGGGTAGTAGTCCGGGGCGAACGACCACCCGAGACCCCAGTCCGCCATGTCCCAGTTGCACGGGATCTTAGCCACCACGCAGTTGCCGGCCGAGGCCGAGACCACGTCGTCGAACGGCTCGGGTTTCAGGTTCAGCTTGATCCCCACGGTCGCCGCGCTGGATTGCAGTTGCAGCAGCTCCTGCCCGACCCACGCGAGCCCGTTGGCGTAGGTGAAGGTGAAGCTCAGCGCGCTGCCGGCGGTGATGCCCGCGCCGCACTCGCCCGCGGCGGTGCCCGGCTTGGCGCAGGTGGTGGTCCCGTTCGGCGCCACGCTCCAGCCGTGGCTGGCCAGCAGCGCCTTCGCCTTAGCCGGGCTGTAAGGGTAGGCAAGGCCCTGCTTGCCCTGCGCCGACAGCCACGAGGTCGCCGGGTAGACCCCGACCGGCCCGGGTTGTTCGGTGCCATACCCGCGCAGCGGCCCGGCGAGATCGGCAGGCTGGTTCATCAGGTACGCCAGCGCCTGCCGGAAGTAGAGCTGCTTGAAGATCGCCGCGTGGTCGGAGATGGAGTCCTGCTCGTTCACCGTGTAGAAACTGACTCCCCAGCTGATCTGCGGGGCCAGGTAGTAGCCCGGCAGCGGGTTGCGGCCCACCGCCGCGCTGAGCGGCTTGGCCGGAAGGTCCTGGGTCGGGATGTAGCCAACGTCGATCTTGGTGCTGGTGCTCGGCGACCGCAGCACGTCGTACTCGGCCGCGTCGGTGGTGAACGGCACCTCCTGGAACTCGCTCAGCTTCGGCTTGACCGGCCCGGAGTAGGACTTGTTCGGCACCATTGTCAGGTGGCCGTCGGCGTTGAACGCGGTCAGCTTGAACGGGCCGTCCACCACGCCCCACAGCGGCGACGTCGCGTACGTGCTCAGGTCCTTGGACTGGTCGTTCAGGTAGTTGTAGACCGCCCCGCAATCGGCGACATCTGTAGAGCAGTGGCTGGGACCGGACGCGGTCCGGTCCCAGGCGGCCGGCATCGGGGTGATCTGGCTCAGCTCGTTGTACACGAACCAGTTATGGCTGTAGGCCTTGTCCATGGTCATGGTCAGCTCGGTGGGGCTGACCACCTTGATGTTGCTGACCACGCTGTTCGGGAACCCGGTGTAGGCGCCCCAGTCGAGGGAACCGACCG
>Ga0335075_10007629_pt1 | contig 16636 bp, 17 predicted proteins | sample Lox_Sample_24_FD_206723 | JGI IMG/M metagenome (GOLD analysis project Ga0335075, IMG submission 206723) | Soil microbial communities from Loxahatchee National Wildlife Refuge, Florida, United States - Lox_Sample_2.4 | ecosystem: Environmental > Terrestrial > Soil > Wetlands | place: USA...
GCCGGCGAAGGCGAGGTAGTTGGCGTCGCTCGGGTGCTCTTCCGCGTAGAAACCCGACAGCGTGGCGCCGTCCTTCCTGAGGCTGTTCAGGTACGGAGCCTGCTTGACGTTGCCGATGATGTCGCCGTAGTCCTCGTTCTCGAAGTAGAACAGGAAGACGTGCTGGTAGCCGGGCACGCTCGGGGTCGGCGGGGTGAGCGGGGCGGGTGCCTGCGCCGGCGCGCCGAGGGTCAGGCTCACGGCGGAGGCGACGGCGTAGTCGTAGCCGACCTGCGGCGCGTCCGGGCCGTTGATGTTGGTCAGCGTCGTGGCCAGGGTGAGCGTCACCTGCGCGGTGACCGCGTTGGCTGGGAGCGGGCCGGTGGCCGTACGGCGCTGCAGGACCGGATGTTGCGTCCGGCCGACGGGACCGATGGCGCGGGTGGCGACGACCGCGCCGCTCGCGTTGCGGAAGCGGACGGTGAGGGTGGCGGCGCTCGTCTTGGTGCCGCCCAGCCAGCCAGAGATCGTGTAGCCGACGTGGCCCGCGGACGGGCGCGCCGGGATCACGGGCGCGGTCTGGACGAGGGTAGCGGTGCCGCCGGCGCCGCCGGCGAATAGATTGCCCGGGTCTTTCCGCGCCTGAGCGGCCTTCGGAAATCCCTGGGTTCCGTAACGCACCACGGTCGGCAGGCCGGATTCGGTCTGCCAGCCGGGAATGGTGACCGCGTCCCATCCCTGGGCGGACGTATCGCCCGCGGTGCCGTTGGCGTTAAGGAGAAGGTCCGTGCCCGGCGCGACCGTTGCCGCGGTCGACGTGCTCACGCGCGCCTGGGCTGTATTTGCCTGGGCAGGGGCCGGCCGGCCAGTTGCGAACGCTCCGCCGAGGAGGGCGAGGGAAGCAAGCAGCAATAGCCCAATTGACTGGCCATTCAGCCGAGACTCTAGGCAAACCCAAGGGTCTGCATCCACCGTGAGTACTGGAACTCTCGCTGATGGTTACGTGAACACAACGAATGCCCCGTGGTGATTTCCGTTCCCGCGGGGACGGCAATAAGGTGGCGCCGTGGCCGAATCTGTCGCTTGTGACCGTGAACACTCGTTTAGCGCGCGACTCTGGCAGTCGATCGGCGATATCTACGCGGCGATCCTGGCGCACCCGTTTATCACCGGGCTGACGGACGGGACGCTGCCGGCCGAGTCGTTCGCATTCTATCTTGCCCAGGACGCGCTTTACCTCCAGGACTACGCCAGGGCGCTGGCCGCCGTGGGAAGCCGCGCGCCGACATCGGGCGCCATGCAGATGTTCGCGCGGCACGCGGCGGATGCGGTGGCGGCCGAACTCGAGCTGCATGACACGCTCCTGACCGAACTCGGGATTTCCGCCGAAGACGTTGAGCGCGCCGAGCAGGCGCCGACGAACCGGGGCTATACCGCCTACCTGCTCGCCACCGCGCACGCCGGAAGCTATGCCGAAGGCGTCGCCGCGGTCCTCCCCTGTTACTGGATCTATTGGGAGGTGGGCAAGGAGCTGCTGCGCCTCGGCTCCCCCGATCCCCGGTACCAGCGCTGGATCTCCGCGTATGCCGCGCCGGAGTACGGTGCGGTTGTCGCGTCCGTGATCGCGGAAGTCGATCGCATCGCCGCGACGGTTTCCGGGGCCGAGCGCGAGCTGATGAGCCGCCACTTCGTGACGACGAGCAGGTACGAGTGGATGTTCTGGGAGGCCGGTTTCACCCGCGAAAGCTGGCCGGTCTGAGTTCCGCATCATGGGTGGTCGCGGGAAACCCGGCACAGGCCCGTACCATTGACCAGGATTGTCCTAACACGCGGCCCCGCCTCAACGCTTACCCGCGATAGCGAGCCTCGATAGCAGGCCGTGATCCGGCCGTGATGCACCGCATACGGCAATGCGATGCACACGCGGACGGGTCCGATCGCCATGGCGGCGGCGAAGAAGGGGACACGATCAGTCATGATTTTGTGTGATATCTCACCCGGATTGGCCGCCAGTCGGATATGATTAGCCTCGGCTAAGCGCTTGCACAAAGGCTCGGTGACCGGGACGGGGATCCGGCAATTGCGAGGCTGGTGCGGGACGGGTGGGTCCGGCGCTCCTAACAGGACAGCCAGTCGTTTATGATGGCTGTCGAAACAAGGAAGGCGGAATCCAAGTGGCCCAGAAGATCACGACACTCTTCATAGACGACATTGACGGCGGGGCGGCCGAGGGAACCGTACGGTTCGCGCTCGACGGTACTGAATACGAGATCGACCTGAACGCGGAGCACTCGGAAGAGCTCCGCTCGGCCCTCGGAAAGTACGTCACTCACGCCCGCAAGGTGGGCGGCGGCGCCCGTCGTGGCGGTCGCGTTGCAGGCAGGGCCGTCCGGGGGGCCGGCTCGGCGCTGAACACGACCGAGATCAGGAACTGGGCGCGCGAGAACGGGTACGACATTAAGGACCGCGGTCGCGTGCCCGCCGACCTGGTTGCCAAGTACCAGGCAGCCACCGGCAAGTAGCGGATGCGCGTAGATAGACCTCATTTCTACGCATGCGGATGCCGAGCTCAGTCGGCGCATTACAAGAAACGCCCCCGGCGACATCGCCGGGGGCGTTTCTATGATTCACATATCACACATCAGGCGTAAGCGGATTGGCCGCCGCCCTCTGCGCCGCCCTTGGCGTCGATGGGGTCGCTGTCGGCCGTCCCGGCGCTCGTGGCCTCGCTGTCGGCCTCCTGGGAGCCCGCCGGCGCCGTGTCGGTCGCCTCGACGTCGGTCTGGTCTGCGTCCGTGACGGTGTCGGTGTCCGTGTCGGCCGTGCCGGTCACGGTCTCAGCCGCCGGGCCGCCCGGGGCCCAGTTCCCGTCACCGAGCGGAGACGGCGGCCACGGCGAAGCCGGCACGGCCGGCCGGGTGCCGGGTGCCGTCAGAAGCCAGGCGCAGGAGATAAGCAGCGAGATGACGAAGACGCAGTAGACCCAGAAGATCGGGGTCACCCCGGAGCTGATCGTCACCCCGTCTTGCGCCGCCTGTGCCTGGGTCAGCCCGAAAAAGCTGTAGGCCGGCTGGCTGATCTGAATGAGAGCCGAGACCGCCTGCGCCGCGAGCGGGATGATCGCACCGGCCAGCAGCAGCGCCCCCTGCCGGGCGGGGCGCCAGAGCGCGGCCAGCACCGCCACCGCGACAACGGCGACCATAACCAGCACGTCCCCGGCGATCACGAAGCCAGGATTGCTGAACGCGTTGCCCTCTTGGATCGTCTTCACGGTGCCCAAGGTGGCCTGCGCAACCGTGTAGCTGTCCCAGGCCGCGGCGAAGGCGGCGGCGGTGCCGATTCCGGCCAGCACCAGCAGCGCGAGCGGCCCGACGTGGCTGCGGGCCGGCTTGGCCGGCCAGCCGTCCCGGGCGGGCGCGGAAGCTGCCTGGCCGGCCGGACCGGACCGGGCCGGCTCGGTGTCTCTGGACGATGCCACCAGGGCGATCGCCGCGCCCGCGGTGCACGCGAGCCAGCCCAGCAGGCTGACCACGAGGCCGGTGCCGAGGGACGCCCCGCCGGAGACCACCTCGCCGAGGTCGGAGACAAACAGCCCGAGCGTGACCGCGCTCAGCCCGAGGGCGAACAGCGCCCCCAGCCTGGCCGCTCTCGGCCGCGACACGCTCAGCGCGATCGGCCCGGCGCTGATCGCCCAGGCGATCACGTAGCACAGGTGGGGCACGACCTGATCGCCCTGGGACAGCAGGCTCTGCCCCCCTTCGTAGGCGGGGAACAACCCGGCCAGCCCGAGCACGACGCCAAGGACGAGCAGCCCTTCGCCGACGAGCAGGGCGGTCCCGCCTCGGCGCGCGGCCGCCGCCACGCCGGACACGGCCGCGCCGGTCGCGCTGCCCGCAGATCCGGTGGCCGAACCGGCCCCGGGCTCCGCGGTCGCCCGCCTGGACTTCAGCATCGTCCCGAGGCCGATCCGCTGCGACGGGACGGGGGCAATGGTGCCAGGCACCTCGACCGTGGCGAACCGGCTCCAGGCCTGCTCCCAGCCCTCGCGGGTCTCCGGCCACCGGTCGACGGGCGCCTCGTACGGGGCGCCCACCACCCAGATGCCGTAAAACCGCTTTCCCCGTCCGATTTCATACTTCTCGCCGCGGTGCGAGATGATCGCCTTCTCCGGCACGGTTCCAGCCTCCATGGTCCTGCGCGACTTCACTTATTACGGTGACCATACGCGGGGGATCTGCAAGCTTGCTGAAAGCCCGCTTAACAGAATGTGAGGTCGTGGAGGGCGTGCACGGGGCCGTCGCCGCCACCGATCCCAGCCAGCCCGTGCTTGACGGCGTCGCTGGCGACCTGGTTCGCAAGGCGGGCCGCGTCGGCCAGCGGCAGGCCGGCCGCCAGGGCGGCCGCGAGGGCGGCGGAGTGCGTGCAGCCCGCCCCGTGGGTGGCCCCGACGTCATACCTCGGGACGGGGATCGACAGGTGGCGATGCCCGTCGAACAGATGGTCGGCTGGCTCGGCCCCGTGCCCGCCGGTGACGAGCGCCGCGGCGGCCCCCATCGCGACCAGCCGCTCGGCCAGCGCGGCCCGGTCCTCGGTGGCCAGGCCGGTGAGCGCCTGCGCCTCCGGCAGGTTGGGGGTGACGACGGTGGCGAGGGGGAACAGCGCGGCGATCAGCGTCGCCACCGCGTCGGGAAGCAGCAGCCGCGCCCCCGAACTCGCCACCATGACCGGGTCGACCACAAGCGGAAGGTCGCGCCCGGCCAGTTCGTCGGCGACCGCGCCGATGATGGCGGAGGAGAAGAGCATGCCGGTCTTGGCCGCCCCGGCCCCGATGTCGTCAAGGACCGCTCTTATCTGCTCCCGAACGAACCCCGGCGGTAGCTGCTCGATCGCGGTCACGCCGAGGGTGTTCTGCGCGGTCAGCGCCACGATGGCGGACATCCCGTGGGCGCCGCAGCGGGCGAAGGCCTTCAGGTCGGCCTGAATCCCGGCCCCGCCGCCCGAGTCCGACGAGGCGATCGTCAGCACCCGGGGGATGATGTCGGCGTGGGCGCTGTTCGTCACTGCGACTCCCGATCCGGGCTGGAGGCGACCGCGTGCCAGCGGCGCGGGATGCGGCCGGCCTCGAAGGCGGCCCGGCCGGCCTCGACCGCCAGCGCCATCGCGACCGCCATCCGCTCCGGGTCGGCGGCCTTGGTGATCGCGGAGGCGACGAGCACGGCGGCGCAGCCGAGTTCCATCGCCAGCGCCGTGTCGCTGGCGGTGCCGATGCCCGCGTCGAGGATCACCGGCACGGTCGCGCGCTCGACGATCATCGCGATGTTGTGCGGGTTCCTGATGCCGAGCCCGGAGCCGATCGGCGCGCCGAGCGGCATCACGGCGGCGCAGCCGGCCTCTTCGAGGCGGCGCGCGAGTATCGGGTCGTCGTTGGTGTAAGGCAGCACGGTGAACCCGTCGGCCACCAGCAGCTGGGCCGCGTCGAGGAGCTCGACCGGGTCGGGCAGCAGGGTGATGTCGTCGGCGACGACCTCGAGCTTGACCCAGTCCGTGTCCAGTGCCTCGCGGGCCAGCCGCGCGGTCAGCAGCGCCTCGGCGGCGGTGTGGCAGCCGGCCGTGTTCGGCAGGACGGCGACGCCTGCCTGCAGGATCGTGCCGATCAGAGACCCCTCCCCCGCCCCGCCCACGCGCCGCATGGCGACCGTGGTCAGCTCGGTGCCTGAGGCTTTGAGCACCTTGCCGAGCACGTCGAGGGACTGCGCGCCGCCGGTGCCGACGATCAGCCGCGACGTCAGCGTCCGGCCGCCGACCTGCCACCCGCCGCGCTCGGCGGGATCGGGGGTGATCGCGGGCTCGTTCTTGATGGTCATCGTGCTAGCCTCCCTGGACCGCGGTCACGACCTCGACCTGGTCGCGCTCGGCGAGCGGGGTGGCGGGCCACGCCCGCCGCGGCACGACCTCGCCGTTGACGGCCGCGGCGACGCCCTTCGGCGATTGGGTGAGCTGGCCGACGACATCGGCCAGGGTCACGCCGCTGGGGAGGTCGCGCGGGGTTCCGTTGATGGTGACGGTCATGTGAGCCTGCCGGGGTTGAAGGGGGTCCATGCCTGGTGCGGCTCGCCGCCGGTGAGGAGCGCCGCCACCGCGTCGGCGGTCACCGCCGAGAGCAGGATCCCGTTGCGGAAGTGGCCGGCGGCGATGATCAGGCGCGGGTCGCCGATGGGGCCCGCGCTGGCGGCGGCGCCTGCCGCGGTGACGGGGCCGAGGATCGGGCCGTTGTCGCTGGTGCCCGGCCGGCGTCCCGCGCTCGCCTCGGCCAGGATGAGCTCGCTGACTGCGGGGACCGCGGTCATCGCGTCGCGGAGCAGGTCGTGGACGGCCCCGGCGGTGATGTCGCGGTCGTCGCGCTCCTCCTGGGTGGCGCCGACCACGAGCTCGCCGTCCGCGCGCGGGACCAGGTAGATGTCGCGGCCCTGGACGATCGCGCGAACGGTGTGGCTGATGATGTGCGGCAGGCTGCCAGGATGGCGCAGCCGCAGAATCTGGCCCTTGACCGGGCGGATTGCCTTGCGGATCGGGTCGGGCACGCCCTCGATGCGGGCGGTGCCCCAGCCGGCCGCGACGACGACATGCGCGGCGGACAGCTCGGCCCGCTCGCCCGCGGCAACGTCGCCGGACCCGGCGCGGAACCGGACCAGGCCGGGGGCGACGTCGGTGGCCTGGCCGACGACCGTGCGGACGCCCGCCGCGGCCGCCGCTGTCCGCAGGGCGGCCAGATAGCGGCGGTTGTCGACCGACAGGTCGCCGGTGGCGAGGACGCCGCCCCGGGTCGACGGGGCGAGGAACGGCTCCAGTTTGCGGCACGCCCTGGCGTCGAGGCGCTCGGCCGTGAGGCCGATCGAGTGCCGGAACTCGGTCAGCCGGTCGAGCGCGGCCAGGTCGCCGCTGTCGTAGGCGACCGCGAGGGTGCCCTCGGTCCGCAGCCCGGTCGACTGCCCGGACGCTGCCTCGAGCTCGGCGTTGAACGCCGGGAAGCGGTCGATCGCGTGCAGGTTCAGCGCCAGCAGGTCCTGCTCGCCGAAGACGGACTCGGAGACCGGGCCGAGCATGCCCGCCGCGACCAGGCTCGCCTTGTCGTCGGTGCCCGGGTCGATAAGGGTTACCGTGCGGCCGGCGAGGGCGGCGCGCCAGGCGATCGCGGTGCCGATCACGCCGCCACCGACGATGATGACGTCAGCGTCCATCATGGGGTGCCTGCTCTCTCCCTTCGCCGGCATTACCCGGATCAGGTTCGACGGTCGGAGGCGGTCCGCCTCCCTCTCAGCCCCGCGCAGGGCTCCCGTGGTTGTTCACCTCAGTGTAACCCCGCCCCGGGCGCCCGACCGCGCCGGCTTCCTGGCGGTCTGTCCGGTGCGGCATGATGACCGGGTGACTGACTTGCATTCCCGGCTAGCCGACTCCCGGCTCTACCTGTGCACGGACGGGCGGCGCGCCCAGGGTGACCTGCCCGAGTTCCTCGACGCGGTTCTCGGCGGCGGGGTGGACATCGTGCAGCTGCGCGAGAAGGGCCTCGAGGCGGGCGAGGAGCTGGCGCTGCTCGAGGTGTTCGCCGACGCGTGCCGCCGGCACGGCGCGCTGCTGGCGGTGAACGACCGGGCCGACGTGGCCCTGGCGGCCGGGGCGGACGTGCTTCACCTCGGCCAAGACGACCTGCCGGTGTCGGTCGCGCGCCGGATCCTCGGGCCCGGGCCGGTCATCGGACGGTCGAGCCACAGCCAGCAGCAGGCGTCGGCCGCGGCGACCGAGGCCGGCATCGACTACTTCTGCGCCGGGCCGGTGTGGGCGACGCCGACCAAGCCGGGGCGCCAGGGCACCGGCCTGCCGCTGATCACGGACACGGCCAAGCTGGGCACGGCGCGGCCGTGGTTCGCGATCGGCGGGATCGGGCTGCCGCAGCTAGACGAGGTGCTCGCGGCGGGGGCGACCCGGGTGGTGGTGGTGCGCGCGCTGACCGAGGCGGACGACCCGGGAGCGGCCGCGGCGGCCTTCGCCAACCGGCTGCGCGCGGCCTAGCTCCGACCTTCCGTGAGTAGGTGCGGACTAGCTCCAGTAGACCGGGCGACTGAGCGTTATCCCGCCTTTCGTTACGACCTGATGGGGAAGCTGCGCATTGCGGACCTTGTCGTGGCCGATGCGAGTGTAGGCGTCTACCGACTGCACAAGGCGTGCGGAGTAACGATGCGGGGGGAATGCCGCGAAAATCGCCTTCTCGGGCTGAAGGCGCTTGACCGATGCGATGGCCGGCCGCAGGTCTGTATCGCCGGAGATCAAGAGAGCGGTATCGTATGCGCCAAGCGCAGCGCCCTCGATCAGCGCGACGGAGATGTTGACGTCAGTCTCCTTCTCTTCGTAGCTAATCCATTGAGCGCCGCAGTTCTTGCATCCTCGAGTTTTCTGCTGAAACCGACCGTCGATCCGCCTGACCTTTTGGCAATGGCTTGCGAGGGCGTCGAGGTAAACACCTTGCCTCCGTTCTCCGTCAGGATCGTCACGGACGCGGGCCGTGAAGTATTGAACCTCTCGCAGCTCCTGGTCGGGCAGCAACAGGCCCTCGACCAGCGCCTGGAGGTCCAGCCAGAGGTACCTCCGACCGTGCGCGGCCTTCAGTCCGAAGTACAGGTTGAACCCGTCGATGTAGGCAACCACGCGGTTCATCGTGCGTCCGCCTTTGCTCGGGGGGAGTGATGTGCTATGCTCTGCCTATACCCGGTCGGGGTGAGTAGCCCTGACCCGACGGCCTCGCTTCTGCGGGGCCGTCTATTTTTTTGTTGCAAGGGTTATGGCAACGGGTTGCCACTATTCATGTTGATCGCATAATGCTGGTAAGCGTGCGGGGTTGGCCGCATGATCCAGTTTATGCTAGCGCGGTGACATTCCGGCCAGGGCAGGCGTTATCTGCCGCGGAAGAATTACATGGCAATTGTTTGCCACCGGTATTGGCTTAAGCTGGCGGTGGGGGCGGAGGGCAGGGTCCGTTCGAGATGACGGGTTTGAAGCCTTGTGCCTTGAGGATCTGCTCGCTGGTGCGGCCGAGGGAGCGGAGCTCCTCGGGCGTGAGGACGTCGATGAGCAGCCTGCGGACGGCGGCCACGTGGCCGGGGGCGGTCTCGACGACCTTCTGCCAGCCGGGCTCGGTGAGGACGGCGTTGATGGAGCGGCCGTCGCCCGGGGACGACTCGCGGCGGACCCAGCCCTTGGCCTCCAGGCGGCTGACCACGTGGCTCAGCCGGGACACGGAGCCGCTCGCGATCGCCGCCAGCTGGCTCATCCGCAGCGTGCGATCCGGGGCCTCGGACAGGCTGGAGAGCACCATGTACTCGAAGTGGCTGACGCCCGCGTCCTTCTGGAGCTGGGCGTCGAGGAGCGCCGGGAAGCGAAAGAGCAGCCCGATGAACGGCCGCCAGGCCGCCTGCTCGTCATGGGTGAGCCATTCCATGGATGGCATTCTACCCGGCCTTGTTGACGCTTCAAATTATGCTGATACGGTTGAAGCGTCAACTGTTCTTTTCATCGGTGCGAGGCAGGGGTTATGAGCCGCTCGATCTTCGATCCGCTGGTGCCCGCGGGGGCTTACGACGCGTTCTACGCCGACGGCGCGGCGCGCTCGGCCGGCCAGCCCCGCTGGCAGCCGTCGGACGGGGCGCTGCCTGCGCTGTACATCGGGCACGGGGCGCCGCCGCTGCTTGACGACCCGGAGTGGATGGCGCAGCTGTCGGCGTGGGCGCTGTCGATGCCGAAGCCGCGGGCGGTGCTGATCGTCTCCGCGCACTGGGAGGCGGCGCCGCTGATGCTGTCGGCCCCTGGTTTCGGGACGCCGCTGGTGTACGACTTCGGCGGGTTCGCGGCCCGGTACTACACCCTGACGTACCCGACGCCGGACGCGACCGCGTTCGCGGCGGAGGTCTCCTCGGTGATGCCGGACGCATCGCCGGTGCACCAGCATCCGAGCCGAGGGCTCGACCACGGGGCGTGGGTGCCGCTGAAGATCATGTACCCGCTGGCCGACGTGCCGGTGCTGCAGCTGTCGCTGCCGACGTCGGACCCGGCTTCCCTGCTGGCGCTTGGCGCGCGGCTGCGGCCGCTGCGGGAGTCGGGGGTGCTGGTGATCGGGTCGGGGTTCCTGACCCACGGGCTCCCGTTCCTGACGTCTTCCATGATCACAGGCGGGGTCGTGCCCGGGTGGTCGGCGGAGTTCGACCTGTGGGCGGCCTCGGCACTCGCGACCGGGGACGTGGAGGAGCTTTCGCGGTACCGGGGGGCGCCGGGGATGCCGTACGCGCATCCGTCGGCGGACCACTTCCTGCCGCTGTTCGTGACGCTGGGGGCGGCCTCCGATCCTGGCCAGCCGGCCCAGACGGTGATCGACGGGTACTGGATGGGGCTGGCCAAGCGGTCGTTCCAGGTGATCTGACCTTGGCTAGTAGTCCCGTTCGAGGAAGGCCCTGACCCGCTCGGCGTAGCGCTCCTTGTCGTAAGCGGCCTGGTAGGCGGTGGCCATCCGGACCGGGTCGCCGAAGAAGTAGTACTCGTAGAGGGCCTGGCGGCCGGCGAAGGCGGACGCGCAGGCGTCCCAGACGAGGCGGAACAGGCGGACCCGGTCTCTTCCGCTGAGCGTGGCCGCCTGGAGGTAGGTGTCGATGTCGTGCGCGGCCGGGCCGGTTACGTCCGCCTCGGTCGGGGTGGCCATCAGGCCGGAGGCGCCGAGCTTGCGCAGGATCTCGGGGAAACGCTGGTACAGCTTCGGGTAGAGGTTGCGGGCGGCGTTGAGCGGCGGCCAGGCGGGGGTGATGACCCCGTAGTCGTTTGGTTTCGCGTCCGCCTCGGCGGCCCGGTTGAGGGCGCGGAGCGTCTCCAGGGTGCTGATGATCTCGGCCAGGTCGGCCTGGACGTGCTGGAAGCCGTCGATGCCGATCGCCTCGGTGAGCACGGTGACCAGGCCGAGGATGAACTCGGTCTTGGCGGTGGTGCGGGCGACGACCTGGTGGGTCATGTGCTGGAGGGCGTCGGTTTCTGTGTAGAAGCCGTTGCAGATCTCGGGGTCGCCGAGCGTGAAGCAGCGCTCGTAGGGGACGTGCACGTCGTCGAAGACCACCACCGCGTCGGACTCGTCGAAGCGGGAGCCGAGCGGGTGGTCGAAGTGGCCGCGGCCGTAGTCGAACGGCTCCCTGGCGATGAACCTGAGGCCCTTCGCGTCGGTCGGGATCGCGAACGCGAACGAGTACGGCTTGTCTTCCGCGGTACCGCGCAGCACGGTGGAGGGGAAGACCAGCAGCTCGTCGGCGAACGGGCCGATGGTGGCGAGCATCCTCGCGCCGCGGACGACGATGCCGTTGTCGTCCTGCCTGATGATGTGCGCCATGAGGGCGCCGCCCTGTTGCTGGCTGGCGGACTGGGCGCGGTTGGCCTGCGGGGGGATGAGGGTGTGGGTGCAGAGGAGGTCTTCTTCGCGGACCTTCTCGTAGTACCTGGTGATGTTGCCGGCGAACGCGGTGTCCGTTTGAGCGAACCAGTCGTGGGCTGACGCCAGCGCCATCAGGGCGCTGTTGAGGTAGTCGCCGGTGCGGCCGAGCATGCCGAACGACGCGTCGGCCGTCAGCTTGAACGCCTTGCCGCGGTTGGCCAGGTCCTCGTTTGTGCGTGGGATGAGGAAGCTGGTCGCCACGCGGCTGTTGGTGACGGGGTCCTGATAGGTGAGGACATCTCGGTGCTCGGGGGCGTGCTGGAGGTCGAACAGGGCGGCGTAGCTGCGCACCACGTTCTTGAACGCGGGGTGGTCGGGTATACCGCCGTTCAGCGTCTGGCCCTGGATTTCCACGTGCGTCCGGGTCCTGGACAGCCGGTCCAGGAACTCCGCACCGGTCCGTGCGGGCATGTGCACCCCTCTCGCCGAATTCCCTGTCGAAGGTAACACTTGCCAGCGGCGGGCCTGTGGTGGTTGCCTGTTGAGCGTGAAGAACCGGTGAGCCGCAGGTCGACGGCGGAATGGGTCACTTACCTGCTCGAGCCCAAGAACTGGATCATCGCCACCACGCTGGCGGTGGGGTGGCACGCGGCCGGCCCTCGAGGGCTGGCGTGGGGGGCGGTCGCGGCGGTGTTCGCCGGGGTGCTGCCGATGGTCTTCATCAACCGCGGCATCAGGGACGGCCGGTGGGCCGACCGGAACGTGGGCGCCAAGCGGCCTCGGCTGATCGTGCTCACGTTCATCATCGCGTCGGTCGCGGTGGGGCTGGTGCTGATGGTGGGGCTGGGCGCGCCTTCGGAGCTGTCGGGGTATTTCGCGTGCATGCTCGGGAGCATCGCGGTTCTCGCGGCGATCACCACCGCGTGGAAGATCTCCATCCACTGCGCGGTCGCGTCTGGCTCGGTGACGATCCTGACGCTGCTGTTCGGCCCGTGGCTGGTCCCTGCGTACCTGCTGGTCGCGCTCACGGGCTGGTCGCGGGTGGCGCTTAAGGATCACAGCGCCGCCCAGGTGATCGCGGGCTCGGCGCTCGGCGCGGTCGCCGCGGTCATCACCTACGCGCTCATCCCGCACCAGTGACGAGCGCCGGATTGCGCTCAAGTGCTCCCGGATGCCGGATGCCGGATGCCGGCGGGCGCCCCTGGGGCGGAAGCCTCTAGAGAGGCCAGACCCGGGCGGTCTCGTCGGTGGAGGCGGTGGCCAGCTGGCGGTCGGCCGGGCTGAACGCCAGCGAGCTGACGGCGCCGGCGTGACCCTCGAGGATGCGCACGGACTTGCCGGTAGATGAATCCCAGAGGCGGACCGTGGTGTCCGAGCTCGCGGTGGCGACCAGCCGGCCGTCGGGGCTGAACGCGACCACGAAGGCCGAGTCGGTGTGGCCCTCGAGCGTGCGGACCGGGGTGCCGGTGACGGCGTCCCAGATCCGGGCAGTAGCGTCCTCGCTGGCGGCGGCGACCACCCGCTCGGTCGGGCTGAACGCCACCGACCACACGGTGTCGGAGTGGCCGCTCAGGATGCGCAGGCAGTTCCCGGTCGCGACCTCCCACAGCCGCGCCGTTCCGTCGAAGCTGGCGGTGGCGATGAGCTTGCCGTCCGGGCTGAAGGCGACGGCCGACACGATGCCGGTGTGGCCGGTCAGCACGCGCAGGCTCTCACCGGAGCCGGTGTTCCAGATCCGGATGGTGCCGTCGCCGCTCGCGGTGGCGAGTATCTTGCCGTCCGGGCCGAACGCGGCGCCGTAGACGATGTCGCGGTGTCCTTCAAGGACGTGCACGGCCGCGCCGGTGCCGGTGTTCCACAGCCGGACGGTTTCGTCGTAGCTGGTGGTGGCGAGAAGCCGGCCGTCGGGGCTGAACGCCACGCCGAAGACGGCGACCGTGTGGCCGTTCAGCTCGTGCGTGCAGACGCCGGTCCGCGCGTCCCAGAGCCGGGGGGTCAGGTCGGCGCTGACGGTCGCGATCTTCGTCCCGTCGGGGCTGAACGGCGCGGCGAACACCGCGTCGGCGTGCCCGCCCAGCGTGTGCAGCAGCTCTCCGGTGGCGGCGTTCCACACCCGGGCCGTCTTGTCCTCACTGGCGGTGCTCAGCCTGGCACCGTCCGGGCTGAACGCCACCGAGTTGACCGCTCCGGTGTGGCCGGCGAGCACGCGAGCGCCTGCCGCTTCGATAACACTCATGTAACCGCCTCTGCGAGCCTGCCGGGTGCCGGCGCGTCGGGGAAAGGGGGGCACCCGCAGTTAGGCATCTGTCGTTGATGCGCGCCTTATTCTTCACGGTCTGCCGGTTCATGTGGTCTGTTTTCCCGTGTTCGTGGCTCTTGTTGCACCAATTCGTGACATACCGCGCGACCCGGGTCGCCGTTACGCTTTGCGGTGGAGGTTTCTGATGCGGCTCGAGTCGGTCGGCAAGCGGTACGGCGTGCGTCAGCCGTGGGTGGTCAGGGACGTGTCCCTCGACGTGGCGGCCGGGCGGCTGATCCGGGTGGAGGGACCGAACGGTTCGGGGAAATCCACCCTGCTCCGGGTCGTCGCCGGGGTGACGGTGGCGTCGCGGGGCCGGGTGAGCGGACGGCCGCACACGGGCTACGTGCCCGAGCGGTTCCCGGGCGGGCTGCCGTTCTCCGGACGGGAGTACCTGCTGCACATGGCGCGGGTGCACGGGCTGCGGGGGGACGCCGGACGGCAGCGGGTCGACGAGTGGCTGGAGCGGCTCGGCGCGGCCGGCTATGCGGCCGCGCCGCTGCGTGCGCTGTCCAAGGGGATGTGCCAGAAGATCGCCATCGCCCAGGCGCTGCTGCCGCAGCCCCGGCTGCTCGTCCTCGACGAGGCGTGGACCGGCCTCGACGTCATCGCGCGGGGCGCGCTCGACGACGCCGTGGCGGAGCGGGTCGCCGCCGGCGGTGCGGTGCTGTTCGTGGATCACGACCCGGGCCGGCTGGCGGGCCGGGAGGCCGAGCGTTGGCGGCTCGGCGGGGACGGGCGGGTGGCGGTTGCCACCGGGCCGGGCGGCGGCACGGCCGAGGGCGGCGACGCCGCCGAGGGCGGCGGCGCGGCCGAGCGGGGCGCGGTGCGCCAGCAAGGGACGGGCGAGGGCGCGGTGATGATCGAGCTGGCGGGGGTCGAGCCGGCCGGCCTGGCGCGGCTGGGGGAAATGCCGGGCGTGCTGTCCAGTTCGGGCGCGGCGGCCGGCCGCGTGCTGCTCCGGGTGGCGACGCGGCAGTCGGACGCGGTCCTACGGCGGGTACTGACGTGGGACGGGGTGCACGTAGCCGGGGTCGGCCGGGCGGAGGCCGACGCGAACGCGGACGCGCCGGCGAACCCGGGATCGCGGCCGTGATCGCGCTGCTGCGGTACGAGACGGCGATCCTGCTCCGGTCGCACCGGTGGGTGTTCCCGCTGATCGCCTACGGGGCGCTGATCCTGACCGAGGCGGCCGGGGGCACGCCGGTCGGGCCGCCCTGGCTGTCGCTGGCGGACGGGCTCGACTGGTCGGCCGCGATGCTGATCCCGGTCCTCGCCTTCCTCACCCGGTCGATGCTCACGGCCGAGCCCGACGCATCGCGGGCCTGCGTCTGCGCCGCCACCAGCCCGGTCCGGACGCAGCTGGCCACCCTGCTGGTCGCGCTCGGCGGCGGGGTGCTGCTGGGCCTCGTCGGGGCCTGCTTCGAGGTGCTGCTCAACCCCTCCGTCAGTGGCCATTCGGACGGGCTGCTCGGCAACGTCGGGGCGGCGATCGAGCACCCGGTGACGCTGGCGGCCGGCCTGGCCATGACCGGCGTGTGCCTGCTGGTCGGCTCGGCCGTCGGCGCGCTGTGCAACCCGCCGCTGCTGCGGCGCCCGGCCACGGCCATGCTCGCCACGCTCGCGGCGGCGGTGTTCGCGCTCGCCTCGGACGTGTCGCCGGCCGGGGCGGCGCTGCGGCATGCGAGCGACGCGTTCTCGCCGCACCGGCCGGGCGGCGTCCAGGTACTCGGCGCCGCCGTTCTGCTCGCGGTCACCTGGACGGCGTCGGTGCTGGTGGCCGCCCGTCGCGAAAACGGCTCGGCTTCCGCGTAGCCCGAGGCCCAGGTTCGTTGTGGCCCTGGGGGCCACAGGCCCGCTCTATGTGGACCGGTGGGCCCCAAGGCCACAACACGCAACCGACCTGCGCTCCCAGCGGGGACGCCGTGGCGGGTGTTAGGAGCGCTGGCGGGCCTCCATGGCCCGTCGGTACTCGGCGACGACGATGTCGTTGAGCTCGGCCACTGAGGTGTCCTTGCTCGCCTTGTCGAGGGTGATCATGCCGTGCTGGAGCAGGTTGATACGGTCGCAGACCTCCAGCGCCTGGCCGTAGTTGTGAGCGATGATGATGATCGACACGTCGCCGCGGCGCTTGAGGTCCTTGATCAGGTCCAGGATGATCGCCACCTCCTTGGCCCCCATGGCCGCGAGCGGCTCGTCGAGCAGGAGGATCTTGGCGTCGGAGTAGACCGCGCGGGCGATCGCGATCGCCTGCCGCTGGCCGCCGGAGAGCCGGGCGACATCGACGTCGACCGACGGGATGTTGACCCCCATCGCGTCGAGGTGCTCGCGGGCGGACTTGCGCATCGCCCGGTTGTTCAGCAGCGGCCAGCGCAGCTGCTCGCGGTTGAGGAACATGTTGTGGTACACGCTGAGCTGGTTGATCAGCGCGAGGTCCTGGTAGACGGCGTCGATGCCGAGCGACCGGGCGTGGTCGACCGACCGGAGCAGCACCTCCTGGCCGTTGACCGTGAGCGCGCCCGAGTCCTGCTGCTGAAAGCCGCAGAGGATCTTGAGCAGCGTCGACTTGCCCGCGCCGTTGTCGCCCAGCAGGCCAAGTACCTCGCCCTTGGCGAGGCGCAGGTTGACGTCGACCAGGGCCGTCACCGCGCCGAAGCGCTTGCCGATGTGCTCGGCCTGTAGCACGTCCGAACCGGGGGCCAGGCCGTCAGCGCCCGCTGCGAGCGACGTGGCAGGGGTCGCCGCCTCCGGCGTCTCCGGTGGTTGCGAAGTCATCAGGTCCTCCCTCGGGCCCGCAGCCGTGCCAGCTGAACGTTCGCGATCATCGCGATGAGGATCGCGCCGCCGAAGATGATCGGGAGCAGGTTGGCGGTGATGCCGACGATGTCGAAGCCGTCGATCAG
>Ga0335075_10007630_pt1 | contig 16635 bp, 7 predicted proteins | sample Lox_Sample_24_FD_206723 | JGI IMG/M metagenome (GOLD analysis project Ga0335075, IMG submission 206723) | Soil microbial communities from Loxahatchee National Wildlife Refuge, Florida, United States - Lox_Sample_2.4 | ecosystem: Environmental > Terrestrial > Soil > Wetlands | place: USA: Florida...
GCTCTTGCCCAGCGTATTCACTCGGCTCTGACACCGGCGCCGAGGGTGCTGCGGCCGGTGGCGCCGACCGGCGTGGCGGAGGTAGACGCGCTGCTGGACGGCGGGCTGCCGATTGGGGCTATCACCGAAATGGTCGGTCCGGAGTGCAGCGGACGCACCTCCCTCGCACTCTCGTTTGTTGCGGGGCTCACACGCCAGGGCAGCGTGAGCGCGTGGATCGATGTATCGAACACGCTCGATCCCGAATCGGCTGCGGCTGCGGGCGTCGATCTCACGCGGCTGCTGTGGGTGCGCTGCGGCGCGGCTGCCATGAAGAAAGAAGCGCCAGCAACGTACCGCTTCGCTCTGCCGGAAAAGTATCTGGTTCCGAAGCCCGCGATTCACGGCCTGCATGGCGGAGGGTGCGGGGGGCATCCGCGCAACGAAACGAAGGGGTTGGCCGAAGCGGTGACGGGACTGCTGCGTCCCGAGGCCCTGGCTCCGCGCTGCGCGGAGCCGCAGCGGAAGGTGCGTTTCGAGAGAGACGCCTTTGAGCCGCCAGCGTCGCCGGTTCAACCCGCGCGTTCACGTACGCGAGCAGGCAAGCCGTGGCCGCGCATGGAGCAGGCGCTGCGCGCCGCAGATCTGCTGCTGCAGGCTGGGGGATTCAGCGTAGTGGTGCTGGATATGGGAAGCCTGGCGCCGGAGCACGCCGCGCGGGTGCCACTGGCTACGTGGTTCCGCTATCGCGCTGCCGCCGAGCGCACGCAGGCCAGCGTGGTGCTGCTGACGCAGCTTTCCTGCGCGAAAAGCAGCGGGGAATTGCTGCTGCGTTTCGAGCCGGGCTGCGCGTGCAGCGATGAGACGACGGTCTTTACCGGAAGCGCCTATCGCCTGGAAGTGGAGCGGCGCCGCTTCACGCAGACGCTGGCCAACGTGGTGCCGCTGCGCAAGCCGCCGCGAAGCGTGAGCGCCGCAGAGTGGCGCAGCCATGCTGCATGGGCAGGTCCGCGATGAAATCTACGAAAGAGATCTACGTTTGCCTCTATGCAAAGGAGTTTCCGGTGCAGGCTCTGCTGCGCCTGCGGCCGGAGCTGCGCGAGCATCCGTGCGTAGTGATGGAAGGCGAGCCACCGCTCGAGCAGGTGTGCTCGCTGAATCGCAAGGCGCGCACGCTGGGCCTTGCGGGCGGCATGACGCGCGTGGAGGTGAATACTTTCGCAGGCATCGCGGTGCTGGCACGCTCGCTCGAAGAAGAGACCGCGGCGAAGGCGGCGCTGCTCGAATGCGCCGGGGGATTCTCGCCGCGCGTCGAGGATGCGAGCACCGATGTTGCATTCCTGTGCGCGATCGATATTGCAGGAACAGAAAAGCTGTTCGGAGCGCCGGAGATGCTGGCGCGGAATCTGCTCACGCGCGTGCGGGCATTGGGCGTGGCAGCGTGCGCCGCGGTGAGCGCAAATTTCCACGCCGCGCTGGCACTGGCGAAAGACCTCACGCCGCGCGCGCCGGTCCAGGTGATTCCCGCAGGCGAGGAAGCCGCTGCACTGGCCGCCCTGCCGCTGCCGGTACTCGATCTGACCCAGGATCAGGCTGACGTGTTTTCGCTGTGGGGCATTCGGACGCTGGGCATGCTGGCCGCGCTGCCGGAAAACGAGCTGACTGCGCGCATGGGGCAAACGGGGAGGGTCCTGCGCCAGACGGCACGCGGCGAGAGACCGCATCTGCTGCAGCCGCAGGAACCGCGATTCGCGCTGGCAGAGCGCATGGAACTGGAATCTCCGGTGGAAGCGCTCGATGCGCTGCTGTTTGTGGTGAACAGGATGCTGGAGCAACTCATCCTGCGCGCTTCGGCGCGCGTGCTGGCGCTGGCTGAAGTTTCGGTGAAGCTGACACTCGAGGGAGGTGTGACGCATAGCCGCACCGTTCGACCGGCGGTGCCCACGAACGATCGGGCTCTGTGGCTGAAGCTGCTGCATCTGGATCTGGAAGCGCATCCGCCGCAAGCGGCAATTCTGGCAGTCGCGCTTGAAGCTGAGCCGGGCAGCACCAGCAAGGTGCAGCTGGGATTGTTTTCACCGCAGTTGCCAGAGCCCGATCGGCTCGACGTTACCCTGGCGCGCCTTCGCGCCCTGGTGGGCGAGGGCAATGTGGGCAGCGCAGTGCTCGAAGACACCCATCGCTCTGACGGCTTTCGCATGGAGCCCTTCCGCATCTCTGGCGCGGAGCCGAATCTTCAGGAGCCGGCGGCGCTGCGGCCGGCAGCGCGGCGGCTGCGGCCTGCGGAGGCGGCATTCGTGACGATGCTGGCGAAGCGTCCGCGGACCTTCATCTTCCGCCAGAGGCGCTACACGGTGGAGCGCGCCTATGGGCCGTGGCGATCGAGCGGCGACTGGTGGAACTCTTCGCTGTGGGGATGCGAGCAGTGGGACCTGATTGCGCGCGCCGACGATCGCAGGATGCTCAACTGCTGCCTGATGCGCGATGTGCTGCGCGATGCGTGGCAGATGGCGGCGCTCTATGACTGAGCGCTACATCGAACTGCACACGGCCAGCGCCTTCAGCTTTCTCGAGGCTGCCTCGCAGCCCGAAGCGCTGGCCGAGCAGGCTGCAGCGCTGGAGATGCCTGCCATCGCGCTGCTCGATCGCAACGGCGTTTACGGAGCAGCGCGCTTCCACACCAGCGCCCAGCGCAATAAAGTACGCGCGCACATCGGGGCGGAGATCGCCGTGTCGAGCCTGGGCCCGCGGCTCATGCCGTGGGCGTGGCTACCGCATCAGCACAAAGCGGAGCCGGCGCGGCTGCCGCTGCTGTGCGAGTCGCGCGAGGGATATCAAAATCTCTGCCAGCTGATCACGCAGTACAAGATGCGCGAGAGCACGAAGGGCGAGGGAGCGGCGAACTTCGACGATCTCTGCCAGTATGCCGGGGGCCTCGTCTGCCTCACGGGCGGCGACGAAGGTCCGCTGGCTGCGGCGCTGGCGCGCGGCGGCGAGACTGCGGGACGCGAGACGGTCGAGCGGCTGATCCGCATTTTCGGGCGCAACAATATATATGTCGAGCTGCAGCGGCACCAGGAGCGCGAGGAAGAAGCGCGCAACCAGGCCGCGATCCGCATTGCGCGCTCGCTGGGCGTGCCGGTGCTCGCCACCAACGGCGTTCGCTATGCAACGCCCTACGAGCGAGAGGTTCAGGACCTGTTCACGGCGATCCGGCATCACGTCGAGCTGGATCACGCAGGCCGGCTGCTGGCGCTGAACAGTGAGCGCCATCTGCGCACGGCGCGTGAGATGGCCGCGCTGTTTCGCGACGTGCCTGGAGCCGTCGAGAACACCGTTCATCTTTCGTCGCGTCTGGATTTCGAATTGAGCAAGCTCGGTTACGAATTCCCGCGCTATCCGGTGCCCGATGGCGAGACGATGGACAGCTTTCTGCGGAAGCGTGTGGCCGAAGGTGTGGAGCGGCGCTACGGCCCGAAGAACGACCTTGCACTGATGGAAAAGGCAAAGAAGCAGGTGGATCACGAGCTCAGGCTGATCGCGAAGCTCGGCTTCGCCGGCTATTTCCTCATCGTCTGGGACATTGTCCTCTACTGCAAACAGCACGACATTCTGGTGCAGGGGCGGGGCAGCGCGGCCAATTCCGCCGTTTGCTATGCGCTCGAAATCACCGCCATCGACCCGGTGGGCATGGAACTGCTCTTCGAGCGCTTCCTCTCGGAGAGCCGCAACGAGTGGCCCGACATCGATCTGGATCTGCCTTCGGAAGACAAGCGCGAGCAGGCGATTCAATACGTCTATCAACGGTATGGCGAGCTGGGCGCGGCCATGACCGCCAACGTGATCGCGTATCGCGGAAAATCGGCGGCGCGGGAAACCGGCAAGGCGCTGGGTTTCGACGAAGACACGCTCGGCCGCTTATCGAGCCTTGTGAGCCAGTGGGAGTGGCGCGGCAAAACCGACACCATGGCGCACTCCTTCGCGCACGCGGGTTTCGATATCCGGCATCCGCGGATTGCGAAGTATCTCGAGCTCTCGATGCGCATCCAGGATTTGCCGCGGCACCTCGGGCAGCACTCCGGCGGCATGGTTATTTGCCAGGGCGCGCTCAATCGTGTGGTTCCGCTGGAGCGCGCTTCGATGCCGGGCCGCACCGTCGTGCAGTGGGACAAGGAAGACTGCGCCGACCTCGGCATCATCAAGGTCGATCTGCTGGGCCTCGGGATGATGGCGGTGCTCAAGGATTGCATGGAGCTGATCCCGGAGCATTACGGGGAGAAGATCGATCTGGCGCAGCTACCTGAAGACGGCGAAATTTATAGCACGCTGCAGAAGGCCGATACGGTGGGGATGTTCCAGGTGGAGAGCCGGGCGCAGATGGCGTCGCTTCCGCGCAACTACCCAACAAAATTCTATGACCTCGTGGTGCAGGTGGCCATCATCCGCCCCGGCCCGATCGTCGGGCAGATGATGCATCCCTACATGCGCCGGCGGCAGGGCCGGGAAGCGGTGAGCTATCCGCATCCGTCGCTGGAGCCGGTGCTGAAGCGCACGCTCGGCGTGCCACTTTTTCAGGAGCAGTTGCTGCGCATGGCGATGACGGTTGCCAACTTTACGGGAGCGGAGGCCGACGAACTGCGCCGCGCGGTGGGCATGCGCCGGTCGTGGGAGCGGATGAAGAATCTCGAAGGCAAGCTGCGTGCGGGCATGACCGCCAACGGGATCGACCTCGAGACACAGGAAACGATCGTGAAAAACATCAGTTCCTTCGCGCTCTACGGATTCCCCGAGTCGCACGCCGCGAGCTTTGCGCTCATCGCGTATGCGTCGGCGTATTTCAAGGTGAAATATCTTGCCGCGTTCACCTGCGCGATTCTGAACAATCAACCGATGGGCTTTTACTCGCCGGCGGTGCTGGTGAAGGATGCGCAACGTCACGGCCTGCGCGTGAGGCCGGTCGATGTGCAGCGCTCGCACTGGCCCTGCTCCATCGAGCATGAAGTCGACGGAAGCCTTTCGGTGCGACTGGGCCTGGGGTATGCGAAAAGCCTGAAGCAGGAGACGGCCGAAGCGCTGGTGGCGTCGCGGGTAGAGGATGGGTTGTTCCAGTCTGCTGAAGATCTCGCGCAGCGCGTGCCTGCTCTTGCGCGCAGAGATCTCACGCGGCTGGCACAGATCGGTGCGCTCAATGCGCTCGACGGCATTCGCCATCGGCGCGACGCGTTGTGGCAGGTGGAGCGCGCCGGCAAGCTGGAAGGCCCGCTGCTGCGGCAGGAGAGCGCATGGCTGCGCGAGGATTCAGCAGCGCTGCCGCTTGCGGCGATGACGATCGACGAGCGCCTGGTTGCGGATTACGCGGGCACCGGCCTGACCGTCGGGAAACACCCTATGCACTACCGGCGGGCGGAGCTGCGACGCAACAACATTCTTTCGGCCGAAGAGCTGAAGACGCGCCGGGACGGCGAATATGTCCGGGCCGCGGGCTGCGTGATCGCGCGGCAGCGCCCCGGCACCGCGAAAGGCTTCATCTTTATTTCGATGGAAGACGAAACCGGCATTGCCAACGTCATCGTCACGCCCGATCTCTACGATCGCGATCGGCTGACCGTATCGCGCAGCCGATTTCTGCTGGTGGAAGGGCCGCTGCAGAATCAGGATAATGTGATTCACGTGAAGGCAGCGCGGCTCGAGCCGCTCGCGCATAGCGGGCTCGACGTCCGCTCGCACGATTTTCACTGAAAATCAGCTTTCTTCCGAAGACGGAAACGCCGTGACGCGCAGTTTGGCCGCCGCGTAAGGAATGAGGGTGAGGCTCTGCGCGGATTCGGCGATATGTACGGGGCTCTCCGGCAGCGGATCGGCAGCGCCATCCCCGGCGCGCCAGGCATCGACGCGGCGCGCCTGCACATGGAGCTGCACCGGCGCGTGCTTACGCGCGAAGGGGCGAGGTCCCACGTCGGATTCCGTGACCGCGAGGCCTTCCGCAGGCGCGCCGGCATTGAGCTGCAGCGCGTAATTCCACTGGCTCGCAGGAAATACCTGCCAGTCCGCAGTCATGCCGCGGTCGCGGAGCTTCACCCAGCTTTCGTCGATGCCATAGGAAAACACCAGCGGACCCCGCTCCACGCTGACGGAATTGCGATAGCCACGGACGATGCGTGGGGCCATGGGGAACTCGATCTCCACGGCATCGCCGGTCTTCCACTCGTGCTCCATGCGAGCAAACGTACCGGCGGCAGGTGGAGGCTGGTGCGCGCCGTTGATCCGGATTGTCGTACCAGCGGCCCACTGCGGAATGCGCAGGCAGAGAGCGAATCTCGTGGGTTTCTCGGGAGCGATGCGCATGCGGACGGCTCCGCGGAATGGATATTCGGTTTCTTCGACGATATGGACCGGTGTGGAATTCAGGAGGGTGCGCACCTCGCAAGGCGCGTATGCGGCGGCGACCAGTCCTTCGCCGCACTGCGCATCACCGGCGCGCGCATGGAGGAAGAGACTGTTCGTGAATTTCGGCCAGCCCTGATGGAAGTTCGCGGTGCAGCAGCCGAAGTTCGGTTCCAGTCCATACAGATTCGATTCGGGCCCATCCGTTGTCCACGGCTTGCGGTGCAGGCTGCATTCGACCTGGTTCGGCTCCTGGTTGTACTGGTGCGCCCACATGTCATCAGTGAAAGCACCGGGGAGCGCGTTGAAGGCCAGTTTTTCAAGCCGATCGCCGAGCGAAGGATCACCGGTGATGGCGAGAGACTGTTCGAGCGAGAACATGTACTCCACCACGGTACAGAGCTCCGAGCCATGGGAGGGATCAAGTCCGGCGAGATGCTCATCGCAGGAAAACATGCCATTGGGCAGACCGTGGAAACGGTCGAGGGCTGCGAGCGCCCCTTCGACGGAGCGACGGTCCGCGTCGGATCCGGAAACCAGCGACCACACCGGACCTGCCTTCACACCCTGTCCATGGTTGACGCCGTGGGTCGAAAGGGCGAGATCGCTGAGGCCGCCGGCTCCGTGCGCGCGAAGGAAATTCTCCGTTACCGGCTCGGTGTAATGAAAATCGGCATACAGCGACATCCAGTCGTAGCCCTGCTGACGGAGCAGGCGCGCAAGGTCGAGCAGCCAGGGCGAGCCGGTTCGATTGTAGAGCCACAACACCGTGAGCAGCTCATCCTGCCAACGAAACTTGCCCCAGTCGCGGAGGGGACGCGAGGGCAGCTGGGACAGCTGGAAGCGCAGGTATTTCTCCAGCACGGGGACCACGCGAGGATCACCGGTGAGCTCCTGATATTGCGTGAGCGCTTTCATCATCACGATGCGCGGCCACCAGTCGCCGTTCGAGGCGGGGCCGATCATGCCGCCGGCAGCCTGGTGATCCAAAGTCCAGTCGATGAATTTCTGCGCTTTGGCTTTCAGGGCCGCGTCGTCGAGGAGCCAGGCGAGCGGAATCAATCCATCGAGATAATAGGGTCCGCGCTCCCACGATTCGCCGGTCCCGCCGAGCCATCCGCTGTTGGGGCCGACATCGGCCCACGTTTCGTCCAGGTGTCCGCTGAGCCCATCGGCCTGAATGCGCAACTGCGTCCGGAGCCATCCGCGGGGCTGGATGGAGCCCAGGGGGAGAAAGTCGAAGGCGCCGGGCGACAGCGGAGCGCGATGGGGCACCACCGATCCAGGCGCCGAAGCGATATATCGCTGTCCTGGGGCAGCGATGAGCCTTACGGGCAGGGCGACCGCGAGGCCAGCGGCGCTCAGTTGCTCCAGAAAGCGGCGGCGCGAACAGCGAGGCTGCGATGACTGAGACAAAGGAACCCTCGAAAGCCGATCTCTGTGTCCATCGTAGTGAAAAGCGATGCCGGAGCGCAGGGTTCGGCGGACCGGCGGAGAATTTGCAAGGCAGGAATTCCGGCGGCAAGGGAGCACAAAATGCAAACGGCCCGGCTTGAAAGCCGGGCCGTTTGCGGTGATTGGTTGAGTGGATCGCCGTCGATCAGAATTCAACCCGCAGCGCGCCCTGCAGCACGCGAGCGGACTGATCGCCGAACGCCGGCGTTACCGTGCCCGGAATCACGCCAAACTCGTCCGGGGGCGCCACGAGGCTCATGTTGTTCTGGAAGACAGGGGGGTGAAAGTTCGGGTGGTTGAGCGCGTTGTAGGCATCGGCGCGGAACTTCATGTTGACCCTCTCCCGATAGAGGGGGAAGGTCTTGCCGAGTCCGAGGTCGAGGTTGAAGAATCCGGGACCGCGCAGATTGTTGCGCGAGCCCATCTCAAAGCCTACCGGCGCCCGGTACTGGTTGTAAGCCAGGCTCTGATTTTTGAAGTCGACAACCTGGCCGTTTTGTACGTTGACGTGGGACTTCATGGGGCCCAGGCTGCCGGTCAGGATGGCGGGGTCCTCATTCGAGTAGCTCATGAGGAACGCGACCGAGTTCGCCATGAAGGGATTGCCAGTATGCCATGAAGGCAGGCCGCTCAATTCCCATCCGCCGAGGAACTCGTTGGCCCACCAGGGAAGATTGGACGCAAACTCCTGACCGCGGCCGACCGGCAACTGGTAGAGGAAGTTGCCGTTCAGATAGTTCGTCGCGTCGAAGTCCGAGTTGCCGCGGCAAAGCCGGGGACGGAGGACGTCGCAGATGAACCCGTAGCCCTCAAAGGCGTAGGAGTTCGCCACGAGGGAGACGTTGTCGACCGAGTGCGACCACGTGTAGTTCAGGTCAAACTGCAGGCCGTGTCCTGTGTTTTTGTGCAGGGTAGCCAGCAGGCCGTTGTAGCTGGAGAAGCCCATGTCGGTGAAGAAGGTGTTTTCCGACAGCTGGGCAGACATGCCCACGTTATCCGGCAGCATGCCGTAGTACGACATGCACTGCGTGCTGTCGGCTACGTCACCACGCGCCGGGTAAGGAGCGCACGAACTGGCGAGATAGCCGGTGTTGGTTGTTCCGTTCGCGGGACCGACCGGATACAGCACGTTTTCAAACCACGGCTGTGCCGGGGCGCTGGTGGGGTTGGCGTTGGGATTCTGGCGCAACCAGGTGGTGAGAGCGGCGATGGCGTCGCTCAGCTTCTGCCCCGACACCTTATCGGGGAAGTCGATGAGCTGTTCGGCATCGGCCTGAGCCAGCAGGCGGCGTCCCAGACGGCCGACATACCCCAGCTTGAAGATAAAGCCGCCGTTGAGCTGCTGCTGGATCCCGAAGTTGTACATGAGGTTGTAGGGAGTGGGGAGTTTCCGGTCGACGGAGACGTTGAAGGCGCCTCCGTTAGCGAGTCCGCAGGGCCCGGCCACGCCGCCGCAGTTGGGATCTTCCGGACCCACGAACGGAGTGTAGGGCTTGTTGATGGTCGGCGCTGTGGGGCCAGCCGGTGGAGAACTCAAAGCGGAGAAGCGGGGATTCTGCAGCAACGAGTTATAGGCTGCGGAGTGCGCCGCCGTGCCGGACACGCCGTAGTCTTTGGTTCCCGAGCTCTGGAACAGGTAGGAATATCCAGCCTGCTCCTGAAGAATGGCGTTGACGATGGTCTCGTCGTAGACGATGCCCGCGCCGCCGTTGATCACGAGCTTGCCGTTCTTTTCCGGAGTCCAGGCGAATGCGACGCGCGGAGCCAGGTTCAGATTGCTGGGGCTGAAGAACGGAGGTCCGTGGTTGGCTTTGCCGCCCAGGTTGTACGTAATGTACGGCACCGCCGTGGGGCCTGAAATGCCCGCGTCGCTTTGGGTAATACGAGCGTTCATGTAGTCCCAGAAGCTCTGGCTCTGCACCGATTCAAGGCCGTGGATTTCGTAAGGCACCGTGAAGTTCTGATAGCGCAGCCCATAAGTGATCGTGAGCTGCGGCAAAACCCTCCAGGAATCTCCGAAGTAGGCTTCATACTCGTAGTACTTGTATTTGGACTGGAATCCGGCGCCCTCTGGCACAACGCTCCCGGTCGATGTGTAATTGAAGCCTTCGCCATCACTGGCGTAGCGGCCGAGACCGAAAACGAAGGCGGAGTCGTAGACCGTCAGGCTGGTCTGGTTGCGATCGAGATCGTCAGGACGGAACTTCCACCCACTCGGATCTCCGTCGGTGAGGCCGGTAATGCCGCCGCCGAGGCCGAGGTTGGGAGAGTTGTAGTTGCTGTAGTTGCTGAAGTGCGGCCCGGGATATTTGAAATCGCCTCCAATGGTGAGGCTGTGGCGTCCCTTCTCCCAGACAAAGTCGTCGCGGAACATGGGAATGGGGAAGATGCGGGACTGGGCGCCGCCGACGCCCGCATACGGGCCATCCAGAAAGAAGCCGCCGGTTGGGTCGCCATCCCAGTTGAACTGATTGGGGCCCTGGGGATTGTAGGTGGCGGGGAATCCAAGGTTCGCGACTGTTTCGCCCCAGATGAAGCTGTTGGTCTTGTTGTTACCGATCGACCAGTTCCAGCCAACGACCCATGCATGGCTGTTGTCGATAAAAGGGAACGTCTCAGGATCGCCGGGAAACTGGACGGCGCTCTGGACCGAGTTAATGCGGTTGTAGGTAACGCGGCCGAAAAGGTGCTGCGTCGAGGTGAGGGTCAGGTCGACGCGGCCGACGTAGTTGTTCTCCTTGTAGGGAAAGGGCGAATTGAAGCGGTAGCCGGCGGTGTTGAGCAAGTCGCCGCGGTCACCGGTGAAGTCGTTGGGAGAGGGGTAGCATTTGCGGCTGCCGCAATTGCCATTCAGGAAACTGAACATCGCGGAGCTGAGACCGACGCCCTGGGGATCGTATTTGGCGATCTGCTGAGCGCCGATGCTGTTGGTGGTTCCGGCTGCGATGTTGGTGAAGTAGTTGATGGTCTGGTTCTTGAGAAAGCTATCGGTGGGGACGGTGCGCTCGGATTGGCCGGCGAGCGTGTCGCGACGGGCGTTGTAATCAAAGTAGAAGAACGCCCGATCCTTCCAAAGTGGGCCGCCGAGGCTGCCGCCGAATTGATTGCGGATCAGTGGGGAGCGCGGAACACCTTCGAAGTTGTTGAACCACTCGTTGGCCTCAAGGTCGGTATCGCGGTGGTACTCGTTCACATCTCCGTGGAACTGATTGGTTCCGGAACGAGTGACCATGTCGAACTGTCCGCCGCTGCCGGCGCCATTGCTGGAAAGCATTCCCGCCGTAGTGCCGCGCAGCTCCTGCACAGAATCCACGGGCGCGTTGGCGATGATCGATCCGAAGTTGCCGGTCGCCTCATCGTTCACGTCGAGGCCATCGAGGGTCACGCGATCCTGGTCGGTGCGGGAACCGGTGGACGAACCATCCTGCGTCATGCCTGGCTGCTGGGTGAAGAGCGCTGCCGGAGAGTCGCGCAGAGAGATGGGAAGGTCGTTCAGATACTGGACCTGGAAGTTGTTCCCAATCGTTGCATCGGTTGTATCGAGGGTTACGTTTTGGTTCGCTGCAGAAACGGAAACGGTCTGAGACACCGCGCCGACCGCGAGCGTGACGTTCTGCGAGCGGGTGGCCGCGACGTTCAGATACAGCCCGGACAGTACGGTTTTCTGGAATCCCTGGCATGTAACCGTTTCGGTATAGCCGGGGCCCGGGGTGATGTTGCCGATGGTGTAAGAGCCGGCCGCATTGGTCAGGGCCTTGTAGCTCAGGCCAGTGGCCGGATTCACCAGTTCGATGTGGGCGTTGGGAACTACGGCACCGCTGGCGTCGGTGACGATTCCGGTGAGCGATGCCGAAGTCTCCTGGGCACCGAGCCAACAGGCCGGGAGAAGGCCCGCAGACAGGACGAGCAGAAGACTAAATATCCTGACAACCTTTTGCGTCACAGCGTATCTCCTTCTAGTTTTAGAGACAACCAAATCAGTAAGAGAGCGGGGAAAACACTCGACGAGGAGATTCCCAAAACGCTAGCACGTTTCATCCCAAACGCAAACAGGAAAACGCCTGCAAGCCCAGGTTTTGGAGAAAGGGTCTTGTTTAAGGCAGGATTAGCGTGGTAACGCTTCCACAACTGAGTGGTAACGTTTCTATCAATTCGCCCTGGTCGAGGCGAGGATGCTCTGGATTTTTCGCGTCGCGGCAGCGCGATGCTTTACCGAAAACGGTACGCACTTCATCCTCTGAATCCGGAATTCTGTAGGTTCGGAATGCATACGCGAGCGGTTTTCCAGAGTCCAATCGTGGACAAGAAGCTGATGGTAACGATGACGCGTTTGTAATCGTCTCGCAAGCTGCCGGGCCGGGGCGCAGGAGTACCCTGAGAGCGAGATTTCATACATGACGATTTCCGAGGCTGCGGGCCACCGCACCTACTCTGCGCATGTCAATCCACAATGGGTCCGGCTGCTGAATCTGCTGGAAATGGACGTTGAATACACGGAATGCCGCGGGGAAGAACTGCGCACTGCGAATGGCCGGACGATCCTCGACTTCCTGTCGGGCTATTGCGTGTACAACGCCGGCCACAACCATCCGCATATCGCCGATGAATTGCAGCGCGAACTCGGGAGGCGGGGGCCGTCGATGCTGCAGAGCCACGTCGCGGCCACGGCCGGCGATCTGGCGGAACTGCTGTGCGAGCGCGCGGGCGGACGGCTGAACAAGGTCTATTTCTGCAGTTCGGGCAGCGAGGGCGTGGAAACCGCGATTAAGTTCGCCCGCGCCAAAACCGGCAGAAAAGGTCTGTTGGCGGCGCGCGGTGCGTTTCACGGGCTCACCTGCGGCGCGCTGGCGCTGATGGATCACGAGTTCTGGTCAGAGGGCTTCGGTCCTTTGATTCCAGGTGTTGACTTTGTCCCGTTCGGCGATCTGCCGGCGCTCGAAGAGAAACTGAGGACCAACCGCTACGCAGCGCTGATTCTGGAGCCAATCCAGGGCGAGGGCGGCATTGTTTTGCCGGGTGGCGATTATCTGCAGCGCGCGCAGGAGCTCTGCCGGAAGCATGGCACGCTGCTGGTGATGGACGAGGTGCAGACGGGTCTGGGGCGAACGGGACGATTTCTGGCGAGCCACCATTACGGGATCGATCCCGACATGGTGATTCTGGCGAAGGCGCTGAGCGGGGGTTTTATCCCCAGCGGCGCCGTGCTGATGACCGACGCCGTCTACGATTCGGTGTACAGCTCGCTGCGGCGGGCGATCGTGCACACCTCGACCTACAGCGAAAACAGCCTGGCCATGCGGGCCGGCATCGCGATGCTCGACGTCCTCGATGCCGAGGGGCTGGCGGAGCGGGCACTGGTGGATGGGGAGGCATTCCGGCAGCAACTCCGCGAGCGGATTGGCGGGTACGAGATGGTCGCCGAGGTGCGCGGTATGGGATTCTTTACCGGAATCGTCTTCCAGGCTCCGCGATCGCTGACTCTGCGGCTTTCTTTCCAGGCGTTCCAGCGCATCCATGCGGCCCTGTTCGGGCAGATGCTGGTCATGCGGCTGTTCAGGGATCACGACATTCTCACGCAGATCTGCGGCAACGATTTTCTGGTGTTGAAAGCTGCTCCACCGCTGAACGCCTCGCAGGGGAGTCTGGAGCGATTTATCGATGCCGCAGACGAGGTCATCAAGCTGGTGCACTCGTCCGCGGCTTTCTGGCAGGATGCGCTCGCCCTGGCATCGCGGGCTGTGCGCATCTGAGTGACGGAGGGACCATGCGGTTGCTGGTGGTGGAAGACGACACTACAATTCGCGAGTTTCTCACCCGGGCTCTGACGGAATCCGGATTTCTGGTGGACGCACTTGCTCAGGGAAGCAGAGCCGAGAAGCTGGCGATCGAGGGAGTTCACGACGCGCTCATCGTTGATCTGACGTTGCCGGATATCGACGGGCTCGAGTTAATTGAGCGGCTGCGATCGCAGGGAGTGATGGCGCCGGTGCTGATTCTTTCGGCGCGCCGGTCGGTGGACGAGCGGGTGCTCGGACTGGAACGCGGCGGCGACGATTACATGACGAAGCCGTTCGCGGTTGCCGAGCTGCTGGCCCGTTTGCGCGCGCTGCTGCGGCGCAGCTCGCCGGGACAGACGGAGACGACGAAGCTGCGGGCCGGAGATCTCGAGATGGATCTGGTGCGACGCGAAGCGCGGCGGGGCGGCGCCGAGCTCCAGCTAACGCAGCAGGAGTTTTCGCTGCTGGAGTATTTGTGCCGCAACGCGGGCCGCGTGGTGACGCGCGCGATGGTGCTCGATCACGTTTGGAAGATGCGCATCGATACGTCGACCAACGTGGTGGATGTTCACATCCACCGGCTGCGCAATAAGGTGGATCGCGATTCCGAGCGGCCGCTGATCAGAACGATTCGCGGCGTGGGTTATCTGCTGCAGGGCTGACCTGAAGATGCTGGCGAGAGTAGGCAGTTCGTTTTACCGAACCGCGGCGTGGCGGCTGTCGCTGCGCAGCACGGTCGTGTTTGCCGCAGGCAGCGCGGCGGTTTTCGCGGTGATGTACCTGATGGTGGCGCGCACGGTGCGCGAACGCAGCGACTCGTGGCTGATGGGCGAAAGCGAAACGCTGAAGCAGGTTGCGGTCAACACGCCACGGGACGCGCTCTACGATCGCATCGTGGAGGAGGTGGCGGAACTGGCATCGCAGGAAGTTTCCTATGACGGGAGCGGCGGCCACGTGGCCGGCAACACCGTCTTCTTCGCGCAAACGGGTGATCCTTCGCATGCGCCGGTGTGGGTGGGCCCGCCGGACAGAGATAAGTTTCTGCACGCATTAGGCACGATCAAAGCGGACAAGGGCGTACCCACGTCACTGCAGATCAGTGGGTGGCGAGCGCCATTCCGCGTGGTGAGCGTGGCTATGCAGCCCGGAGCCGGCCGCCTCTATCTGGGCCTGCTCGATTCGACCGGGGCCCACCTGCTGAGCCAGCTGCTGGTGCGGTTTTTCCTCGGCTGGGTCATCATGGTGGCGTTCGGGTTCCTCGCCACGCTGCTGGGGCTGCGGCGGATGCTGAAGCGCGTCGACGCCATCACCGGTACCGCCGCGCAGATCCGATCCGACGATCTTGGGACGCGCGTGCCGGTGGGGAGACAGCAGGATGAAGTCGCACGCCTGGCGAGGACTTTCAACAATATGCTCGACCGCATCTCGGCATCTGTGAATCAGCTGCGCACGCTCACGGACTCGGTGGCGCACGACCTGAAGAGCCCGATCACGTCGGTGCGGGGCAGCCTGGAGATTGCGCTCTCGCTGGACGACCGAGAGCAATCCTCAGAGCTGGTCGCACAGGCGATCGACCATCTGGACCGCTTGTCTGACGTCATTACCACGTCGCTCGATCTGGCTGAAGCCGATGGCGGGGCTTTGCGTTTGCGGCGCGAATCGGTTGATCTGAATGAGCTGGTCAATCGCGTAGCGGAGCTCTATGCACCCGCATTCGCCGACCACCATCAGCATCTCAGGGTCGCGACCGACGGGGATGCTCGGGTGGCGGCGGATCTCTCGCTGTGTACGCGAATGCTCTCGAACCTGATGGAGAACGAGCTGCGCTACGCGGGCGATGGAGCCACGATCCGGATTGCCGTTACTGGCAACGAAGGAATGATACGGGTTACGGTAGAGGACAACGGGCCGGGCTTCGCCGCAGAGTTACTGCCGAGCGTGTTTCAGCGGTTTGTCAAGGGCGGCCGATCGGAAGGCCATGGGCTGGGGCTGGCATTTGTGAGCGCGGTGGCTATGGTACATGGCGGCAGCGCACAGGCAGGCAACTGCTCCGACGGGGGCGCGCGCATCACCGTGGAGATTCCACTGGTCGCCGAAAAAATCAATGAATCGCAGCGGGTTGCCCGCGATTCGCTTCCTATTATTGGATGAGCGCTGCAACATTGACCCACGAGCACCCGTCGAACATGAACGAATCTTCATGGCGGCGACAACCGAAACGCCTGGCGCTCTGCGTCTAAACATTCAAGCCCGAGAATCATGCATATCCTATCCACATCAACCGCATTTCCGCAGCACTACTACAAACAGAGCGATGTGATCGACGCATTGCTGGGCTTCTGGGGCAACGATGCAGACATCGCCGCGGTTCTGTCTCGTCTGCATTCACGCACTGGCGTGGAAGGGCGCTACTTCTCGCGCCCGCTCGATGAATATGCAGCGCTCGACACGTGGGGCAAGACCAACAACGTGTGGATCGAGACAGCCGAGGAACTGGGCGAGCACGCGATCGACTGCGCTCTGAAGCAGGCAGCGCTCAGGCGCGAGCAGATCGGGGCGATCTTCTTCGTGAGCGTCACCGGCGTAGCCAGTCCCTCGATCGATGCACGGCTGGTGAACCGCATGCGGCTGTCGCCGAAGATTCGCCGGAATCCAATTTTCGGACTGGGCTGCGTGGCGGGCGCGGCCGGATTGGCGCGCGCCGCCGATTATGTGCGCGCTTATCCCGATCAGATCGCGGTGCTGCTTTCCGTGGAACTGTGCTCGCTCACGTGGCAGCGCAACGACGTATCGCTTGCCAATCTTATTTCGACAGGCCTGTTCGGCGACGGCGCGGCAGCGGTGCTTATCGCGGGCAATCAGGTTCCTCGCAGAGGGCCGCTCATCGTAGCCAGCGACTGCATTTTCTTCCCTGACACGGAAGACGTGATGGGGTGGGACATTTCAGAAAACGGATTTCGTATTGTGCTTTCGCCCGAAGTGCCGAGAGTGGTGCGCGAGAATCTCGGGCCCGGTGTCGACGCATTTCTCAGCGGGCAGG
>Ga0335075_10007631_pt1 | contig 16631 bp, 11 predicted proteins | sample Lox_Sample_24_FD_206723 | JGI IMG/M metagenome (GOLD analysis project Ga0335075, IMG submission 206723) | Soil microbial communities from Loxahatchee National Wildlife Refuge, Florida, United States - Lox_Sample_2.4 | ecosystem: Environmental > Terrestrial > Soil > Wetlands | place: USA...
CTTGGCGACGTCGATCGAGACGAGCCGGGGGAGGGTGCGGGTGATGCCCATGTCGGGGATCAGGCCCCACTTGATCTCCATGACCGACAGCTTCGCGTCGGGCGCCGCGATACGGATGTCGGCCCCCAGCGCGATCTGCAGGCCGCCGCCGAGCACGGACCCGTGCAGCGCCGCGATCACGGGCATCGGCAACGTCAGCCAGTCATGTGACGCGCGCTGGAACCAGTTGGGAACCTCGCCGCGCACACGGTCAGTGAGCGCCGAGACGCCAGGGTGGGCGGGGTCCGATTGCATGATCGAGACGACGTCGAGCCCCGAGCAGAAGCTCGGGCCCTCGCCGTGCAGCACGACCGCGCGCACACCCGGCTCCTCACGCAGCCGGGCCGCCGTCTCCAGGATCGCGTCGAACATCGCGACGTCGAGAGCGTTGTGCTTGTCGGGGCGGGTGAGGGTCACGGTCGCCACGTGGCCCTCGATCGCGACCGAGACGCGCTCGCTCATGCGCGCGCAGGCGGGTCGACTACAAGCTCGTCGCCGACCCGGACCGTGCCGCCGACGAGGACCTCGCCGTGGATCCCGAACGGCAGCGGCTCGGTGGTCTGCATGTGCAAGCGGTAGGTCGCCAGCATCTGCAACGTCGGCAGGTCGACATCACCTGACTCGGGACCGCGGGTGGTCGTCACACAGCGCCCGACGTTGCCGTGGATCCGCAGGCGCGCCGCTCCGACCTCGAGCTCGCGCCCGAGCCAGCGGTCCTCGCCGTGCGGCTCGACACCGTCGATCTCGATCAGCATGCGAAACCGGCGGGCGTCGACGGGCTCGGGGTGGGTGGGGCTGAGCTCCCTCCCCGGCGCCGCGGCCTGGGCGAGACGCTCCAACGAGCCGCGTGAAATGAGCGAGATCGCCCCCTCCGCGCCGCGGTCCACCGCGGAGCCGTCGGCGACGAGGCGCAGTTCCCGTCCGACGTGGCGGGAGAGCGCCTGCGCCCATGGACCGTCGAGCAGGCGCGCTCGGCGCTCGAACCCGAAGAACGTCGTGTCGATCTCCGGCCCAAGCCGCACTGGCGCCTGCGCGCGCTCGCCCTCGGCAAAGCAGAGAGCGAGCACGCCGTCGGCCGGGTCGTACTCGGCGGTGACTGTCTGCAGAGCTCCGAGCCGCTTGCCGTTGACCATCGCGCCGTCCTCGTCGATGAGGTAGAACGCCCGGTCGCCACTGGCCCCGCTCGGTCCGAGCTCGATCGAATCGACGGCGCGGATCCGCAGCGCCTTGATCGGCGTCGTGCGCAGGGCGGTGACGGTGATCGTCATCGCCCCAAGATTAGGCCCACACGCCGCTCATGCGGCTCGCTGACGCTCCCAGTCGCTGTACAGCTGCCAGTACCGGCCCTCGGCTCGCAACAACTCCTCGTGGGAGCCCTGCTCCACGATCCGGCCGTGCTCCATGACCAGGATCCGGGCGGCGCCGCGGATCGTCGAGAGGCGGTGCGCGATCACGATCGCGGTGCGTCCGGCGATCAGCCGCCGCAGCCCCTGCTCGATCAGGCCCTCGGTGTGGATGTCGACGTTGGCGGTGGCCTCGTCGAGCACCAGGATGCGCGGGTCGGCCACCAGCGCGCGGGCGAAGGCGACCAGCTGGCGCTGCCCCGCGGAGAGCTGGATCCCACGCTCGCCAATCTGGGTGTCGTAGCCGTCCTGCAGGGCACTGATGAAGTCGTCGGCGCCGATCGCTCGTGCCGCCTCGCGGATCTCCTCATCGGTCGCGTCCGGACGACCGAACGCGAGGTTGTCCCGGACGCTGCCGCTGAACAGGAAACCCTCCTGTGGGACGATCCCCATCTGCGAGCGCAGCGAGTGGGCGGTGACAGTCCGGAGGTCGTGGCCGTCGACCGATACCGCACCCTCCGTCGGGTCGTAGAACCGCGAGACGAGCTTGGCGAACGTCGACTTGCCGGCGCCGGTCTCGCCGACGAGCGCGATCGTCTGTCCGGGCTCGATCACCAGATCGATGTCGCGAAGCGCCCAGCGGTCATCGTCGGCCGCCCCGTACCGGAAGGAGACCTGATCGAACTGCAGCCGGCCGTGGATCGGCCCCAACGCCGGGGCGTCGGGGGCGTCGACCAGTTCGGGCTGCTCGTCGAGCAGGCCGAAGATCTTGTCCAGGGCAGCCATCCCGGACTGGTAGGTCGTGTAGAGCTGGGAGAGGGACTGGATCGGGCTGAAGAAGTTGTTCAGCGCGGCGATGAACCCGAAGACGACGCCGGTCGACGTGTGGCCGTTGATCACCTCGATGCCTCCGATGACGAGGATCTCGACGGTCACGAGCGCCGAGATCAGTTCGACCGAGGGAAAGTACGCGGCGTTGAGATGGACGGTCCGCATGTTGGCCACCCGGTTCTCATCATTGAGGGCCGCGAACTCGTCGACGTGGCGCTGCTCGCGGCCGAAGGCACGCACCGTGCGGATCCCCGAGAGCGTCTCGCCGAGGTAGCCGGTGATCGCCGCGATCTTCTCTCGCGTCAGGCGGTAGGCACCCGCCGAGGCGATCCGGAACGCGACCGCGCCTGCGAGCAGGAAGGGCAATGCGATGAACGTGAGCAGCGCGAGGTGCAGGTCGAGCCAGAGCAGGATCCCGATTACCCCGAGCAGGGTGAGCCCAGACTCGATCAACGTCGCCAGGCCGTCCTCGACGAGCTGGTCGAGCGCTTCGACGTCGTTGGTCATGCGGCTGATGATGACCCCCGCGATGTTGCGCGAGTAGAAGCCGATCGACAGGCGCTGGAGATGGTCGAAGAGCCGCAGCCGGAGATCCTGGAGCGCGCGTTGCCCGACCCAGCCGACCAGGTAGGTCTGCAGGTAGGTGCAGACCCCGTAGACGACCGCGGAGACGAGGAAGATCGCGACGACGACGGACAGGACGCCGGTGTCGTGGCGCTCGATCCCCTTGTCGATCGCCACCTTCGCCAGCGGTGCGGGCGCGAGCGCTGCGGCGGTGGCGGCCACGAGCGAGATGAACATCGCCAGGACGCGCCACCGGTACGGCGCGAGGATCTCGGCCAGTCCCCGCAGCTTGCGGGCGCCGCCGCTGGTCTCGGCCAGCCGCCGGCGCAGCTCCGCTCGCGAACCGCGCAGGCCCCCGCCCCGAACGGGGTGAGAGCTCATCGCGACACCTCCAGCTCGTCGTCCTGGAGCTGCAGCGGGCCGCCGGCGACGATCTCGCGGTAGAGCTCGGAGAGCTCGAGCAGCTCCTCGTGGCTGCCGTCAGCGGTCACCCGCCCGTCCTCCAGTACGACGATTCGCTCGGCCAGCGCGATCGTCGAGAGGCGGTGGGCGATCACGAACGTCGTGCGCCCGGCCATCACCTCGGTGAGCGCGTCCTTGATCTGCTGCTCGGTCGAGGCATCGACCGAGGAGGTGGCGTCGTCGAGGATGAGAATGCGCGGCCGCGCGAGGATCGCACGGGCGATCGCCAGGCGCTGGCGCTGGCCGCCGGAGAGCGTGAGCCCGCGCTCGCCGATCCGCGTGTCGTACCCGTTCGGCAGTCGCTCGATGAAACCCGCGGCCTGAGCGGCGGCGGCCGCGTGGCGCACCTCCTCGCGTGTCGCGCCCGGCCGGGCGTAGGCGATGTTGTCGTGGACGGAGGCGGAGAACAGGAACGGGTCGTCCTCAACGATCGCAATCTCGTGCCGCAGGTCGTGCACGTCGAGTGAACGGACGTCGATTCCGTCGATCGAGACCGATCCGGTGGTCGCGTCGTACAGCCTGGGCAGCAGCGAGACGAGGGCCGATTTGCCCGAGCCCATCGCGCCGACCAGCGCGATCGTCTGCCCGCCGGGCACCTCGAGATCGATCTCGGTCAGCGCCGGCCGGGTCGCGCCCTCGAACGTGAGTCCGGCGCCGGAGAGCGTCACCGCCCCGGGGCCGGGGGAGAGGACGGCGGGCCGGTCGGGCGAGGTGATCTGCGGGGCGCGGTCCAGGACCTCGAAGATGCGCGCGCCCGACGCGGTGGCGCGCTGCGAGGCGCCGAGCAGGTATCCGAGCTGCTGCATCGGCGCGATCAGCATCAGCAGGTAGGCGTAGAAGGCGGTGAACGCGCCCACACTGAGCTGCCCGTGAATCACCTCGCGGCCTCCGAACAGCAGGATCGCCGCCAGTCCGAGGTTCGGCAGGAAGGTGATCAGCGGGTTGTAGAACGCCTGGATGCGGGTCGCGGTCAGCTGCTGGTCGAAAACTCGCTGGACGGTGACCCCGAAGCGCGCGTACTGGCGCTCTTCCTGAGCGAATGCCTTGATCACCCGGATCCCGGAGACGGTCTCCTCGGTATCGGCGGTGAGCTCGGCGATCCGCTGCTGGGCCTCCTGCATGGCGGGCCGGGAGCGATGGCCGTAGCGGTAGGCGATCAGGACCACGAACGGCACCGGCGAGAGCGAGATGGCGGCCAACTCGGGCTGCAGCACGAACATCGCGACCGCCGCGAGGAGGATCGTCACCAGCGCCTGGGTGACCAGTGGCAGCCCGTAGCCCAGAAAGAAACGCACCGCCTGCAGGTCGACCGTCGCGCGGGACATGAGCTGTCCGGTCTGGGTGCGGTCAAAGAAGCCGAGCTCGAGCCTCTGCAACTGCCCGTAGAGCGCCTCGCGCAGGTCGACCTCGACCGCGAGCGAGACCCGCCCGGCGACCAGCCGCCGCATCACGCTGAACCACAGGCGCGCGAGGCCGGCGAGCAGGATCGCGCCGCACAGCTCCAGCAGCTCACGGCGATCGCCGCGGCGCACGGCGTTGATCGCCACGCCCGTGAGGTACGGGATCAGCACTGTTCCGATCAAGGCCCCTCCGGCGAGCACGAACGACGCGATCGTCCCCCGCTTGTAAGGGCTCAGGAAGCCGAGGAGTCGCCGGAATGTTTTTCCCGATCTGGATCCGTCCGCACGAAGTGCCGTCATACTTCAGAAAGTATAGGAGCCCGGAGTGGTGGTTCCGGGTACGCCTCGGGCGCGTGTCAGAAGATCGGCGGGGGCTGCGGGGTGGGTGGGGTCCAATCCTGAGCGCCGAGATGCTCGACCTCGAACCCGTGCGCGTCGGCGAGCCGCGCGGCGATCAGCGAGCGATGGCAGGCGGTCGCGGCCGCCTCCACGCAGAGCAGCGCTGCCCGGCCGTGGACGGGCAGGTCTGCGAGCAGGTCATCGACGCCGACCACGTCCAGGACCTCGGCGGTGTACGCGGAGACGTATTCGGGGGCGAGCGTCTCGCGCGAGCGCTTGCCGACGCCGGCACGGTCGTCGGCGGCGTACTGGAGCTCTCGCATCTCGGTCGTCGGCGCGAGCTCCGGGTGATGGAGGTAACGGATCTGGCTGTCGGCGAGACGTTGCGTGAGCCGCCCAGCGTTCGCCCAGGCGTACTGGCTGCCTCGCACGCCGCGTCGTTGACGCACGTCGACCACAAGTGTCACCCCGGCCTGATCGAGCGCCTCGATGAAGCGCTCGCCGTCGAAGCCGTAGACACCGATCGTCGCGATCCGGGGCACGACGCGATGCTCGCAGACGATGCACGGTGTGCGCTGTGCGAACGTGCGTGCGTAGTGTGTCCGCCGAGGAGTCGGTGCGGGCCAATCGCGCCCCGCTGCGGTCGTTTTCATTGTGGGGCTCGGGCGAACCGACCCGCGCCGGGCGCTTGCCCCGGGCCGGCCGGCGCCATAGGATGCCGCCAGCAGCGATCTGGGGGGCCGGGCCACCGGCCCACGTCATATCGACAGGAGGAACTGTTCCATGAGGGAACGTTTCGTAGGGAGGCTCGCGGCCGCAGGCGCAGCTGCTGCAGCCGGTTTCGTGTTCGTGTCGACCGCCGCCGCGGCGACGCCATCCACGACGCTCAACAGCACCGCCGCTCCGGCCGCGGTCGCCGCGCCGGCCGCCGGGAAGGTCCCGGGCGGCAGCAAGGTGTCGTTCCAGGTGAACCTCGCGCTCAGCAATCCAGCAGGCGCCGCGGCGCTCGCCAAGGCGGTCTCTGACCCGAGCAGCGCCAGCTATCGCCAGTACCTCACCCCCGCGCAGTGGGAGGCGCGGTTCTCGCCGTCGGCCGCCTCGGTCGCCCTGGTGGAGAAGTACCTGCGCTCCGAGGGTCTTCACGTCGGCAGCGTGTCGGCCGACAGGATGACCATCAACGTGAGTGGCAGCGCCAAGCGCATTGCGTCGGCGTTCTCGACGACACTGACCTTCCACCGCCTGCAGGGCCAGAAGGAGATCGTCAACGACACGGCGCTGACGGTGCCGACCTCGGTGGCGGACGTGATCACCGGGGTCAGCGGCATCCCGCAGGTACCGGCGGTCACGAACACCACCACCGGCGCCACCACCAAGGCCAAGCCGAACGCCAAGCAGCCCCCAGGCTTCCGCAACCCGCAGCCGTGCGGCGCGTACTACGGGCAGATCATCGCGGCGAGTTTCCCGCCGCTGCCGGGCGGCTACCCGACCGATGCTCCGTACTCGCCCTGCGGTTACACGCCGGCACAGTTGCGTGGGGCCTACGGAATCACCGGTCCCGACAACGGCTCCGGCGTGACCGTCGCAATCGTCGACGCGTATGCGTCGCCGACGCTGTTCTCCGACGCGCACGAGTTCGCGTCGATCAACGATCCGTCGAATCCCCTGCAGGCGAGTCAGTTCTCCGAGCTGCTGCCCACGAAGTTCACCAGGGGCGCCTTCTGCGGGGCCAGCGGCTGGTACGGCGAGCAGACGCTCGACGTGGAGGCCGTGCACACGATGGCGCCAGGGGCGAACATCCTCTACGCCGGCGCGAAGAACTGCTTCAACAGTCTGTTCGACACCGACCAGGCGATCATCGATGGTCATCTCGCGAGCGTGATCACCAACTCGTGGGGTGACACCGGCGGTGATCTCTACGACCCGGCCAGTGTCCGGACGGCCTTCGACAGCGTGCTGCAGATGGCCGCAGCCACCGGCGTGAGCGTGATGTTCTCCAGTGGTGACGATGGCGACGACTACATCGACTTCGGTGTGGACACGCCGGACTATCCGGCCTCCAGCCCGTGGGCGACGGCGGTCGGCGGTACCGATCTGCAGGTCGGATCGGCCAACCAGCGGCTGGCCGAGTACGGCTGGTCGACCGGGCTCGCTCCGTTCTGCAACAGCGACTACGAGGCGGCTGGCGGCTGCAAGAAGAAGCAGCTCGGGACCTGGCTGCCGATCGGCTACCAGTCCGGCGGAGGTGGCGGTACGAGCTACGACTACATCGAGCCGTACTACCAGGCGGGTGTCGTGCCGACGTCACTGTCGGAGCTGCGCGGCTCGACCGCCATGCGCGTCCTGCCGGACGTCGCGCTGGACGCCGACCCGACGACCGGCATGCTGGAAGGAGAGACGCAGACGTTCCCGAACGGGGTCTACTACGACCAGTACCGAATCGGTGGCACGAGCGTCGCCTCGCCGCTGCTGGCCGGGATCATCGCTCGCGCTGATGAGACCGCCGGCGCGTCGCTCGGGTTCCTGAACCCGCGGCTGTATTCGCTCTCGGGCAACTCGACCGCGCTCAACGACATCGTCTCGCCGGCGAGCCCGACGGACATCATCCGTGCCGACTACATCGACGGGGTCGACGCGGCTGATGGCATCAGGTACTCGGCCCGCGTGGTCGACTATCAGGGCTCGGAGTCGTTCTGCACGACCAACGCCAAGGGCAAGGAGAAGTGCACCTCGGCGCCGGTCTCGCTGGAGACATCACCCGGTTACGACAACATGACCGGCCTCGGGTCCCCGGCGCCCGGCTTCGTGAACGCGCTCGCGGGCAAGTAGCCCCGGCGCTCATCACCGAGTCGTCCTGAGAGGGGCGGGCCGCACGGCCCGCCCCTCTTTTGCGTGCGCCCGCACTGGACGCCCGTCCGAGCGGGGCGGTCCAACGAGCGTCCAGATTCGGGGCACGGAGCTGCGGCCTCCCCGCATCCCGCGCCGACAGGGGGAGGGACATGGCACGGATGCTCAGGTCAACTCTCACCACGCTGTTCGCCGCTTCGGCCATGCTCGCCGCGAGCACCGGTCTCGCCTCGGCGCAGACCGTGGAGTTCTCCTGGCAGCCCAACGCCCAGCGGTTCTGGCATGTCGACGGTCCTGCCGTCATCTCACTGTTCCACAACGGGCAGTGCACGATGTGGGCGCAGGAGCGCCGTCCGGACATCGTGCGTCAGGGCGTCGAGGCGATCGTCGCGCATGAGATCGCCTCCGGTCAGCCCGAGAACATGGGGGACTGGGATGCCCGGTTCTGGCCAGCAAACGCGCGGCTGGCGGGGATCCCCACCGGCAACGCGCCCCGCGCCCACGCCCTCATCGTCTTCCAGCCCGGGGTGCTTGGAGCCGGCTCCTCAGGTCACATCGCCTTCGTCCAGCGGGTCTATCCCGATGGTTCCTTTCTCATCTCCGAGATGCACGCCCCGGTGCTGTGGCGGGTCACGCACCGGCGCCTGACGGCGGCCGACGGCCGTCTGCCAGGAGTGGCGTTCATCTACTGAGGGTGCGGCACGGGGGGCCGGCGCCGGCGGGCGGGGCCGGCCTCCCACGCACCAGATCGACCCCCGGCCGGGTGAGGCCGGAGGGTCGATCGACCTGCTCACTGCGACGCGAAGTCGTTCTCCAACGCGCCGAGGTTGGCGTAACCGAGTCCGCTGCCCGGGTTGTAGTCGGTCCCGGGCGTGCCGGTGTAGTACAGGTTGTCGCTGGAGAACGCGCCCGGGAGCGCGCTGGTGATGCCGGTCTTGGCGTCAGTCGTCGACAGGTACTCCGACCCCTGGAACTGCTGGTCGATGTCGATCGGCGTGAACGGTGACCCGGCCGACTGGGCCGCGCTGTAGATCACCGGATTCCAGAAGCCGACCCGATGCCCGAGCGCGCTCTGGTAGACCGCGCTCACCGCGTTCAGCTGCGGCGCGACGAAGCTCGTGCCGCCGAACTCCACGACGGTCGCCCCGTAGAGCCCCTTGAACTGTGGGTCGTAGAGCGCGTAGCCGGTCTCCGGATCGCCGTCGAACGACAGGTCCGGGATCGCGCGGCCGCTGGAGGCGGTGCCTGAGCCGAGCGACGGGACCGGCGTGAACGAGAACGCCGTCGGTTCGGTGAGCCCGTTGACGGTGGTCGGGTCGATCGGGGTGAGGTACTCGTAGTCGCTGAACGTGCCGACTCCGCTGACCCCGTCCTGGTAGCTCGGACGCGGCTCGATCGTGCTGTAGCCGCCGTCGCTGCCACCCTCGAAGCTGGCGGAGGTCGCGGCAGCCTGCTCGCTCGGTGCGCCGAACGCCTTGTACATCGGCCACAGGTACGCCCAGCCCCAGGTGAGCTGCTCGGGGATGTCGACCTGATCCTGTGCGGTCTCCTTGCCGGCGGCGTTGGTCACCGGATAGGTCTGCGTACCGGGATTCGTGGTGCCGCCGGCGGCCGTGGCGTATGGGCTGTCGGCCGGGTTGCCGACCGCCAGCGCCGTCGTGCCGAGGTCGTCCGCGTCCTGGTAGGCGCCCTCGTCGCCGGTGGCGACGAAGTTGCTCTGCCCCTGGGCCGCCAGCTCGAGGAAGGCCTCGTCGAATGTCTCGGCGTACGTCGGCGTCTCCTTGCCGGCTGCGACCGCGGCGGCGATGTAGGTCTCGGACTCGCCCCAGCTCGTCGAGACCGACCCCGCGATGTTGTCCGACGCGGCCGCGAAGAACGCATCGGCGAAGCCAGGGTCGGTGTTCGGCGCCTGATAGACGTCGATGTGCGCCCCCTGGGCGATCGCTCCGGACTGCTCCACGTCGAGCGTCGTCTCATCCGAGCCCCTCTTCACGCTGACAGGGCCGGCGCCGCCGTCGATGTTGTCGAGCGTGATCCGGGAGGCCGCGGACTTGACCCCGAGCACCGACCAGAACTTCGATGGCACGGCCGGGTTGAGGCTTGCCAGCGTGACGATCCCGATCGTCTGTCCCTGACCGGTATCACCGGCCGCCTCGAGGTTCGTCAGCCCGTACTCGGACTCGAAGTCCGCCGGCGTGCGCTCGCTGGGCGGGATGTCGCTGAGGCCGGACGGCGCGTTTCCGGCCGTCCGCTTGGCCGCGATCGCCTGGCTGTCGAACGGCGCGTAGTTGGTCAGGCCGAGAATCGACAGGATGTCCGACGCCAGGCCGGACGGGACCTGAGGATTGCTGGCCGAGGCGTACACCGTCTGGGCGCGCTGCTTGCCGTGCGCCGGAATCTGATAGTTGCTCTCGAGCACCGACAGTGCTTTCTCGAACTGGCCTGCGGTGCCGCGGGCTCTCACGTCAAGATTGTCCGCATCGGCGGTCGAGGTGATCCCGTATCCGGACAGGTAGCTCTCGAGCTCGCTGACCACCTGCGGCGTCTGGCCGTATTGGGCGGCGAACTGCGCGGTCGTCAGATACGGCCCGGTCCAGCCGGACTGGACCTTGGACTCGAGCGCGCTCAGATTCTGCGCCTTGAGGATGAACGAGACCTGCATCTTCGTGCCCGTCGCGGTGGCACCGGTCTTGGCAGCGCCCTTGATGATCGTCGGGTTGACTCCCTGAGGGACGCTGGTCGGGCTTGCGCCCGATGAGGCGAGCGCGGGTGCGGCGGTCAGACCGCCGCAGACCATCGCGGCGGCAGTGATGAACACGCGGCGTCGCAGCGCGCGCGAAGCAGGGTGAGGCACAGCAGGCTCCTTCCTGGTGAATGTCTTGCCCCGATTCGGCTTCGCCCTCCCGCGTGCCGCCGAAGCCGCGCAATCGTATCAACCGTCCGCCGCCCACCGCCCAGACGGCGGGGGCGACGGGAGCGGCGAGCGCCTAGACGTTGATCGCGACGTACTTTGTGTCGAGGTATTCCTCGATGCCCTCGTAGCCGCCCTCGCGGCCGAAACCGGACTGCTTGACGCCTCCGAACGGTGCCTGGGCGTTGGAGACGACGCCCTGGTTCAGCCCGATCATGCCGGTCTGCAACCCCTCGCAGACCCGGATCGCGCGCTTCAGATCGCGGGTGAACACGTAGGCGACCAGTCCGTATTCGGTGTCGTTGGCGGCCGCGACCGCCTCCTGCTCCTCGGAGAACCCGAACACCGGGGCGACCGGCCCGAAGATCTCCTCCTGGCGCAGCTCGGCACTGTCAGGGACGTCGGCGAGCACCGTCGGCTCGAAGAAGTAGCCCGCGCCGTCCCGGGCCTGGCCGCCGACCACGGCGGTTGCGCCCTTGCCGATCGCGTCCTGGACGAGCTCTGAGACCTTGGAGCGTTGCGTGTCGTCGATCAACGGCCCGACATCGACGCCGTCCTCGACCCCGCGTCCGACCTTCAGCGCCTTCATCTTCTCGGCCAGCTTGCTGGTGAACTCGTCGGCGACCTTGCCCGAGACGTGGAAGCGGTTGGCCGCCGTGCAGGCCTCGCCGACGTTGCGCATCTTGGCCAGCATCGCGCCCTGGACCGCCGCATCGACGTCGGCGTCGTCGAAGACGAGGAACGGCGCGTTGCCGCCGAGCTCCATCGAGAGCCGCAGCAGCGTCTCGGATGCCTGACCCATCAGCGTCCTGCCGACCTCGGTCGACCCGGTGAACGACATCTTCCGCAGCCGCGGATCCGCGATCAGCGGACCGGTCGTCTTCGAGGAGGAGGACGCCGTGAACACGTTGAGCACCCCGCCCGGAAGGCCGGCCTCCTCAAGGATCTGGGCGAGCGCCAGCATCGACAGCGGTGTCTGCCCGGCCGGCTTGACCACCATCGTGCAGCCGGCGGCGACCGCCGGCCCGATCTTCCGGGTGCCCATCGCCATCGGGAAGTTCCACGGGGTGATCATCAGGCACGGCCCCACCGGCTGCTTCATGGTCAGGATCCGGCCCGAGCCGTTGGCCGCCGTGGTGAAGCGCCCGTCGATCCGGACCGCCTCCTCGGAGAACCAGCGGAAGAACTCCGCCGCGTAGGTGATCTCCGCCTTGGACTCCGCCACCGACTTGCCCATCTCGAGCGTCATCAGCAGCGCGAGCTCGTCACTGCGCTTGATGATCAGCTCGAACGCGCGGCGGAGGATCTCACCGCGCTCGCGCGGTGCCATCGCCGCGAACGCGGGGCCTGCATCGACCGCGGCATCGAGCGCCGACCGGGCGTCGTCGGGGGAAGCGTCGGCGACCGCACACAGCGGCTCGGCGGTCGAGGGATCTTCGACATCGAACGTGCCCAGCGCACCGTCACGCCACTCGCCGGCGATGAACAGCTGCTTGGGGACGCGGTCGACGACGGACTGCTCTTGGGAGGCGGTGATCGTGCTCATGGGGCCAACCTACTGCACCGCGGACGGGGGCTTGTCACAAGCTCCCGTCCGCGGTGTGACGGGTTGGAGCACGCGATGCGCAGCGCCGTCCCGCGGGCAGGTCAAGCGGCGGCGGGGGAGGCCGGTGCGCCCTCCAGCGCGGCTGCGAGCACCTCGTCGATCGTCATCGCGAAATGGAACGTCATCGCGTCGCGGACGTCCTTCGGGACATCGTCGAGGTCGCCGCGGTTGCGCTCAGGGACCACCACGTCGGTGAGCCCGGCCGCGTGTGCGGCGAGCACCTTCTGCTTGAGCCCGCCGATCGGCAGGACCCGGCCCTGGAGCGTGACCTCGCCGGTCATGCCGACCGTGTGAGTGACCGGCCGGCCGGTGAGGAGCGAGGTGAGCGCGGTCACCATCGTCACGCCGGCACTCGGACCGTCCTTGGGGATCGCGCCCGCGGGCACGTGCACGTGGAACGCGCGGTCCTCAAATCCGGCCGGATCGATCCCGAGCTCCGCGGCGTGGCCCTTGACGTAGGAGAGGGCGATCTGCGCGGACTCCTTCATCACATCGCCGAGCTGGCCGGTGAGGGTCAGGCCCGAGCCGCCGTCCATCACGGTGGCCTCGACGAACAGCACGTCGCCGCCCGCTCCGGTCACCGCCAGTCCGGTCGCCACGCCGGGCACCGCGGTCCGGATCGCGGATTCCTGGAAGTGGCGCTGGCGCCCGAGCGCATCACGGACCTCATCGGTCGCGATCGTGACCGGTGCGGTATGGGTGCCCGATGCGATCTTGGTCGCGGTCTTGCGCAGCACCGTCCCCAGGTCACGCTCGAGCTGGCGGACGCCGGCCTCGCGTGTGTACTCGGTGGTCACCAGCTCCAGCGTCTCGTCGGAGATCTCGACCTCTTCGGCCCGCAGGCCATTGCGCTCCAGCTGCCGGGGCCATAGGTACCCGCGCGCGATCGCGACCTTCTCGGAGGTGGTGTACCCGTCGAAGCGGATGACCTCCATGCGGTCGAGCAGCGGCCCGGGGATCGTGTCCGCGACGTTCGCCGTCGCGATGAACATCACGTCGGAGAGATCGAGCTCCAGGTCGAGATAGTGGTCGCGGAACGAGTGGTTCTGCGCCGGGTCGAGCACCTCGAGCAGCGCCGCGCTGGGATCGCCGCGCCAATCGGCGCCGACCTTGTCGACCTCGTCGAGCATGATCACCGGGTTCATCGTCCCGGCGTCGCGCAGGGCGCGCACCAGGCGGCCCGGCATCGCACCGATGTACGTCCGGCGATGACCCCGGATCTCGGCCTCGTCGTGCACGCCGCCAAGGCTCATGCGCACGAACTTACGGCCGGTCGCGCGAGCGATCGACTCGCCGATGCTCGTCTTGCCGGTGCCCGGGGGTCCGATCAGGGTGAGGATCGCTCCGGACTGACTGTTTCGCCGTCCAGGACTCGCAAGCTCGTCCTTCCCGGCGACGTCACCCATCCGCTCCACCCGCAGCTTTTTGACCGCGATGTACTCGGTGATTCGATCCTTGACGTCGTCGAGGCCCGCGTGGTCCTGATCGAGGATCTCCCGCGCGTAGCTCGGGTCCAGCCGCTCCTCAGAGCGCTCGTTCCACGGGACCGACAGCAGCGTGTCCAGGTAGGTGCGGATCACGCTTGACTCCGCGGACTGCTCGCCCATGCGCTCCAGGCGGCCGAGCTCCTTGAGCGCCTGCTCCTCGGCCGTCGGAGGCATGTGCGCCTCGTCGATCTTGGTGCGGTACTCCTCGACGACGGACGCGTCGTCCTCGTTCAGCTCCTTGCGGATCGAATCCATCTGCTTGCGCAGGAAGTACTCGCGCTGCTGCTTCTCCGCGCCGGACTCGACGTCCTCGCGGATCCGCTTGCGCACCTGCAACTCGGCCAGTCGCTCGCGCTGGTAGCCGAGCGCCAGCTCGAGACGCTCGGTGACATCGAGCGTCCGCAGCAGGTTCACCTTCTGCTCGTAGGTGAGATCGGGCGCGTAGCCGCTGGTGTCGGCGAGCGTTCCGGGCTCCGAGATCGAGCGCAGGAAGCCGGCGACGCGGCCATCGGCGTCGCGGATCTCGAGGATCTCCTCGACGACGGCGCGGTACTCGCGGTCGAGGTTGCGGGTGCGGCCGTCGACCGGGACCGGATCGGGATGTTCATCGACCTCCACGAACAGGCGGCCGTCGGGCATCGTCTGGGCGGCGCCGGCGACGCCGCGATGCAGGCCCTGCAGCGCATAGGCACGTCCGCCGCCGGGCAGGCGGACCTTGTCGGTGACCTCGGCGACGGTGCCGACCGAGGCGAAGTCCTGCTCGTGGCGCGGCACGAGCAGCACGCGCTCCTCGTCGCCGGCGTCGATCGCCAGCGTGAGCGACATGCCCGGGAAGACGACGACGTCGTCCAGCGGGACGAGAAGAAGGCGGCTCATCGAGTCTTCACTTTCAGTAGTGACTTACGAAGAATAAGGGGAGCATACCACCGAGGGGTAGGCAGGTCGCAAGATCTACGTGTTATGGACTCAGAGTATAGGCGTGGACCGGGCGCACCTGAAACGGTGCTGCCGGTGGGCGAGGGATGTGCGACGATGAGGGTGATGACCGATCACGACGACACCCCAGACGACGTCCACGACGTCCTCGCTGCCGAGGAGTTCGGGATGGGCACCGCCGACCCGGCACTGCACGAGCTGCCCGCCCACGATGTGCTCGCGGCCGATGAGTTCGGGGTCGGGACGGGCGACCCTTCACTGAGCCGGATCCCGATCAACATCCCCGAGTCGCCGTCGGCCGGCGCCGGACCTGCCCGCGAGGTGCTCGCCGCCGATGCGTTCGCGGTCCCGGCCGGGCGCCCCCTCCCGAAGGTGGATCGCCTCCCTCGAGAGCGCCGCCGGCTGCCGGCCATCCTCGTGGCCGGAGCGCTCCTCGTCTGGTTCGGGCGCCGGCGCGGCTAGAGCGCCCAGTCCTGGCGCATCAGCACCGGGACCTGCCGGCCGTCTCGCGTGGTGCCGGTCACCTCGACCTCAGGCCCGCCGATCATGAAGTCGGTGTGGATCCCGGAGACGTTCACCCGCTCGGCGGAGCTCTCGTCGTCGGCCAGGTGCGAGAAGCCGAAGCCCAGCGCGATGTGGCTGGCGGCGTTCTCGTCGAGCAGCGTGTCGTGGAAGACGAGGCCGCTCTCACCCACCCGGCTGCCCGAGTCGACCAGCGCGACCTCCCCGAGGCGGGCGGCGTTCTCGTCCTGGGCGACGAGTTCGCGCATCAGTTCGGCGCCGTCGTCGGCATCGATCTCCGTCGCGCGGCCGCCTTCGAACCGGATCCGCAGTCCGCTCACGGTGCGGCCCGAGACGAGCAGCGGCCGGGTCGAGGCGACGGTGCCGTGGGTGCGCTCCGGATCCGGGCTGGTGAACACCTCTTCGGTGGGGATGTTCGGGAGATAGGCCACGCCCTCAGAGCTGGTCGTGCCTCCGCCCTCCCACCGGGTTCCGGGGAGCAGTCCGATGGTCAGATCGGTACCCGGTCCGGCGAAGTGCAGCGAGTCGAGCTGCGCCTCGTTCAATCGATTCGCCATCTGGGTGATCTCCTCGCCCCGCTGCCGCCATGCCTGGACGGGGTCGTCGGCGTCGAGCCGGCAGATGCGCGCCATCTGCTCCCACAGCCTGCGGAGCGCGTCGGGCGCCTCGTCGCCGAACACCAACGCGGCCCAGTCCGGCGTCGGCCCGGGGACGACCGTCCAGCGCAACGTCTGACGCGACACGACCTCCATCGCCTCGGGGATCGAGACCCGATCGCGGCCGATCAGGCCAGGATCGATGTCGTCGAGCAGCCTGGGAGCGACCGGGCCGCTGAGCGCGACCGTGGCACCCCCCGCCTCCTCGACGTCGAGCATCTTGCGGCGGGTCCACGGCGGGATCGTGCCCAGTGCCCGCTCAGGGGCGTGCGTCAGCCTGGTCCGGCGCAGCTCCGGGTCGGCGTAATTGACCTCGACGTACTGGGCACCGCGGTCATAACACGCCCGTGCGATCGCGCGGGCGATCTCCTCCTGGCCGAGCGTCGCGGAGACGACGACGATCTGCCCGTCGGCGACGGCGATCCCGGCGCCGGCGGTCAGCTGGGCGAGCGCGTCGACGTACCCGGACTCGGTCATTGCGATGCCGGTCGCGACCGCTTGCGCGGCGGCATCAGATCGGTGATCGACCCATCGATCATCTCAGCCGCGAACGCGACGGTCTCAGACAGCGTCGGGTGGGGATGGATGGTGAGCGCGATGTCCTCCGCGCTGGCGCCCATCTCGAGTGCGAGCACCGCCTCGGAGATGAGGTCGCCCGCTCCCACGCCGACGATCCCGCAGCCGAGCACCT
>Ga0335075_10007632_pt1 | contig 16630 bp, 16 predicted proteins | sample Lox_Sample_24_FD_206723 | JGI IMG/M metagenome (GOLD analysis project Ga0335075, IMG submission 206723) | Soil microbial communities from Loxahatchee National Wildlife Refuge, Florida, United States - Lox_Sample_2.4 | ecosystem: Environmental > Terrestrial > Soil > Wetlands | place: USA...
AGCTCTCATCTGGCTTCCTCTCCTTTTCCACCAGGAGACTGGCTACGGCTCGTGGACAAGCTCCACCGTATGGTTTGAAAGTGAAGCCCGAGCTGGGCGTTCAGTTCGGGGCGGGCGGAGATACTGCCACGGGACCTTGAAAGCACAGGGATGTCTGACCTGTTCAAAGTCGTTCAGCTCGGTAAACGCTTCATCGACGCCGGTGTAGAGCGGATGATGACTGAATCTGAGGGCATTACTGAGAACGTTAAGAGCTGGCGCACCGATGTCATACAGACTATTGTGAAGGAGCTAGCAAGAGAAAAGGTAACGTTTGAAGGTAACTACCCAGTTTGAAGCTGATGATTTTAATCCCTGTTCTGCAGGGTATCGAAGCTCGTTACTGACAAGTCTTGTACTGTAAGCTGCCGAACCAGCAGTTTCGTTGCTGGCTTGTGGCCTTGGGCCCGAATAGTAATACGAATTCGAGAGGCCACCGAAGCGGAATATATCCGCGGAAGGCAGGCTACGACGATGGACAGGAACTAGTCAAGGCTATTACGGCTCGTTAGGATTCGATGTGAAGATGGAATTTAGCACCAGTTTGCTATGTGAAGGGAGATGGGCCTATCCGACTATCGACCGAATCATAGATTGGCTGTTTAAGGACTCTGGGACAGCTTAGGGTTCTTCGAGGACGAACAGTCAGATGATAACGAGATTTCGTGTATACGGGGGGGGGCATGACATCCAGAAGCAAGGCAAATTCCGTTGTCTGAAAATCGTAATGATGTCCATTCATAGCTTTTTCAAGAGAACCGTGCTGTATCTCAATCTTGCGAAAGCCACCAAAACCGATGCCGCAAGGGCTGTTGAGCCAGCGTAGAATATCGCAGGCCTATAGGCGTCGATGCCCGCTCCCTCTCCACCGTATGCGCTCAACAAGAACCCAGCAATTGGAGCACCCTGTCAATATAAGCAGTGAAAGGGGAAGGCAACCTTGGCCAAGAGATGGTACTCACTAAGAGATACCCGCCTGCCCATCCCGATACGATCATTCCCATAGCTACACTAACTCTGGCGCTGCCGAAGACGCTGCCTGCAACTGTGGGCATGACGGCGAAGAAGCCTCCGTTCGCCGCTCCGTTGATTACAACGAAGGCGATGAGCGGCCCCAATGAAGTTGAGACCGGCCACAGGACCAACATACTTACCGCAGACGTGATCAACGCCAGAAAGAGTGAGTTCAAAGGCCCAATCAGATCACAGAGTAATCCTGAAAAGAGTCGCCCCACGGCAGAGGAGAAATTGAAGCCTGCAACTAGACCAGCGCCGGCACTAGAAGCTAGATGAAGTGAAGACGCATAGAGTGGCAGGAAAAAAGGAGGGACCTTAAGATTCATTAGACGTTGACGTTCCGCACACGGCAGGGATCATTTACCAGAATTGGGAATGTTGCAAGTGCTCCACTGAGGAATATTATAACAAATCGTCCGTCCTTTAGGAGGGCACTAGTGATTCTTTCGTCAGCCTCCACACTCTCACTGAGGGCTCTAGGGGGGTTACCAACAGGTCAATGAATGCTGTCGACTTGATTGGAGCTCGTTCTTTAATCAGCCAGGCGGCTGGGAGTCCTGTTGCGAGGGTCATGAATCCAATGATTCGGAACGTCCAGGCCGGGCCAAGGCGAGATATCAGGCCATCCATGGCGAAGCTAATGGCTGTTCCTCCTAGCCCGCCGCTCGCGTATACTATGCCATTGGCAAGCCCGCGCTTTCTGCTGAAGTATTGCGCAGGTGTCACGGATACAACCTGATGGTGGTCAATGAAATGAGTAAGTATGGAGGTTGGAAGGAGACCATACCATGAAGCACAGACTGCATGTGGGCGTTTTCAGCCGAATCAATCCACAGCGAACAAGTATGTCTAGTTAGGCTGACGAAGGAAAGAACACCCTACCTCGTCCCAATCCCCATGACCACTCCGGTGGTAGCAAACAGGCCTCCCACACTCTTTGTTGAGAATGAACTCGCGATTTCACCGAGCCCAAGTAGTCCGATGCCTAAGAGACCTGTCTTCTGCGCACCGAGAGTCCTGATGACCCTTGCATTTACCAGAGCCAGCACTGCAATGCATGCCGTCCATAACGACCCTACAAAGGAGAGGGTGCTCGGGGATGACAGACTCTGCGCAACAAGGGCAGCTTGAAGAACTCCCCAGCAATAACTCGTGCCTGTGAGGGGTCAGGTTGAGGACTCTTTGACAGCAAAGCGACGTGTAATTGGGCCAGCGGATTGAAACATACCGACAAACCAGAAGGTGATGATGCCGCACGCCGCGATCAAAATCCAACCATAACCCCCGTCAGGGACTGTTGAATCAGCAAGACGAGACGCAGCGAGTATGTCATTTCCATCATCCAAAATAGGAACAACATCAGCGTCCTCATGCCTATTCCGGACGGAGAGCTCTATTGGACCAACTGCGGCTGAGGTAGACACGGAGGACATGTTTGGGATTGTGGGATAAGCCGGTGCCACCCAGTGATGCCTAGCTGAAATACAGACATCAATTGCGAAGCGGTCAGACACGAACGCCAGGCTTGAAAAAGGCGGCGGAGCTGTTGGCGATTGGCTTACTACTGTTCAGCCGGATGCGACCTAGACGCTCTTACATATCCAACTCGAAGCTTGCTCCAAACCGTCCCAGACGGCCAACAGGGAATACAAGGATTACGTGATACATGCAGACGTCCTGGCAAGGTGCCAAGCACGATTCGGCAGGGAAAAAATGCTCGCCAAAAATATCGCAACAGGCAGATCCTAGCAAGCTCACCCCTCCGTGGAGATGCGCTACGGTATCATGCACCATCAAAGTTGCCCGGCGACATTCGTACACTCTTTGTGTTGTCCGATGACATTCGTACACTATCTGTGTTGTAATGACGCGCACGCACCATCTACGTTGACCGACGACACCAAATGAAACATCGATCCGCAGATATCTAATGACATTTGCGGATCGCCACAAGGAGATGAGTGGTCAATTGTAGTTTCCAATTCCTGCTATACCTCGGCATCACCAGGGTGACGCCTAGCTGGTCATCACGTCAATGGCTGAAAGCTGCTGCCCTCGCGGGCGTTGGCCGAGAAAGCTGCACAATTTACCACGCTCTATCAGTCCTTGGCGCGACTAAACCAAAACTCTTGCAGCCCTGGTCTTCGTTCATGTTACACTGCTTCGGAGTCGAAGTTGGCCGTCACATTCGTACCGGGGCTCTGAGGCATATCAGGAGCACAATGCCCAGCATATCCTTAAAGCGATTCGCCATCGTTCACGAACCTCCCTTACCTCTGGCCTCTTTTCATTCCATCTTCAAGATCCCTTAAACCGTACAGTTGTTGTTCCTTCTCTCAATATGTCAGAAAAAGGCTCCTTCAAGGTCATTATTGCTGGGGGTGGAATCGCTGGCCTAACCCTCGCAAATTCCCTCAGCCAGGCGCATATCGACTACATCCTCCTTGAGGCTCGTGACGAGATAGCACCTCAAGTGGGTGCTTCAATAGGCATACTTGCGCAGGGAGGCCGAATCTTAGATCAGCTGGGGATGTATGATGACATCTTCAAATTAATCGAACCGGTCGAATACACCAATCAATGGCACGAAGGGAAAGTAGTTGACAGAAGTGATGCTCCGCAACTCTTCGCAGTCAGGTAGGTAGGTCTACATCCTGGCCTTTCACACGCTCGTTGACCTCAATCTTCTAGAAATGGATATCCTCTTGCATTCCTAGATCGGCAGTTGCTGCTCGAAATCCTCTACACACACTTGCCAGACAAAAGCAAGGTCCTCCTAGGCAAGCGGATCTCGAAGGTCGAACATTCGACTGAGGGCATCATCGCTCATTGTCAGGATGGCTCTTCGTACCATGGAGATATTATAGCAGCAGCGGATGGCGTACACTCTACTGTCCGTCAGGAAATGTGGCGTCACGCCCATCAGAGCATCAGCACGAAAGAGAAAAATGGTATGCTCGGTCACTAACTTGGGGGTTTTAAGCACTGAATTTGTATAGGAATGATCGCCGAGTACAAATGTCTCTTCGGAATCTCGACGCACGTCGAGGGCCTTACGCCTGGTGAGACTGAAGTTGTCTATGGAAAGGATTCCTCATTTTTGGTCATTTGTGGGAAGGACAGAAGAACGTTCTGGTTCGAATTCATCAAGATGGAGAGGAGCTACCGGACTCCAGAAATACCCAGATTCACCAAACAGGATGCCGAAGACCAGATGAAGGCTCATTCTCATCTCCCGATTACAAATGCAATCACCTTTGGAGATATTTTGAAGACTCGGGCCACATACGCATTAACTCCGTTGGAAGAAGCTTTCTACAAGACGTGGACTTGGGGTCGTTTTGTCACCTTGGGCGACAGCACTCACAAGGTATGCAAGAGACAACTACCCGGTCTCCGTTCGTTCCTGATACATCTTTAGATGACCCCAAACATTGGCCAAGGCGGCAATGCGGCCATTGAGTCAGCCGCGGCTCTTTCAAACAGCTTGAAGAGATTGCTAAGCAACGGCCCCTATGAGCAGCCCTCGTTCGAAGAAGTTACCCACTCGTTACGATCCTTTCAGAAAATCCGCGAGGTGAGAGCTAAAGGAACTTTCGAGATCTCAAACAAGATGACTCGGGTTGAAGCTTTGAAAGGGCTCTCAGAAAGGGTGTTTGCATTATACATCTCGCCGTACACAGGAGATTGGTTTGGCAATTTAGCAGCTCACGGCTGCGTAGGTGCGGAAAAGCTCGAGTATCTTCCAGACCCAGAACGGTCTTTTAAGGCGACAATGCCATTTAACCGAAACTACGGAGTTGGCCATGAAGAAAGCCGTTTATACCGTGCAATGATTGCCTTGCCAATACTGGGTATGGGCTACCTCTGTCACATTGTCATGGGCAGCGTGATTTCTCAGGATGGAGTACTTTCTCAACTCAGCTCCGCTCTCGCCAGCGGGAACTTGGACTTTGGTTCCGCCAAGACATATACACTCCTTCCAACTTACTATGGAGGCCTCACATGGCTCGACAACATCTGGCGAATCCCTATCATCGCCTTCTCTCCCTCGGTCTTGAACATCGACCCAATTCAGAGGTTGCAAATGATCTCCTTCCTTGTCGATCTCGCTCCGCTGTACCTGATCTGGGTCCTTGAGAGCCACCGCCGGGCCAACGTCATGACTTTCGCACGTTTTCCGGTTCTCTTCGGCATCGCTTTCCAGTTGTTCGGCATTGGCAGCATCGGCCCACTCTACTACTTCCTCCACTATGTCCAATCACCTCTGTCTCAATTCCTCGCCGCCGACATGAGACTCATCAATGTGGGATATGCTCGCACGGCTCTAATTGCCATTGCCATTGCCTACTTGGCCCCAACCATTGCCATGTACTTCGGTCCATCTGCACCGACACGCCTATCTATCAACGCTATCTGGCAAATGTTTCCAATTTTGGTCACGTTAACACACTGGGCGTTCACCAGACTTTTGGTTAACGATCCAACACGTTCGGCACGGCTTCACAATCCTACTGCCGACCTTTTGTCCATTCGCATTGCAGCTATCACATTCATTGTTGTTTCGGCACTGACATTTAACTGGATCCGCTTCACCTCCCCTGTACCACTCTCCACAGTGCTTTCTCCCACATTCCCTTTCCTCTCTGCTTCGTACAGAAGCGTCATGAATCGCTCTCTCGATCTGAGCCTTGTTTCAGGCATGGCCATGCTTCTCAAAATGGACTATCTGTCCTGCTTTATCGCAAGCTACGCCTGGCTCGCATTGCTCTTCAACGACTTGAAGGCTGCCGAGATGGTGACCGAGACTTGGGCAAGGCTAGCCGCATATGCTATCGTGGGCACATTCTTTGCTGGGCCGGGGGCAGTTGTGGGCAGCGCTTGGCTTTGGAGAGAAGAAATCCTTGCAAGTAAGAGAGCGGCGGGCGCTGTGGTGAGGGGCTGATCCACGGAGTCAGCAAGAGACGGAAACGACACAAAACCTATTACTTCTGACAAAGGCCCGAGGTATGGCTGGCTTAAATGATGGTTGGGTTGGCTACTGGGTGGTCTTGATTTCAAGCCTTGGCAAAGAGCTGCAAATGAAGTTGGTTTCGAGGCACTTCTTTTCTCCTTTGTGCGTCTCCCGACCGGTGCTGTGATCCTTTCCCAATGCAGGACTTGGAAGCTACCCTTGGTGTTTCAAGCGTTGGACTTTTACAAATGTGAACTTAGAGTCGGGTCTTTCCAGTCGCACCCTCAAGTTAGACTTTCCCATTGCGAAATATTAACCGACAGACAAAAAAGTGTCATCTGTTTAGCAATTCACTCTTCGCCGCCGCGGGGTCTCAAGGCCATCGCAACGCTGAGTCCCAACACGAATGACAAACAATCTACAAACCCATAAGTGATGCGTAACATACATTATGATGATCCCCGGCGTGTGCAAGGTGCCTAAGAGGTACCATGTAGCTGAGTGCCATTTATAAGATAGGAACAGTTATCAAGCATCCAATGAACATTCGCGCTTCTGCAATCCAAGAGGCTCAAGTGAGAAAGAATGGTAATCGTTTGGCAGCAAAATATGTCTGACCGAGTGTCAGCTTGTTCTAGACGTGGTTCCATTTGAATTTGACTCACCCAGTATAGATATCCGTTGTCACCACTTGGAACACCCACCAGACTCCCAGCGAGAGCACCCAATATCCAGTCACTATAGAACGCACACAGGATGATCATTGCGGCTGGCATAATCCCGAAAACGCCGACAGCAGTGCCACGACATGCACGCGACCAACTTTCATGGAAATCGTCCGCGACAAACCAGATGAGGAGGCCGATTACTCCTGCAGCTGCAACCACGGAGCCGAAAACTGCGGTGATCTTCCAGACCAGGGGGTTGTGAATGTTCTCCGCCACGAGGGAGATGAGGCCGACGAGGCCGACAATGGCGGCAAGGCCGTAGGGGATCAAAACCCAAATGGTTCGACTTTCGGACTCCCAATGCTTATCTGTAATAGGATAATAACCGGGAACATCCTCCATTACTTTCAAGCTGGCGGCGAAGCCCCAGATGCCGACAACTAGACTCATGACTAGTTTCCACACTGCGATCAATACAAACTGCCAGCGACTTCTACAGCGGGACATTGTGAAAGCTGCAAGGCTGACAGTGGTGACCATTTGCAAGATGGAAAGGCAGACATCTAGCTTGCCAGCGCTGAGCTTGGAAAATGGGAAGTACGGCTTGCGGCCATGGCCGAGCCAGAAAATTGTCCAGTAGGTGAGGAAATGGGACAGGAAGCCGATACCGCCGTAAGGGAGGCTATAGCATTTGATCTCGTCGGCTGTCGTAGCGCCCTTCTGCGGTATGACACTGGAAAGCCATGGCGGGAGCGGTGCTGGCAGGCAGTAGCCTTGCGAAAGAAGCAGGGAGAAGGCTGATAGGAGTAAGATACGCGAAACGCCCATTGAGAGAAGTGCCGTAGTACCCTGGTAATGTGAAAATTCCAAGTTCCTTGTTTTGGCTGCTAATTAGAAGCAGGCTGCAAGAACAGACAAGGGACGTCCAGAGAATCAAGGTAAAGATCTCAAAAGCGCGAGGCTGTCATTTCATAAGCAGCTACGGACTACATTTACGCAGGGGGTGTTTCAGCGATGTCTTCTTGCAATTGTAAACTCGGAAAACCGCAGCCCGACTTGCTGCATTAGGATGCCTAAAGTATAGCGCGATGCAGTGGACGAATAAAAAAAGGGGGGCATTAACGTGCCAACAAATTCGGGGATGACTCCAGGGGGTCACTCTTGGCGGCTCCTTGTGGGTCATTATTCCGAGGCAAGAGCTTGGGGATTTGGCAACATTATCGAGGAAAGGCTATTGGAAAAGCGATCGACGAGTGATACAACTTGTTGGCTTAGTAAAGCTGTGACCTCACGGACCAGAAGATGGGTTCTTTCTTCTCCTTGCTGCCAAAAGCTTCCGAGTTCTTTCCCCCCAGCCCGCAGGCTTTCAAGCTGCTCTTTACCGGCTTCAGATGGACGCTACTTGTATGTTCCTCTTTCAGAGCCCGGGACTTGCACCGGAAACCCGATCTCTTCCATGTGCAGTGTATCCACTCTGCTATAGCTCATCCTGTCACCTCCACCTTCGTTATGCTTGCTCTCCTATCCGCCAATCATCCGAACGATGCCCCTCTAGAATTTCGTGTACTAATTCCGCACCATTTTCAAACAGTTCGCTATAGCTCAATGGACTCCTTTGGGTAATTACCAGTATATGGGCAAGACGTCCACAGAATCGCGCTTCAACCTCCCAGGCCGCTACGCATGGTGCGCCGCTGAGCTTGTCGGACCGCTCAACCTACTGTTCATTGTCTTCGCCCTCCCATCCAAACTCCATCTGCCTCCGAATTCGAGTTCCAGCATCCTCGGTACGGGCCTCCCGGCCAAAAACGAACTCCTCGCTGCGCTCTATGTATTGCATTATATCAATCGCGCAGTCATAACTCCCCTCTTCCTCGCACCGAGTATGAGTCCTATTCATGCCAGTATTGCTGCAATGATCGTCATTTTCCAATATGTAAACTCGGCCTGCATCGCATCATGGCTCGTCTACTCGTCATTGACACCTTCCGCATCATCCTTCTCACCCTTGACGTCGCTCATCGGCCTTGTCATCTTCTTCCTCGGCATAGCCGGCAACATCGCATCTGAGAACGAACTGTTCGCTCTCCGCCGCGGCGCTGCGAGGCGCAAAGCAAAGAGTGAGGGCAAAGCGCAGATTACCTATGACAAAGTCTATGTCATTCCGCCCGCTACTAGATGGTTCAAGTACATTCTCTCGCCGCACTACGTGCTGGAATGGTTCGAATGGACGGGCTATTGGATCCTGGGCGGAGGTTTGGGGTTGGGTTGGAACACGCCGGCGCTCTGGTTCCTGATCAACGAGCTTATAACTATGTCACCGCGAGCGGTAACGAGTAGGAAGTGGTATGAGAAGAAATTTGGGAAGAGAGCTCTGGCGGGGAGAGGCGGGTTCGCGCCAGTCCCGTGGCTGTGAAATTAACATGCTGTCGACCTCGAGCTTCGGGTCCAATTAAAGGTCAGACATTGTAGTAGGCTGTCTGGATCAAGGATGAAGATGTCCCACTAAATGTTCAAGGAAACCAATAAAGGGAGCGGAAGTTTCAGAATGTTTGTTGGGAAGTCGCTTACAGCTCAACATCAATACTATTTAGCAACACTATCCTATATGGTTCTTTATTGTGCCATGGCTACAGCTGTTGCAGTCAGGCCCCAAAGAGAATAAATGGTACGAGACGCTATCCTTCTCTTATAGCCAAATGTCAGCATACCTTGCTTCGGAGATACCGGCTCAAAGGTGGCATCCTATCAGCTCTGTGCATATATACCTGGCAGAGGAACGTAGTTAAAAGGCTCTGCAATGAGAATGCTGTGTAATGTCTCGCCGATCTACAGTAAGACCATGGAGCGGCGAGTTGTTCAAGTGAGGAGGCTTTAAAAACAGCGAGCTAGGCTCACCTATCCTGGCTCCGACAGGTACCGGTACGAGGCGGGGACGATCGTCATAACGCCGCGCTCCATTGCTTTTTGCATGGGGAGTTGGTTTCGTCAACAACCAATTTAGAGTGCGAGCGGAACTTGGAGTAGGTTTGGGCTTTAGTCAGTATGCGTTGAAGATCGGTTGTGATGTCGTCGTAAAGATGATGGGGAGAAAGGAGCAAGGTTCTCCTCGCTATCCTATCACAAGCTCGACGGGTTTTCCGCTCCAGGGAATGCTTGCGTAGTAAGCGTGTTTGTAACCGCCTCAACCTAGAAATAGTTCGTCCCAATTGTCATAAGCCATGGACCTGCAGATTCGAACCATCCTAGCTCTACCGAAACGTAATTCGTGGTTGTGATTTGTTCCGTACCTCTAACGGCGGGCTAGGAATGCTGTTTTTTTTTTTGAAATGGCTCCATTGATGAAGTAATAGCATCGCCAAGAACATCTAACAGATGCTGACCCACCCTACTCTTCTTGAAATTCTTCATTCACACATATGCACACACGCCGAAGCTACACACACACGCCAAAGCTACATACACACGCCGAAGCTACACACACACGCCGTAGCTACACACACAGCCGTGACCATGGCTGCCCTCAAGCCTCCATTTACCATCGCCACGGCACATCAAAAGGTGAAATTTGCACAGGCAATGTGGAATACGTGCAACCCCACACAGGTCTCAAAAGGCTACACTTCCGACTGCATCTGGAGGAATAGAGGCCAGTTTATAAAAGGCACGGACGAGATCATTGGCTTCCTGACGAAGAAGTGGGAGAAAGAGCAGGAATACCGCTTACGCAAGGAACTCTTTGCTGTTGGTGGCGAGAAGGAAGGCGACATGAACAAGATTGCCGTGCAATTTTGGTACGAGTATCGGGACAAGTACGACGGAATGAAGTGGAAGAGGTGCTATGGGTTGGAGGACTGGACGTTCAATGTAAGTGATCCGCGCTTGAGGGCGCTCCGAGGGTAGCCGCTGACAGGGGATGAATGAGCAGGAAGAAGGAAAGATGAAGAAGAGGATGATGTCTGGGAACGACATTATGTTAGGCCGAGACGGAGATGGAGTGGGCGATCCGGACAAGGGGATTGAGGGAAGATGGTATGTTGATGGAATGGATGTCGAAGACGCTCAAATCAGCGAAAAGCATTGGTAGGATATGAGTTATATTGCCAAGTACTACCGAGACGGCCCATTGGAGATCGTGTAGCTAAGCTGATTGTCGCTACGGAAATCATGTACACCAACATTCACCCTATCTGGAAGATATTTTCCCTTATTTTACCTCGCTTTACCTTGTAGTTGCCGATATCTGGCCTGAAGCAGCTTCCTAGAGCTCCATGTTATAGTCCTCCTCGACATGAGGCTCAAGCCTTTCCTTAAGCTCCTCCACTGTAAGCTCATCCGAAGATTCCTCGAACACACCAGGGGTCTTGGGAGGGATCAAGACGCTAGGTACGACCTGGATGACACCATCCTTGGCAATGCCGTCCCTTATCGAGACATGGTTGAAGCCATTAATCCTGATATCGACGAGACGTCCGAATCGAGCGACGTCGACACTCAGGGACTTTCCTTTAAGACCCGTTTCGAGGTCAACGTGGAAGCGACGCCTGGGGATGCTAACCTGTCGCTCTGGCGCATAGTGCGCGTCGGAATACAGTGTAAAGTTGGGTGCCGCGTGGTAGAGGATCAGTGCCTTCAAGTACCTCACGCCATATTTGCTGAAGAGGAATGCATTGATCCTAGGTCCGAGCTTCCGGAATGCGCTATTCGATGGAGCGAATAGAGTTCCGCCGACATGGGATGATGTGTCGTTGAATTCGGGATACAGGCCGGTCTTGACCAATGCAAGCTCGAGAGTGCTGAACTCGCCAGGCAAGGCCGAGAGGATATCGACGACTTTGGGGGGTGGCAGAAGGATCGAGTCAATGCCGTGAATGACGCCGTTAGTGCCGAAGATATTAACGGCAACAACTCTCGAGTAGAAGTTGATAGTGAGTCCTCTCAAACCAACCTGCGTGCTGAGGCGTTGTGGAAAGCCGCCAATGGCCTCGTCCTTGAGCGCTGTTGGGATAGTCGTGCTCGCTAAGACCCGTCTCGCTGGGAAGAATTCCTTTGAGGCATGATACTCGAGAAAAGCCTTGAGCATTTTTTTGGACGGCTTTGGGGCGTGTTTTGGAATCTTCTTGAACGCTCTGTCAGTGGGTACAAAGATGGTGTAGTTGTGGGCAGTGCTATTTAGAGCCTTGACGATCTCGGGAAACTCATCGATCAGCTTCGCGGCCTTCGTGGTGTATTTGCTCTTGGAGATGAGCTCATAGAGTGTCAGGTTCGGCTTGTGGTGATGGGGTGGGTGATGGGGCTTTCGGTGATGAGGTGGGCCACGATGAGGTGGGCCAGGGTGAGGAGGTGGGCCAGGATGAGGAGGTGGCCCGTGATGAGGCGGGTGGTCTTCGTTTTCTCCTTGAGTTGTGAAGAGATCGAGATCATAGTGGGCAGATTGTAGCCAAGCCTCGCCTGCCAGAGCATCTTCGAACTTCTCGCCGAATTTCACAGCTGCGGTGAAAGTATGATCAACTGCTTCATCAAACACGTGCTTGGCACAACCAGCAGCCTCGCTGACAACCTCGTCAAGCTCTTGCCACGCCTCCTCTGCGCTAGGAATCTTGTCGAACAGGGAACGAGCCGGCGTCTCTTGGTAGTCGAGGGACAAAGAGTTCATCGTCTGCTCGTCCGGGATGACGAAGGCAGTGGCAGCAACTGCCAATGGAAGGAGGGTAAGGGCTTTCATGATGAGGTCTCTTTACAGGAATCCGGTTCCTGCCAAGTGTAAGTCAGTCAGATGGAGTCTCCGAGGATGCTCGAGCTAGCAATGCGGAGTGGTAAGTTTTGTGAGGCCAACTTAGTCCCACGGGGGTTCTATATAACACGTACAAAAGACGACGGAAGACTAGCTTCCAAGGAGGGGTAATGGAAGTTGACTTCTGCAACAGACAGAGGATGTGGCTGGACGTTCTTTTTCACAAAGGGGGGAAGATTGAATTATGCACCTAGGAGCTGGTAGGCTACGCCATTGCGCGGCCTTTTTTTGAGAGCTACGAACCTCGCCGTACTCGTAACGGCATGGGATGGGGACATCATTTGGTTGGTGACGTCTGCTTCCAGACCAATCGGCCAAAAGCGGCGCCGGCGAGCTGGCGCAAAAAATGTGGGGAAGGACGCGTACCAAGCCTCGGGTTCTTATCACGTCTTAGGAAGACAAAACCCCCTGAGAAGAGATATGTCTGTATGCTACTACACAGTCAAAGGAAACTGCGACTAAAGCGAGCTTGTCTCAAGCTGGAAATCCCTTTCTGAGAGGTCCCTAGCCACACCACGATGAACTTAAGATGGCAAGTGGCCCCTTGTCGCTTTCTAGCTGTCGACAGCAGCAATTTTTGTCGGCAATTAGCATACCTTTAGACGACTATGAGGTGAAAGGGCAAGAGTGTCCTTTGAGGAAGAGGGTAAGGGAAGTAAATGAGTAACGTTCTGCTTGCAAAAATGCCTTTCAGCATTTCGAGGATCTCTCAGTCTCGACTCGGTTCTCAATTTTGCAAATGGATGTTAACTCCAGTGAACCAAACGCCTTCTTCCCTGTCGGTAGGGTTCGAAAGGCACAAGGCAGGCGCAATTGGCCAATAGGAGTGAAATTACTGTGTGTAAAGGTGAAGGTGAGCGGCACGAACACGCCCTCTCTTGTCAGTCTTGCAAGCCACCTTAATCACCAACTCAGTCACTCCCTCTCGGTGGACGCTGCTTTTTGGACAATTCCTTAGAGCACTTTGCCATTACTGCCTTTTAGACGGTACTGTGCTGCCGCATTCCTCGATGGCCCCTCCAAATTGGCCTCGGTGACTGGAATTCACCGATTTGATCCACAACAAACAACTCCATTCGTCCAGAATTCCGCTTTGCCTCCTATACAGATAGGTCAGTACAGATATGGGAGATCAGCAGCACGACGAACAATCCCGTCGATGTTGAGGATGTATGATTGATGGTGGCGCCTTAGTGATCGTATTTCTTCGACTCCGGCTCAAGTCTGCCCCAATCCGTAGCTCGACGCACCTGGCAGCTTTAGCGACAGATAAAACAAACTACTTCAACACCGTCAAGACAGGTCGTCGCCGCATCCGCCCAAACCCGCACAGCCTCAACCTCATTCCTTTTCATTCAGCACATACAACACATCGCTTATAGCTTGGGCCGTCCTTAGACTATCACCAAGCACTTTGCATGTCCAGCATCTTCCCATGTCTCCAAAGCGTCAGGTCGCTGGTCCATGAAAATTGGAATTGTCGGCTCTTAGATAAGTTAGACCAAAGGCACGCTAGGTGTCGGACCAGCGTGCACTTGTGTCTGGAAACTGGGAAAGTGAGGTATGGAACGTCAATCAAAAGCCAGGCAATGCCCCACAAAACGACCAGCACTTGCTGAGAAGCAGGCACAGACACAGCTAGGTCCAAGTGAGAGACAATCCGACGAGACTCGGACGACGGAGGCGCCCTTCATGCCAAAGCCAGTCGACCTCCTTACGGGATCCTCCCCTCAAATGCCACATCATGATTCCTTGCGACCTGAGAGCAAACTCGGCAGCAAAAACAACGCGGTTCCTCCTCCAGCACTGCCACCAGTAGACAATAAGCGCCTTTCTGCTGTTGCGAACGGGGGACAGACCAAATCTAACCGAAATTCTGCCATTTCGACGGCCTCCACTGTCTCTGCAAAATCAAGGCGAAAGACACACGTGGGGCCATGGCAGCTCGGCAGGACGTTGGGCAAGGGGGCTACAGGGAGAGTGAGGCTAGCAAAACATGCCATGACAGGGCAGTCTGCGGCCATAAAGATCGTGTCTAAGAAATCCGCGGCGCTTGTACAGAGCGCGAGTGTGGCGCAAATGGACCGAGACGCTTCAATGCCAATCGCGGCCGCTGGATTTCGGATGATGCCTTTTGGCATCGAGCGAGAAGTCGTCATAATGAAGTTGATTGAGCATCCGAACGTGATCAACCTGTACGACGTCTGGGAGAACAGGGGGGAACTGTACGTCCAAACCCTTTCATTGAGCGATGACTGACAAAAACTAATCGTGCGATTTAGGTATTTGGTGCTGGAGTATGTAGAAGGCGGAGAGCTTTTTGATTACGTCCAATGCTATGGGGCATTGCCTGAAGAAGAGGCTGTCCGTTTATTTCGCCAGATCATTGCTGGCTTGTCATACTGCCATCGCTTCAATATCTGCCATCGCGACCTCAAGCCCGAAAACATCCTGCTCGACTCAAGGCGCAACATCAAATTAGCAGACTTTGGTATGGCCGCCTTGCAGCCCGCCGATCGATGGCTCAATACTTCCTGCGGCAGCCCTCACTATGCAGCTCCAGAGATCATATACGGGCGGAAGTATCGTGGTGATAGGGCCGACATATGGAGCGTTGGCATTATTCTCTTTGCAATGCTCAACGGCTTCCTACCTTTCGATGGCGGCGATCTGACTACAACACTCCGTTTGGTGAAGAAGGGTGAATACTTCTTGCCTCCATCGCTGAGCGCAGAAGCGGCCGACCTTATCCAACGTATCCTGCAAAAGAAACCCGAAGACCGTATTTCGATGGCTGGTATTTGGGCACATCCACTCCTCACGAAGTATGAAGAATATCACCGGAGCCTTGTGGCAGAAGGCGAGCTCGTTGGGCCGCCGCCTCCACTAAATGCCGAGGATTGTGGGCATCGAATAGGCAAGCGTGCCGACATCGATGCAGAGTTGGTGCGAAACCTGCAGACGCTTTGGCATGGTGAGAAACAAGAAACATTGATCGAGAAGTTGCTAAGTGAAGAGTACGTTTTGATCTCTTTGGTGTTTTCTATCTTCATGGCCGTTCCTTTCATTCTTTCGCGGCCATTGGGATTCGCATCTGACTGCTGACCGATTCTGCATAGACCAAACCACGAAAAGCTTTTCTACCGGGCATTAGTCAAATTCCGAGAGGAGCAGCTGGAGAACTACCCAGGTTCGCCACTTGAGTATTCTGCCAGCGACTACCACCACGTTACAAAACCCCCTCCCAAACCAGTAGTCAAACGGGGAGCCAATCTTCAGGTCCGAAATCACAATAGGAGACGGTCGCAATTCTCTATTGTTAGTGAAGAGAGCAACAAACGAGACAGCTATTACAAAGACCCTGGAACATCGGCCAGTATAACGACAAAGGGAAGCTACGATCCATATAGAGCATCACGAACGCCTATCGTTAGCAAGGCTGCAGACAAAGCAACAGTCATCGTACGTCAAGGTTCTGCGGGGTCTCGAGCACGCAATACAAGCCACACTGGAGGTCTGAAACCCCCGGCCTTAAGTCGACCTCAAACCGATCAGCTCTCCTCACCACCTTCGCAGGAACTCGAGAAGACTTTGCATCAGAAGAGGCATCCTTACACTCCTGGGGCTTCTCAGAGCTCATTGGCAAGCTCCGGACGCGCCCACGGCGATGCGGGTATTCGGAAATCAGCAAGCTACAAACGTCATGTCAGCTTCCAACACCACCGAAAAAGATCACTCAGCACTGGTGGAACAAGAAGGAAGCTTAGTGGATATCAGAGATTGGTTTCCTTTGAAGCGGAGACACCGGAGCTAGCGACACAGACAAGCCAAGGGCTCATCGAAAGTCAAAGCACGCCCAGTACTTCAACGCCATCTCGCGTAACTCGACCCCGAAAACCCGCATCCGAACTTGATATGCGGAAGTCGCGTGCCGCAAGTCATAACTGGAAGGATGATGCGAGGAAGGTCAGTACTGAGCTTGGCAAGATCTGCGAGGAGGCATTCAACCGGTCGTCCATCTCCTCTAGTACGATGAGCCAAAGCCGGCCTAACAAATCACCCGCTACTTCAGTTTCTACACAAAGCCAGACAGCGGCAACAAGACTAAGTAACCAACTCAAAAACCGTCCACTGCCACAGCCACCAGCTGAATCACTT